>Ga0164243_10011059_pt1 | contig 12916 bp, 11 predicted proteins | sample OricompcompostOP_FD_108781 | JGI IMG/M metagenome (GOLD analysis project Ga0164243, IMG submission 108781) | Organic Plus compost microbial communities from Emeryville, California, USA - Original compost - Organic plus compost (OP) | ecosystem: Engineered > Solid waste > Mixed feedstock >...
GCGATCACCGGGATGTCGGCGTCGTTGGCCGCCTCGACCGGGACCGACGCGGCGGCCGCGCCGGCCGGCACGTAGACGATCGCGCCCACCTGCTTGGTGATGAAGCCCTGCACCTGGTCGACCTGGCGCTGGGCGTCGCCCTGGGCGTCCTCGACGCTGACGTCGTAGCCCTTCTCCTTGCCGACCGACTCGGCGCCGAGCCGGATCGCGTTGAAGAACGGCGCGCCGAGGTCGGCGACCGCGACGCCTATCGCTCTGCTGCCTCCGCCGCCGGAGCCGCCGCCGTCATCCGACGAGCCGCAGCCCGCGGCCATCAGCGCACCCGCGACGGCGACCGCCGCGAGGAACGTCGACTTGACCTTCATCTGCTCCTCCTCTTCGGCACCGCGCGCTCCGGCGCGGCGCCGTCTCTCCGTTGAACGACTGGTCGGGACGCGCGCCGTCAGGCGCGGCGGCGACCCAGGGTGTCCGACATGACCGCGACCGCGATCACGACGCCGATGACGACCTGCTGCAAGAAGGCGGTGACGTCGATCAACGTCAGCCCGTTGCGCAGCACGCCGATGATCAGGACGCCGACGAAGGTCCCCCACATCGTCCCGCGTCCGCCGCTGAGGCTCGCCCCGCCGATCACGACGGCGGCGATCACGTCCAGCTCGAAGCCCTGCGCCGCGATCGGCGACGCCGAGTTGAGCCGCGCCGTCAGCAGCACGCCCGCGACCCCCGCGAGCAGGCCGGCGACCGTGTACACGCGCAGCCGCGCGGCGGTGATGTTGACGCCCGACAGGCGCGCGACCTCCTCGTTGCCGCCGATCGCGTACAGCGCCCGGCCGCCCGGCCGGAAGCGCAGGTAGGCGGCGCCGGCCACCAGGCTGCCGAGCAGCAGCAGGTGGGAGGCCGAGAACGGCCCGATCAGCTCGTCGGTGACGAGGCCGCGGAACCAGTCGGGGAAGTCGGCGATCGTCTCGCCGTTGGTGACCAGCAGCGCCAGGCCGCGCGCGACCGACAGCATCGCGAGCGTCGCGACGAACGCCGGCAGCCGCCCGAGCGTGATCAGCAGCCCGTTGACGAGGCCGGCGAGCGCGCCGGTCCCGAGCGCGGCGACGATCGCCAGCCCCATCGGCAGCCCCGAGCGGGCGAACAGGTAGCCGCAGACCATGCTGGCGAGCGCCAGCACCGAGCCGACCGACAGGTCGATCCCGCCGATCACGATCACGAGCGTCGCGCCGACGGCGACGATCCCCAGGCCGCTGACCTGGTCGAGCACGGCGGTCAGGTTGCGCTCGGTCAGGAAGACCGGCGAGAGGAACGACAGCAGCACGATCAACGCGATCAGCGCGATCAGCGGCCCGCCGGCCGCCCCGTTGCGCAGCGGCAGCCGTCTCAGCGCGCCGAGCGCGGCGACGCGGGCCGTGGTGGTCGGTTGCGCCGCCATCTCACGCCTCTTCGATGATCGCGACCGGCGTGCGCACCGCGACCGTCTCACCGGCGGCGACGAGGATCTCGACGAGCGTCCCGCTCGCCGGCGACTCCAGCACCTCCTGGTTCTTGGCCGACTCGACCTCGGCCAGCGGCTCGTCCTCGGCGACCGTGTCGCCGACCTGCTTGAGCCATTCGAGGATCGTGCCCTCGTTCATGCCCATGCCCCACTGGGGGAGCAGCACCTCGACCTTCATGCCATCGCCTCCTCGCGCGGCTTCCCGCAGACGCCGCGCACCGCGTCCGCGATCGTCTCGCGGGTCGGGTAGAGCTGGCGTTCGAGCGCGGGGCTGAACGGAATCTGCATGTCGGGCGTCGTCACGCGCGCGACCGGGGCGCGCAGCGCGTCGAAGGCCAGCTCGGCGACGAGCGCCGACACCTCCGCCGCCGCGCCGCAGGTGCGGTGGGCCGGGTCGGCGACGACGAGGCGGCCGGTGCGGCGCACCGAGCGCAGGATCGCGTCGACGTCGAGCGGCACGAGCGTGCGCGGGTCGACCACCTCGACGGAGATCCCCTCGCCCTCCAGCTGCTCGGCGGCGGCGAGCGCTTCCGGCACCGCGCCGGAGATCGCCACGACGGTCACGTCGTCGCCCTCGCGGGCGGTCCGCGCGACGCCGAGCGGGATGCGGTACTCGCCGTCGTCGACCTCCTCCTTGGTGCCCCACAGCGGGACGGCCTCGAAGGAGAGGACCGGGTCGTCGCTGTCGATCGCCGCGCGCAGCAGGCCCTTCGCGTCGCTCGGCGTCGCCGGGGCGATGATCTTCAGCCCCGGGACGTTCATGAACATCGGGTAGGGGCGGTCGGAGTGGTGGGCGCCGGTGCTGAGCCCGTAGAACATCGCCGAGCGGAAGACGACCGGCATCGACGCCTGCCCGCCGAACATGTAGCGGTTCTTGGCGACCTGGTTGACGAACTGGTCCATCGCCAGGTACAGGAAGCTGGAGTAGGAGAGGTCGACGATCGGCCGCAGCCCGGTCATCGCCGCGCCGGCGGCGGCGCCGACCATCACCTCCTCGGAGATCGGCGTGTTGCGGATCCGGTCGCGGCCGAACAGCTGGAGGAAGTCGCCCTCCGCCTGTCGGCTCTTGCCGGCGCCGGTCGTGCCGTAGACGTTCGCCTCGACGTCCTCGCCGAAGATGATCACCCGCTCGTCGGCCTGCATCGCCTCCAGCTGGGCGGCGCCGATCGCGCCGAGGTAGCTCAGCTGGCTCATGCGGCGACCTCCGCCGGGGCGTCGGTGTAGAGGTCGGCGAAGGCGACCTCCGGCTCGGGGTGGGGGCTCTCCAGCGCGAACGACGCGGCCGCCTCGACCTCGGCGACGACCTCGGCCTCGAGCGCGTCGAGCGCCTCGGCGGTCGCGACGCCGTCGGCCAGCAGCCGCTCGCGGAAGATCACGATCGGGTCTCTCGCGAGCCACGTGTCGCGCTCGGCGGCGTCGCGGTAGTCGGTGCTCAGCCGCAGCCCCTCCGAGTGCTCGTGGAAGCGGTAGGTCATCACCTCGACGAGGCTGGGGCCCTCACCGGCGCGGGCGCGGTCGGCGGCGGCGCGGACGGCGTCGTGGACCTCCAGCGCGTCCTGCCCGTTCTCGACGCGGACACCGGGGAGGTCGAAGCCGTGCGCGCGGTCGGCGATGCGACCCGAGGTGACCGTCGCGGCCGGCGTCGACAGCGCGTACTGGTTGTTCTCGCACAGGAAGACGACCGGCAGCTTCCAGATCCCGGCGAGGTTCATCGCCTCGTAGAGACCGCCCTGGTTGGCCGCGCCGTCGCCGAAGAAGGCGAGCGCGACGCGCTGCTGGCCGAGCAGCTTGGAGGAGAGCGCGGCGCCGGTCGCGATCGGGATCGACGAGCCGACGATGCCCGACTCGCCGAGGCTGCCGACGGCGAAGTCGGCGAGGTGGAGCGAGCCGCCCTTGCCCTGGCAGATGCCGGTCGCCTTGCCGAGCAGCTCGGCCATCAACGGCCCGAGCGCCGAGCCCTTGCCGATCGGGTGGCCGTGGCTGCGGTGGTTGCCGGTCATGTAGTCGTCGGGACGGACCGCCATGCAGGCGCCGACGACCTGCGCCTCCTGCCCGACGCTCGTGTGGACGGTGCCGGGGATCTGGCCGCGCTTGACCATCTTCGACGCCCGCTCGTCGAAAAGCCGGATGCGCAGCATGCGCCGCTGCATCTCCAGCAGCTCGTCGTTGGACAGCTTCACCCGCTTCTCTCCTCGCTCACTACGCCACCGGGCAGGGGCGATCGGCCGCTCCGGTCGCCTCATCTCGCGTCCGCGGCGGCTTCGCTCTCCTCGGTGCGCATATTCATTCACGCAACGAATGTTCATTCTACAGATCGCGTTGAAGCGCGCAAGGAGGCCGCCGGAGGGCGACGCGACGACGCGGCACCGGCATGCGAGATCGGCCCGCGCGGGCATGCGACATCGGCCCCGCGCCGCGAGCTGCGTCAATCTGGTGCCCCTGGAGGGCACCTGACTGACGCAGCTCGCGGCGGGCGGCGGCGGTGGCGGGTGGCGGTGCGGGCGGCGGGCCGGGAGCCGCCTACGCGGCCGGCTGCGCCAGCACGTGCTCTGCCGTGGCGACGTCGGTGACCAGCACGTCGAGCCACCGGCCGCGCAGCAGCGCGGCGATCGCCTCGTGCTTGGCCGGGCCGCCGGCGATGCCGATCGTGCGGCCGGCGTTGCGCAGCTGCTCGAGCGAGACGCCGATCACCAGCTCGTCGATGCCGGCGGCGACGGGCTGCCCGGCGGCGTCGACGAAGCGGAAGTTGAGGTTCGCGACGGCGCCGTCGGCGCGCACGCGGGCGAGCTGCTCCGGGTCGAACGGGATGCCGGCGCGCAGCAGCTGCTCGTCGATCTGCCCGTGACCGACGCCGACGAAGGCGAAGTCGAGCGCGTCGAGCCGCGCCATCGCCTCACGCGCGAAGGCGTCCTGGGCGAGGATCGCCTCGCGCATCTCGGGCCTCGCGACGATCCCCGGCGTGCGCAGGAAGACCGCTCTGGCGCCGGTGCGGTCGGCGAACCGCTGGGTGGCGCGCGCGGCGCCGTGCTGGGTGGAGGGGTCGCCGAGGTCGCCGAGCATCTCGACCACCTCGCCGACCATCTGCCGTGACGCCGGCTCCAGCGCGTCGACCAGCGCCGTCATCGAGCGGCTCCACGAGGTGAAGCCGACGACGGCGGCGTCCTGGAGCGCCGGCTGGAGGAAGGCGGCCGCGGCGGTGCCGAGGTCGCGGTGGAGCGCGTCCTCGTCGTCGGCGCCGGAGTCGACGACGTGCGCCTCGACCAGCCCGAAGCGCCGCTCCAGCTCGTCCTCCAGCTCGGCGTGGATCTCGGGCGGGACGACGACGACCGTCCGCACGATGCCGGCCTCCTCGGCCTGCCGCAGCAGGCGCGACACGCGCGACTGCGACAGCCGCAGCCGCTCGCCGATCTCGCGCTGGCGCAATCCCTGCGTGTGGTACAGCCGCGCCACCTTCGTCACGAGGCGGAGCTGGTCGATCTCGTCCCGCCGCGCGGGGCTCACGTCACTGGTCCTTTCATGGCACGTCGAACCGGGGGAAATCGTAGTGCCGCGGAGACGCGCCCGACCCCCACCTGGCCGAATGGTCATTCATAGTATGAATGGATATTCTGCCACGCCGAGGAGGAGCGCCGGGTGATCGAGAACCGCTACTACGCACCGTCGGTGCACGGGCCGTACGAGCTGCTGGAGCTGGGCGACCTGCCGCTCACGGCCGGCGGGACGCTGCCCGGTGCCCGGCTCGCCTACGCCGCGTACGGGAGCCTGAACGCGGCCGGCGACAACGCCGTGCTGGTCCCGACCTGGTTCGGCGGCACCCACCTGCCGATCGCGACCTACTGGCTCGGCGCCGGCCGCGCGCTCGACCCCGAGCGCCACTTCGTGATCGTCGCCAACCAGCTCGGCGGCGGCCTCTCCAGCTCGCCGCACCAGGCCGACGGGCCGGCCTTCCCGGCGCTGCGGATCGAGGACGACGTGCGCGCGCAGGCGCTGCTGCTCGACCGACTCGGCGTCGAGCGGCTGGCGCTCGTGGCGGGCGCCTCGATGGCTGCCCAGCAAGCGCTCGCTTGGGCGACGCTCCACCCCGATCGGGTCGGCCGCCTCGCCGCCGTCGCCGGGACCGCGGTCACCCCGCCGCAGGTCGCGCTGCTGGCGGCGTCGCTCGCCGACGCGCTCGTCTCCGACCCCGGCTTCGCCGACGGCGGCTACGCGTCGGCGGGCGACGTCCGCGACGGGCTGCTGCGGGTCGCGCGGCTGTGGGCGGCGGTCGGCCACTCGAACGCGTTCTGGGCCGCCGAGCACTGGCGCACGCTCGGCTTCGGCTCGGCGGAGAAGTTCCGCGTCGGGACGCTCGACGCCCACTTCACACGGATGGACCCGCTCGCGCTGCTGCGGATGCTCGACAAGCTCGCGCACGCCGACGTGACGCGCGCGTCCGGCGCCGACCTCGCGACGACCCTCGGCGCGGTCGAGGCACCGGCCTTCGTGATGCCGGTCGACCACGACCAGCTGTTCGGCGTCGAGACCTGCGCCGCCGAAGCACGCCTGCTCGGCCGCGGCGAGCTGCGCGTGATCGAGAGCGTCACCGGCCACCAGGCGATCTTCGGCTTCGACCCGGCCTTCCGCGACCAGCTCGACCGCCACCTGCGCGAGCTGCTCGCGACCCCGCTCTGAGCCGCCCGCCCCGGCCCGACCCCGACCCCGACCCCCGACCCCAGGTGACCCCATGAGCGCTCTCTTCGACCTCGCCGGCCGCAGCGCCTTCGTGACCGGCGCCGCGAGCGGCATCGGCCAGCGGATCGCGATCGGCCTCGCCGAGGCCGGCGCCGACGTCGCCTGCGTCGACCGCCACGCCGCCGACCTCGCCGCGACGACCGCGCGGATCGAGGCGCTCGGCCGACGCGCCGTCGCGCTCGCCGCCGACGTCACCGACGAGCGGGCGGTCGACGCCGCCGTCGCCCGCCACGAGGCCGAGCTGGGCCCGCTCGCGATCGCCGTCAACGCCGCCGGGATCGCCGACGCCGCCCCGACGACCGAGATGCCGGCCGAGCAGTGGCAGCGCGTGCTCGACGTCAACCTGACCGGCGTCTTCCTCTGCTGCCGCGCGCAGGCCCGCGCGATGCTCCCGCACGGCCGCGGCTCGATCGTCAACGTCGCGTCGATCTCCGGCTCGATCGTCAACCGCGGCCTGCTGCAGGTCCACTACAACGCCTCCAAGGCGGCGGTGATCCAGCTGACGAGAACGCTCGCGGTCGAGTGGGCCGGCGGCGGCCTGCGCGTCAACGCGATCAGCCCCGGCTACACCGCGACGGCGATGAACCTGCGCAGCGAGGTCGCCGACCGCGCCGCCCAGTTCGAGCACGACACCCCGCTCGGCCGGATGGCGACGGTCGACGAGATGGTCGGCCCGGCCGTCTTCCTCGCCTCCGACGCCGCCGCCTTCTGCACGGGGATCGACCTCGTCGTCGACGGCGGCGCGGTGCTGTGGTGAGCGGGCGGGCGCGGAGCGGCGCGTCGAGCCGCGCTCCGGCCGTACGATCAACCGGAAGATGGATGGCGTGGGGACGACAGCGCGGCGCGGACGGGTCGGCGGGTTGCGTTGCTGATCATCGGGGCCAGCGCGCTCGTCGCCGTGCTGCTCGTCGCCGTCACCCTGCTGCTGACCGCGGACGGCCCCGACTCGGGACGTGCGCAGTTCGGCCGGCCGCTGCTGGTCGGGGCGATCGTCGGACTGGCGTTCGTGCCGGTCCAGGTTGCGACCCAGAACGAGCTGCGCCGCGACAGCGAGCGCCGGGAGCACGAGAACGCCGAGGCCGCCGAACGCCGCGACCTGCTGATGCAGATCAGCCTGCGGAACAAGCTTCCCGGGATCGACCTGCGCGACCGCGACCTGCGCGGCGTCTACCTGTTCAACAAGGACCTCGCCGGCGCGAACCTGAGCGGCGCCGACCTGCGACGGGCGAACCTCGCGTACGCCGACCTGCGCAGCGCCGACCTGACTGGCGCCCGCTTCGACAGAGCGAACATGTACAGCGCGCAGCTCGAAGGGGCGACGCTGAGCCGCACCTCGTTCCGCGGCGCCAACCTGCGCTCGGCGAGATTCGGCCGTCACGGCTGGCGGGGCGGCAAAGACTCGGGGTTCTTCTACACGACGCTCGCGAGCGCGTACGCGAGACTGCCGGTGACGGCCGACTTCACCGACGCTGACCTGCTGCAGGCAGCCTTCGAGCGCGCCGACCTGACCAAGGCCGACTTCACCAGCGCGTCGCTGGTGGGGACGAGATTCGACAGCGTGATCCTCGAAGCGGCCCGGTTCGACGAGATAGAGGGCCCGATGCTGGCCGACCACGTCGACTTCTGCCGCGCTTCGTTCAGCTCGGCGAAGCTCGAGCACTCGGTCCTCTCCGACGTCAACCTGCGCACCGCGGACTTCAGCGGCGCCGACCTCAAGGGGATGAGCCTGTGGGACGCCGATGCCCGCAACGCCGACTTCGGCGAAGGCCCGGCCACGCCGCCTCCGACCGCCGAAGACGGCGACGTCGAGGTCGGTCCCAACTCCGACGTGAAGGTCACTGCCGACGCGCCCGAGATCCCCGACGAGGTCGTGCGCGCGCTCGACCTGACCGTGACCCCAGCGCCGCAGATCGCCGACGACCGCTGCATGTGGCTGGTCGACGACGACCTGCTGAGACCGCTCGCACTGGACCTGCCCACTCCCAAGCTGCCGTGAGGGTGCGCGCGGTCAGCGCGCACCCCGTCTGCCGCCGATGCGGGTGAAGCTGAGCGTCCAGCGGATCGTCGTCGTCGAGCGCTCGCCGGCGACGTCCTGCACGGCCCGGTCCTTGGCGATCACGACGTTCTTGCCGTAGCGGAACAGGTCGGCGACGGGCAGGTCGGCGCCGACCAGCTTCGTCGTGACCGGGTGGGCGTCGAGCAGGCTCGGCCATGAGACGCCACCCGACGGGCAGGTCTCGAACGGCCCGAGCGGCACGTTGTGGTCGGTCCGCAGCGCGATCAGGTCGCGTCCGCGCCGCGGGTAGGTGAGCTCGACCGTCCGGCGGGAGCGTCTCGTGCCGCAGTCGGGCGTCGGCACCTCGCCGCCGCCGTCGCCGTCGGAGCAGGTCTCGCCGCCACTCTGGACCGAGCCCTGGCGCGCGATCGTCGCGGCAAGGTCGAGCGACGCCGTCTCGCGGCCGCGCGTGAAGACCCGCGTCTGGCCGATCCACGTCGCGGTGACCGTCGTCGGCTTGGAGCGGAAGCGGATCGTCTCGCTGCCGCCGCCTCTCGTCCACAGGTCGCAGCCGTCGGTGTCGTTGCGGTCGACCGTCCACGTGGTCCGCTGGACGCCCTCAAGCTCGACGCGGAAGCTCGCGCTGCGGACGCGTTCGACGGCCGCCGTGCGCGCGGCCACCGTCGCGACCGCCGCTGCGCGTCCCGCCCCGCGCGACAGCTTGACCACCGTCGCCAGCCCGCCGCCGCGGACGGCCAGCCGCACCGTCGTCTTCGCGCGCAGCGTCCGGCGGGCGGCGGCAGTGAAGCGCAGGCGGACGGTCGCGCGGCCGCGTCGGTCGGCGGTCGCCCGCCCGCTCGCGACGACGGTGCGCCCGGCGTGAGCGCGGACGGTCGTGCGGGCGCCGGCGCGCAGGCCGCTCAGCCGCACGACGAGGCCGCGCGCGAGCACCGTGCGCAGGCGCGTCGAGCCGGAGACGGCGATCCGGCCGCGCGGGCGCGCCGATCTTCTGCCCGGCTGCCGCCCGTCGCCGCCCGGCCCGGGCGCCGGCCCGCCGCCGCGCTGGACGTCCTCGCAGTCGGGCGCGACGACGTCGGCGGCGTCCGCGACGACGACGTCGCGCCCGGCGCCGCAGGTGATCGAGTCGGCCTCCCCGTCGCGCGCCTCGACGCGGTCGTTGCCGTACGGGTGCTTGCACCACAGCGGGCCGCAGTCGCCGCCGGCGAGGTCGGCGGAGATCATGTCGCGACCCGGCCCGCCGACGATCGTGTCGTCGCCGAAGCCGCCGTCGAGCGAGTCGTCGCCCGCGCCGCCGTCGACCCGGTCGGGGCCGTCGCCGCCGCGCAGCCGGTCGTCGCCGCCCAGCCCGGTCAACGTCGACTCCGTCCCGACCTGCGCCAGTCTGACCTCGTCGGCGCCGTCGGTGCCGGTGAAGCTGCCGCCGACGGAGGAGACGAGCCGCTCGACGCCGCGCAGGTCGTCGCCCTCGCCGGGCCGCCCGTCGTCGGCACCGCCGGCGAGCGTGACCGACAGCGGCGGCCGGGCGTCGGTGAAGCGGCTGGCGTAGTCGCCGGTGACCGTGTCGACGCCGGCGCCGCCGTCGACCACGTCGGCCGCCGGCTGTTCGGCGCCGTCCGGGCTGAGCGTGTCGTCGCCTGCGCCGCCCTCGATCCGGTCGGCGCCGCCGCGTCCTTCGAGCGTGTCGGCGCCCTCGCCGCCGCGCAGCGTGTCTGCGCCGTCGCCGCCCGTCAGCTTGTCGTCGCCGGCGCCGCCGTCGAGCTGGTCGGCCCCTTCGGCCCCTTCCAGCAGGTCGGCGCCCGCGCCGCCGTCGATCGCGACCGGCACGCCGACCCCCTCGGAGACCTGGCCGAGGTCGTCGCCGTCGCCGAGGTCGGCGCGCACGCCGGTGACCCCGGCGCACGTGACGACGTGGCTGCCGTAGAACGTCCCGCCGTCGCAGCCGTCTGGCATGACGGCGACGGGGTCCTCGGCGCTGCCGCTGACCGTCACGCCGCTGCCGTCGAGGGTCGCCGAGACGGTGAAGTTGGTCGTCGTGCCGGGCGCCGCGGTGTAGACGAGCGCGCCGTCGGCGGCGCGAACGAGCGTCGCCGCCGGGGCGCTCGCCGGCAGCAGCGCGACGGTGCCGAGCGCGGCCAGCAGCGCGCTCCGGCGAGTCCTGCGAGTCATGTCCGTCCCTCCTGGGTCGTCGAGTGAGGGCCGCCACGGTAGGCCCGTCGCGCCGCCAGGTGAAACAGCAACTCGCTGTGACATTCACCAATTCAGACGGTCAATCGACCTCACAACGATGCGTTGTGAGTGCGACATCGATCCGCTGTTTCACTTCAGCGCCGCGCTGCCCCACGATCGCCGTCGTCAACGAACCCGAGGAGCGACCGATGACTGCCGAGCTCGCCGACATGGCGATCGACCTCGCCCCGCTGCGCGCCGCCGTGAGCGGGCCGGTGCTGGGGCCCGCCGACGGCGGCTGGGACGCCGCCCGCCAGGCGTGGAACCTGACCGTCGACCAGCAGCCGGTCGCGGTCGCCTACCCGCAGACGGCGGCCGACGTCGCCGCCGCCGTCCGCTTCGCGCGGGACCGCGGCCTGCGCGTCACCGCGCAGGCGACCGGCCACGGCGCCGCGGCGCTCGGCGACCTCGCCGGCACGCTGCTGCTGAAGACCCAGCGGATGTCGGCTGTCACAGTCGACCCGGCTCGCCGCGTCGCGCGCGCCGAGGCCGGCGCGCTGTGGGGCGACGTCGCCGTCAGCGCCGCCGCCCATGGCCTCGCGGCGCTGCACGGCTCCTCACCGGACGTCGGCGTCGCCGGCTACACGCTCGGCGGCGGGCTCAGCTGGCTTGCGCGCCGTCACGGGCTGGCGTGCAACGCGGTCACCGCGATCGAGGTCGTCACCGCCGACGGCGAGCCGCGGCGCGTGACGGCGAGCGCCGATCCCGACCTGTTCTGGGCGCTGCGCGGCGGCGGCGGCTCGTTCGCGCTCGTGACCGCGGTCGAGCTCACGCTCGTCGAGCTGGCCGAGGCGTTCGCCGGCATTCTCGCCTGGCCGGGCGAGCGCGGCGCGGAGGTGCTCGCGGAGTGGCGGACGTGGACGGCGACGCTCCCGGACGCGACGACCTCGACGCTGCGCTGGCTCCAGCTGCCGCCGCTGCCGGAGGTGCCCGAGCCGCTGCGCGGCCGGCCGGTCGTCGCCGTCACCGCGGTCCACGCCGGCGCCGCCGAGGAGGGCGAGCGACTGCTGGCGCCGCTGCGCGCGCTCGGCGGGGCGACCGTCGACTCGTTCGCGACCGTGCCGGCCGCGTCGCTCTGCCACCTCAACGGCGACCCCGAGCGGGCGACGCCGGCGATCGGCGACCATGCGCTGCTCGGCCCGCTCGACGAGCGGGCCGCGGCGATGCTGGCGGCCGCCGCCGGCCCGCGGGCCGGCCATCCGCTCGTCGCGGTCGAGTTGCGCCACCTCGGCGGCGCGCTCGCGAGCGCGCCGGAGGACGCCGGCGCCCTCGGCCGGGTCGACGGCGAGCTGCTGCTGTTCGCCTTCGGCGTGCCGCTCGGTCCCGCCGACGGGCCGGCGATCCGGGCCGGGCTCGACACGGTGCTCGCCGCCGTCGAGCCGGCGCGCCGTGGCAGCTGCCTCAACTTCGCCGAGACGGCGGTCGCGCCGGCGAGCGCCTTCGACGCGGCGACGTGGGCGCGGCTGCGGGCGGTGAAGGCGGCGGTCGACCCCGACGACCTGATCCGCGCCTGCCACCCGGTGCCGCCGGCCGGCTAGGGGACGTCGGCGAACGCGGCGCGGCAGCTGTCGACGAAGTCGACGACCGCGTCGCGCTCGTCGCCGCTGCGCCAGGCGAGCGACATCTCGACTCGCTCGCCGTTGTCCAGCGGGCGGAAGACGACGCCGGAGCCGGGCCCGAGCGAGTCGACGATCCGCTCGCGGATGAAGCTGACGCCGAGGCCGGCGCGGATGCCCTGCAGCAGCGCGTCGAGGCTGTGGAAGCGCGCGACGTAGTGCGGCGGGCGTCCGCCGCGGTGGCGCGCACCCATCCAGAAGTCGCGCGACGGGCGGTCGGCCGTCGGGAAGTCGAAGATCGTCGCGGCGACGTACTCCTCGACCGAGACCGCGTCTCTCGCGGCGAGCGGATGGTCGGCCGCCATCGCGATCCCGAGCGGCTCGCTCCACAGCACCTGCCGCTCCAGCCCGGTCGTGTCGAACGGCCCGGCCGCGACGCCGACGTCGACGTCGTCGCGGCGGGCGCCGCCGCAGGCGTCGACGAGGTCGGCGAACAGCACGTCGGTCGCGACGTCGGGGCGCCGCTGCGCGAACGACTCCAGCACCGGCTTGAGCGGCGCGTGGTCGAACGGCGTGCCGAAGCCGACCATCAGCCGCTGGCGCTCGCCGGCCGCCGCGCGCGCGGCCTCGGCGGCGGCGTCGGCGGCCGCCAGCAGCGCGACCGCGTGCTCGTAGAAGGCGCGGCCCGCGGCCGTCAGCTCGACTCTGCGCGTCGTGCGCTGGAGGAGCGCCGCCCCGACCCGCTCCTCCAGCTGGCGCACCTGGGTGCTGAGCGCCTGCTGCGCGATGTGGAGCCGCTGCGCCGCGCGTGTGAAGCTCAACTCCTCGGCGACCGCCACGAAGGCCCGCAGATGCCGCAGCTCGAAGCTCACCGGCGCAGTCTACGAA
>Ga0164243_10011060_pt1 | contig 12916 bp, 8 predicted proteins | sample OricompcompostOP_FD_108781 | JGI IMG/M metagenome (GOLD analysis project Ga0164243, IMG submission 108781) | Organic Plus compost microbial communities from Emeryville, California, USA - Original compost - Organic plus compost (OP) | ecosystem: Engineered > Solid waste > Mixed feedstock >...
CGTCTTGTAGATCGGCCGCACGATCGGCATGCGGTCGATCAGGTTGTCGCCAAGCTGCAGCAGCGTGCGTCCCACAAGATTGGCGGTGAGGAAGCCGAGCAGCGTCAGCGCAAAGAAGGCGATCACCAGCCCCGAGCCCGGTATCTTCCAGGGCAAATAGGTCTCCGGCCGGTACATGTCGGGAATCAGCGGGCGAACCCAGTCGTCCACCCAGGTGACGAAGGCCCAGATCAGCCAGACCGTCACCGCCACCGGCCCGGCGACCACCAGGCCGGTGAGAAAATAGTTGCGGACGCGTCCGCCCAGACCGGTCGGATGAAGGTCCGCTTCGATGAGATCGGGGGGTAGATTGGTAGGGGTCTTGTCGCTCATGGTTCCGTCATCGCGGCCAATGCCGCCCTGATCAATATAGCCTATCAACCCGCCCTTGCGACGGAACTAAGACGGCTGGGCCGGGGCCGTGGCCGCCGGTCTATTCGACGGTGACCGATTTGGCCAGATTGCGCGGCTGGTCGATGTCCGTCCCCAGCGCCACGGCCGTGTAATACGCCAGCAGCTGCACGGGGATCGCGTAGACCAGCGGGGCGATCGAGGACGGCGTGTCGGGCAGGACAAGCGTCGTCAGCGACGGCATCGTGGCCTCCCGCGCCCCCTTGGCGTCGGTCAGCAGGATGATCCGCCCGCCCCGCGCCGCCACTTCCTGCATGTTGGAGACCGTCTTCTCGAACACGCGGTCGAAAGGCGCGATCACGATCACCGGCATCGCCTCGTCGATCAGGGCGATCGGTCCGTGCTTCAGTTCGCCGGCGGCATAGCCTTCGGCGTGGATGTAGGAAATCTCCTTGAGCTTGAGCGCGCCCTCCAGCGCCAGCGGATAGCTGGTGCCGCGGCCGAGATAGAGCGCGTGGATGCTCTTGCTGAGATCGCGCGACAGGCTTTCGATCTGCGGCTCGAGCTGCAGCGCCTCGTTCATGTGACGCGGAATTTCGATCAGCGCCCGCACCAGCTTGCGTTCATCCTCCTCCGACAGAACGCCCCGCGCGCGTCCCGCCGCGATGGCGAGACAGGCCAGCACCGACAACTGGCAGGTGAACGCCTTGGTCGAGGCGACGCCGATTTCAGGACCGGCGAGCGTCGGCATGATCACGTCGCTTTCGCGCGCGATCGACGAGGACTGCACATTGACGACCGACAGGACATGCTGGCCCTGCTCCTTGGCGTAACGCAGCGAGGCGAGCGTGTCGGCGGTTTCGCCCGATTGCGAGACGAAGATCGACAGATCGCCCTTGCGCAACGGCGCCTCGCGATAGCGGAACTCGGAGGCGATATCGATCTCGACCGGAATGCGCGCGTAACGCTCGAACCAGTACTTGCCGACAAGCCCTGCATAATAGGCCGTGCCGCAGGCCGAGATCGAGATGCGTTCAAGCGCGCGAAAGTCGAACGGCAGATTTCCCGGCAGCACCACGCATTCGTTGGTCATGTCGAGGTAATGCGAAAGCGTATGCGCGACGACTTCCGGCTGTTCGTGGATCTCCTTCGCCATGAAATGGCGGTGATTGCCCTTGTCGACCAGAAACGCGGAACCGGAGGTCTTGATGACCTGGCGCTGCACCGGCCGGTTGGCGGAATCGAAAATCTCAACGCCATTGCGGCGCACCACGACCCAGTCGCCGTCTTCAAGATAGCTGATGGTGTCGGTGAAGGGCGCCAGCGCGATCGCGTCGGAGCCGAGATACATTTCGCCGCTGCCATGGCCGACCGCGAGCGGCGAACCCTTGCGCGCACCGATCATCAGATCGTCCTCGCCCGCGAACACGAAGGCGAGCGCGAAGGCGCCGCGCAGGCGCGGCAATGTCGCCTTCACTGCCTCGATTGCCGGGCGGCCCTTCTTCATTTCCTCGGTGACGAGATGCGCGACGACTTCCGTGTCGGTGTCGGAACCGAATGCCGCTCCCTGCCGTTCAAGTTCTTCGCGCAGCTCACGGAAATTCTCGATGATGCCGTTGTGAACAACTGCCAGACGGTCGGTCGCGTGCGGATGCGCGTTGTTCTCGGTCGGCTTGCCGTGCGTTGCCCAGCGGGTATGGCCGATGCCGGCCATGCCGGTGAGCGGCTCGCGCTGAAGACGCGCTTCCAGATTCTTCAGCTTGCCTTCGGCACGACGCCGCTCGAGGTGGCCGTTTTCGACCGTTGCCACGCCTGCAGAATCATAGCCGCGATATTCGAGCCGCTTCAGCGCATCGACCAGTTGCCCGGCAACGGCCTCGCGGCCCAGAATCCCGACAATCCCGCACATTATCGACGTGCCCAACCCTCACCCGTACCCCGATCGCCTTTAAAGCGGCTCATATCTGGCTACGGAAATCAAAATGCGTTTCGGCGTATGACAGCGCCGGCATCGGCCGCCACATTGGTTAAGGCTGACCGGACGACTTCTTCTTGCCTGCAGCTTTCAATTTCCGCAAGCGCTCCGCCCAGCCTTCCTTAATGGTTTGCCGCACGCGGCCCAAAGCCAGGGCATTGGCGGGGACATTCTCGGTGATCACCGAGCCGGACCCGATATAGGCGCCGTCGCCGACGGAGACCGGCGCGACGAGCGCCGAATTGGACCCGACAAAGGCTCCCTTTCCGATCTCGGTGCGATGCTTTTGCGCGCCGTCGTAATTGCAGAAGATGGTGCCGGCGCCGATATTGGCGTTCTCTCCCACACGGCCGTCGCCGATATAGGCCAGATGATTGGCTTTGGCGCCGTCTTCCATCGTCGCCTCCTTCAGCTCGACGAAATTGCCGACGCGCGCGCCTTTGCCGACTTTCGTTCCCGGACGCAGCCGTGCATATGGGCCGATCGATGCCGCCTCGCCCACATGCGCGCCGCTGAGATGCGAGAAGGCATGAATGACCGCATTGTCGTCGACCGTCACGCCCGGACCGAACACCACATAAGGCTCCACCGTCACGTCGCGCCCGAACTTCGTGTCGGCCGCGAGAAAAACCGTCTCCGGCGCGATCATGGTCACGCCCGCCTCGAGCGCCGCCTTGCGCAGCCGCTGCTGCAGCACGGCTTCCGCTTCGGCGAGCTGTGCCTTGGTGTTGATGCCTCTCACGTCATCCTCCTCGACTTCGACCACGGCAGCGCCCAGCCCCATCTCGTTGGCCAGTGCGACCGCGTCGGTGAGATAGAATTCCTTCTTGCGGTTGTCGTCCCTGATCCGCTCCAGAAGCGCGAGCGCATGCCGGCCGGACAGCGCCATCAGCCCGCCATTGCACAGCGCGATCTTGCGTTCCTCGTCGCTGGCGTCGTTGTGCTCGCGAATGGCGACAAGCTTGCCGTCGCTCATCACGAGCCGGCCATAGCCGGTCGGATCGGCGGGACGAAATCCGCTCACCGCGACAGCGGCGCCTTGCGCAAGCGCGTCGCGCAAACGCGCCAGATTGTCGGCCGTGATCAGCGGCGTATCGCCGAAGATCACAAGAATGTCGTCAGCGCCCCTCGCGAGCGCGTCGCGCGCCGCCAGCACGGCATGTGCCGTGCCACGCCGCTCGCGCTGGACGGCAATCGCCGCATCGGGCACCAGCCGCTTTGCCTCGGCGGCGACCGCGTCATGGTCGGGGCCGACGACAACCGCGATCGCGGTGGAGCCGGCAGCCCTCACCGCCCCGAGAACGCTGCCCAGCAATGTCCGGCCGCCGACCTGATGCAGCACCTTGGGCAGGGACGACCGCATGCGGGTCCCCTCGCCGGCGGCGAGAATGATGGCGAGGCAGGTTCGGTCCATGGTTTTCATGGCGTCCTCTTATCCGAGCGGCCGGATGTGGAAAAGCCATGAGTGTGAAACCTGCCGTCGGGCAGAGATATCGCCCGCTTCCTACCAGTGTGGTGGTTCGGAAATTCGCTCCATTCCCGCGTCGAATCCTGTGAGCGAATTTGCGAACCAAACCACACTGGAATCAAACATTTGCTAGTGTCCTTCGATTCCGAAGTTCGCTCCGGAGCTGGCAGCAATCCCTTGCGAACTTCGGAATCGGGACACTAGCATTTCCGCTGGCTGATTCGCGAAGAGGCAATGCCCGAGGACCGAACCACGAGCGCGGACACTTCCGAACGCGAGGACATTGATGTGCGTGGACTGATGCGGCTGGCGAGCTGGGGCGCGGCGGCGGTGACGGCAATGCTGCTCGCCGTTGTCGCGGCGCGGTCGGACCTTGGCACCCGGCGCGTCGCTGCCATCTTCGGTCCGGAATCGGCGCCGCAGACGGTCCGGTTGCAGGCCGAGCCCTCTCCGGTTGCGGCGGCGCGGACCGCCGAACTCGAGTTCGAAACGCGCCAGATGGCGGCCGCGGTGCGATCTCTCTCGGCCGATCGGGACCGCCTCCTCGCCCGGGTCACCGTGCTCGAACGCAGCCTGGAAGACGTGACCGGCTCGATCTCCCGCGCGATCGCAAGGCCGGCGCCGCAACCGGAGGCGGCGCCAAAGCCGGAACCGGCGCCCCAATCCGAGGCGAACGAACCAGCAGCGAGACTGGTCGCCATAGGCCCGTCGGTTGTCGCCACGATCTCGTCGCCGCTGACAATCCCCTCGCCGTCGGCTGAATCGCTGGCGCGCGTCGGACTGCCGTCCATTCCTGTCGTCGATGAGGCGAACACGGCAACCCGCACCGACTTCGGCGTCGATATCGGCAATGGCCCGACCGTCGCATCGCTGCGGCAGGCATGGTCCACAATCAGGCGAAATCACGGCGATCTGTTCGAGGGACTCTATCCGGTGATCGCGGTGCGCGACGGCGCAAAGCCCGGCTCGGTCGAGCTGCGGCTGATCATCGGCCCGCTCAGCAACGCGGCCGTCGCCGCGCGGCTGTGCGGCCGGGTGGCGAATGCCGGCCTGTCCTGCCAGCCCGTGATTTTCGACGGTCAGCGCCTCGCCCTGCGATGAGCGGGTTGCCGCGTGCGGCGCCCGGCGTCATAGTGCCCGGCATGCAAGACAAAACGGCTCGTCCCCTGTTTCTCCCGACCGCGCGCCAGACCAACTGGTTGATCGCGGCCGGATTGCTGTCCATCGGATACGCGCTCTACCTGCGCTATCTCGCGGTCGAGTTCACCAGCGTCGGCCTCGCGTGCCAGGCCGGACTGCAGACCTGGCTGTGTTTCACGCGCAAGATCGTCATCGCGCTGTTCACGAATTCGGTGTTCGGCTTTGTCGCGGTGGCCGCGGCTTTGCTCAACCTGATCCGACCATCTCTTGTTTTGTTCGGTGTCGGACTGATGGCGGCGGGGTTCGGTGTTGTTCTTTACAATGTCGGACTTTCCGCGCTCGCCGTAGGTCTTCTGATCCTCAGCCTGGCGCGGCCTCGCCCCTCGACCGCAACAGAGTGAAGGCAAGCGCCACGATCAGGGCGCAGAACCACAGCGATTGCCAGTTGGCGAAGCTTTCATTGAACACGATATAGATCGCCGACAGGATCAGCGTCGCTGCCGCGGTCATCTCGGCCGCACCGCGCCGGCCTCCGGATCCGCCGACCGTCAGCGACAGCAGCACCAGCGGTACGATCGCCGCCGATAGCGGCGCGTAGGGAAAGTCCTTGTAGCGCGGGTCGAACACGAGACCGAGTGCGACCTGTATGGCGACGAGCGTCAGCGCCACCACCAGCAGGCCGATGATTGTCGTCGAATGCCAGGAGAACCGCGGTCGCAATGTCGTCAGCACCGCCGCAAATGACGGAATCGCCGTCTTGCCCATCATCGCCGCCGAGGCCGCAAGCGGAGTGGCGACGGCGAGCGCGACCAGGGCAATGGAGCGGATCCATCCGCCGGCGCCGAGGCTCTCCACGGGAGCCTTCTCGATCGCGAGCCCGACAAAGATTCCGGCGACGGTCGCATTCGCCGCAACGGCAAGCCACAGGAGAACAGGCGCGGACAGTGATCCGGTCAGTCGCAGACGGGTCAGGCCGGCCGCCGCGAACACGACCACTGCGAGCAGCATTCCTCCCGCCGCCTGGCGCGGCCAGTGCGGATGCTCGGAGATGGCGACGCCCCAGGGAAATTTCGGTGCCCGTGTCTCGGCGTCGAACAGCCCCCAATAGCCGCCGACGGTGCCTTCCAGCCGCCGCTTCCAGGGCTGGTCAAACGCCTCGATCACGTTGACGCGGAATTTGTCGCGCTTGGCGAGCGCGAGCACTCCCTGGATGACCATCGCCTGATTGGTCAGCGACGGCAGCGCGCCTTCGCGCATGCGGCCGGCGCTGGGCCAGCCGGTTTCGCCGATCAGGATGTCCTTGTTGGGAAAGGCTTCCACCATTCTCCGGCGTATGGAATCGACATGCGCCACCGCCTCGCCTGCCGGGATGGGGAAGTCCTCCCAATACGGCAGGATATGAATGGTGACGAAATCGACCGCATCGTAAATGTCGCGATGCCGCAGCCAGAATTCCCAGACGTCGGCATAGGTGACCGGCATCGTCACCTGCGCCTTCACGCGGCGGATGATCGCCGCAAGGTCGGTCGCCGATATCTCACCGCGCAGCAAGACTTCGTTGCCTACGACCACGGCCTGAATGACGTCGGGAAATTTCTTCGCGAGGGCGATGGTTGTCTGGATCTGAGCTTCGTTCTTGGCCGCATTGCTCGACAGCCAAAGTCCGTGAATGACCTTCAGGCCGTGTTTGCGGGCGATCTCCGGAATCTGGTCGAGGCCATGTTCGATCGAATAACTGCGCACACAGTCGGTCACGGTTTTCAGCCGGGCGAAATCGTCGTCGATCTGCCAGCCGGCGACATGCGTCCCGTCCGAAAGCGGGTTCTGGTCGCCGCGAAAGGGAGCGTAGGACACGCAATGCAGTTTCTCGCCGGCGGCCAAAGGCGCGGCCGGCATCGGCACGGCCATGCCCATCCACCACCAGACGGCGGCGATACCGGCCGCGGCGCAAGCGAGAGCCCCGAGCGGGACGGTCAGCGAGATAAACAGACGTTCATACATGCGGATGGAAACGAACAGATTCGATGTGGAGGGTGCAGGACGCTGTGATGCTTTAAGCACAAGTGCGGCTGCCGCTGGACAAAAGAATGGAAGTTCGATTTTCTTGCGCTTGGAAAGCCTTGCGGCAGACGCCGTATTGCTGACCGATTCAGATGAGAATTTACCTTTTTTAGCGCCGGATTCCCCGGCCGCGATCTACTCACGAGAAACCACAATACCATGCCCGTTCGCGTCCTGCGCTTCCTGCCCGCCCTCTGCCTGGCGGGCGCTCTAGCGGCCGCAAGCCATCCCGCACTTGCGCAAAACGCCGGCGATCCGGGCGCCGACAAGGCCCGCCAGCAGCAGGGCGGCGATCCCAAGAAAGATCCCCAGCAGCGCAAGACGGACGATCTGATGGAGGTCTCGCGGCAGATCGCCGGTCCGGCCGGCAATCCGGAATGCGTGTGGCTCGGCCGGCGGGTGGTGGATCGGCTGTGGCGCGACGACATGGACACCGCCTTCCGGCATCTCGATCTTTACGACCGCTTTGGCTGCCCCGGCGGACATGTGCAGGCGACGTTCCGCTGCGTGGTCCGGCAAGGTGATCTGAAAGCACCGGACAGTCTGCAGGCGCGCGTGAATACCTGTTGGGTAAATCCCGCCGCGCCGCCGGCGCCGGCGGCTGCAGCGACACCACCGCAGCCGGCAGGAACATCTACACAGTAAAGATGTTATTCCTCCGGCTGCGGTGGACGTCATTAAAACGCCACGTCTGGAATCCAATTGTAGAGCCGCCTCACCTGAGGTATTTTGCATCGCAGCAGGCGCCTTCCCAGGGGACGGGGTGGACGCCTTCCTCACAGCCCCGCTTGGTCAAAGCGTGTTATGCGCCTCGTCGCTGTCGTCGTCGCGCTCGTCGCAATTGTGCATGCCGCCGTTTGGGCTCTCACCGAGAAGCGGGTAACAGCGCCCGATCTTGAGGGACCGTTCGCGAGCGTATCGTACGCTCCGTTTGCCGGCGCAACGCACGCCGACAAGGCGCAGACCTCCGCCGCGCAGATCCGGTCGGACCTGCGTCTGCTAGCGCCCCACACCCGCGCCGTTCGAACCTATTCGGCGACGCAGGGCGTTGAACTTGTGCCGGGCATCGCCAATGAATTCGGACTGAAGGTCACGGCCGGCGCCTGGCTGGACAACGACAGCAAGCGCAACGAGCGCGAAATCCGGTCGATCATTGATCTTGCGCGCAAGCATTCGAACATCGAAGGCATCGTGGTCGGTAACGAAACCGTCTACCGCGGCGAAACCACCCTTATCGGCGACGAAAAGCTCGAGCTGACGCCGGAAGAAGCAAACAGGCTGCGCGAAGCGCAGGCCTCCGGCGACAAGTCGCAGATCGATCGCGCCAAGCAGGACATCAACGTTGCGCGCCTGATCAAGGTCATTCAGCGCGTGAAGCGCGAAACCCAGATGCCGGTGACGACCGGTGAAATCTGGAGCGTGTGGCGTGACCATCCGGAACTGGTATCCGCGGTCGACTATATCGCCGTTCACATCCTGCCCTACTGGGAAGGCGTGCCCAACGATCACGCCATCGACAAGGCGATCGGCGGCTATCAGGAACTGCGCCGCATGTATCCGGGCAAGCGCATCGTAATCGCCGAGTTCGGCTGGCCGAGCGCAGGCTACAATCTGCGGGGCGCGATTCCCGGCCGCTTCGAGCAGGCCGCCATCCTGCGCGAGTTCGTCGCCCGGGCCGACGCGTTCGGCATCGACTACAACATTGTCGAAGCGATCGACCAGCCATGGAAGGTCTTCGAAGGCAGCGTCGGCGCCTACTGGGGCATGTTCGACGATTCACGCACGCAGAAATTCGCGTTCACCGGCCCGATCACGGATCCGGATCACTGGCGCCAGATGCTGCTGTCGGTGCTGCTCGGTGTGTTGCTGTCGCTGCCCATTCTCGCGCTGGCCGGGGCGACGGTCGGACAGGCGGCGCTGCTCGCGGTTTGCGCGCATGTGGTCGGCGCCTGGTTCGCCACCGTGTTCGGATTCTGGAAGGGTCATTACTTCGTGCCGGGCGCGGCTTTCGCGCTGGGGCTCGGCATCACGCTGCTGATCCCGATGGTGATGATCGCCTTCGCGCGCATGGAAGAGATCGCCGCGATTGCGTTCGGCCGCAAGCCGCGGCGCCTCCTGGTATCGCCTCCGCTGGTGCCGGAAGGTTTCGGGCCGAAAGTCTCGATCCATATACCGGCCTACAAAGAGCCGCCGGAGATGCTGAAGGCGACGCTCGACGCGGTGTCGCGCCTCACCTATCCGAATTTCGAGTGCATCGTCGTCATCAACAACACGCCCGATCCGGCTTACTGGCAGCCGATCGAGGAGCATTGCCGCCTGCTCGGCGATCGCTTCAAGTTCCTGCGCGAGGACAATCTGCAGGGCTTCAAGGCCGGCGCGCTGCGCCTGGCCCTGGCGCAGACCGCACCCGACGCCGAGATCATCGGCGTGATCGACGCCGACTACATCGTCACGCCGGACTGGCTCACGAATCTTGTTCCGGTCTTCTCCGATCCGAAGGTCGGCCTGATCCAGGCGCCGCAGGATCACCGCGACGGCGATCGCAGCGTCATGCATTACGCGATGCAGGGCGAATATGCCGGCTTCTTCGACATCGGCATGGTCCAGCGCAACGAGAAGAACGCCATCATCGTGCACGGCACCATGTGCCTGATGCGGCGTGAGGCGCTCGCGGCTGCCGGCGGCTGGTCGAGCGACACGATCTGCGAGGATACCGATCTTGGCCTCACCATGATCGAGCTCGGCTGGACGACGCACTATACCAACCGCCGCTATGGCTTTGGCCTCCTGCCCGACACCTTCAGTCAGTTCAAGACTCAGCGTCACCGCTGGGCCTATGGCGGCATGCAGATCGTCAAGAAGCACTGGCGGCGTTTCCTGCCAGGCGTCTCCAGGCTCAATCGCGAACAGAAGCGCGAATTCCTGCTTGGCTGGCTGAACTGGCTCGGCGCCGAATCCATCGGCGTGGTCGTCGCCATCATGAACCTGATCTGGGTGCCGATCGTCGCCTTTGTCGGCATTGCCGTTCCGGACAAGATTCTCACCATCCCGATCATCGCATCCTTCGCGGTGTCGGTGCTGCACTTCCTGGCGCTCTATCGCCTGCGGGTGAACATCAACAAGAAGCAGACTTTCGGCGCCATCATTGCCGCGATGTCGGTGCAATGGACGGTGGCGCAGGCGGTCTGGGACGGCCTCGTCAAGGACCATCTGCCCTTCGCCCGTACGGCGAAAGGCGGGCGCAGCCGCCTGAAGACCGACTTCCAGGCCTTCTGGGAGGCGGTGATCGGCGGACTTCTTATTCTCGGCGCCGCGGTGCTGGTCGCAACCAACGATCACCGCATCAGCGAGATCTACATCTTCGCCTTCGTGCTGGTGCTGCAGAGCCTGCCGTTCCTGTCGGCGACGCTGATCGCCGCATTCGACGGCAACCGCATCAACGACTTCGCCTACTGGGCGGAACTGCGGACCCGCCTCGCCACGCTGGCCAGCCGCCGCCCGGCCCTCGGCAAGGTGATTGCGGATACGCCGGTGGCTCCCGCCGACAAGCGGGTCGAACCCGCTCAATAAGACGACGTCATCGGACAAGGAAAAACGCCGCCCGGAATTCCCGGGCGGCGTTTTTCGTTGATGCTCTTGCGTGAAGCTATGCCGGCAAGGCCTTCTCCACCAGCCGCGCCCAATAGGACGCTCCGACGGGGATGACGTCGTCGTTGAAGTTGTAGGATGGGTGGTGCAGCCCCGCGCTGTCGCCGTTGCCGACGAAAATGAATGCGCCCGGGCGCGCATTCAGCATGAACGAGAAGTCTTCCGCACCCATCACCGGCAGGACATTCTCGTCCACGCGCTCCTTGCCGACCACTTCGCTCGCGACCTCGCCGGCGAACGCCACCTGGGCCGCATGGTTGCGGGTGACGGGGTAGCTGCGCTTGTATTTCACCGTGGCCCGGGCGCCATGCGCCCGCGCGACCCCGTCCACGATCTCGCCGACCCTTTTCTCGACCAGGTCCTGCACCTCCGGCGTCAGGCTGCGGCAGGTGCCGCGCAGCAGCGCCGTCTGCGGAATGACGTTGTTGGTCGAGCCGGCCTGGAACTGGCAGATCGAGACTACGGCTGAGTACAGCGGATCGACGTTGCGCGAGACGATCGACTGCAGCTGGTTGACGATCTGCGCCCCCACCAGCACCGGATCGATCGAGAAATGCGGACGCGCGGCATGACCGCCCCGTCCTTCGATCTCGATATCGATATGGTCGGCTGCCGCCATGATCGGGCCGGGGCGCATCGCGAAATGGCCGGTCGGAATGCCGGGGTAATTGTGCATTCCATAGACTTCCTCAATGCCGAACCGCTCCATCAGGCCGTCGGCCACCATCAGCTTGCCGCCGCCTCCGCCCTCCTCGGCCGGCTGGAAGATGACGATGGCGGTGCCGCCGAAATTGCGGGTTTCGGCGAGGTACTTGGCGGCGCCCAGGAGCATTGCGGTGTGGCCGTCATGGCCGCAGGCATGCATCTTGCCCGGAATGGTGGACTTGTAAGGCAGGTCATTCGCCTCCTCGATCGGCAGCGCGTCCATGTCCGCGCGCAGGCCGATCACCTTGGCGCGCCCGCCATTGGCGGGCCTGCGACCCTTGATGACCCCGACAACGCCGGTGCGGCCGATCCCGGTCACCACCTCGTCGCAGCCGAAGGCCTTCAGCTTCTCCACGACCGTCGCCGCCGTGCGGTGCACGTCGAAATTGAGCTCGGGATGCGCATGCAGGTCATGCCGCCAGGCGGTGATCTCGGGATGAAACTCGGCGATACGATTCACGATAGCCATGGGGCCGGAACCCTTTGCGAATGCGGGAGATGTCAGGAGGCAGGCTCAGAGGGGGAAGTTAGGCAATTGCAGCGCGGCTGACGAGCCCATGTTCAAAGGCGGCCATGTCAAATATGCGGCAGGCGGGGCGCTGGAGCGCCGTTCCAGCTATGTTCCGCAACACCGCGCGTCAATTCCCAGCCAATTCCCCAACCGGCGGAGTTTTTCGTTGTCCCGGCCCCTCAATCGGCTTATGTGTCCGCGCGGCCGGTTGCTCTTGCCGGGCTCTCATGCCCGTTGTGATCCGGCGCAAGGCGGGGACCGACCCTGTCACGATCAGACACTCACGCGAGCCCGTAGCTCAGTCGGTAGAGCATTTGACTTTTAATCAAAGGGTCCCGGGTTCGAATCCCGGCGGGCTCGCCAGTGTTTCTTGATCGCTGACGAATTGAACGACGTCCCTCCGCCGTCGCGTGGCAGCACCGGCGCCTCCGCCGCTCGTTCAGATGTAAACGCATCCTCAACAGCCGCCGTCGTCCGACTCCCTCCGGAGTCCTGCCGGCGCGTCGAGTGATGAAATCATAGGCACCGACAAAGATCGTAAGCACACTGACGTTTGTCCAAAATAAACTGCGTTGCGGCATGATTTGATTCGGTTTTACGCAAGCTGATTGCCCGAGCAGAGTTTTCGATGGCGGTTTACAAAGACGTCGAGATCGACGACGTGCTCGTCGGCCTCATCAATCACATGCACGGCGTCGAGAATTATCGCGAGGCGCTCGGCCGCCTGCAGGCGTCATGGGACACGCTGACGCTGCTTGGGCAATTGTCCGGCAGCGCGGCGGAAATGTCCGGCACCCGCGAAGCCTTCGAGAAGCTCAGCGGCCAGTTGCTCAACCATCTCGGCCTAGAGACGCGCAAGAAGGTGCTCGCCGACCTGCGCACCAGGGCGCAGAACGGCATCGACATCCTGGTGCGCAATCTGTTCGAGCGCACCGCCGATATCGGATTCCTCGCCGCCGATACCGACATCCGTGAATTCCTGGCCGCCGATGCGGGCATGGCCGGTCGCGCCGCGATC
>Ga0164243_10011062_pt1 | contig 12916 bp, 12 predicted proteins | sample OricompcompostOP_FD_108781 | JGI IMG/M metagenome (GOLD analysis project Ga0164243, IMG submission 108781) | Organic Plus compost microbial communities from Emeryville, California, USA - Original compost - Organic plus compost (OP) | ecosystem: Engineered > Solid waste > Mixed feedstock >...
CACCACGGACACCGGCTCGCCGGCCATCAGTGTCCGCTCCCGTGGTTCATGCCGCCCATGTCGTCGTCCTCCACGTCCGTGCCGCCGCCCTCATGGCCGTCCTGGGTGATCCCTGGACCGTGCATCCCGGGCGCGACGGGGCCGACGCTCCGGCCGACGGCGTAGGAGACGGCGAACACCAGCACCAGCAGCACGAGGAACCCGCACAGGGCGGGAGGGGGCAGGACACGGCGCAGCAGGCCGGCCGGCGTACCGGAAGCGGATTGCCGTGTCTGGGCCATCTGTCGACTCTCCCGATCGCGTCGCACGCCGCACGGCCTCCACTGGACCGAGCCGCACCGGTACAGGAGTCGGGGCCGCAGGCTCTCCAGTTCCTCAGGGCAAGTGTGACGCCCGTCACTGGAGAGGCCCGAGAGGCTTCAGGAAGGCCGGCAGCCGTCGGCCGCTGCCCTGGAGCGGCGACCGACGGCCGGAACGGCGCCCGGTCGTGTCGTCAGGCCACGGCGGGTTCCGCCAGGTGGCGGGTGACGGACCCGTCCGCCGCCCACTCGGCCAGGGCGGTCCGGGCACGGGACACCCGGGAGCGCACCGTGCCGACCGGGCACCCGCTCAGCTCGGCGGCCTCGGCGTACGGCAGCCCGAGGAGCTGGGTCAGCACGAACGCCTCACGGCGGTCGCCGGGCAGGGAGTCGACCAGCTCCAACAAGGCGATGCCCTCGTCGAAGCCCGGCAGCCCTGTCGGCTGGGCGCGTTCGGCCGCGGCCTGCCAGTCGTCGGTCCATGCCGTACGGGGACGGCACGCGGCGTGTCGCAGGCTGTCGATGACGGTCCGGCGGGCGATCGACAGCAGCCAGGTCCGCGCCGAGGAACGCCCCTCGAACCGGGGCAGTGCCGTCAGGGCGCGCAGGAACGTGTCCTGGGTCAGGTCGTCCGCCGCCTGCGCGTCGTCGGCGAGGTACGTCACGTAGCGGCGTACGTCGCGTTGCAGTGCCCGGACGAAACGGTCGACCGCTTCGCTGTCGCCGCCGGCGGCGGCGAGCGCCCAGGCGGTGACCGTCTCGTCGGTCACGGTGGGCAGGGCAGGGGTCATGGTCCTGTGGTCCTTCCTTCAGTCCCGCGCGCACGGGCCGGGCACGGCACGGGTGCCGTCGGCGGTCGCACGGGTGTTGGGGAGATCCGGCCGCAGGGAAGCGCGGACGGGAGACCGCCGCCGTGTGGAAGGCGGTGGCGGTGATCCGGCTGTCAGACGACAGCGGTCTCCCCGGGAGGCCCCCGGGTGGTGAGGGCTTGGACGAGCAGGAGCTGCCGCAGGCACCGCCTCGGCCGCGGAGCCGGCCGGAAGGAGGGCCGGGGGGAGGAGGGTGGGCAGAGCTCGGCCAGGACCAGCCGCAGCGGTACGAACGCGCGGTCCGCGCAGGCACGGAGCATCTTGAAGACCGCGGTTTCGCCCTGGGCCAACCAGAGTCCGCACAGGACGGCGGCCAGCACGTGGGCGGCCAGCATGCCCCAGGAGGACGAGCCGGCCAGGTGCGTCATGTCGTGGCCCGTCGACGCCATGCTGTGGGCACCGTGAGAGGCCAGGTGATCCGTGGGGTGCAGCCCCGCCGCCACGGCGATGTCGTAGGCCCGGGCAATCCGCTCGGGCGTGGGGGCCGCACCGCAGAGAAAGCGGTCGGCCCATTGCCGAAGGGACTGCGCGTCCCCCGGGGCCGTCGCCATAACCGGCCGGTTGCCGGACTGCGCGAGCGTGAAGGCGATGTGCAGGCAGGTCTGGACGACGACCGTCAGACCGGCCACCGTACGGCGGCGGCGCTCGTGGGCCCCGAAAGCCCAGCCGACGGCACCGACCGCGAAGGTGCCGGAGAGGAGCACCCACCAGGGCAGCCCCTCCCCCGACATCAGCACGTGGCCGAGGGCGGCGAGCACCACGCAGACGGCCGCGAACACCGCGGCCCGCAGCACACGCAGAAACCCACCGGCGGACATGGCGCCCCATCCTGGCACTCGGTGGACGAACGCCGACACCGGGGATGCCACCCGACCGGACCGCGGCCGGGAACGAGTCCCGCACGGCCCGGTCGCGGGGCTCCTCGGCGGCCGACACCGAGTCGCTCAGAGCGCCCGGTCAGTCCGGAGCCCCCACCGGGTCGGCTCGTTCCGCCTCGTGCAGTAACTCCATCAGTGCGGCACGGGCCCGGGCGACCCGGGAGCGGACCGTACCGATCGGGCAGCCGCTGAACTCGGCCGCCTCCGCGTAGGGAAGGCCGAGGAGTTGGGTGAGGACGAACGCCTCACGGCGTTCGGCGGGCAGCGCATCCAGCAGTTCGGCGAGAGCGATGCCGTCGTCGAAGCCGGGCAGACCGCGCTCCTGGGCGCGTTCGGCGGCTGCCTGCCAGTCGTCGGTGTCGGCGAGACGCGGCCGGGCGGACGCGTGCCGGTAACTGTCGATCACCGCGCGTCGGGCGATGGACAGCAGCCAGACGCGGGCGGAGGAGCGGCCCTCGAAACGGTGCAGGCTGCCCAGGGCCCGCAGGAAGGTGTCCTGAGCCAGGTCGTCGGCGGCTTGGGGGTCTGCGCCGAGATACCCGACGAAGTGCCGGACGTCTCTTTGGAGGGCGCGAACGAACTTCTCGACGGCTTCCGGGTCACCACCGCGGGCAGTGAGCGCCCAGGCCGTTATCAGCTCGTCGGCCGACTTGCGTTCCTCAGGTGTTCTCGTGGGGTGCGGAGTCCTGTCGCATGCGGCAGGAGGAGCGGGACTGATCACTTGGTGTCCTTTTCGGGGATCCGGAGGGCCGGCACGCGGACATCCGGAGACCGGACCGGGCGGCTCGGGGCGCACGGCGGATCCGGTGTGGGCAGGGGGTGGCAGGAGTACGCCTGTACTGCGGCGCACTCCTGGTGCCCGAAGCCGTTCGGGCGTGAGAGGCCCGGGACGGTGTCGGGGAACCGGCCGTCTCAGAGGACAGCGGTTCCCACGGGCGGACCCCGGGAAGTGATCGCGTACACCAGGAGCAGCCGGCATGGACTGCGGTCCGTGCGGCCACGGCGCAGGACGACGCCTGGGCGGCGCGGAGGTGCCGGGAGGGCGAGAAGCAGCCGCAGCGGGGCGGCCAGCCATTCGGCGACGGCCCGCAGGACACGGAAGGCCGCGCGTTCGCCGTGCGCGAGCCACAGGCCGCTCAGCAGCGCGGCCAGCAAGTGGGCGGCGAGCATGCCCGTGGGGGACATCCCGCCACTCATGATGTGGCCGATTCCCGTCGCCGGGTCCATGGCCTCCGTCGGCTCCACGGCGGATCCGTCATGGGTCATGAAGTGCATGGCGTGACCGGTGTGCGCCGTGGAGGCCATGTGATGCGTGGACGGCGTGCCGTGAGCCGTACCGCCCGCGGACATCGACGACGTCGACAGTTCCTGCGCGTAGGAGAACCACTCGTGCAGCGCCGACTGAGCGGCCACCACGACGGAGGAGACGAGGAGGAGCCCGCGTTCCCGGCCGGCCAGGCACCACGCAGTCCCGCCGCACGCGACCACCGCGACGGCGAGGGCCCACCAGGGCACGGAGGCGCCCGACATCATGACGTGCCCCAGGGCGGCGAGCAGCACGCAGACGGCCGCGAACACCGCGGCCCGTGTCGTGCGGAGACCTCCCCCAGCACCCATGGCGGCTCATCCTTGCATTTCCGGCGCACCGTCTTGAGCGAGTACGAGAAGTTCCCGGACCTGCGACTCAACCCGCCCCCGGTGATTCATGTCACGCCAACTTGCGGGAACCCAAGGAGAGTTGCACTCGACTGCCTCCCCAAGGAGGTGCGTCTGTGACGACGGGACGGACAGAACAGGCCGGGCGGAACGGGGCGGGTCCGGCGACCGGGGAAGGAGCGACAAGGGCTCTGACCGCGCTGCTGACGTGTGCCATGGCCTTCTCGATGATGCAGTTGTTCCTGCTCGGGGCGCTCGGCCCGCGGCTCGTGGCGGACCTCGGCGTCTCACCGACGGTGCTCGGGCTGACGACCACCGTCGGGTTCGCCACGGCGGCCGTGCTCTCCCCGGCCGGCGGCCGGGTGGTGGACCGGGTGGGGCCCCGGCGCTGCCTGATGGCCCTGCTCGCCGTGGCCGCGGTCGCGCTGGCGCTGATCGGAACGGCTCCGGGCTCCGGGTTCCTGCTGGCCGCCGTCGCGCTCGGCGGACTGCCGCAGGCGCTGGCCAACCCCGCCACGAACAAGGCGATCCTCGCCGCCGTACCACCTGCCCGGCGCGGCTCGGTGACCGGCACGAAGCAGTCGGGGGTACAGCTGGGGGCGTTCACGGCCGGACTGCCGCTCGCGGCGCTGGCCGGTCTCACCGGATGGCGGGGCGCCGTCTGGACCGCCGCGGGCGCCGCGGCGGTGGCCGCCGTGTGGGCGGCACGTACGCTGCCCGCCGACCCGCCCGCGAAGTCCACGCCGGCCGTCTGGGTACCGCGCGGGATGACCGCGTGGCTGATGGTGTTCTCGCTGCTGCTCGGCTGCGGGATCGCCTCGGTCAACACCTACCTGTCGCTGTACGGCACCGAGCGTCTGGGGCTCGGTCCCACGGCTGCGGGGGCGCTGGTGGCCGTGCTGGGCGTGTCCGGGATCGCGGGCCGGCTGGGCTGGTCGAAGGTGGCGGGGCGGCCCGACCGGGCGGTCCGGCTGCCGGGCTCGCTCGCTGTGGGAGCGGTGGCTGCGGCCCTGCTGTTGGCGGGCTCGTCGTCCGCTCGCCCGCTGGTGTGGGTGGCGGCCCTGGCCGTCGGGGTGTTCGCCGTGGCGGCGAACGCGGTATCGATGGTCCTCGTCCTGCAGCGCGCGGAGCCGGGACGGGCGGGCCAGGACTCCGCGCTGGTCTCCGCGGGCTTCTTCGCCGGGTTCGCGGTCGGCCCACCGGTTTTCGGAGTACTGGCCGAGGCGGGCCGGTACGGAAGCGGGTGGCTTCTCGTGGCGGCCGAGTTCGCGGGGGCCGGGGTGGTGGCGTTGCTGTGGTCCGTGCGGGAACGCCGGTCGGACGTACTGTCATGAAGGCACGCCCGGACGGGGACGCTCCCCCGTCCAAGGACCGGCGGGCGGGCTGCCTGAAACCGGGCCCGGCACCCGGCTGGGCCGCTCCGGCGCTCGGCTCCGTCCTCGCCAGGGTCGCCGTCACCCGCGCCGAAGTCGGCGACCGGTTCCCCCTCTACGCGGACCCGGGCACCGGCGCGTGGAGGACGACGGCGCGCGGCTCCTGGACCGGCGGCTTCTGGGCGGGGCTGCTGTGGCTGCGCGCCCGGCACACCGGCGATCCCTCGGACCGGGAGGCCGCACGGGCGTGCACGGCACGTCTGGCCGACTGGGCCGGGGCGGACACCTCCACCCGGGGGCTGATCCTCTGGTACGGCACCGTCTTCGCCGACAACGGGGAGCGGATCCGGTACCAGGGCGCGCGTGCCTGCCGGGACTCCTTCGATCCGGAACTGGGTCTCGTGCCGTGGGGTTCGGCGTTCGGCGGGCCGCGGCTGATGGCCCGTGTGGACGGCGTCCCCGGCATGGTGCCGTTGCTGGCCACGGTGGACGTGGAGGCCGCCCGCTCCCATCTACGCCGACACCTCGACCTGCGCCTCGGGAGCCAACCGTCCTCCTGGTCGTGGCTGCACACCGAGACGACCGGCTGGACCGCCTGTGCCGACCCGCCACCGGGCTGGAGCCGTGGTCCGGCGTGGCTGCTGCTCGCCCTGGCCGAAGGCGCCTGTCTGCCGGACGGCGACTCGTACGCCGCACTCGCCGACACGTTGACGCCGGCCTCTCCCGTGCCGCTCGCCGACACCGCTCACCCCGGCGGCCCCCTCGACACCTCCGCCGCCGCCGTCACAGCGCTGGCTCTGCTGCGACTGGGACGCCGGGACCGGGCCGTCGGTGTCCTCGAAGTGCTGGTCGACCGGCACCTGACCGCCGACGGGCGCCTCCTGGATGGCTGTTACGACCTCCCGGCCGGAACAGCCGTCCGGCACGAGCTGATCTGGGGCGACTTCTTCCTGGCCTACGCCCTAGCGGAACTCACCGGCCAGGTGGCCGGTGGCACCGGCTAGGTGTGCTGTCCCGGGACGTTGGTGACACGCGTGCTGGGTGCTTGAACGGGTGAGGGCCTGCTGGGTTCGGCGTGGATTGCGACATTCACGCCCGACCGCAGGAGGCCCTCGTGTCCCACCGTAATGCCCCGCTGACGCCGACCGGCAGGCTGCGTTTCCCGACTGGCTGGACTGGTACAACTACCACCGACCCCACACCGGCATCGGCGGCCACCCACCAGCCAGCCGCGTCACCAACCTGCCCGAACAGCACAGCTAGGCCCGCTCCGGACGCAGCACACGCCGCGCCACGGAGGTGATGTGCAGTTCGTCGGGGCCGTCGAGGATGCGGGCCGCGCGCCCCGCGCGGAACAGCGCGGGGAGCACGGTGTCCGGGCCGAGTCCCGCCGCGCCGTGTACCTGTATCGCCGCGTCGGCCACCTGTTGGAGCGTGCGGGCCGCGGCGACCTTGGCCAGCCCCACTTCCACATGGGCGTCGGCGCCCGCGTCCAGCCGGGACACGGCCTCGTGGACCAACGGCCGGGTCGTCCGCAGGGCGAGCAGTGACTCGAAGACGTGGCGCTGGACGAGTTGCAGCTCACCGAGCGGACCACGGGAGCGGGAGCGGGAGCGGGTGACGGCACGTTCCCGCATGAGGTCGAAGGCTCGGCCGGCCTGGCCGAGCCAGCGCAGGCAGCGCAGGGTCCGGCCGAGCTGGAGCCGTTCGGCGGCGACGGCGAGGGCCTTGCCGCGTTCGCCGATCAGGTGGTCGGCGTCCACCGCGACCCCGTCGAGTGCGATCTCCGCCTGCCCGGCGGCGCCGAGCACGGGCAGCTCGCGCACCACCCGGAAGCCGGGAGACGCGGTCGGGACCAACAGCAAGGACAGGCCCTCCCGCTCCGGGGGCTGGCCGTCCGTGCGCGCGAGGACGGTGACGAGGTCGGCGGCGTCGCCTCCGCTGACGAACCACTTGTCTCCCGTCAGCCGCCAGCCGTCCTCGGTCTCGGCGGCGCGGGTGGCGGTGAGGAACGGGTCGGTGCCGGGGGCGTCCTGCTCGGTCATCGCATAACTGGCCCGCAACTCCCCCGCGACCAGCGGCGCGAGGTATCGCTCGCGTACGCGCGGGCTGCCGTGTCGCGCCAGCATGAGCGCGTCCAGCAGGGAAGCCGAGCCGAGGGCCGCCGGTCCGTGATCGCTGGCGCCCTCCGCCTCCGCGACATGGGCGTACGAGCGCAGTCCGAGCCCCTGACCGCCCAGTTCGACCGGAAGGGGCAGTGCCCACAGGCCCTGTTCCTTCGCCTCCCGGCGCAGCCGGTGCAGCGTCCGGGCCGCGTCCGGGCCACCGCTGTCCAGGACCCGTTCGCAGGGCACGACCCGGGCGCGGACGAAGTCCGCCACCCGGTCCTTCAACTCCCGTACCTCCGGCGGGCACTGCGGGTCACCGAGCGTCTCGTCCAGCACGTCTCCCCCACCTTTCAGGGAACTCCGGCTCTCGCCGGTCCGACTGTCTGTTCGTGGAACCGGTCGGGGGTGATCGCCCCCGGGTTCCCGCGCGTCAGGAAAGGAGAGGCATGGCACCACCAGCCACACCGGCCATCGCGCAGACGTCCCGGCCCCTCGACGGACTGCGTCTGGAAGCCTCGGGCCCCCCGGGGCCGGCGGACGGACTCGTCGCGGAGCACCTGCGGCTGCTCGGCGCGGAGGAGACCGGGCGCTCCGGCGAACGCACGACACTCGTCGGACCGGAGGGCGGCGGCATCACCGCCCACGTGACGTGGGGCGACCTGGCCGTCGACGAGGCGACCGCGCAGGCGGCGACGGGCATCATGGCCGTGCACGGCCGCCGGGACGGGGCGCCTCGCGGGCTCGCCGCCGACTACGCCGCCACCGCAGCCGGTGTCCTGACCGTGCAGGGCCTGCTGGCCGGGCTTCTCGCGCAGGCCCGCGGCTCACGAGTGACGAGCACCGAGGTGAGCGTCGAGCGAGCCGGGCTGCTCGCCGTCTCGCAGTACCTCGCCGCGGCCGGAGCGGAGGAGGCCGAGGCCGCGGAGACCGCACCGGGCGGCCCGCCGTTCACCTCCGCCGACGGGGTCGTCTTCGAGCTGGAGACGCTCGATCCGGGCGCGTGGGCCGCTTTCTGGCGCGCCCTCGACGCACCGGCGGACGCGGTACGGCGCGGCTGGCGGCCCTTCCAGTTCCGGTACGCCACGGCCTGCGCGCCCTTTCCACAGGAGCTGCACACCTCGGCCGGCGGCCACGGCTGGGAGCGCGTCCGGGAAGCAGCCCGGTCCTCCGGAGCCGAGGTGTGCGCCCTGCACACGCTCACCGAACGGGCCGTCGAGTACGACGGGGCTCCGCCCTGGAAGCTGACGGCGCACGAGGCGTCGTACTCCGGATCCGGTGCACCACCGCCCGTCGACGCCCCGCTGGCCGGGCTGACCGTCCTGGAGGCCGGGCGCCGGATCCAGGCGCCGCTCACCGCGCATCTGCTGGGACTGCTCGGCGCCGAAGTGGTGCGGATCGAGCCGCCGGGCGGTGATCCGCTGCGCGGCATGCCGCCGACCTGCTCGGGGGTCTCGGCCCGCTGGCTCGCCCTCAACCGGGGCAAGAAGGCCGTCGAGGTGGACATCAAGTCCGCCGCGGACCGCAAGCGGCTGCGCGCGATGGCGGCGGACGCCGATGTGTTCCTGCACAACTGGGCGCCCGGCAAGGCCGCCGCGCTCGGCCTGGACCACGAGGACCTGTCCGCCGGCAACCCCACGCTCGTCTACGCGTACACCAGCGGATGGGCCGACCGGCTGCCCGGGGCTCCGATGGGCACCGACTTCATGGTGCAGGCCCGCACCGGAGTGGGGGAGGCGGTGCGGCCCGCCGACGAGCCGCCCGTGCCGTCCCTGATGACACTGCTCGACGTACTCGGGGGGCTCCTCGGGGCCGAGGCCGTCCTCGCGGGGCTGCTGCTGCGCCAGCGCACGGGAGCCGGTGTGCGGGTGGACTCGTCCCTGCTCGGGGCGGCCGACGTACTGACCGCGCCGGCCCGGATCCGCGCGGCCCGGGGCCTCGACCCGCGCCGGCCGGCTGGATTCCGCCGGCCCGTGCCCACGGCCGACGGCTGGATCGCGCTGCCCGACCACGCGGCGCACCCGTACGACGTGCGTCACCTGTCCGCGGCACAGGCGCTGGAGCGGCTGCATGAAAGCGGCACGGCCGCCGTCCCGGTCGTCACCGACCTCGCCGACCTGCTCTCCTCCGGCCCGATCAGCCGCGACGCGCACGGCTCCCCCGCCGTTCCCGCCCCCTGGAGGTTCGCATGACCGTCGCCCTGCACGACCTGCTGCCCGCCACGCTGCGCCGTACCTGGGCCGTGGAGGGCACCTGCCCCGACCTGGACCTCTACAGCCTCTACCGCGCCCGTCAGATCGCCGACCCGCACCGCACGGCGGTCCTCGACGGCAAGGGGAAACTCTGTTACACCGCTCTGGACCGCAAGGCCCGATGTCTGGCCGCCGGGCTCTCCGGCCTCGGGATACACGCCGGTGACGTCGTCGGCGTCCAACTGCCCAACGGCCGCGACGCCGTCATCGCGGACCTCGCGCTCGCCGCCCTGGGCGCGGTCGCGCTGCCCTTCCCGGTCGGGCGGGGCGGGCGCGAGGCGGCCTCGCTGCTGCGCAGATCGGAGGCGGTCGCGGTGATCGCGGCAGCCGAGCACCGGGGCAACCACCATGCGGCCGACCTGCTGGCGCTGACGGATGAACTGCCCGCCCTGCGTACGGTCGTCTCCGCCGGGCCGGCGGGCACCGCACCGCAGGGAGCCGTCCCGCTGTCGGCCCTGATGCGCACCGACCCGAAGACGTTCGTGCCGGCCCGCCCCGATCCCGACACCGCCGCCCGCATCCTCGTGTCCTCCGGGTCGGAGTCCGAGCCGAAGATGGTGGCCTACTCGCACAACGCCCTGGCCGGCGGCCGGGGCAACTTCCTCGGCTCCCTCATCCCCGACGGGCGCCCACCGCGCTGCCTCTTCCTGGTCCCGCTGGCCTCCGCCTTCGGCAGCAACGGCACCCCGGTCACCCTCGCCCGGCACGGCGGAACCCTGGTCCTGCTCGACCACTTCACCCCCGAGGCCGCCCTGGAGGCACTCGCCGCACACGAACCGACCCATGTCCTGGGTGTACCGACCATGATCCGCATGATGCTCGACCGGATCGCGGAGGGCGGGCACCGGACGTTCACTCCACCGACGGCCGTGGTCGTCGGCGGCTCACCACTGGACGAGGCCACCGCGACCGAGGCCCGCCTGGCCTTCGGCTGCCCGGTCGTCAACCTCTACGGCTCCGCCGACGGCGTCAACTGCCACACCGGGCTGACGCACGGCTCCCCCGACGGCGACGGACGGCCCGGCATCGCCGCGGGACAACCCGACCCCCGGGTCGCCGACATACGGATCGCCGTCCCCGGCACCCGTGAGCTGCGGGAGGTCAGCGGGGGCACGGTCGGTGAGATCGTCGCCCGTGGCCCGATGACACCGCTGTGCTACGTCGCCGCCCCCGACCTCGACACCCGCTACCGCACCGAGGACGGCTGGGTGCGCACCGGGGACCTCGGTCTCATCGACGACGACGGCACGCTCCGGGTCGTCGGACGGCTGAAGGACGTGGTGATCCGCGGCGGTGCGAACATCAGCCCCGCCGAGGTCGAGGTCGAACTGGCCGCGCACCCGGCGGTCCGGGACGTGGTCTGCGTCGGCGTGCCCGACCCGCTGATGGGCGAGCGGCTTGCGGCCTGCGTCGTGCCCAGGGACGAGGCGGCGCCCACGCTGGAGGAGCTGTGCGCCCACCTGGACACGCGAGGTCTGGAACGACGCAAACACCCTGAGCGCCTGCTGGTGCTGAGTGAGCTGCCCCTGACGCCGGCCGGCAAGCCGGACCGGGCGGTACTGCGGGAACGGTGCACGCCCCAGGCGGAGCGACAGCAGCAGCCCTTGGCTTCGGCCGGCTGACCCGCCGGACGACAAGGGCCGCTCGGAGTGTTCCCCGAGCGGCCCTTGTCGTCCGGTGCCTCGGATCAGGAGGCGTTCATCGCCTTCTCCAGCGTCGTCGCCGCGTTCTTGTAGACGGTCAGCAGATCCAGGTCCTTGTCCGGGTAGTTGACGATTCCCACCTGGCGCGCGCCCGAGTCGGGCAGCACGGTGCCGGCCGTCATGTGCACGTTGTCGAGCACCAGTTGCGGCTTCTTCTTGGACAGGTCGGACAACTGCTTGGCCGTCACGGCCTCGGGTCCGTACATGCCGACCACCTCGGCCCCGGCCAGCTTCGCCGACCAGGCGGAGAAGACCTGGGCGACGACGGTGGGCGCCTTGCCGTCCGGCCAGGCGCTCTTGAGGTCCTTCTGCAGCTTGCCGTACTCGGTGTCGAACGAGGTGATCCACCCGGCGGCGGTGTCCTCGGTGCCGAACATCTTGCCCAGCCGGGTCACCTCGGCCTTGGCCTTGTCCGCGTCGTTGTCGAGGTTGACCTCGACCAGTTCGGCGTCGCCTCCGGCGGCCTCCTTGAACTTCTCCGCGTACGGCTCGAAAGGCGCGTACAGCACGAAGTCGGCGTCCGCCACGGCCGCGAGATCGGAGGGTTTCGGGTCGTAGTCGGGGGCGTGCTGCACCGACTCCGGCACGATGACCGTGACGTCCTCGGCGCCGGCGGCCTTGGCGAACGCCCCTTCCCAACTGGTCGTGGCGACCACGACCGGGCCGGTGCCCTTCCCCGCCGCGTCCGCGTCGGACGAGGAGGACGACGTGTCGCTTTCCCCACCGCAGCCGGTGGCCGTCAGCAGGAGGACCGCGCTGAAGCTCAGTGCGAGGAGGGGAGTGATGCGGACGCGGGTGCGCGCCATGAGCTGATTCTCCGTTCGGGTACGAGATGGACGGCGAGGACGACCACGCCGGCCGTGAGGACGAGGACGGGACCGGGCGGCCAGTCGAACCGGAGTGCGACCAGGAACCCGGTCAGGTTCACGACCACACCGATGCCGACCGCCCACACGGTGATGGACACCAGGGAGCGGCCCAGCCGCCGGGCGGCGAGGGCCGGAAGAAGCGTCAGCGCGTCGACGAGGAGGGCGCCGGTGAGTTTGATGGCCCCGGCGACGGACACCGCGACCAGGACCAGCAGCACGAGGGTGAGCCGGTCGACCCGCACGCCCGAGGACAGGGCGAGTTCACGGTCGTAGAGGAGGAGCGCGATGTCTCTGCGACGCCACCAGAAAAGAGCCGGTACGACGACGGCCAGCACGACGAGCAGCCACAGGTCGGCGGTACCGACCGAGAGGATGGACCCCCAGAGCAGGGAGAAGGCGCCCGCCGCGTTGACGCCGGAGACGGCCAGCACGAGCAGGGCGGCAGCGATCGCCAGACTCATCAGCAGACCCATGGCACCTGACAGACCGTCCGGTGTACGGGCCAGCGGAGCGACTCCGGCGCCGGCGAGCGCGCAGGCCACCAGCGCACACAGCATGGGATCGAGCCCGGTCAGCAGAGCAACGGCGATGCCCAGGAGTGCGACATGCATCATCGCGAACCGCACCGGCATGATGTCGAGGCCGACGATGACGACACCTATCACCGGCAGTCCGACCGCGGCCACCAGCAGGGCGACACCCGCCCGTTGAACGGGCACGAGCTGCAGGAGCTGACCGACGTCGGCCGCGGCCAGGACGCTCACCGGACCTCCCGCAGACGTCCCGCGGCCATCTCCAGCACCCGGTCGCAGCGCTCGGCGAGAGCCTGGTCGTGGGTGACGACCACGACGGTCACCGGCAGGGAGAGCAGTACGTCGGCCGCTTCTTCCTGCCCGGCGAAGTCGAGGGCGG
>Ga0164243_10011063_pt1 | contig 12915 bp, 11 predicted proteins | sample OricompcompostOP_FD_108781 | JGI IMG/M metagenome (GOLD analysis project Ga0164243, IMG submission 108781) | Organic Plus compost microbial communities from Emeryville, California, USA - Original compost - Organic plus compost (OP) | ecosystem: Engineered > Solid waste > Mixed feedstock >...
CTGCAGCGCCTGCGCGACCTGCCGCGATACCTCGCGGGCATCCGTCATCGCGCCGAGCGTCTGCCCGACAACCCGAACCGCGATCGAGTGTGGATGACCGAGGTGCAGACGGCGACGAGCCGCTATACGGAGGCGGGAGGCCGGATCCCGCTCGCGCCTCACACCCCGGCGAAGCTCGTGCGGGCGAGGTGGATGCTGGAAGAGCTGCGGATCAGCCTGTTCGCCCAGCACCTCGGCACGGCGGAGTCCGTCTCCCTGCAGCGCATCACGAAGGTCCTGGCCGACTGAGCCGGAGCGATCGTCAGTCGCGTCGGTACACCCACGGCAGGACGGCTGTCTCGAGCCGGTGACGCGCGCCATCCCGGTCCACCAGCGATTCGTCCGCATAGGCCACGTCGCCCTGCCAGAGCAGCACCGGGCCGTTCGCGCTTGTTGCCAGGTGCGTCGCGTAGTCACTCGGCGACTCTTGTCGGGCACGCTCGATCGCATCGGAGGCGGACGCGTCACCGGTCAGGCCGTGCAGCGTCACCCACGTCGGCGGGACCAGGTTCAGCCGCCCGGATGCATGGAGCTCGAGGGCATCGGCCGGGCGGAGCCACCGGTACCCGACGCTCTCCTGGGGCGACAGGACGACGTCGCCGCGCGGCGCGAGCGCGACGTAGAACCAGGTGACGTATCGTCGCGGGATCCCGGGTGGTGGTGTCCATCGAGAGCTCGTCACCAGCGAGTCTCGGTCGAGGATGAGACCCGTCTCCTCGAACGTCTCCCTCACGGCTGCTGCGCGCGCGGCGTATTCCTCATCGCGTGGGGTGCCGTCGGCTGACAACGCGTCCTCAGGCTCCACCCTGCCACCGGGGAAGACCCACGCTCCTCTGAACGAGCCGTGGTCCGCTGGACGCTCGAGCAGCAAGACCTCGGGGCCCGCGGCGCCCTCACGAAGCAGCACGACGGTCGCCGCCGCCGCGTGAGCTGCGTCCATGCCATCATCCGTTCACGGTCGTCGGGAGAACCGTACTCACCCTAATGCCATCCGCCGGGTTCGCCCGTAGACTACAGAGCGTGCACCAGTCGCCCACCCCCGAGGTGACCAGCTCCCTCACCCGCCGGGTCGTCGCGCCGAACCCCGGGCCCATGACCCTCGACGGCACCAACAGCTACCTCGTCGGCGCGCCGGGTTCCGGCGTCGTGGTCGTCGACCCGGGTCCGCTCCACGACGCGCATCTCACCGCTCTCGCGAGCGCAGGCGACGTCGAGCTCGTCCTCGTCACACACCGGCACAACGATCACACCGAGTCGGTTCATCGATTCGCAGCGATGACGGGTGCGACGGTGCGCGCGATCGAACCGCGGTTCTGCGTCGGCGCGGAGCCGCTCCTGGACGGTGAGCGGCTCAGAGCGGCAGGAGTGAGCATCGACGTGATCGCGACCCCGGGGCACACGGCGGACTCGGTGAGCTTCCGCCTTCCGGATGACGGGCCACACGGATCGGTCCTCACGGGCGACACGATCCTGGGGCGCGGGACGACCGTCCTCTCGGCCCCGGACGGTTCCCTGACCGACTACCTGCACTCCCTCCGGCGCCTCCGTGCGCTGGGCAGCTCGACGGTCCTCCCCGCGCACGGTCCTGTGCTTCCCGATCTGGTCGCGGTCTGCGACAGCTACCTCGAGCACCGCGAGCGCCGCCTCGCCGCCGTGCGAGCAGCAGTGGACGAGCTCGGAGAAGAGGCAACGGTGGAGCAGGTCACGGACCTCGTCTACGCCGACGCAGACCCTGCCGTGCGGTTCGCTGCCGAGGCATCCGTCCGGGCTCAGCTGGACTACCTCCGCGCGTGAGGCGCGGGCCCGGGTGCGCGTGCCGCGGCTGGCCGGAGGGCGCGCACCGCCAGAACGACCGCGCCACCGATCGCAGCGCCCGCAGTGTTCGCCACCACGTCGTTCACGTCCGAAAGGCGCCCCGCGTTCAGTAAGACGTTGCCGGCGAGCTGAAGCGCTTCGACCAGCACGCTGAACAGGAAGCCGGCCCAGATGACGGCGCCGAGCGAGCGACCGATGAGCGACAGGAGCATGCCGAGCGGCACCGTGAGGACGATGTTGAGCAGGAACGTCCGCTCGTCGATCGTCGTGATCGGGATCCAGTTCACGCTCTCGTACCAGGGTGCTCGGCTGCCGTATGCGCCGAGGCCGACGTGTAGGGGGAACAGCGTGAGAGAGGCGGCTGCCGCGGCATAGCCGACCAGGGCGAGGGAGGCGGCGAAGCAAAGCGGTTCGCCCCGCCGTCGCCGCACCGTCACGAGAATGACGGCGACGACGGCGAGTGGCAGGATGACGGGCGCGGCGGGAACCGTGAACGCGATGTCAGGCATGGTGCTCGATTCGGTCGGGAGGCCCCAGTCTCTCCTTTCCGTCTGGAGGAGCACCTCCACCGTGGGTACGGAATCGGCCCCGCAGATCCCTCGTGAGGATGATCCATCCGGGCAGTGCCCCGAGCCGTTGGTGTGCACGAGTCGGCGCATTCGTGGTTTGCTATCAGCCATGTCACTCGTCGCAGGCGTCGATTCTTCTACCCAGAGCTGCAAGGTCGTCATCCGGGACTCCGAGACCGGAGCACTCGTCCGGACCGCTCGCGCCCCGCACCCGGCGGGCACGGAGGTTCCACCCGATGCGTGGTGGCGTGCACTGCAGGAGGCCATCGCCGCGGCGGGCGGGCTGGACGACGTCGACGCCCTCTCCGTCGCGGGCCAGCAGCACGGCATGGTCGCGCTGGATCGCGACGGGAAGGTCATCCGCGACGCCCTCCTGTGGAACGACACCCGCAGCGCGCAGGCAGCACGCGACCTCATCGCGGAGGTGGGCGCCGACGCCTATGCAGCGCGCACCGGCGTCGTCCCGGTCGCGTCGTTCACCGCGACGAAGCTGCGCTGGCTCCGCGACAACGAACCGGAGAACGCCGGCCGCGTCGCCGCCGTCGCGCTCCCGCACGACTGGCTGACCTGGCGGCTCCGCGGCTTCGGCCCGACGGGCGAGAGCCCGCTCGGGCCGGTCTTGGAGGAGCTCACCACGGACCGGTCGGATGCGTCGGGAACGGCGTACTGGTCCCCCTCCAGCGGCGACTACGACCGCGAACTCCTCGTCCGCGCGCTCGGCCACGACGCTGTGCTGCCGCGCGTGCTCTCGCCGGGCGAAAGCGCAGGCCGTACGCCCGGAGGCGCACTCCTGGGAGCCGGTGCCGGCGACAACGCCGCCGCGGCACTGGGACTCGACGCAGGGCCGGGCGACGTCGTCGTGTCGATCGGCACCTCTGGCACCGTCTTCGCGGTGACACCGGAGCCCGTGCATGATCCGACCGGCACGGTGGCCGGGTTCGCCGATGCCTCGGGTCACCACCTTCCGCTTGTCGCGACCCTGAATGCGGCGAGGGTGCTCGACGCACTCGCGGGGCTGCTCGCGGTCGACCACGCGGGGCTCGGCGCCCTCGCGCTCGAGGCCCCCGCCGGGTCCTCCGGGCTGGTCCTCCAGCCGTACTTCGAGGGTGAGCGCACTCCGAATCTCCCGGATGCGACCGCGACGCTCTTCGGGATGACACTGGCGTCGACGAGCCGCCCCAACCTCGCGCGAGCAGCGATCGAGGGGCTGCTCTGCGGTCTCTCCGACGGCCTGGACGCCGTCAGGGCTCAGGGCGTGAGCGCGAGCCGCGTCCTGCTCATCGGTGGAGCGGCGCAGAACGACGCCGTCCAGCGCATCGCCGCGCAGGTGTTCGACGTGCCCGTGGTGATCCCCTCACCGGGTGAGTACGTGGCTGACGGCGCTGCGCGTCAGGCCGTCTGGGCCCTCACCGGGTCCCGGCCCTCCTGGCCGCTCTCGATTGCAGCACGTCCGGAACCGGACCACCGTCCGGTCATCCGCCGGCAGTACGACGCGAGACGACGACATGCGAGCGGCAGCTGACCGTCGGACCGACGCGCGAGACGGGCTGGCAAGCGTCAGTCGATCGGCCGTGCCGCCCACGAGCTCGGGTCAAACCCGCGAGTACGCGGCCGGGTCGTCGATGATCCGGTCGAAGACGAGCTCCGCCGCCGCGATCATCAGCAGATCCGGTCCGAGCTCGGCTCTCAGGATGTCCACCTGCTCGAAGGCCGCCGGCAGGGTCTGCCGAGCGACGAGGTCGGTGAAGGCGCGTTCATCGCGCGCGAACAGCGCGGCGAGGAAGCCTCCGAGGATCACCCGCTGCGGGTTCAGGATGTTGATCGCATTGCGCACAGCGACCGCGAGCGCGGATGCCTGTCGCTCCGCCTCACTCACGACCCGCGGGGCGTCTGCCCCGAGGAGGGCCTCCTCCAGCGCCACCGGATCGGCGTGGTCGAGCCCCAGGGCGTCGAGGAGCCGCGTACGGCTCACCTCGTCTTCGAGAGTCGCGCCGTCCTCCGCCGGACCGATCAGCAGCGCGTGCCCGAACTCTCCGGCGTATCCGCCGGCGCCGCCGAGAGGATGGCCGCCGGCGATGATCCCGCCGCCGATGCCGCTCGCGCCCCCGTTGAGGTAGATGAGGTCGCTCGCGCCGCGGCCGGCACCGAAGGTGTGCTCGGCCGCGGCGCCGAGGCTGGCATCGTTCGCGGCGACGGCGGGCACGCCCGTCCGTTCGGCGAGCGCCGCGGCGAAGGGCTCGTCCACCCAGCCCAGGTGCGGGGCGAGCCGGACGATCCCGGTTGTCGTCTGCACCAGACCGGGAACGGCGGCGCCGATTCCGGCGATCCGTGTGGTGGGGGGCAGCTCGCCGCGGACGCGCTCGATGAGATCGCCCGTGAGCTCCACGGTCTCCGCAACGGTGGGCGCGTCCGCGACGTCGCGGCGGTGCACGACGACCACCTCCCCGTGCATCCTGACCGCTCCGACGGTGATCGCGTCGACCTCCGGGTTCACGGCGATGGCCACGACGTCGGGATGCGCCCGGACGACGGGCGACGGACGGCCCACACCGCGCGAGCCATCCGGGCCGCTCTCGACGACGAGGCCGGCCGAAGCGAGCTCCCCCACGAGTGACCCGACCGTCGACCGGTTGAGACCCGTCCGCCGAGTGAGGTCGGAGCGCGAGAGCGGTCCGTTGCGGTGCACCAGACCGAGGACCATGGCGAGGTTGTGTCGCTTGATCGTGTCGAGATTGCTGCCCCGGGTGTTCACAGAGCGACCCTATCCGACCGCGGCATGCGTGGCCCGGACGTCGAGCGGACCAGGACATCACGCCGGAGCATCCCCGCGATGACCGCGCCTGCCGCGCTCGCCTGGCCGGCGCCGGTCCACGGCTTGTCCGGCGACACGAGTCGGGTAATATGTTGTCGAACGCGACAAATCATCGACGGCGCTGAATCGGAGCACGAACATGCCACTCACCCCCACCCGCGACGACAAGTTCTCCTTCGGACTGTGGACCGTCGGCTACAACGGCACGGACCCGTTCGGCGGCCCGACGCGTGCGCCGCTCGATGTCGTGCACGTCGTCGAGAAGCTGTCCGAGCTCGGCGCCTACGGGCTCACCTTCCACGACGACGATCTGTTCGCGTTCGGCTCGACCGATGCGGAGCGGGAGCGGCAGATCGGCCGCCTGAAGCAGGCGTTGGCGGACACGGGTCTCGTCGTCCCGATGGTGACGACGAACCTCTTCTCGGCACCGGTGTTCAAGGACGGCGGGTTCACGTCCAACGACCGCGCCGTGCGGCGCTTCGCGCTGCGCAAGGTGCTGCGCAACATCGACCTCGCTGCGGAGCTCGGCGCCACGACCTTCGTCATGTGGGGAGGCCGCGAGGGCGCGGAGTACGACTCAGCCAAGGACATCCGTGCAGCCCTGGAGCGCTACCGCGAGGCCGTCAATCTGCTCGGCGACTACGTCACCGACAAGGGATATGACATCCGGTTCGCGATCGAGCCGAAGCCGAATGAGCCACGCGGCGACATCCTCCTCCCCACGCTCGGGCACGCTCTCGCTTTCATCGAGACACTGGAGCGACCGGAACTGGTCGGCCTGAACCCGGAGGTGGGTCATGAGCAGATGGCCGGACTCAACTACACGTCGAGCATCGCCCAGGCGCTCGAGCGCGGCAAACTGTTCCACATCGATCTCAACGGCCAACGCGGCATCAAGTACGATCAGGATCTCGTCTTCGGGCACGGCGACCTGCAGAACGCCTTCTCCACGGTGGACCTGCTGGAGAACGGAGCCCCGGGCGGCGGTCCGGCGTACGACGGACCGCGGCACTTCGACTACAAGCCCTCCCGCACCGAGGACGAGTCCGGGGTGTGGGACTCGGTGTCCGCGAACATGCGGATGTACCTGCTGCTGAAGGAACGCGCAGCTGCCTTCCGAGCTGACCCGGAGGTGCAGGAGGCCCTTGCCGCCGCGCGGGTCGACGAGCTCCGCACGCCGACCCTCGACGCCGGGGAGTCGTACGACGACCTTCTGGCGGATCGCTCGGCGTTCGAGGACTTCGACGCCGCCGCCTACTTCGACGGGAAGGGCTTCGGTTTCGTTCGCCTGCAGCAGCTCGCCATGGAGCACTTGATGGGCGCAAGGCGCTAAGCGCCTTGCGAAAGGCGGCAGCCCCGACCCCGGAAGCCCCTTAACCGCATCCCCCGCCACCCGGCAGCCCCGACTCCCCCAGCTCTCGCGCCGCACCCCGCCACCGCACGGTACGGTACGGCGCGTCATGACAGGCTCGACACGGCAGCAGAATCGGGCAAGTGCGCGAGACGATCGCGCTGTCGGGCGGCGCTCTCCTTTTGGTGTCATGGGAGATGGGCTTCGCCACCGTGGGCGTTAGGACTCACGCTCCGCTCACGGCGTAGGCCCGCGTCCACCGACCGACGGCCAGGATCCCTGGCCTGCTTTCGAGGCGGTCGAGGAGCACCCCTCGCACGGCATCGGCACACGCCACGCAGACATCGACAGCAGACAGAGAGGCTGACATGACGATCGACATGGCCATCGTCCGCGCGCTCGCGCTCGGACCGGACTCCACCGCGCAGGATCACACGATCGACATCACGACGATCGGTGCGCGCACAGGCCGTCCGCGGCGGATCGAGATCTGGTTCCACCGCGTCGACGGCAAGTGGTATCTCAGCGGCGTGCCGGTGCCCCGCAACTGGAACGCGAACCTCCACGCCAACCCGCGATTCACCGTCCATCTGAAGCACGGCGTACGCGCCGACCTGCCCGCCACCGCCCGACCCGTCACGGACCACGAGACCCGCAAGCACGTCCTGACGGAGATCCTCAAGACCCAGGACAGGCCCGCCACCGGTGGCCGGGCACCCCGCCAGTATCTGTCGGACTGGCTCGCAGGGAGCCCGCTCATGGAGATCGTGTTCGACGACGAGGAGCTTGCCGCCGTCGCATCCGCCTACACGGCGTCCTGATCCTTGCGCCAGCCGATCACCCGTCGGCTGGAAGACCGGCAACCTCCGTGAACGGGGCTGACGAGAGGCCGCGTTCCACCTGGCCCGGCTGCTCGAGGTCCCCACTCGCTCATGCTCGGTTGCGATCGCGGGAGTCCTCCGGATCGGCCCGCCGCCGGCGACGTCCGGGCGCGAGCACGTTCCGCTTCCCGGGCCGGGCCCCGCGTGACTGACGGGTCTGGTGGACGCGGCGAGCGCGTCCGTCAGACCCGTCAGTCACACCCGATCACCCGGTCCGCAGAACGGTCCCGTGATCCGTTGACGCCTCGCTCACACCATCACGGAGCGCATCTCCAGGAAGCCTTCGAGACCGGCGGCTCCGTACTCGCGGCCGATGCCCGACTGCTTGAACCCACCGAAGGGGGAGGTCGGCTCGTACCCGCCATTGACGGAGACCCGACCGGCTTCGATCCGCGCGGCGATGCGCATGGCACGCTCCTGGTCGGCGGAGAAGACGTATCCGTGAAGACCGTAGTCGGTGTCGTTGGCGATCTCGATCGCGTTCTCCTCGTCGGTGTACGCGATGATCGAGAGCACGGGTCCGAAGATCTCTTCCCGAGCGATCGTCATGTCGTTCGTGACATCCGCGAACAGCGTCGGGCGAACGAAGTAGCCGTCCGGCAGCCCTTCGGGCTTGCCCGGGCCGCCGGCGAGCAGTCGCGCACCTTCCTCGATCCCACGCGCGATGTATCCCTGGACACGCTCCCACTGCTTCTGGCTGACCATCGGGCCGATCGCGGTCGCCGGGTCGGCAGGATCCCCGACGGGGAACATCGCCAGCTGTTCGACGGCCGCCGCGAGGGCCTCGTCGTACCGTGATGCAGGAACGAGGATCCGCGTGCCCGCGACGCATGCCTGGCTGCTGTTCACGAAGCCGGATGCGAGCGCGCCAGACATGGCTGTGCTCATGTCGGCGTCGTCGAGGATGATCGACGGCGACTTGCCGCCGAGCTCCAACGTGAGGTTCTTCATGAGGTCCGCCGAATCGCGGAAGATCGCCTTGCCAACCGGGGTCGAACCGGTGAAAGAGATCTTGGGCACGTCGGGGTGACGCGTGATCGTGTTTCCCACGACGTCCCCGCGGCCCGTCACGATATTGAACACGCCCGCCGGAAGACCGGCGGCGTGCAGCGCCTCCGTCATGACGCGGGTCTGGGTCGCACTCATCTCACTGGGCTTCATGACGACCGTGCTGCCGGCCGCGAGCGCGCTCGCCATCTTGTCGGCGATGAAGAACACGTTCGAGTTCCAGGGCGTGATCAGGCCGGCGACGCCGACCGGCACCATCTCGACGGTTGCGCGCCCCACCTGCCGGGTGAACGCGAAGGTCTCCAGCGTCTTGACCATGTCCGCGAACGCCTCGATGGCGGTGTCGACCATCCACTCATTGCGGAACGGCGCACCGTACTCCAGGCGAACGGCGGCGAGCAGCTCCTCGCGCTTGGCGGCGACGGCGTTCTGGAGGCGACGCAGCGCGTCGATCCGCTCCTCGCGGCTGGTCGCCGACCAGGCGGGCAGTGCCGCCTTGGCTGCGGCGATCGCGGCCTCGGCGTCGACCTCGTCCGCGAGCTGGACCTGGCCGATCGTCTGACCGGTCGCCGGGCTGACGAGGTCGAACAGCTCGGTGCCGTGCGGTGTGACGAACTCGCCGTTGATGTAGACCTTGTCGATCACAGTGGTTCCCATGTGTGTTTCCTCCTGTCATCGGTCGCCTGGCCTGGGTGTGGCTGGGCGACCGTTTGTTCCGCGAGGAGCAGCGCGTTGCCATGGACACCACGGATGCCGGCTCTCTCGCTCCCATCCATGTAACGCCATCCAGCACCCTCGGGGCCATCGCGATCCTCTTGTCGACCTGCACGATCCTGCAGATGCCCGACAAGGGCAGCTGGCGCAGCGGGGCACGACCCGCGGGGCGTACGCCTCCCCTGCCTGCGGGGGATGGCGCCGCCTGTCTGGCTACGGGAGCGCCACCTGGAGCGGACGGCTCCCCGGACGGCGGAAGCTCTCAGCGTCCGCGCTCGGGGGTCTGCCGAACTGGCGCCGGTACTCGCGGCTGAACTGGGAGGAGCTTCCGTACCCGACGCGGTGTGCGACGCCGGTGACATCGTGGGGCTCGTTCAGCAGCATCAGCCGAGCGGCTTGGAGCCTGACGTGCTTCTGGAACTGGATCGGGCTCATCGAGGTGACGGCCTGGAAGTTCCGGTGGAAGGCTGACACGCTCGTGCTCACCATCCGTGCGAGGTCCTCGACGCGGAAGCTCTGCTGGTAGTTCTCCCGGATCCACTGCGCCGCGTGAGCGACGTGGCTCAGACTGCTGTCCGCGAGACCCAGCTGACGGACGATGTGCCCGTGCTCGCCGGTCATCAGGCGCCAGAGGATCTCGCGCTTGTAAGCGGGAGCCAGCACTCTGCGATCCTGCGGCCGATCGAGCAGGCGGAGGAGTCTCACCATCGCGTCGAGCAGCTCGCGCGATGTCTGGCCCACGACCATCCCTGCCTGCCCGCGGCCGTCCGCACGCGGAAGCTCCCCGGGCCCGGCGGCGAGTAGGAGCTCCGCGATCGCCGAGGGTTCCAGGGCCATCCCGAAGCCCAGGGTCGGGCGATCGGGGGTCGCGTCGATGGCCTGCCCGGTCACCGGCAGGTCGACGGGAGCGACCAGGTGCTGCCCCGCTCGATACTCGTAGACGCGATCGGCGACCGCGAGGCGCTTGCCGCCTTGAGCGATCGCGGCGAAGACCGTGCCGGACATCGACGCGCTGAGCACGGCGGTGTCACCCATCTCGCAGATGGTCACCCCGTCGAGGGGCGTCGACAGATCGGGCTGCGCGTGCCGTCGAAGCAGGTCCCGGAACTCACTCTCCAATGCATCCGTCACATCAACATAATAGAAGCACCCGCGCCCCAATGTGCGATAGGAATATGCAAGCTTCTCTCCCGAGTCGGCAACACCATCGCCGAGACCGTGATCTGATCTCCTCCGGCTGCGCCGTCCTTCGCCGCCGCTTTCTCGAAGAGACGGCACGGAAGAGGCCCGGTGCCGCAGAACCTGCGGCACCGGGCCTCCCATGAGCCCTCCCGGGCGAGCGTGCTGAGATCGGCCTTAGAAGTCCCAGTCCTCGTCTTCCGTGTTCACGGCCTTGCCGATCACGTACGACGAGCCGGAGCCCGAGAAGAAGTCGTGGTTCTCGTCAGCGTTCGGCGAGAGCGCAGACAGGATAGCCGGGTTGACGTCGGTGACGGCCTTCGGGAACATCGGCTCATAGCCGAGGTTCATCAGCGCCTTGTTCGCGTTGTAGTGCAGGAACTTCTTGACGTCTTCAGTCAGCCCGACTTCGTCGTAGAGATCCTGCGTGTACTGCACCTCGTTGTCGTAGAGCTCGTAGAGCAGACTGAACGTGTAGTCCTTGATGTCTTGCTGCTTCGCCTCGTCGACCTTCTCGAGTCCCTTCTGGAACTTGTAGCCGATGTAGTAGCCGTGCACCGCCTCGTCACGGATGATCAGGCGGATCATGTCGGCGGTGTTGGTGAGCTTCGCGCGGCTCGACCAGTACATCGGCAGGTAGAAGCCCGAGTAGAACAGGAACGACTCGAGCAGGGTGGATGCCACCTTGCGCTTGAGCGGCTCGTCGCCCTTGTAGTACTCCATCACGATCGCGGCCTTCTTCTGAAGGTTCTCGTTCTCGACGGACCACCGGAACGCGTCGTCGATCTCACGGGTCGAGCACAGCGTCGAGAAGATCGACGAGTAGCTCTTCGCATGCACCGACTCCATGAACGCGATGTTGGTGTACACCGCCTCCTCATGCGGCGTCAGCGCATCCGGGATGAGCGAGACCGCGCCGACGGTGCCCTGGATCGTGTCGAGCAGCGTGAGGCCGGTGAACACGCGCATGGTGAGCTGCTGCTCCGACGGAGTCAGCGTGTTCCACGACTGCACGTCGTTCGAGATCGGCACCTTCTCGGGCAGCCAGAAGTTGCCCGTGAGCCGGTTCCAGACCTCGACGTCCTTCTCATCCTCGATCCGGTTCCAGTTGATCGCCTGGACCTGGTCGACGAGCTTGAGCTTGTCAATCATCTCTTGTTCCTTGTTCCGTCGGTGATCGAGGTCTCCCTCGGTGATCGAGGTCTCCCTGGGTGATCGAGGTCTCCCTGGGTGATCGGGGCTAACCCCTCGCTGATCGAGCCATCCCCTCGCTGATCGAGCCTGTCGAGATCAGAGCATGCAGCTGACACAGCCGTCGACCTCGGTCCCTTCGAGGGCGAGCTGGCGCAGACGGATGTAGTAGATCGTCTTGATGCCCTTGCGCCACGCGTAGATCTGTGCCTTGTTGATGTCGCGCGTCGTCGCCGTGTCCTTGAAGAACAGGGTGAGCGAGAGGCCCTGGTCGACGTGCTGCGTCGCCGCAGCGTACGTGTCGATGATCTTCTCGTAGCCGATCTCGTAGGCATCCTCATAGTACTCGAGGTTGTCGTTCGTCATGAACGGCGCGGGGAAGTACACGCGCCCGATCTTGCCTTCCTTGCGGATCTCGATCTTCGACGCGATCGGGTGGATCGACGCGGTCGAGTTGTTGATGTACGAGATCGACCCCGTGGGCGGAACGGCCTGCAGGTTCTGGTTGTAGATGCCGTGCTCCTGAACGGATGCCTTGAGCGCCCTCCAGTCCTCCTGGGTGGGGATCGCGACGCCCGCTGTCGCGAAGAGCTCGGCAACGCGGGCCGTGGCGGGCTCCCACACCTGGTCGGTGTACTTGTCGAAGAACTCACCGGACGCGTACTTCGACTCGGCGAAGCCGTCGAATGCCTCTCCCCGCTCGATGGCGATGGCGTTCGATGCCCTCAGCGCGTGGTAGAGGACCGTGTAGAAGTACATGTTCGTGAAGTCGATGCCCTCTTCGCTTCCGTAGAAGATGCGCTCGCGGGCGAGGTAGCCGTGCAGGTTCATCTGGCCGAGGCCGATGGCGTGCGACTTGTCGTTACCGTCCTCGATGGAGCGGACGGAACGGATGTGGCTCTGATCCGAGACCGAGGTCAGACCGCGGATCGCCGTCTCGACGGTGCGCCCGAAGTCGGGCGAGTCCATCGTGAGCGCGATGTTGAGCGATCCGAGGTTGCACGAGATGTCCTTGCCGATCTGGTTGTACGAGAGGTCCTCGTTGTAGGTGGTCGGCGTGTTCACCTGCAGGATCTCGGAGCACAGGTTCGACATGTTGATGCGGCCCTTGATCGGGTTCGCCTTGTTCACCGTGTCCTCGTACATGATGTACGGATAGCCCGACTCGAACTGGATCTCGGCAAGGGTCTGGAAGAACTCCCGGGCGTTGATCTTCGTCTTCTTGATGCGCGCATCATCGACCATCTCGCGGTACTTCTCCGTCACGGAGATGTCACCGAAGGGCACACCGTAGACACGCTCGACGTCGTACGGCGAGAACAGGTACATGTCCTCGTCGTTCTTGGCGAGCTCGAA
>Ga0164243_10011064_pt1 | contig 12915 bp, 13 predicted proteins | sample OricompcompostOP_FD_108781 | JGI IMG/M metagenome (GOLD analysis project Ga0164243, IMG submission 108781) | Organic Plus compost microbial communities from Emeryville, California, USA - Original compost - Organic plus compost (OP) | ecosystem: Engineered > Solid waste > Mixed feedstock >...
ACTTCGCGGCTCCGGGGGCCGATGTCGTCATTTCGAGCCACCTCGGCTCGCGCGGTGCTACGCCTCGGGCTTGAGGGTGAGGCCGGCCGAGCGGGCCTGTTCGACCAGCAGGGTGGCGAAGTCCTCGTCGCCGTGGCCGACCGCGACGGCCGCCTGGATGAGCTGGTAGGTGGCCGCGGCGAGGGGCACCGGGACCTCCAGCGAGCGGGCGGCGGCGATGCCGAGGTCGAAGTCCTTGCGCAGCAGCTCGGTGGTGAACGCGGGGGTGAAGTCGAGGTCGACCATCGGCGGGGTCTTGTAGCGGGTGAACGTGGAGCCGAGCACCGAGTCGTTGATGAAGGCGAGGAAGGTGGCGCGGGACACGCCGGCCTTCTCCGCCATCACGGTGACCTCGGCGAGCGACTGGGTGAGGACGCCGAGGAGCACGTTGTGGCAGAGCTTGACGACGCGGGCGCTCTCCCCTTCGCCGACGTACGTGGCGGCGCGGCCGAGCGCGCCGAGCAGGTCGGCGACCTCGTCGTAGGCCTCCCTGGGGCCGGAGACGACGAGGGTGGCGTTGCCGGCGGCGACGGCGCCGGGGTTGCCGCTGACGGGGGCGGCGAGCAGGGCGGTTCCGGCGGCGGCGGCGCGGGCGCGGACCTGCTCGGAGGCGTCGGGGGCGACGGTCGAGGTGTCCACGAGCACGCCGCAGCCGCCCGCGGCGAGCAGGGCGTCGGCGACCTCGGCGAACTGCGGGGAGTCCGGCAGCGAGGTGAAGACGACCCGTGAGCCGGCGAGGTCGGCGATCGAGTCGACGACCGTCGCTCCGGGGATCGCCTCGGCCTTGGCCCGGGTGCGGTTGTAGACCCGCACCTCGTGCCCGGCCTCGATCAACCGTGTGACCAGCGCGGTACCCATTCTGCCGACGCCGATCCATCCGATGCCCGTCATCGGCCACCTCCCGATTTCGATGTTCCCGACGGCCCGCGTGCCGGCCGTGGCCGTACCCGCGCCGTCCGCGCACTGCCGCCCCGGGGCCGACCGGCGGGGTGACGCCCTCGGCGGCCGTGAGCCGGGGAATCCCGCGCGGTATGCCCGTTCTCCGGGGATGCGATCAACTTCGGCGAGTCTGTCGTTGAAGCACCGCGCAAGTCAACGACGCGGCTTTTGCCCTGGTGAGCCGCTCCCCCGGTACGGCCCGCCCAAACCCGGCGAGCAAGCGCTCGGGCACGTCACCCGCCTAGAACAGAGATCAAATTGAGAGCGCTCTCTCTCGCGGACGATCATCAAACTCAAATATGACAGGAATCGTTACATCGGTAACCCTTGACCGGTACAAGAAGTGCGATGAACCTGTTGCGAGAGCGCTCTCTTCATGATCGAAAAATCGCGAACCCAGGGAGGGTTCCATGGGCAGGTCGCATTCCCGGTTGCTCGTCCCGATCGTGTCCGCCGCGATGCTGATGCTGGCCGCGTGCGGCGGCGGATCGACGGAATCGAGCTCGGGCACGCAGGGCTCCGCCGCGCCCGGCGAGAAGATCAAGCTGACGGTCGGGCTGTTCGGCGACTTCGGCTTCAAGCCGCTGTACGAGGAGTTCAAGAAGACGCACCCCAACGTCGAGATCGAGGAGCGCCAGGCGGCCTTCGCCGACCACCACACCAACCTCGCCGCGCGCATCGCCACGGGCGCGGGCGCGGCCGACGTGGAGGCGATCGAGGTCGGCTACATCAGCTCGTTCACCCCGCAGGCGGACAAGTTCGTCAACCTCGCCGACTACGGCGCGGCCGAGCGGCAGAAGGACTACCTCGACTGGAAGTGGCAGCAGGGCCTGGCGAAGGACGGCAAGACGATCATCGGGCTCGGCACCGACGTGGGCGGGCTGGCGATGTGCTACCGCACCGACCTGTTCAAGGAGGCGGGGCTGCCCACCGACCGCGACGAGGTGTCGAAGCTGTGGCCCACCTGGGAGCAGTACATCGAGACCGGCAAGAAGTTCACCGCGAACGCGCCGAAGGGCGCGCGGTTCTTCGACAGCCCGGGTGAGATCATGCGGGCGATCATCGCCCAGGCGCCGGTCGGCGTGTACGACGCGCAGGACAACATCGTCGTCGGCACGAACCCGGACGTGAAGCGGGCCTGGGACCTGAGCATGCAGATGATCGACGCCGACCTCTCGGCCAAGATCGGCGCGTTCACGCCCGAGTGGAACACCGGGTTCGCCAAGGGCTCGTTCGCGACCGTGGTCTGCCCGGCGTGGATGACCGCGTACATCCAGGACCAGGCGAAGAACGCGGCCGGCAAGTGGGACATCGCGGCCGTGCCCGGCGGGGCGGGCAACAGCGGCGGCACCCACCTGACCGTGCCGAAGCAGGGCAAGCACCACAAGGAGGCCGCCGAGCTGGTCATGTTCCTGACCACGCCGGAGAACCAGGCCAGGGTGTTCAAGGAGGTCGGCAACTTCCCGTCGATCCCGGCCCTGTACGACCAGCCGGACATCCAGAACTTCACGAAGGAGTTCTTCAACGACGCGCCGGTCGGCAAGATCTTCTCGGACGCGGCGCGCAACCTGAAGCCGCAGCACCTCGGCCCCAAGGAGGGCGACGTCCGCACCGCGATCGGCAACGGCATCACCCGGGTCGAGCAGGGCAAGCAGACGCCCGACGAGGCCTGGCAGCAGGTGCTGAAGGACGTGGAAAAGATCAAGTAGGCCGGTAGGCGCCGCCCCGCGGAGCCGTCCGGGGCGGCCAGCTCAGACGCCGTTCGCGGGCCCGCCACGCCGCGCGGGCCCGCGCAGCCGAAAGGAATCCCATGTCCGCTCCCCCACAGGCGGAGGCGAGGCCGAAGGCCGCCGCGCCGCCGCGGCCGTCCCCGCCCCGGCCCTCGCTCCGGCACCGGTTCGACGTCAAGTACTCCCCGTACTTCTACATCTCCCCCTTCTTCCTGCTCTTCTTCGCGTTCGGCCTGTTCCCGCTGGCGTACACGGCCTGGGTGTCGCTGTACGACTGGAACCTGCTGTCCGCCGAGCAGACGTTCGTCGGCCTGGACAACTTCGCCACGCTGCTCGGCGACGAGTACTTCTGGAACGCGGCGTTCAACACGCTGTCGATCGGCGTGCTGTCCGCGGTGCCGCAGCTGCTGTTCGCGCTGTGGCTGGCGCACCTGCTCAACCGGCCGCTGCGGGCGCAGACCGTGTTCCGGGTGACGCTGCTGCTGCCGAACATCACCAGCGTCGTCGCCGTCGTGGTCATCTTCAGCCAGCTCTTCGGCCGCGAGTTCGGCCTGATCAACACGGTGCTGGAGGCGTTCGGGCTCGGCCGGATCGACTGGCAGGCGGGCACCGCGACCAGCCACGCCGCGATCGCCACGATGATCATGTGGCGGTGGACCGGCTACAACGCGCTGATCTACCTCGCCGCGATGCAGGCCGTGCCCCGGGACCTGTACGAGGCCGCCAGGATCGACGGCGCGTCCACGTTCCGGCAGCTGCGCAGCATCACGATCCCGATGATCCGGCCGACGATCATCTTCACCGTCATCGTGTCCACGATCGGCTCGATGCAGATCATCGCCGAGCCGATGTTGTTCGGCGCGCAGGTGAGCGCGGGCGCGATGGCCACCGGCGGCCCGGACCGCCAGTTCCAGACCCTCGCCCTGTACCTGTACGAGCAGGGCTTCAGAAGCTTCGAGTTCGGCTACGCCTCGGCCGCGGCCTGGGTGATGTTCCTGCTGGTCGTGCTCGTGGTCGCGGTCAACTTCCTGATCGTACGGCGGATGCGGGGTGGGCTCGACTCATGACCACGGTGACGGCGAATGTGCGCAGGCGGTTCGCGGCGGCCCGGCCGCTGACGTACCTGACCCTGCTGGCGGTGGCGTTCTTCTCCGCCTTCCCCATCTACTACAGCGTGGTCGTCGCCTCGCACGACAACTCGGCGCTGGCGCAGGTGCCGCCGCCGCTGCTGCCCGGCGGCAACTTCTTCGCCAACGTGTCGCGCGTGTTCGACACCGCGCCGTTCCAGCTCGCGCTGCTCAACTCCGTGCTGGTGGCCGGGTCGATCACGATCTCGGTGATGCTGTTCTCCACGCTCGCCGGGTTCGCGTTCGCCAAGCTGCGGTTCCGCGGGCGCAACGCGCTGCTCGTGCTGACCGTGGCGACGATGATGGTGCCGACCCAGCTCGGGATCATCCCGCTCTACATGCTGATGATCAAGCTGGAGTGGACCGGCACGATGTACGCGGTGATCGTGCCCTCGCTGGTGAACGCGTTCGGCGTGTTCTTCATGACGCAGTACCTGTCCCGCGCGCTGCCGACCGAGCTGATCGAGGCCGGGCGGGTGGACGGCGCCTCCACCTGGGCGATCTTCTGGCGGGTGGTGCTGCCGATCGCGCGGCCGGCCGCCGCGGTGCTCGGCATGCTCACGTTCATGACGGCCTGGAACGACTACTTCTGGCCGCTCGTGGTGCTGACGCCGGAGAACCCGACGGTGCAGGTGGCGCTGTCGCAGCTGGCCAGCGGATACGTGCAGGACTTCACCCTCGGCCTGGCCGGCACGGCGATCGCGACGCTCCCGCTCGTGGCCGTGTTCGCCCTGCTCGGGCGGCACATCATCGGCGGGATCATGCAGGGCGCGGTCAAGGGGTGACGCCGGTACGGCCGGCCGGCCCGGCGCGTGCCCCGCGCCGTCGCCGCCGCGTCCCGCGGCGGGCCGGGATATGAGCGCACGACGGCCGATCTGGCCCTGCGAGCGGCGATGGGCCGCCACGCGGGCCCGGATCGCACGGCCGAGCGGAAACGGGCCGCTCGGAAACGGGTTGATCGCAAACGGAAGGAGCACGATCATCGACACCGACATTCGGGGGAGGTCGGGGCTTGTCGCCCAGGCCGACCTGGACGGACCAGAGGCGATTTTCCCCGACGACTTCGTGTGGGGCGCGGCGACGGCCGCCTACCAGATCGAGGGCGCGGCGGCCGAGGACGGCCGGGGCCCGTCGATCTGGGACACCTTCTCCCGCACCCCCGGCAAGGTCGCGGGCGGCGACACCGGCGACGTCGCGTGCGACCACTACCACCGGTACGCCGAGGACGTGGCGCTCATGCGCGAGCTGGGCCTGCGCGCCTACCGCTTCTCCGTGTCCTGGCCGCGGGTGCAGCCGGACGGCCGGGGCGTGCTCAACGTCGCCGGCCTGGACTTCTACGACCGGCTCGTGGACGAGCTGCTGACCGCCGGGATCACCCCGTATGTCACGCTCTACCACTGGGATCTGCCGCAGGCGCTGGAGGACGCGGGCGGGTGGCCGAACCGGGACACGGCGTACCGGTTCGCCGACTACGCGCGGGCCGTGCACGAGCGGCTCGGCGACCGGGTGCGGACCTGGACGACGTTGAACGAGCCGTGGGTGGCGGCGTTCCTCGGGTACGCGGCGGGGATTCACGCGCCGGGCCGTACCAGCCCGGCGGACGCCTTCCGCGCCGCGCACCACCTGCTGCTCGGGCACGGCCTCGCCGCCGCCGACCTGCGGTCCGCCGGGGCGAAGGAGCTCGCGCTCGTGCTCAACCTCGCGCCGGTGCGCACCCCGCTGAACGGGGCGCGCGCCGCGGACCCGGCGGACGCGGCGGCGGCCCGGCTGGTGGACGGCCTGATGAACCGCCAGTTCCTCGACCCCGCGCTGCGCGGGAGCTACCCGGACGACGTGCTCGCGGTGGTGGAGCGGCACGCCGGGCTCGGGCACATCCGCGTCGGCGACCTGGACGTCATCAACCAGCCGATCGAGCTGCTCGGCATCAACTACTACAGCCCGAGCGTGGTCTCGTACGGGCCGGGCGAACCGGCGAACCCGTCCTTCCCCGGCACCGAGAACGTCCGGTTCGAGCCGGCCGCCGGGCCGACGACGGCGATGGGCTGGTCGATCGACCCCACCGGCCTCAGCGCGCTGCTGATCCGGCTGTCCCGCGAGTACCCGGACGTCGGCCTGATGGTCACCGAGAACGGCGCGGCGTTCGACGACCGCGTGCAGGGCGACCGCGTGCCCGACCCGGACCGGCTCGCCTACCTTGAGGGGCACCTGAGGGCGGCGCACACGGCCATCCGGGCGGGCGCCGATCTGCGCGGATATCTCGTATGGTCACTGCTGGACAACTTCGAGTGGGCGGAGGGCTACCGCGCGCGGTTCGGCATCGTGTACATCGACTACGAGACCCAGCGCCGGCTGCCCAAGGACAGCGCGTTGTGGTACCGCGACGTGATCAGGCGGAACGGAGTGTTGTGAGCAGGATGAGACGACCCACGCTGGAGGCGGTCGCGGCGCGTGCCGGGGTCTCCCGGGCGACCGTGTCCAGAGTGGTCAACGGCCTGCCCACGGTCACCCCGGAGATCCGGGACAACGTGATGCGGGCGATCGAGGAACTGGGCTACATCCCCAACTCGGCCGCCCGCAGCCTCGTCACCCGGCGCACCGACTCGATCGCCCTGGTCGCCTCGGAGCCGCCGTCCCGGGTGTTCTCCGACGACCCGCTGTTCTCGATGGTGATCCGCACGGTGAGCGTGGAGCTGGAGGCGGCCGACAAGCAGGTCGTGCTCATGCTCGCCAGCTCGCCGCGCAGTCACGCCCGCATCGAGCGCTACATCGCGGGCGGCCACGTGGACGGCGTCATGCTCATCTCGATGCACAGCGCCGACCCGCTCCCGGCCGCCATCGTCCGGGTCGGCGTGCCCGTCGTCTCGTACGGCAGGCCCGCCGTGAACGTGCACATGCCGTTCGTCGACAACGACAACGTCGGCGGCGCCCGGCGGGCGGTCGAGCACCTGCTCGCCACCGGCCGCCGGCGCATCGCCACGATCGCCGGGCCGCAGGACATGATCGGCGGCCAGGACCGGCTCACCGGCTACCGGGACGCGCTGCGCGGGTCCTCGCGCCGGTCGATCGTGGCGGTCGGGGACTTCACCCGCGAGTCGGGGGCGCTCGCGATGCGCCAGCTCCTGGAGGACGATCCGGAGCTCGACGCCGTCTTCGCCGCGAACGACCTGATGGCGATCGGCGCCCTCCAGGCGCTGCGCCAGGCCGGTCGCCGGGTCCCGGACGACGTCGCCGTGGTCGGCTTCGACGACATCGAGGCGGCCAAGTTCACCGATCCGCCGCTCACCACCGTGCGGCACCCGGTCGTGGACCAGGCGACCGCGATGGTGCGGCTGCTGCTCACTCCCCCGGCCGAACGCGCGGCCGACCACGTCATCCTGCCGACCGACCTGATCGTGCGCGAGTCGGCCTAGGCGTCTTGCGCGGACGCATCCCACGGACGCATCCCGCGGACGCGGCTCGGGGGCGGGCGGGCCGCGTCCGTGGGAGCGCTCCCAAAGGCTTAGAGCCAGCCCATCTCCTGGGCGGTCCTGATCGCGGCGATGCGGTTGGCCGCGCCCAGCTTGCTGATCGCGCTGGACAGATAGTTGCGCACGGTGCCCTCGGTGAGGTGGAGGGCCGCGGCGATCTCGCCCACCGACGCGCCCCGGGCGGCGAGGGCGAGGGCGTCGCGCTCGCGCTCGGTGAGCGGGCTCTCGCCGGCCATCATCGCCGACGCGGCCAGGTCCGGGTCGAGGTGGCGTCCGCCCGCGTGCACCTTGCGGATCGCGGCGGCGAGCTCGCCCGCCGACGAGTCCTTCGGCAGGAAGCCGCGCACCCCGGCGGCGAGCGCCCGCCGCAGATACCCGGGACGGCCGAAACTCGTCAGGATGATCATCGCCCGGCCGGGCAGCGCCTCCGCCACGGCCAGCCCGTCCATGCCGGGCATCTCGATGTCGAGCACGACCACGTCCGGCTCGTGCGCGGCCACCGCCCCGGCCACCTCGTCTCCCCGGCCGACCTGGGCGACGACCTCGATGTCCGGCTCCAGGCCCAGCAGGGTGGCGATGGCCGTACGGACGAGGTGCTCGTCGTCGGCGAGCAACACCCGGATCACCGCTTCCTCCTGACCGGGGAGGTCTCCTTGGCAGGTACGGCCCGCTCGGCCGACGCACGGCCCGCGGCGGCTTCGCCATCCCCGGCCGAAGCACCCCCATCGTCCGACGACGTGTCCGCGACCGGTTCGGCATCCCCGACCGATGCGGTCCCCTCGATCAACGCGCGTCCTGCGGCGGCCTTCGCGTCCCCGGCCGAAGCCCTTCCACCGTCTGATGGCGTTTCCACGACCGGCGCCGTGTCCCCGACGGGCACGGCGCCTCCGGCGGATGCGGTCCTTTCGGTCGACGCGCGCCCCGCGTCCGGCACGGCCTCGCTCGCCGGAGCGGGGGACTCGATCGGCGCTGAGCCTTCGACCGGCGCGCCTTTTCTGATCGGCACGGTCGCGGACAGCCGGAACATGCCGGGTCCGGCCGGTCCGGCGGCCAGCACGCCCCCGGCGGACGTGACCCGTTCGGCGAGGCCCGCGAGCCCGATGCCCCGCTCCTCCAGGCCCCGCTCCTCCGCGCCGGCCGGCTCCGTGGCCGCGGCGGGCGCGCGGTCTTCCGGAGCGGTCGAGCCGGCGGCGCGGCTACCCGCCCCGGCCCCGTCGTTCAACATCTCCAGCACCGCTCTCCCGTCTCGCACCGTGAGAGTGATCCGGCACTCCTTCGCCTTGCTGTGCCGCAGCACGTTGGTCGCGCCCTCCCGGATCACCCAGGCGAGCAGCGTGCCGACGTCCTGCGGCAGTTCCGGAACGTCCTGGTCGGCCCGCTCCGGCGTCTCGTCCGGACCGGACCGGATCCGCAGCGCGCAGCGCACGCCCCCGGCCTCCAGCACGGCCCGTACGCTGCGCAGCTCGGCGGCGAGGTCCACGGCGCGGTAGCCGCGCACGGCCGCGCGGATCTCGTGCAGCGCCTCGCGGGCCAGCCCGCGTACCTCGGCCATCTCCGCCGCGGCCCGGGACATGTCGACGTCGGCGAGCCTGACGGCGACCTCGCTCTTGACCGCGATCGCGGTGAGGCTGTGGCCGACCAGGTCGTGCAGGTCGCGGGCGAAGCGCAGCCGCTCCTCGGTCACCGCCAGCCTGGCCTGCGCCTGCCGGCCCTCCTCGGCGGCCCGGACCACCTCCCAGAGCCACAGCTGGAACCGGTTGGACCAGGGCAGCACCGTGCACAGGAACGCGGAGAGCAGCAGCGCCGACGCGTCCGGCACGCCGCGGACGGCGACGACGGCCGACACCACGCTCGCGCCCGCGCAGCACAGCACGGCCAGCTCGGTGCTCACGCCGAGCACGGCCAGGGTCGCCCACGACGCGCCGAGCAGCGACCACGTCATCGTCTCGGCCTGGTCGACGGCGAGCAGCGCGACCACGACCACCGCCGCCGCGGCGACCGTGCCCGGCGCGGGGCGTCCCGCCATCACCGCGCGGACCGCGCGGACGTACAGGACGGTGTAGCCGGCGAGGCCGGCCGTCACCGCCACCGCGTACGGCACCGAGTACGGCACCGCCGGCGTGGCCTTCGCGGCCGAGTTCAGCAGGCCCAGGCCCGGCCCCACCCAGGCGACGACCGCGCCGACGGACAACACCCAGTAGGTGATCCGCCGCATCCGCTCGACCTGGGACGGGCCGCCCCGCCCGGACGGCCGCGCGCCCCAGGCCCGCGACCGCTGCCCGATCCTCACCGCGCCGTCTCCTCGCGCCGATCCGTTCCCCGCCGGCACCGCGCCGCGATCACCACGCTAGCCGCGTCGCCGATCCCAGCGGAACAGCCATTTGGCGAGCAGCGCCGCGACGACGAGCCAGCCGAGCAGCACGCCGAGGGACGGCAGCGCGGCGGCCCACTGCCCGGCGACGGTCAGCGGTTCGCCGAGGCCGCCGACGTGGTCGCCGCCGAGGAAGGCGGTCCGGGTGATCTCCACGACGGGGGTGATCGGGAGGATCTCCGCGGGCACCCGCAGCGGCTCGGGCATCGCGGACACGGGGGCGAGCAGCGGCGCGCCGGCGAACATCGCCAGCAGCAGCGGAAGGACGGTGACCTGGGCGAGTTCGGCGGTCCGGGTGATGCCGGAGAACGCCGCCGCGAGCAGCGCGATCACCGCCGCGCCCAGCAGGGACGCGAGCAGGGCGAGCGGGATGTTCGCGGGGGCCGGGCCGTCCTCCACCCGGACGATCCACACGACGAGCAGGGCGACCTGGCCCAGGTAGACGGCGAAGGCGCTCAGCGCGGCGCCGCCGAGGATGCCCGCCGGGGACGGCATGCCGCCCCAGAGCCGCTTGAGCACGAGTTCCTCGCGCCGGGCGGTGAAGTTGTTGACGAGGTTGACGAAGACCGCGAAGCCCAGCATGAGGCCGGGCATGCCGGCGAGCACGAACAGGCTCGCGGGCACGCCGGCGACGACCGCGTCGTCGGGGAGCAGCCCGGAGAACATCCAGGCGAGCAGCAGCGGTATGAGCACGACGTTGACCAGCGCCGTCTGGTTGCGGCCGAGCAGCTTCAAATCGAGCCGGGCCAGCCGTACGGCATGGCGGATGTCGGTGGTCATCGGGCCTCCCCCACCACGTTCAGGAACACGTCCTCCAAGGTCCCGCTGCGCACCTCCAGGCGTTCGAGGGTGAGCCCCCTGGCGGCGGCCCAGTCGAGCAGGGGCCGCAGCGCCGCGTGCGCCCGCCCGGCCGCGGAGCCGCCGACGGCGTAGGCGACCTCGGCCCTGCCGTCCGCGTAGGTCACGGTGGGCTCGACGTCCGACAGGCGGGGCAGCTCGTCCCATGCCACGTCGGGGAGCCGGAACGTGATCCGGTCGCCGGCGTCGGCGACCACGTCCTCCACCGTGCCGCGTACGTGGATCTCGCCCTCGTGCATGATCGCCAGGTGGTCGGCGAGGCGCTCGGCCTCCTCCAGGTAGTGGGTGGTGAGCAGCACGGTCGTGCCGTCGCCGCGCAGCTTGCGGATCACCTCCCAGGTGTCGCGCCGCGCCTCGGGGTCCATGCCGGTGGTCGGCTCGTCGAGGAAGAGCACGTCCGGCTTCGACAACACGGCGAGGGCGAGGTCCAGGCGGCGCTTCTGCCCGCCGGACAACTGGCGGACGCGCGTCCGCGCCTTGGTCTCCAGGCCGACCATCTCCAGCACGCCGCCGACGACCGGGCGGCCCACGTCCGCCGACATGCCGCTCCACGCGTCCACGGTCTCGGCCACCGTGAGGTCGTCGAGGAACCCGCCCTCCTGCAGCATGATCCCCACCCGGGGGCGCAGGCTGCGGCGGTCCCGGCGCGGGTCGAGGCCGAGCACCCGGACGCCGCCCGCGGTGGCCGCCCGGTAGCCCTCGAGCACCTCCATCGTCGTGGTCTTGCCCGCGCCGTTGGTGCCGAGCAGCGCGAACAGCTCCCCGCGCGCCACGGTGAACGAGACGCCGCGCACCGCCTCGAAGTCCCCGTACGACTGCCGGAGCCCGTCCACCTCGATGGCCGGTGAGTTCTCTTCTGGTCGCATGCCTTGATCGTCGCCGTCGCGGCCTTCGCCGGGACAGTCGCTGATATCACCGGAAGCGGGTGAATCACGCACCCCGGCGACATGACATTTGTCATCCGCGTCCCGAGGCGGGCGGCGCCGCGGGAGTCTCGGGGGCCCTACGGCGTGTGGCGGGTGGCGAGGTGGGTGAGGCGCTGCGCCCAGGTGCGGATGGCGGTCCAGTCGCGCAGGTCGCGGCGGTGGCGGCGGCCCGGCGGGTCGACGCCGCCGAAGACCGCGACGGTGGTGGGGGTGAGCCCGCGGAACCGGGAGAGCGCGCGGTCGAGTTGCAGCCGGGAGCGGTGCCAGCTCAGCCCGTCCTCGGTGCGCGGCCCGACGGCGAACACCGCGAGCGGGGGCAGCTGGTCGCGGTGGTACTTGAGGAAGCGGCGCGCCTCGCGATGCCACCGGCCGTTGTAGAGGGGCGCGCCGAGCACCACCAGGTCGAACGCCCTGAGCGGACCGCGCACGTCGCGCGCGGGCAGGCAGTCCACCCGGACGCCCTCGTCGCGCAGCGTCTCCGCGACGTCCTCGGCGACCTGCCTGGTCGAGCCGTTTCGGGTCGCGAACACGACCAGGACGGTGGTCATCGCCATCACCTTCGTCCTCCGGGTCTGGTGCGGGTACGCGGTGCGCGCGGGGCCGGGCCGGCACCGGGACGACGGATCGCGTGCGCGCACCGCACCATGACGACGATCACCCCGATGACCGCACCGACGCCGCGGACCACCGTGCGGGTCAGTACCGTGGCGTCGGAGACCGAGCCGATGAAGTCGAAGGGGAAGACCTGCCCCGCCCAGATGACCGCGACGAGCCCGACGCCATTTTTGAGCATATCTCCCGTTCTGCGTGGGATGGCCGTGTGACGAATCACCTGGTGGCGGCGCGCGGCGGCGGGCGCACGGCCCCCGCCCACGGCGACGCACGGCACGCACTCGCGGACCGGAGTGGCGGCTTTCATGGCGGTTCCTCGTCCTTCCGGCTCGCCGCCACGGTAGATTCGGTCGGGCGTCCGCGATCAGGGACGAAGGTCCGGCCGTACGGGACCGAAGGTCCGAGAGCCCGAGGGCCTCGCGTTCAACGCCGGGTAACCGGAGCACCAAGCAAGGTCAAACTGGCATAAACCTTGTCAATCGATCAGCCCGGGTCGCTAGAGTCGTGCCCATGTCTGACCCACAGATCGACCCCGCGGGGAACACTCAGCAGTTCAAGGCCTTCGCGCAGCGTCAGCAGCAGCAGGAGGAAGAGGTCGCCCAGGGCCGTCCCGGCTACCTGATCCCGGCGATCGTCGTCGGCGTGCTCGTCGTGGCCGCCGTCGTCGTCTTCCTGATCGTCCGCTGACCGAAGGCACGCACCGCCCCGTCACGGGGCCCTTCCGCGCGTAGACGGGGGAACCATCCCGCGCGAAGGCATACGCCGAAGGCGCACGTACGCCCTCGGCGTTTTCGCGTGCCCGGACGGGGGGCGTCCGGGCGGCGCGGCGGCGGCACGGGGGCGGCC
>Ga0164243_10011065_pt1 | contig 12915 bp, 11 predicted proteins | sample OricompcompostOP_FD_108781 | JGI IMG/M metagenome (GOLD analysis project Ga0164243, IMG submission 108781) | Organic Plus compost microbial communities from Emeryville, California, USA - Original compost - Organic plus compost (OP) | ecosystem: Engineered > Solid waste > Mixed feedstock >...
CCGACGGCGGGCGGCTGGAACTGTCGAGCCGCCGCCCCGCGGTGTTCTCGCTGTTCCTGCGGGTACCCAACCCCGGGGACGTGCCGTCGGTGCGCTGGCCCGTGGAACGGGTGCCGCGCTAGGCGTCCGCGCCCGCGTCGTCCCGAACGTCCTGAACATCCCGACGGCGCTTGCCCAGCTCGTCGGGAAACACCCACCGCTTGAAGCCCCAGAAGCGGAACACCATCGCCAGCAGCATGCCGATGATGGACCCGCTGACGAAGTCAGCGGTTTCCTGCACGAACCGGCTCACGTGCGGCAGTTCCAGGTGCAGCACGTAGCGCGACACCCACAGCGGAATCAGGTTCACCACCACGGCCAGTCCGCTGACCATGAAGAACAGCGCGGCTTCGTGCGCCCTTTCCCGGCCACCGCGGGTGCGGAACGACCATTCCCGGTTGAGGATATAGGACACGATTGTCGCGACGATGATCGCGATCGCTTTCGCGGTGGTCGGTTTGGCCTCCAGCACGCTGAGTTTCAGCAGGTACCAGACGCCGTTGTCGACGACGAACGTGGTGCCGCCGACGATGCCGAATTTCAGCAGCTCCCGATGCTTGATCAAGACCGAGCGCAATGGCTCGGGCGTGTGCGACAACACGCTTTCCACAACGGTCACCCGCGCAGTCTACGTAATCCCGCGGGAACCGAGTCGTGACGGCAGGTCGGAGCCGGTTTTCTCCCGTTTTCCGATCATCGGCTCAGTACGGGATCCACGGCAGCCACCACCACGGCCGCCCGTGCCCGGACGACCCGGTCGTGGTGGTCGTGCCGGCTGGCGCGGTGGTCGTGCTGGTGCTCGTGGTCGACGACGTCGTGCTCGTGGTCGACGAGGACGTCGTCGGGGCGGGCGGGGCGCTCGTCGTGGTGGTGGTCGTCGGCGACGGCGTGGTGGTGGCCGGCGTCGGCACCACGACGGGGGGCGGGGGCACGTGGCAGAACGGGAACCCGCAGTCGAAGGTGACCGTGCGGGCGGCCTTCGCCTCGCCGAGGCCCGCCGACACCGTCACCGTCCTGGCCTGCTGCCACGGCCGGTCCAGCTCGAACCACAACCGCAGGTGGTCGCCCGGCTCGAGCGGGTGGAGGCTGGTGCACGACGTGGTCTCGCCGGTGGTGCAGGTGGCGCGGAAGGTGCCCAGCACCAGGCGCGCCCTGGCGTCGACGAGCAGCGTGACCGGCTTGGCGCTGGGACCTGTGTTGGTCACGTCCACCGACAGCCACGCGGAGTGCCCCCACACCGGCTGCCCGCTCCACACCGCCCTCGCGTCGAGCGCCAGCTGGTCCGGCGCCGGGGCGACCGACACCGGCACGCTCACCGAGACGCGGACGTTCGTGCCCGCGTTCACCGAGCCGGTGACCTGCCCGGACGCGGCGTCGCGGTCGGCCTGCAGCAAGAACGTCAGCACCGCGCTCTCACCCGGCTGCAGCCCGCGCGGGGTGGTGCAGGTGACCGTGCCGGTGCCGGGCGGGCAGTTGACCACCAGCGGACCGGAGGGGCCCTGTGCGGTGAACGCCCGAGCACCGCCGGTGCTGCCGCCGCCACCGCCCGCTGGCACGGCCCGGATGCCCTCCGGCAGGTTCAGCGTGGCCGCGACCGGTTCGGACTCGGTGCCGCCGCCGTTGCGCACCGTGATCGGCAGCGCGACCGGATCCCCACCCGGGTCGAGCTGGAGCGCGGTCGCCGGGCCCTCGGCGGTGATGCTCGCCGGCGCCGCGGGCGGAATCCCGGGTGCGGGCGGGGGTGCTACCGGCGGCGGGGGCGGCTCGACCGGCGGCGCGGGCGGGGGTGCCGCGGGGGGAGCGGCCGGGGGCGCGGCGGGCGGTGCGGGCGGCTGGGCCGGTGCGACGGCGGGCGGTGGTGCCGGCGCCTCGGCCGCGGCCGGGATCTCCTGGGTGCCGCCGCCCGCGGCGAGCGCGGCCGCCACCGCGGTGGCGACGGCCACACCGGACACGCCGACACCGACGAACTGGCGCGGCCCGGCCGCGGCCAGCGACGCCGCGCCACCCGCGGAACCGGCGCTCGCGCCCGCGGCGGCCACCGTCGCGGCGGTCGCCTTGCCCGCGGTGGCGAGGTAGCCGAGCGCGGCGCCACCCAGCACGATCGGCGCGATGATCGCCCGCAGCGCGCCGTTGACCTCGGCCAGCTCGGCGGCCAGCACGCGGCAGTCGGCGCACTCGTCCAGGTGGGCCTCGACCTGGGCGCGTTCCCGCTTGGACAGCCCGTCGCGGGTCCACGCGCCCAACCGGTCGGCGCAGGCGCGGCACTTGTCGGCGGAGGTCTCGGCGAGGTGGACCTGCAGGTAGGCCTGCCGCAGACCCTCGCGGGCCCGGTAGGCGAGCGCCGACACGCCGTTGGGGGTCAGCCCGAGCAACGGCGCGACCTCGGCCGGGCTCTGCCCCTCGATTTCGGTGTGCCAGAGCACCGCCTGCCAGCGTTCCGGCAGCGACGCGAACGCCTTGGCGGCCATCGTGCGCTCCAGGCCCGCGACGGCGGTGTCGGAGAACGGCACCGTCAGCGCCTCGGCCCCAACGGTCGTCATGTCCTCGTTGAGGTCGATGCGCTTGTCCTTGCGCGTCTTGTCGTAGGCGGTGTGCCGCAGCGCGGTGAGCAGGTAGGCGCGGAAGGCGCTGTCCGGGCCCTTGCCCGCGCGCAGCGTGTCCAGGACCTTGGCGAACGCGTCGGAGACCAGGTCGTCGGCCTCGGCGGTGCTGCGTGCCAGCTGGCGGGCCAGGTTGTAGGCCGCCGCGACGTGCCGCTCGTAGAGCGTGCCGTACGCGGCCAGCGTGCCGCTGCGCACGTCGCTGATCAGTTCAGCGTCGCTCTTGCTCTCGAAGTCGACCGGTTGGGTGGACACCGCACTCCTATTCCCCTGTGTTGCGCGCGATCAGTGTGACTGACAGGCTCCGCCCCGTCACGCGAGACCTCGCTCTATTGACCCGCACGGTGTAATTCCGTCACGGCGGAGCGGTTCGAACGTCACTACCCCAGATGAGCGGCCGCGGACGAAGGGACGGTTGTCAGTGGACATGCCTGCCAGGGGTGTTCGGCTCGAACCCGGGGCCGGCGAGTCGCTGCGGGCGCTGCGGGCACTGCGGGCGCGCTGGCGCGCCGCGAGCCTCGCCGCGGGGTGGCGTTTCCCCAGCGACTGGGCGCTTCCGGAGGTGGACAAGGTCTGCGCCACGCTGCTGCGCGACGCCTCGCCGGAGATTCCCATCGCGGGGCTGGCGCGGGCGCGGGCCGCGGCGGGCGCCGGGCTGTCGGAGACGCTCACCGACCTCGCGGCGTTGCACGCGGTGATCACCACCCCCGACGCGGCCGACGGTCTGGTGAGCCCCGACGTCGACGCGATCCCGTCACGACTACTCCGCGTAGCGGCCACGGCGTGGGCGGACGTCGCGATGGACAAGCTCGGCAGCACCGAGGTGGTCGACCCGCTCACCGGCCTGCCCACCGCCTCCTACCTGCGCACCCGGCTGCGCGAGCTGTACGGCAGGCCGGGCCGCCAGGCGAGCGAGGACCACACGCTGCTGGTCGTCTCGGTCGACCTGTCCGAGGTCAACGGCTGGCCGCGGCTGACCGCGATGATCCTGATAGCCGAGGCGCTGCGGGTGGTGTTCGACGGCGGCGAGAGCATCGCCTCGCTCGGCCCGTCCACCGTCGCCGCCGCGGTGCCGCGGGACGGCCGCATCGCGAACAAGGCCGTGCTGCTGCGGCGCGCGCTGCACGAGCGCCTGTCGGTCGACGACCAGCTGGAATCCGTCGGCGCGCCGAAGATCAAGCTCGTCCGGCTGCCCGCGACGCACAAGGCCGCGTGCGATTTGCTGCAGGGGCTGGCGCGGACGTGAACGACGCGGCACCCTCCTGGGGACAGCGTCATTGTTTCGTGATTTCCTGAGAGGGTGACCCAGTCAGTGCCCGCCACCGGCGGCGAACAGCTCCGAGAGCCCGCGCACCCGCGCCTGGCTCTGCGGACCTCGCTCGTCCGGTTGTCGGTCCGGCCGCGCTCGATCCTGCTGCTCTCGCTGGTCCCGCTGCTCGCGCTGGTCTTCGGCATCGTCGGCTGGGTGCTCGACTGGCGCCTTGGCGTGGACAGCGCGGTGTACCGCGCCGGCGCGATCACGCTGCTGCACGGCGAGCCGCTCTACGACGCCAACACGCTGGCCCCGGAGCCGTGGTGGGCGCTGCTGCCGTTCACCTACCCGCCCACGGCCGCGTTGCTGTTCGTGCCGCTGGCGATCCTGCCGGTGCAGATCGCGTGGGGCGTGCTCACCGCGATCTCGGTGCTGGCGATGGCGCTGGTGGTCCGCGTGGCGATCGGGTCGCTGCCCACCCCGCCCGCCGTCCGCCGCTGGTGGTCCTCGCCCGCTCGCGCGACGCTGCTGTTCTCCCTGGTCATGCTGGGTCTCGAACCGGTGTGGCGCACGGTCTTCCTCGGCCAGATCAACCTGATCCTGATGGCCGTCGTGGTGCTGGACGTGCTGGTGGTCAGCACGCGCGGCACGCGTTGGGGCGGGGTGCTGGTCGGCGTCGCGTCGGCGGTCAAGCTGACCCCGCTGGTGTTCGTGGCCCACCTGTTCCTCACCGGCAAGCGCCGCGAGGCGGTGCGCGCGTTCGGGGTGTTCGTCGGGCTGCAGCTGCTGATGCTGGCGTTGATCCCGGGCGACACCATCCGCTACTGGACCAAGACGATTTCCGACACTGGCCGCATCGGTCCGGTGCACTGGGCGGGCAACCAGTCGCTCAACGGTCTGCTGAACCGGCTCACCGACCTCGCGCCGTGGGCGTCGAAGGCCGCGCTGGGCGTCGCCGCGCTGCTGGCGGTGCCCGCGGTGTGGTTGATGCTGCGCTTCCACCGCCGGGGTCAGGCGCTGGCCGCCCTGCTGGTCACCGCGTTCTTCGGCCTGCTCGCCTCGCCGATCTCGTGGTCGCACCACTGGGTGTGGGCGGTACCGCTCATCGTGCTGCTGGTGTCGCGGCTGCCGCAGACCACGCTCGCCACCGCGTGGCGGCGCTGGGCCGCCACCGGCGCGGTGGTCGCGGTGTTCATCAGCTGCGTGCTGCTGGCGCTGCCGAACGGGCGCAACATCGAGCTGCACTGGAAGTTCTGGCAGACGGTGCTCGGCAACGCCTACATCCTGACCCCGCTGATCCTGACGATGGTCCTGGTGACGCGCTGGGCGCTGCAGCGCCGGCGGGAGCGGGCGCGTGACGACGTTACGGTCGCGAGCTGAGCCCGCGCTGGTCGGCGCCCTCGTCCTGGGCGCGCTCGCGGTGGGGGTGGCCGTCTGGCTCGGCGGCTGGCACCTGGGTGCGGACAGCGCCGTGTACCGCGCCGGTGCGCTGACCTTCCTGCACGGCGGCGACGTCTACACCTCGCAACGGCTGGCCGCGTTGCCCTCGTGGGTGTCGCTGCCGTTCACCTACCCACCCGCGGCGGCGCTGCTCTTCGTGCCGCTCGCCGCGTTGCCAAGCGGGCTGACCTGGGGTTTCCTCGCCGCGCTCGGGGTGTTGGCGGTGGCCGTGGTGGTCCGGGTGAGCGGACGGTTCCGCGGCCCGGCGGTGGCCGGGCTGACGGTCGCGGCGCTCGCGCTGGAGCCGGTGTGGAAGACGATCTTCCTCGGTCAGATCAACCTCGTGCTGCTCGCGCTCGTGGTGCTCGATGTGTGCGTGCTGGCCGGTTCCCGCTGGTCGGGCGTGCTCACCGGGGTCGCCGCGGCGGTCAAGCTGACGCCGCTGATCTTCGTGGCGCACCTGTTCGTCACCGGGCGGTGGCGCGACGGTCTGCGCGCGCTGGGTACGTTCGCCGTCCTGCAGCTGGTGATGTTCGCGCTGATGCCCGGGGATGCGTCGCGGTACTGGGCGGAGGCGGCGTTCGACCCGGACCGCGTCGGCGGGGTGTCGTGGATCTTCAACCAGTCGCTCGGCGGGCTGGTCAACCGGCTTTCCCACGAGGCGTCCTGGTCGGGTGCGATCGCGCTGGCGGTCGGGGCGGTCCTGGCGGTACCCGCGGTGTGGCTGGTCGTGCGGTGGCACCGGCGTGGCGAGGTGCTGGGCGCGCTGCTGGTCACGGCTTTCCTCGGGCTGCTGGTGTCGCCGGTGTCGTGGTCGCACCACTGGGTGTGGGCGGTGCCGCTGGCCGTGCTGCTCGCGTCGAAGGGCCACCTGGTCCGGGCGGCGCTGGTGGCGGTGTTCTTCGCCAGCTGCGTGGTGATGGTGGTGCCCAACGGCGGTGACACCGAGTTCGGCTGGGGCCCCGGCTTGTTCGTGCCCGGCAACGCCTACGTGCTTGCCGCCGCGGTGGGGATCCTCGGCTTCGCGGTCCGTGACCTGCGTCTCCATGCCGGTCGCGAGCACCCTCGACCGCGAAGCTCCGCGGCGCGGTAACTATTCTGGGGCGGCTATGGACAAGCGCACAGGCCTCCCGGTCATCGGGATGGTGGGCGGCGGCCAGCTCGCCAGGATGACACACCAGGCCGCGATCTCGCTCGGGCAATCGATGCGGATCCTGGCTGCCGACAAGAACGATTCGGCCGCCATGGTCGCCGGGTCCGTCCAGATCGGTCACCACACCGACCTCGACGCCCTGCGCGAGTTCGCCCGGTCGGTCGATGTGGTCACCTTCGACCACGAGCACGTGCCGGGGGAGCACCTGCTGGCGCTGGTCGACGAGGACGTCACGGTCCGCCCTGGGCCGGCAGCGCTCGCGTTCGCGCAGAACAAGCTCAGGATGCGCGACCGGCTCTCCGCCGCGGGCTTCCCGTGCCCGCCGTACACCGCGGTGTCCGATGTGGAGGACCTGGTCAAGTTCGGCACCGAGCACTCCTGGCCGGTTGTGCTGAAGGCCGCCTCCGGTGGCTACGACGGCCGCGGCGTGTGGATGGTCGGCGACGAGGCCGAGGCAGGCGAGCTGGTTCCGGAACTGCTCGCGGCGGGCACCGAGCTGTTGGCCGAGCAGCGGGTCGAGATGAAGCGCGAGCTGTCCGCTCTGGTCGCCCGTTCGCCGTTCGGGCAGGGCGCGGCCTGGCCAGTCGTGGAGACCGTCCAGGAGGACGGCATCAACACCGAGGTGCTGGCGCCCGCGCCGGGCCTGACCCCGCACCAGGTGCACGAGGCGCAGGAGCTGGGGTTGCGGCTGGCCGACGAGCTGGGCGTGGTCGGCATCCTCGCCGTCGAGCTGTTCGAGACCGACGACGGTCTGCTGATCAACGAGCTCGCGATGCGGCCGCACAACTCCGGCCACTGGACGATGGACGGGTCGGCCACCTCGCAGTTCGAGCAGCACGTGCGCGCGGTGCTGGACTACCCGCTCGGCGTCACCGACCTGCGCGGGCCCACGGTCATGGCCAACGTGCTCGGCGCGCCCACCACCCCCGAGATGTCGCCGGACGAGCGGGTGCACCACCTGTTCGCCCGGTTCCCGGACGCGCACGTGCACCTGTACGGCAAGGGCGAGCGGCCCGGCCGCAAGCTGGGCCACGTGAACTTCGTCGGCGAGAACATGGACGATCTGCGGACGCGCGCCCGTCTGGCCGCGCACTGGCTGTCGCACGCCGAATGGCCCGATGGCTACGACATCCACGGCAAGGGGGCGCGCTCGTGACCGACGTCGGCGTGATCATGGGCAGTGATTCGGACTGGCCCGTGCTGGAAGCCGCGGGTGCGGCACTGGACGAGTTCGGCGTCTCCTACGAGGTCGGCGTGTATTCGGCGCACCGCACCCCGCAGCGGATGCTGGATTACGCGCGCAGCGCGGCCGACCGCGGGGTCAAGGTGATCATCGCCGGTGCGGGTGGTGCCGCGCACCTGCCCGGCATGGTCGCCTCGGCGACGGTGCTGCCGGTGATCGGCGTTCCCGTGCCGTTGAAGTACCTCGACGGCATGGACTCGCTGCTGTCGATCGTGCAGATGCCCGCCGGGGTGCCGGTGGCGACGGTGTCGATCGGCGGCGCCCGCAACGCCGGGCTGCTGGCCGTGCGGATCCTGGCCGCGCAGGACCCGGCGTTGCGCGAGACGATGGCCGCGTTCCAGGCCGACCTCGAACAGCTGGTGCTGGACAAGGACGCCAAGCTGCAGGACCGGCTCCGGTCCTAGAGCCGTTCGCGCAGCTCGCGCTTGAGGATCTTGCCCGCGGCCGACACCGGGATCCGGTCGACGAACCGCAGCTCGCGGATGCGCTTGTAGGGCAGCACGTTGTCGTTGACGGCGGACAGGATCTCCGCCTCGGTCACGCCGTCGCGGGAGCGCACCACGAACGCCACCGGCAGCTCGCCGACGTCGTCGCGTTTGCGCCCCACCACGGCGGCCGCCGCGACACCGGGGTGCGCGAGCAGCAGCTCCTCCAGCTCCCGCGGGTACACGTTGTAGCCCTTGTACAGCAGCATGTCCTTCTTGCGGTCCACAATGGACAGGTAGCCGTCCTTGTCGAGCACACCGATGTCGCCGGTGTGCAGCCAGCCGTCGCGCAGCACGGCGGCGGTTTCGTCGGGCCGGTTGTGGTAGCCCGCCATCACCTGCGGTCCGCGGATGCACACCTCGCCGTGCTCGCCAGGGGGCAGCGGGTCCTCCCCGCCGTCCGCCGGCACGATCTTCACCTCGGTGTCGAACACCGGCACGCCCACGGTGCCCTGTTTGCGTGCCCCGGACCGGAAGGTCGGGTTGATCGTGGCGCCCATGGTGACCTCGGTGAGGCCGTAGCCCTCGCTGATCGCCGCGTCGGGGAACCGAGCGGCCAGTGCCTTGAGCATCTCGTGCGGCAGGGGAGCGGCACCCGAGCTGATGCCGCGCACCGAGGACAGGTCCCGTGTGGCGAGGTCGGGGCACGCCAGCAGGGCCCCGAAGAGGGCGGGTGCGCCGCCGATGCCGGTGACCCGGAGCCGTTCGGCGTCGGCGAGGTAGGCGACCGGGTCGAACCGGTCGTGCAGGGTGGTGGAGCCGCCGGACAGGACGGGGACGTTGAGCCCGGCGATGGTGCCCATCGCGTGAAACCACGGGGTGAGGTTGATGCCGGACCCGGTGCCGAGCCGGACCGGCCACTCGTCGGCGCCGCCGACCTGGTCGAGCGTGAGGTCGCCGTGCTCGTCCAGCGCGGGCAGCGACCCGGTGCCCCAGCACGCGTACTGCAGTGCGTTGACCACGACGTTGCGGTGCGGCAGCCGGACGCCCTTGGACCGCCCGGTGGTGCCACCGGTGTAGGCGAGGTGGGCGAGGTGGGTGCGGGTGTCGATGTCCACCTCGGGCCGGGTGTCCGGCCGGTCGGCGAGGAACGCCTCGAACTCGGTCTGCCCGTCGGTGAGCTCCTCCGGCGCGACGACGACCACCAGCTCGACGGCGGTCTGCGACAGGACGGCGGTGAGCGCGGGCGCGACCTTGCCGAGCGTCACCGCGGCCACCGCGCCGGAGTCGCTGAGCTGGTGGGCGAGGTCGGCGGGCGGCAGCAGCGGGTTGGCGGGCGTGAACGTGGCACCCGCGAGCAGGATCCCGTAGTAGGCGATGGGGTAGGCGAGGCAGTTCGGCAGGTGGATGGCGACGGTGGAGCCCGGGCCGATCCCGTGCGCGCGCAGTCCGTTCGCGAACCGGCAGGCGGCGGAGTAGGTCTGTGCGAAGGTGAGCGACCGGTCGTGGTGGGTGAACGCGGTTCGGTCGCCGTAGCGGCGGGCGGCGCCCGCGAGCACCGAACCGGCGGGGACGTCGGGGTAGTCGAGCGATCTCGGGAGGTGGGGCGGCCATGACCCAGCATCGGTGATCGTCATCACTCCACCTTAGGGTTGATCTGCGGCCCAGAACACAATTCGGGCCGGTGAACGAGCACTAACATGGACCACGGACTTCTTACCCGTTCGAGGAAGGTGACAAGGTGTCGGAGACCCCGGGCCTGTACCAGCTGGCCGAGGAGCACGAGGAGCTGCGTGCTGCCGTCCGCGCGCTGGCTGAGAAGGAGATCGCGCCTTACGCCGCCGAGGTCGACGAGCAGGAGCGCTACCCGGTCGAGGCCCTGAACGCGCTCAACGCGTCGGGGTTCAACGCGGTGCACATCCCCGACGCCTACGACGGCCAGGGCGCCGACGCGATCGCGGCGTGCATCGTGATCGAAGAGGTCGCGCGGGTCGACGCGTCGGCGTCGCTGATCCCGGCGGTGAACAAGCTGGGCACGCAGCCGATCATCCTGTCGGCGTCGGAGGAGCTGAAGAAGCTGGTCCTGCCCGAGATCGCGGCCGGCGCCACGGCGTCCTACGGCCTGTCGGAGCGGGAGGCAGGCTCGGACACCGCGTCGATGCGCACCCGGGCCCGGCTGGACGGTGACCACTGGGTGCTGAACGGGACGAAGGCGTGGATCACCAACGCCGGTGAGTCGACCTGGTACACGGTGATGGCCGTGACCGACCCGGACGCGCCGAAGAAGTCGAACGGGATCTCGGCGTTCGTGGTGCACAAGGACGACCCGGGTTTCTCGGTGGGGCCGAAGGAACGCAAGCTCGGCATCAAGGGGTCGCCGACCCGGGAGATCCACTTCGAGAACTGCACCATCCCGGCGAACCGCATCGTCGGTGAGCCCGGCACCGGTCTGAAGACGGCACTGCGCACGCTGGACCACACGCGGCCGACGATCGGGGCGCAGGCGCTGGGCATCGCGCAGGGCGCGCTCGACGCGGCCGTCGGCTACGTCCGGGAGCGCAAGCAGTTCGGCAAGTCGATCGCGGAGTTCCAGGGCGTGCAGTTCATGCTCGCCGACATGGGCATGAAGATCGAGGCCGCCCGGCACCTGGTGTACGCCTCCGCGGCGGCCACCGAGCGCGGTGACTCGCGCGCCGGGTTCATGGCCTCGGCGGCGAAGTCCTACGCGTCCGACGTGGCGATGTCGGTGACCACCGACGCGGTGCAGCTCTTCGGCGGTGCGGGCTACACCCGCGACTTCCCGGTGGAGCGCATGATGCGTGATGCGAAGATCACGCAGATCTACGAGGGCACGAACCAGATCCAGCGCATGGTGATGGCGCGGGCGCTGCTGAAGGGCTGAGGCTCTGTCGGTGACGCGGCGTCCGGGGTTCCCGGGCGCCGCGTCGCCGTGTCAGCCCGCGAAGTCGTCACACGTCGCGACGGTCTCGGTGTTGCTGGTCATGCCTTCGCCGAAGGTCGTGTAGTGGATGGTCGCATCGGTGGCGTCGCCGGTGACCTCGTAGTGCACGGCGACCGGGCGGTTGGCCTCATCGATGACGTCGTCCGTGGCCTGCCGAATGCGACCGCCCACAGGATGCAGATCAGCAGGGACAGAACCAGTCCGAGGACGACCAGCGGCCACGCGACGACGCCGACGAACGGGATCGGCGCGAAGGCCGGCCCGACCACCCCGCGGTGCCGAGACCGTTGTGGTGTGCCGGCGGGTGAGGGTGCCGATGGGTGCTGCGTGGACATGGGCCGTTTCCTTCGGGATGGCCCTTCGGGGTCGGTGCCGCATCGGTGAGGAAGTTGTGACTCCGGTCATACCGCCGTGTCCGTGATGTGGGTTTTTTACCACCCGCTCACCTCGCGTCGCTACCGTGGAAACCATCTCGTTGAAACTTCAACAAGGATGGGGAGTCGCGATGTACGACCGGGTCAAGGACGTGGCCGCGTTGGTGGGCAGGGTCGGCGTGGGGGTCGTGATGCTCGCCCACGGGGTGCAGAAGTGGGACATGGGGTTGGGCGCCGTCACGGACATGACGAGCGGTATGGGCGTGCCGCTGCCCACCCTCGCGGCCCTGTCCCTGATCGTGGTCGAGACTGTGGGGGCCGTCGCGTTCATCGTGGGTGCGGCGCTGCCGGTACTGGGTGTGCTGTTCGCGATCGACATGGCCGGCGCGATCTTCTTCGTCCACGGCGGCAACGGCCTGACCGGGCAGGGCGGTTACGAACTCGTGCTCGTCCTCGGCGCGGCGGCTCTCGCGCTCGGGTTCAACGGCGGGCGGTTCTCGCTGGACCACGTGCTCGTCGGCAAGCGGCGGGTGCGCGCGGCGGAGCCGCAGGCCGCTTAGCCTGCCAGATCCGCGGTGGTGCGCTCTGCCGCGCGATGAGCATCCAGTTTGGACTCGTCCGGGTTGGACACCTGAACCAAGTGGGCGCCCGCCACCAGCGGGGTTACCAGGCCGCGCAGTACACCGTCAGGAACGGTCCACTCCACAGTGGACAAAAAGCGCCCACCGTCGAGAGCTTTGGCGTGGGACTTGGCTTCGGTAAGCACTTGGTCCACCGTCGACCCCGCGAGTGCCGGTGTGTCACCCGCGATGGGCAGCATCGGGCTGAAGTCGTCGCCGTAGGCGCGGGCCTCGTTGAGGTAGTCGAGTGCCCCGTCGACCGGTGTGGACAGGCCGCGGCCCATCGGATCCAGCGCCACGACGGCGGTGGCCTCGGCGCCCTCGCCGGAACCGTCCGGCGCGACGAACGCCACCCGCGCCCCGGCGGGTGCGGGGACCACCTGGGCGCCGCACCACCACGCGCCGAGCAGCACGCCGAGTGTCTGCCAGTGCGCGGGAAGCGCCACGGCCACGGGGTCGCCCGGCTCGACGTCGAATTCCTCGACCAGCCAGTTCGCCGTCTTGGCGGCCCAGTTCGCGGTGGTCGCCACCGACAACTCGACCCGGGTGCCTGCCGCGTCGTCGTAGTGGGTGATCAGCGGCTTCCCCGGCTGGGACAGCAGGGGGCGTAGCAGCGCATCGGTCAGACTCACGGATCCGATTGTGCCCGCAGGCCGGGCCGAGGCGCCGCGGGGGACCGGTCCACGCAGGTGACCGGCAAGACTGTGCGCCGGACGCCACCGCCGGTGGCTGGAGGCGGGGCGACGGCGACCGGAGGCGCGTGCCGGAACGAGCGCCCCGGCAGCACCGCTGCCGCCCGGGTCGCCG
>Ga0164243_10011066_pt1 | contig 12914 bp, 11 predicted proteins | sample OricompcompostOP_FD_108781 | JGI IMG/M metagenome (GOLD analysis project Ga0164243, IMG submission 108781) | Organic Plus compost microbial communities from Emeryville, California, USA - Original compost - Organic plus compost (OP) | ecosystem: Engineered > Solid waste > Mixed feedstock >...
GGTGGTGATGATGTCCTTCACGCCCACCGGGCTCCCGAGCAGCGGCCGGTCCCGCACCCCCTCGGCTCGGGCCTTGTCCGCGGCGGCCGCCGCGGCGAGCGCGCTCTCGCGGAACCGCGACACGAACACGCCGAGCGTCCCGTCCTGGCGGTCCGCGGCGTCCAGGGCCTGCTGGGTCAGTTCGACGCTCGTCACCCGGCCGGCGTCCAGTGCCTCCAGCGCGGCGGTCATGGTCAGGTACTGGCTCATCACGTGTCTCCGTTCAGATCCGGTCGGGTCCGGACGTCGCCGCCGTGCGGACGTCGGTGTGGAACTCGAAGCGGCCCAGTGCCTCCCGCAAGGTCTCCAGCTGGTCCTGGAACGGCGGGCCGAGGGTGAGCACCGCCACCGGTCGCGGCCCGGAATGGTCGACGGTCACCTGACAGCGCCGCGCGTCCCCCAGCACCTCGGCGGCCACCGCGCGGACCGCGCGCTCCATCGCGTCCCTGCGCAGCGCCGGTTTGGCGATCTTCCCGACCGGAGTCAGCGGCATCCGGTCGAGCACGATGATCTCCACCGGAACCGAGGCCCGTTCCTGGATCCGGTCGCGGCAGAACTCGAGCAGTTCGGCGGGATCGGCCTCGATTCCCTCGTTGAGCTGCACGTAGGCGACCGGCAGCTCGCCCTTGAGCGGGTCCGGGCGGCCGATCGCCGCCGCCAGGTACACCGCGGGATGCGCCGCGATGGCCTCCTCGACCGGCGCCGGGTCGATGTTGTGCCCACCGCGGATGATCAGGTCCTTGGCGCGCCCGAAGATCCAGACGTAGCCGTCCTCGTCGACGGTGCCGAGATCACCGGTGCTCGCCCACCGCATGCCCTCGTCCAGCCCGCGCACGAACAGCTCGCCATCGAGCGCCGGGTCGAGGTATCCGGGCGTGACGGTGTCGGTGCCGAACACCAGAAGTCCCCGCTCCCCCGGGGCGCACTCGCGCACCACCGCGTTGTTTCCGTCGATCTCGACGGCCTTGACCCGCACGAACGGAAGCGGCAGCCCGGCGGAGCCGACCCGCGGCTCGCGGTCGCAGCCGGGATGCCCGGTCATCGTCCCGTGTACCTCGGTCATCCCCCAGTTCTCCCGCAGCCAGATGCCGAACCGGTCGTGGAACGCGCGCACGAGCGCGGGTGGCACCGTGCTGCCGCCGCAGTGAAAGTCGGTGATGGTGTGCCCCTCCGACGTGGTGCCCGCAACGGCGAGCAGCGCGGCGGCGGTGGTCGGCGTGGCCAGCAAAGAGGTCATCCGGTAACGCCGGGCGATGTCCCAGACGTTCGCCACGACGCCCTTGTCCCGGAACCCGTCAGGAGTCAGGGTGAGCAGCGTCTGGCCGTACAGGAAGGTGCGCAGGCCCAGCGAAAGCGTCCCTCCACAGTGGAAGTTCGGCATCCCGTGCCCGACGACGCCGTCGGGGTCGGCGCCCATCAGCGCCCCGACGTTCCAGGCGACACTCAGCTGTCCCCGATGGGTCATCCGCACCACCTTCGGCGCACCGGTGGTGCCGCCGGTGGGCATCCGCATGACCTCGGTGTCCGGATCCGCGGACGGCGTGAACGTCAGCCGGCCCGCCGGGTACGCGGCGATCGCGGTGGCGAAGTCGTCGGCCGAACCGCCGGCACCCACCAGCAGGATCCGCCGCAGCGTCGGCACCGCCGCCCGGAGCGCGCCCAGCCGGGTCCGGTCGAACCGCGTCGCGGTGGTGACCAGGACGGTCGCCCGCGTGGCGTTCAGCAGGCCGGCGACCGCGTCCGCCTCGAGGTAAGGGTTGATCGGCACCGCGGTGCCCGCCGTGGCCGCTCCCCAGGTCGCGATCATCCCCTCCGGTACCAACGGCAGCAGCAGCCCCACCGCACTCGGGACGGGACCGGCGGCATCGTGGAACAGGTTCGCCGAGCGTTCGATGCTCGCGATCAGGGCGCCATAGGTGAGCTGTCGCGGTGGATCGTCCACGCGCGATGTCATCAGCTGGATGATCGCGGATTTGCCGGGATGCTCGGCCGCGGCGGCGCGAATGGCCTCATACACCGTGGCGCCTTCGCGCAGCGCCTCCGGTGGGTGCTCTTCGACGCGCCGCACGTCCTCCGGCGATCGAAGCCGCGCCCTGGCTATCCGTCCCTGTCCCGGGGCCGCCCCGGAAGCCAGGGTGGATCGACCTCGCCGAGCCGGAAATCGGGCCGTGCCATGAGGATTCGCGCCTCCTCGCTCGCCGTCATTGGCGCCTGACGCTCGATTGGATCGACCATAACAACGGACAGACCAAAGAGGAAGGCGAGCGAGATCGCCGTCGATCGGCGACCCCGTAAAGGGGCAGGCGACCTCTCCCTTTGGAGGTAAATCCCACCGGCAGCCACCCTCCCGGCGGCCGCCCACTTGATAACGCTCGTTCACAGACCTAGATTCCTGGACATGGACGACTTCACTGACATCACCTACAAGGTCGAAGATGGCCTCGCCTGGATCACCATCAACCGGCCCGAGCGGTACAACTCCTTCCGCGCCCGCACCGTCGACGAGCTGGTCAAGGCGTTCAAGAAGGCGTGGGGCAGCAAGGAGGTCGGCGTCATCTGCCTGACCGGCGCCGGTGACAAGGCGTTCTGCACCGGCGGCGACCAGAAGCAGCGCGCCGAGACCGGCGACTACGGCCCGTCCGACTCCGGCCTGTTCGAGATCGACGCGCTGCACCACGTGATCCGGGACGTGCCCAAGCCGGTGATCGCCGCGGTCAACGGCTTCGCGATCGGCGGCGGGCACGTGCTGCACGTGCTGTGCGACCTCACCATCGCCGCGGACACCGCCAAGTTCGGCCAGAACGGGCCGCGCGTCGGCTCGTTCGACGCCGGGTTCGGCACCGGCTATCTCGCCCGCATCCTCGGTGAGAAGCGGGCCCGCGAGGTGTGGTTCCTGTGCCGCCGCTACACCGCCGCGCAGATGGAGAGCTGGGGACTGGTCAACAGCGTCGTACCCGCCGACCAGCTGCACGCCGAGGTGCGCAAGTGGGCCGACGAGATCCTGGCGCTGTCCCCGACCGCGCTCAAGGTGCTCAAGCAGTCCTTCAACACCGACACCGAGCAGTTCGCCAGCACCGGGCAGCTGGCCTACTCCTACCTCAAGACCTTCGGCGAGTCCGAGGAGGCGATGGAGGGCATCAACGCCTTCAACGAGAAGCGCCAGCCCGACTTCTCCGCCTACCGCGGCGCCTGATAACGGTCGTTCACGATGAGGTTCACTGACGAGCAACGGCGGTTCGCGGCCGCGGTCCGCGACTTCTGCGACGCCGAGTGCGGGACACTCGCCCAGCGGGACGCGCTGACCGACGGGGGCAGGTTGTCCAACAGTCCCCAGCTGCTGGCGAAGCTGGCCGAGTTCGGCTGGCTGGGCGTGTCCATCCCGGTGGAGTACGGCGGCGGGGGCGCGGGCATGGTCGAGGAGTGCCTCTTCCTGGAGGCGACCTCGCGCGGGCTCGCGCCCATCACCGGGTACTCGACGGGCATGGTCGCGGCGCAGACCTACCTGCGGTACGGCACCGAGGAGCAGAAGAAGGAGATCCTCGGCGGTCTGTGCCAGGGCAAGCTGGAGGCGATCGCGCTGTCCGAGCCCGGCGCGGGCTCGGATCTGGGCTCGGTGCGGATCAAGGCCGTCGCCGACGGGGATTCGTTCGTCGTCAACGGGCAGAAGACGTGGACCTCGGCCGCGCACGTCGCCGCGCACCTGCTGCTGCTGGCGCGCACCGGCACCGGCTCGAAGAAGCACGAGGGCCTGACCCTGCTGATCGTGCCCACCGACGTGCCCGGACTGGAGATCCGGCCCATCGAGACGATGGAGGCGCACACCGTCAACGACCTGTTCTTCACCGATGTGCGGGTGCCCGCGGCCAACGTCGTCGGTGAGGTCGGGCAGGCGTGGCGGCACCTGATGCGGGGCCTGTCGGTGGAGCGGCTGATCATCGCCGCCATGTCGCTGGGCGCGGCGCAGCGCTCGCTCGACGACGTGCTCGGCTACGTCCGGCAGCGGGAGCAGTTCGGCCGGACGATCGGCAGCTTCCAGGCGGTCCGGCACCGCATCGCCGATCTCGCCACCGAAATCGAGTACTGCCGGTCGTTCGTGTACGACGTGGCCGAGCGCATCGACGCCGGTGCGGAGGACCAGCTGGCGCGCGAGGGCTCGATGGCCAAGCTCAAGTGCACCGAGGTCGCCAAGCACACCGCGCTGGAAGCGATGCAGCTGATGGGCGGTTACGGGTACGCCCGCGAATACGGGATGGAGGGCCAGGTCCGCAAGGCGCTCGCACCGCCGATCTACGGCGGCACCAACGAGATCCAGCGCGAGATCATCAGCAAGAGCCTCGGGCTGTAGAAGGGACAACGATGTCAGGGATATTCGCGCCCGATCTGCTGGCCGGGAAGCGCATTCTGATCACCGGCGGCGGCACCGGCCTCGGCCGAGGCGTCGCCAGGCATCTGGCCGGCCACGGGGCGCAGGTCCATCTGTGGGGCCGCCGCGAGGCCGTGCTGGCCGAGGCCGCCGCCGAGGCAGGCAAGCCGGACGCGGTCCACTTCCAGACGGTCGACGTGCGCAAGGCCGACCTGGTCGACGCGGCGATGGCGGAGATCTGGGAGCAGTATGGGCCGCTCACCGGCGTGCTCAACAACGCGGCGGCCAACTTCATCGCCCCGACCGCGTCGATCTCCTCGCGCGCGTTCGAGGCGATCAGCTCGACGGTGATGAACGGTTCGTTCAACACCACGCACGCCGCCGGCAAGCGGTGGATCGAGCAGGGGCTGCCGGGTGTGGTTTTGTCGACCCTGACGACGTGGGTGTGGTCGGGCTCGGCGTTCGTGGTGCCCTCGGCGATGGCGAAGGCCGCGGTGCACGCGATGACCATGTCGCTGGCGGTGGAGTGGGCGCGCTACGGGATCCGGCTCAACGCGCTGGCGCCCGGCCCGATCCCGACCGACTACGCGTGGGAGATGCTCAACCCGACGGACAAGAGCGGCGTCGGCGCGACACAGGCCGATCAGGTGCCGATGGGCCGGATGGGCACGGTCGAGGAACTGGCGAACCTGACGATGTTCCTGTTCTCCGACGCCTGTGACTACCTCACCGGCGAGACGATCGCCATGGACGGCGGGCAACGACTGGCCGGGCCGGGCACGTTCGCCGGCCTGACCTCACTGTCCGATCAGGACTGGCAGGAGATCAGGGAAGCCAGCCAGAAGGCCAGCGCCGAAGCCAAGGCACAACGCTCGGTGTGAAGACAACCCGGCCGGGCGGCCTGCGCGCGGCGGCCGCCCGGCCGGGCGCTCAATGCCCGCAAAGCCGCGGGAGCGCGGCTGGGGATCGGGCTGGGAGAAGTCTGGCCTGCGCTCACCTTGGCCGTGGTAGCGACTCGCACCTTGCTCGCGCCGCTCGGTCAGGCTCGGTTTCAGCCCGCTGACCCCACTGCCGGATCCGGAGCGTGAACCGCCTGCGTAGTGCCCGGGGTTCCGGCACGCCCAGCGCGAACTCCATTGTGGACAGTTTGCCGAGCACGATGCCACCGGCCTGCTTGAGGCGGGCCACGGCGGGCGCGCCACCGCACGCCCACGCCCGGTCGAGCACGGGGCTCTGCGCCGTCGTCGGGCCGCCGGTCTCGGCGAAGATGTCCTTGACTCCCAGGGCAATCCCGTCGAGCGGTCCGAGCGCCCGGGCCCCCGAGCGCGGGGTCGAGGGCGACGGCCCGCGCGATCGACTCCACGACCAGCTCCACCCCGACACCCGACCGGCCCGCAGATCCGCCGCCGCGCTCGTGATGGTCCGGATCACGTTGCCGCCCGCTGCGCGGCTTCCAGGAACGACTTCACCAACGACGCGTCCGCGTAGTACTGGTCCCCCACGCCGGCCACGGCGCGGCGGCGGCCGTATTCGTACAGCACCGCCAGTTTCCACAGCGCCAGCGCCGTGTACCAGCCCAGGCCGGACAGGTCGCGGCCGGTCGCGGCGGCGTACCGCGCGGCCAGCTCGTCGCGTGTCGGGTAGCCCGGCTCCAGTGCCGCCGCGCCGAGTTCCTCCGTCGGTGTCATCGGCTCGCCCGCCACCGGCCAGGACGCCAGGAAGTAGCCGACATCGAACAGCGGATCACCGATCGTGGCCAGTTCCCAGTCCAGCACCGCCACGATCCGGCCCGGCGAATCGGGAGCGACGATGACGTTGCCGAGCCGGTAGTCGTTGTGCACGATGGCGTCGCCCGACTCCCGGGGCACATGCGCGGCGAGCCAGGCGTCGATCTCGGCGAACTCCGCGGGCGGCTTGCCATCGGCGTCGGCGATCAGCTTGCCCATCCGCCGGAAGTGCCGTGCGTTGAAGCCCTCCGGCCGTCCCATGTCCGCAAGACCGCGCGAGCGCCAGTCGACCGCGTGCAGCGCCGCTAGAGTGTCCACAAGGGACTCACCGATGCGGCGGCGGTCCTCGGGCGCACTCAGCGCGGCCGGGGTCCGGTCGGTGATGACCGGGCCCTCGACGTAGCTCATCACGTAGAACGGTACGTCCAGCACCTCACCGGCCTGGCCGACCGCGAGGACGTCCGCGACCGGCACGTCCGTCCCCGCCAGCGCGCCGATCAGCTTCGCCTCGCGCAGCATGTCGTGCGCCCCCGGCGGGATCGGCGGAGGCGGCGGCCGCCGCACGACCACGCGCTGCTGACCGTCGCTGACCAGGAACGTCAGGTTGGAGTGCCCGTCACCAATCCGCCAGGTGGTCACCGGGCCGGCGCAGATTCCCTTGTCGGCAAGGAACCCGGCCAGCGCGGCGCGTTGCTCGTCGTTCCAGTCCCAGCTCACTGTCCACTCTCGATCAGGTGCTGCAGGTACTGCCCCGGCCAGTGCGTCTCGAACTGCCCGGCGCCGTCCTCGCCGTCGATGGTCGCCCGGCACGCGGCCTCGGTGATGACCGTGCCCATCGGATCCCTAGTCGGCAGTTTCACCGCGCCGTAGGACTCCAGCGTCAGCCGCGTGGTCTCGCCCGTGATGTCCACGACGTCGGCTTCGAGCCGCTGCTGGACCATGTTGTCGTCGTACTCGGCGTGATGCTTGATGTGCGACACCGGAATCGTCACGCCGTCCTTCACGACGTATCCGGCGAAGCCCCACTCGCCACGGGCGATCCAGATCCACCCGTTGACCGCGCGGCCGGATTCGGTGTAGGCGATGAACCACTTCCAGTGGTGCGGCACGCCCCAGTTCCGCACGCCCCACGAATGGTCGCGGTGCCCCTTGCGGTCCCACCCGATGCGGCGCCCGCCCACCTCCAGGAAACCGGTGACGTGCCCGGTCTGCTCCAGCCGGTTCTCCGCGAACCATTTCGGCAGACCGTCCGGATTGGACTTGTAGCTGAACGCGTCGTGCAGTGCGGTGAAGTTGAACTCCAGCTTCACGTCGTCACTGGTGTAGCTCACCTCGGCGGTGCGGCGCAGTTCGGGCTGTTTGACGGTCAGGCCTTCGAAGTGGAAGTTGTCGGCGTCCGTATCGTCGCCGACGGTGCCCTGCGCGAGTTTCAGCGCTACCGGTTCGTCGCCGGGCCCCCAGACCGATACGTTGTAGCCGGTCTTGCCGCGGTTGGTCAGGTACAGATAAACCTGCATGCCCAGCTGCTCGTCCGGCATGATCAGTTCCCAGAACCAGCTGTCCCGCATCCGGCCGCCCTCGGCGGGCCAGTGCCGCAGATCGTCCCGTGGCCCGAAGCCCGGATCGATGTCTCCCAGTGTCACCACTGCAATTACCTCCCTGTACTGTGTCTTTTTTGCCAGGACGACCGACAGTCACGGCCATCAACCGAATGTAGGTCGGCCGCCGGTTGATCGGTTCTGCCTACTTTTCGGCCGTCCTGGCAAAGTGCGGCGTCCGCTTGTCCTTGAACGCGGCCAGCGCCTCGGGCATGTCCTCACTGCGGGTCAGCAGCGCCTGCCCGCGGTTCTCCAGTTCCAGTGCCCCCGCGTAGGTGGCGATTTCCTGGTTGCGCTGCAGTGCCCGCTTCGACAGCTTCACGCCGCCCGGCGAGTTCCCGGCGATCTGCCGGGTCAGTTCCAGTGCCTCGTCGAGCAGTTTGTCGCTGGGCACCACGCGGTTGACCAGCCCGATCCGCTCGGCCTCCTCGGCGCCCACGATCCTTGCGGTGTAAGCGATCTCGGCCGCCCGGCCCGGCCCGACAAGCCGCGAGAGCTGCCAGGACGTGCCCAGTTCCCCCGCCGACAGCCCAACCCGGACGAAGGCGGCGTTGAACTTCGCGGTGGGCGCGGCGAGCCGGATATCGGCGGTCAGCGACAGCGACATCCCGCCGCCCGCCGCGGCACCGTGCACGGCGGCGATCACCGGGAACGGCAGCTCGCGGATCGCGGCGAGCCCGCCGGTGGCCAGTTCCTGGAAGTGCAGGAACTCACGCACCCCCATGCGGGTGATCACGTCGATCTCGTCCAGGTCGAACCCCGCGCAGAACGCGCGGTCGCCCGCCCCGGTCAGGATCATCGCGCGGGCGCCGGAATCCCGTGCCGCGAGCGCGGCCGCGCGGATCTCGCCGAACATCCGCACGGTCATCGAGTTCATCCGGTCCGGCCGGTTGATCTTCAGCAGCAGCACGCCGTCCTCGGGTTCTTCGAACGCGAGGGTCTCCAGCTCCGGTGGGTCGAAGTCAAGCACGAATACCTCCTAGCGTCCGGTGAACTTGGGGGCGCGCTTTTCCTTGAAGGCGGCCAGCGCCTCGGGCATGTCGGCGCCGCGGGTGAGCAGTGCCTGGCCGCGGTTCTCCAGTTCCAGCGCGGCGGCGTAGGAGGTGATCTCCATGTTCGCCTGGATCGCCCGCTTCGACAGCTGCACCCCGCCGGGCGAGTTCGCGCAGATCAGCTTCGCCATGTCGATGGCCTCGTCGAGCAGCTTCTCGTCCTCGACGGCCTTGTTCACCAGCCCGATCCGCTCGGCCTCCTCGGCAAACACGAACCGCCCGGTGTAGGCGAGCTCGGACGCGAGCGCGGGACCGATGACGCGCGGCAGCAGCCAGGACGCGCCGAGATCCCCCGCGGACAGTCCAATGCGGACGAACGCGGCGTTGAACTTCGCCGACCGCGAGGCGATCCGGATGTCGGCGGCCAGCGCGAGCGACAACCCACCGCCGGCCGCGGCACCGTTCACGGCCGCGATGACCGGGATGCGCAGCGACCGGATCGCCTGCAGACCACGAGCCGCGTGCTCCTGGCGTTCGAGCATCCCCAGCGCGCTCAGGCTCGCCAGCTCCTCGGCGTCGTCGAGATCGTAACCGGCGCAGAAAGCCTTGCCCGCGCCGGTAAGAATCAGCACGCGTGCCTCGTCGTCGTCGCCGAGTGCGAACCCGAGCTGTTCGAGTTCGCGGAACATCGTGACGGTCATCGAGTTGTAGCGCTCCGGCCGGTCCAGCGTCGCCACCACGACGCCCTCGGCGGGCCGCTCCACGGCGATCGTCTCCAGTTTCAGCTCCATCAGCGCATCCCCTCCAGGATCGCGAGCGTCGCGTCCTCGGCTTGTTCCGGTTTCAGTCCCCAGGGCACGCACACCAGGTTCAGGTGGTCGTAGTCGCGCGCGTGCACCGCGACCCGTTCCTTCAGCTCACCGGGACGGCAGGCGACGCCGATCGCGTCGATCACCTCGTCCGGTACGGCGGCGGCCATCGCGTCCTCGTCACGCGCGCGGGCGGCCTCGCGGATCTTCGCCTGCGGCCCGGACCAGCCGTGCAGCGCGAAAAGCCGGTCGTAGACACGGGATGCGGCGTACTGCGCGATCGCGTAGGCGAGCCGGCGCCGCGCGGCCTCCTCGTCGTCCTCGACCGCGCACATGAGGATTCCCATCAGCTTCACCTCGGACGCCTCGCGCCCCGACGCGGCGAGACCGACGGCGAGCTCCGGCCGGACGACGTCCTCGATGTAGGTCGAGGTGAACATCGGATGCCCGACCAGCCCGTCGGAAACCCGGCCCGCGACGCGCAGCATGAGCTTGTTGACCCCGGCGGTCCAGATCGGCAGGCGCGCCTGCACCGGCGGCGGGGTGTCCGAGGTCGGGCGTAGCCGCACCCGGTAGAAGCGGCCCTCGTGCTCGACCGGCCCCTCGTGCAGGTTCCACAGCTTGCGCAGGACGGTGACCAGTTCCTCCATCCGCGCCGCGGGTGCCTCGCCGCTGACGCCGTGCCAGTCCTCCATCATCCGCGGGGTTCCGTTGCCCAGCCCCAGAATCAGCCGCCCGTCGGACAGCTCGTCGAGGTCGCGTGCCTCGGCCGCCCACACCAGCGGGGTGCGCCCGACACCGTAGGCGATGTTGGTGCCGAGCTTGACGCGCCGGGTCGCGCCGGCGAGCACGGCCAGCGGCACGGTGACCGACTTGTTGTACAACTCGTTGGCCCACACCGCGTCGAAACCGGCTTCCTCGGCTCTCGCCGCGATCTCCGCCGTGCGCCGGAACCGCTCGGGTCCCGCGCCCGCGGTCATCACGGTCAGTCCGTACTGCGTCATCGCTGTCATCCCTCCTGCCGGATCGCGCCCGCGTGCTGCCAGGCGCTGAGCCGTTCCTGTTCGATACCCCAGTCCCGCAACGCCTCGACCGTGTGCTCACCCGGCAGCGGCGGCCTGGCGTCGATCTCGGCCGGGGTGCGGCTGAACTTCGGCGCCGGCGCCGGCTGGGTGAGCCCGTCGACCTCGGTGAACGCCCGGCGCGCCATGTGCTGCGGATGCCGTGGTGCCTCATCCGGCTCCAGAACCGGTGCCACGCAAGGATTCCGGCCCTCGGCGAGCGCGGTCCACTCGTCGCGGGTGCGCTTGCGGACCGCGTCGGCGAAGATCTTCTTCAGCACCGGCCAGTTCGCCCGGTCGTCCCGGTCCGGCAGCTCGGCCGGGAGTTCGAGCAGGTCGACCAGATCGTCGTAGAACCGCTTTTCGAGCGCACCGACCGACAACCACCGGCCGTCGGCGGTCTCGTAGGCGTCGTAGTACGGCGCGCCGCTGTCCACCAGGTTCGTGCCGCGCTCGTGCCAGGAACCGGTCTGGTGATACCCGAAGAACGCGGTGCCCAGCAGCGCCGCGCCCTCGGTCATCGCCGCGTCCACCACCTGCCCCCGGCCGGACCGCCGCCGCTCCAGCAGCGCGGCGAGCACACCCAGCGCCAGCAGGTAGCCGCCACCACCGAAGTCCCCGACCAGGCTCAGCGGCGGAGTGGGCGGCTGGGCGTGCCGCCCGATCATCGACAGCACCCCGGACAGCGCGACGTAGTTGACGTCGTGGCCGACGGCCTGCGCCATCGGCCCGTCCTGGCCGAAACCGGTCATCCGCCCGTACACGAGCCCGGGATTGCGCTCGGCGCACACGTCCGGCCCGATGCCGAGTCGTTCCGCCACCCCCGGCCGGAACCCCTCGATCAGCGCGTCGGCCCGCTCCACCAGATCGAGCACCACCCCGGCGCCGTCCGGATGTTTGAGGTCCACGGCCACCGACCGGCGGCCACGATGCAGCAACTCCGTGCGGAAGTCGCTGTTCGGACTCACCAGGTGCGCGTTCTCGGCGCGGTCGACCCGGATCACGTCGGCACCGAGGTCGGCCAGCAGCATGGCGCAGAAGGGACCGGGCCCGATGGACCCGATCTCCACCACCCTGATCCCGGCCAGCGGTCCGGTGAACCTCACAGTGCGATCAACTCCTGCACGGCCCTCGACTCCAGCTCGGCGACCGGCCCGCCGCCGACCAGTTCTCCCTTGCGCAGCGCGAGGAAACTGTCCGCGAGCTGCCGGATCATGCCGACGTGCTGTTCCACCAGCAGCAGCGCGGTGCCCCTCTTGCGGATCTCACCCAGCGCGCGGACCAGCTCGTCGATCACGACCGGCGCGAGGCCCTCGGTGGGCTCGTCCAACATCAGCAGCTTCGGCTCGGCCAGCAGTGCCCGCGCGATCGCGAGCATCTGCTGTTCGCCGCCGGACAGCGCCGTGCCCGGCCTTTTCGCGCCGTGCGCCAGATTGGGGAACAGCTCGAACACGGCGTCCACAGTCCACTGTCCTTTTCGGCCGGACGCGCGGCCGAGCCGGATGTTCTCCTCCACGGTCAGATTCCCGAAGATGCGCTTGCCCTGCGGCACCAGGCTCACGCCCCGCGACGCCGGTTCGTGGAGTTTACGGCCGAGTGGCCTGCCGTCGACCAGTATCTCGCCGGTCACGGTGGGCACCCGGTAGACCGACATCAGCGCGGTCGTCTTGCCCGCGCCGTTGCGGCCCACCAAACCCACGGCCTCGCCTTCGCCGACGCTGAACGACACGTCCTGCAGCACCACCGCCCCGGCGTAGGAGGCGTGCACGTGCCGGAATTCGAGTACCGCGGTCATGCCGCACTCCCGAGGTAGGCCTGGACGACGGCGGGATCGGCGCGGACCGACGCGGGGTCGCCGTGCGCCAGCACCTTCCCGAGATGAAGGACCGTGATGGCGTCGCACACGCGGAATACCCCGTCCACGTCGTGCTCGACCAGGATCGCCGCGACGTCACGCGCGTGGCAGATCTCGCGCACGTGGTCGAGCAGCCGCACCGATTCGTCCGCGACGAGCCCGGCGCACGGCTCGTCCAGCAGCACCACGCGCGGCGAGCCGATCAGCGCGAGCGCCAGGTCGACCGAACGCTGGGTGCCGTAGGCGATCTCGGCGCACACCCGGTCCAGCACCGGGCCGAGGTCGAGCGCCTCCACGATCATCGGCAGGTCGGTGGCCGCGTGCCGGTGCGCGACCAGTTCCAGCTGAGCGCGCACCGTCATCGCCGGGAACACGCTGGTGCGCTGGAACGATCGCGCGATACCGCGATGCCTCCGCCAGCCGGGTGAGCGGCCGGTGATGTCCTCGCCCGAGTACCGGACCGTGCCCGA
>Ga0164243_10011067_pt1 | contig 12914 bp, 9 predicted proteins | sample OricompcompostOP_FD_108781 | JGI IMG/M metagenome (GOLD analysis project Ga0164243, IMG submission 108781) | Organic Plus compost microbial communities from Emeryville, California, USA - Original compost - Organic plus compost (OP) | ecosystem: Engineered > Solid waste > Mixed feedstock >...
GGACCGAGGCCGACGAGGCACACATCGCCTACGCCCTCAGTGACTGGCACCCCACCGCCGGTACCCGGCTCTCGGGCGCAGTCTCCCGCGAGCGGCGCGGCGCCCACCGCCTGCGCTACAGCGGCGGACAGTGGGAGCGCCGCACCGATGCCGCGCCCACCCTGGAGTGGACCTTCCCGGAACCGATGGGATCCCGGCCGGTGATCGGGGAGTTCACGATGGCGGACGTCGTCACCGTCCCCCAGCACCTCTCCATCCCGGAGGTGACCACCTATATGAGCGCCGAGGCGGCCCGGGACGTCGCCGCCCCTCACACGCCGGCCCCCACCGCCGCCGACGGGCGCGGGCGCTCGAACCAGACCTTCCTGGTCGACGTCGTCGTCCGCTCCGGCGGAGCCGAACGCCGGGCGACGGCCAGTGGCCAGGACATCTACGCCGTCACCGCGCCCCTCGTCGCCGAGGCTCTCGAACGCGTCCTGACAGGCCGCACCAGGACCGTCGGCGTCGCCTCCGCCGGCGAGATCTTCGACGCCCCCGACTTCCTGCTCGCGCTCGACCCGCACATCACACTCGACCTGCACCCGCGGAAGCAGAACGCCTGACCCGGCCGGCCACCATGCCGGACGCGTGCCCGCAGCGAACCGACGGACCCGGGCGGCCGTCCGCACGGTCGCGGCGCGGTCGCGTACGCAGCCGCGGCGTACGTACGGCCAACGGCGGTCTCTGCCGTGACCGGCCGGGCACCCCCGCGTGGCGGCCACGGCCCCCTGGACGGTGGACCGCACGGGCCGCGTACGGCCGGGCCCGCTCGGACAGGCCACCCGGCGCCCGCCGCGTGTGTTCAGGCCCGCGGCGGCCGCCGGTCCGCCTCTGCCGCGTCCGCCACCGCCTCGGCGGCGGCCTGGGCCGCCTCCGCCGTGTCGTCGGCGGCCTTCGCCGCGGCCTCGTCGTCGTGGGCGGGCTTGGCCCGGGTGGCCGGTGACGGCGGCAGCGACTCGCTGAACGCCTTCGACACGCCCTGCAGTGCCGTCGTGATCTCGCTGGGGATCACCCAGAAGTTGTTGCCCTGCCCCTGCGCGAGCTGGGGGAGCGCCTGGAGGTACTGGTAGGCGAGCAGCTTCGGGTCGGGGTCGTTGCGGTGGATCGCCTGGAACACCTCGTCGATCGCCCGCGACTGGCCCTCGGCCTCGAGGATCGCGGCGGTCCGGTTGCCCTCCGCGCGCAGCACGGCCGCCTGCTTGTCGCCCTCCGCCGTGAGGATCTGCGACTGGCGCTGTCCCTCGGCGCCCAGGATCGCCGCCCGCTTGTCCCGTTCGGCCCGCATCTGCTTCTGCATGGCCTCCTTGATGGACGTCGGCGGGTCGATGGCCTTGATCTCCACACGGTTGACCCGCAGCCCCCACTTGCCGGTCGCCTCGTCGAGCACCCCGCGCAGCTGGCTGTTGATGGTGTCCCGGGAGGTGAGGGTCTTCTCCAGGTCCATGGAGCCGACCACGTTGCGCAGCGTGGTGACGGTCAGCTGCTCCACCGCCTGGAGGAAGCTGGCGATCTCGTAGAAGGCCGCGCGCGGGTCGGTGACCTGGAAGTACAGCACGGTGTCGATCTCGACGACCAGGTTGTCCTCGGTGATGACGGGCTGAGGCTTGAAGGAGACGACCTGTTCACGCAGGTCGATCTGCGGGTGCACCCGGTCGATGTACGGGATGACGAGGTTGAGACCGGGCGTCAGGGTCTTGTGGTAGCGGCCCAGCCGCTCCACGTTGCGGGCGCGCGCCTGGGGCACGATGCGCACCGCTCGGATCACCGTGAAGATCGCGAACAGGGCGACGAGCAGCCCGGCGACGAGGGGGGCGGAGATGTCCATGGCTTCAGTCCCGTGGGTAGACGATCGCGGTCGCACCACTGATCTCGATGACGTCGACGGTCGTCCCCGGCGAGATCACCAGCGTTTCGTCGTAACTTCGGGCCGTCCACTCCTCTCCGTCGATACGGACCCGGCCGCCGGTGCCCGACACGGCCGTCAGCACCTGAGCGGGCTTGCCCACCAGCGCGTCCACACCGAACCGGGCGCCCGGGGGACGCTGGAGGTGGCGCAGGGCGAGGGGGCGTACGAACAGCAGCGTCACGGCGGCGAGGACGGCGTACGCGACAAGCTGGACCCACAGCGGCAGGCCCACCCCCGCCACACCCGCCGTGACCAGCGCGGCCACGCTCAGCATGCCGAGGGCGGCGGTGAGGGTGAAGATCTCCGCCACGGCCAGGGCGGCCGCGACGATCAGCCAGATCAGCCAGGGGTCCATGTCGCGCCTCTTCTCACCCGGGGTGGAGGGCCTGTCCGGCGCCGGCCGGCACACGAGGGGGGAAACCGGCACCTTTGCCACCACTTTACGCGGCTGCGGTGCGGCTGCCGAGGCCCGTGCACCGGGCATTCCCGCCGTACATGTCCGGCACGCCGTCAATTGGGTGATGCCCCGTATGGCGCGGTTCCACCCTGTCGGGCGAGGGTTCGAACGGCCCCCTTGATCCCTGTGACGCCGGTGCCCGCCGGGCGTGTATGTGCGCCTGTCCCGCCCCGCCCGGTGTGATCGTGATGCACAGCGTCGTCGGACGGGACCGGGGCGCCGGTGACCGACGGACGGCCGAGGACGGTACGAGGAACTGATCGATGACCCTGCCCGAGCTGTACGTGACGCTGCTCGTCGCGGGCACGGTGCTGCTGGCCAGTATCGCCGCCGCCCGCACCGCGCACCGGGTGGGGCTGCCCAGTCTGCTGCTGTTCCTCGCGGTGGGGATCGTGGCCGGCGAGGACGGCCTCGGCCTGGCCTTCGACGACGTCCAGCTCGCGCAGGCGCTCGGCACCGCCGCCCTCGCCGTCATCCTCGTCGAAGGCGGTCTGACCACCCAGTGGAGCGACGTCCGCAGGCTGGTGGCGCCCGCCGGGGTCCTGGCCACCGTCGGGGTGTTCCTGTCCGTCCTGGTCACCGCCTCGGGCGCGCACTGGCTGCTCGGCCTGGACTGGAACGTGGCGCTGCTGCTCGGGGCGATCGTGTCCTCGACCGACTCCGCCGCCGTGTTCTCCGTGCTGCGGGCGCTGCCCCTGCCCCGGAAGCTGACCGGACTCGTCGAGGCGGAGTCCGGCTTCAACGACGCGCCCACCATCATCCTCGTGCTGGTCTTCTCCACCACCACCTCCGGCGTCCCGGAGATCGGTCCGCTGGTCGGCAACCTGCTGTTCCAGCTGGCCGTCGGCGGCGCGCTCGGGGTGCTGACCGGGCTTCTCGGCTCGGTCGCGCTGCGCCACATCGCCCTGCCCGCCACGGGGCTCTACCCGCTGGCCACGGTCGGTTTCGGCATCACCGCGTTCGCCGCCGCCGGCGCCGCCGGGGCGAGCGGCATCATCGCCGCCTACCTGTCCGGACTGGTCCTCGGCAACTCCCAGCTGCCGCACCGCGCCGCCACCCGGTCCTTCGCGGAGGGCGCCGGCTGGCTGGCGCAGATCGGCCTGTTCGTCATGCTGGGCCTGCTCGTCGACCCCAGCGAGCTGTCCGACGCGATCCTCCCGGCGTTCGTCGTCGGCCTGGTGCTGCTGCTCGTCGCCCGCCCCGTGTCCGTGCTGCTGTGCCTGCTGCCGTTCCGCATCCCCTGGCGGCAGCAGGCGTTCATCTCCTGGGCGGGCCTGCGCGGCGCGGTCCCCATCGTGCTCACCACGTTCCCGGTGGTGGAGAACGTGCCGCACGCCCGCGAGATCCTCAACATCGTGTTCGTGCTGGTGGCCCTGTTCACGCTGCTCCAGGGACCCACCCTGCCCGCCGTCGCCCGCCGCCTCGGCCTGGTGCGCACGGACGCGCTGCGCGAGATCCAGGTGGAGACCGCGCCCCTCGACGTCCTGGACGCCGACCTCCTCACCGTGACCATCCCGGAGGGCTCCCAGCTGCACGGCGTGGCCGTCTTCGAACTGCGGCTGCCGCCCCCGACCGTCGTCACCCTGATCGTCCGCGACGGCGCCACGCTGGTGCCCGACCGGGACACCGTGCTGCGCGCCGGGGACGAACTCCTCCTCATCGCCACCCCGGGGACCCGCGAGGACGCCGAACGCCGGCTGCGGGCCATCGGCCGGCGCGGCAAGCTCGCCCGCTGGCTCGGCGAACACGGCACGCCGGAACCGGAGGGCACCGTCACGAGCGGCTGAACTCCCGAAGCCGCGGAGGGCACTCCACACGGAACCACCACGACCGCACAGAGTCCGACGGCATCATTGCTTCGTTTGTGTGCGAGTCCTAGGGTGTGGCGGGCTCAGTAGTCGCACCGTCACCACCCGTCGTGGTTCTCCTCCGGCGTGACGTCGCCGCCGTGACGCCGCGCCGCCGGGGGATCCGGCGTGCCCTCAGTCCGCGCAGTGCCCTGTCGCACCGAGGAAGGCCACGGTCATGCCGCACCCGCACGCGTCGTCCGCCGCAGGTCCCGCCCACACCGCACGCCCCGTCCGTCCGGTGGTCAGCCGCCGCCGTCTCCTGGAGTCCGGCGCCGCCGTGCTCGGCGCCCTCGCGCTCACCGCCCCGTCCGGCGCCGCGCACGCGGCCGGCCCCCGCCCGCGGGCCGAGGACGGACCCCCGGAGTGGAACGACTTCGGCGTCTTCCGCCTCGGCACCGAACCCCCGCACACCACCCTCATGCCGTACGCCGGCGTCCCCCAGGCGCTCGCCGCCGACCGCACCCGCTCGCCGTACCGGCTGGACCTGGACGGCACCTGGAAGTTCGCCTACGCGGACCGGCCCGAGGACCGCGACCCCGACTTCCACCGCACCGACACCGACGACCGCGACTGGGACACCATCCCCGTCCCGTCTGTGTGGCAGCTGCACGGCCACGACTTCCCGATCTACCTGAACATCACCTACCCCTACGGGGGACCCAACGGCCGGGGCGAGGAACCCCGGCCGCCCGCCGCGCCCACCCGCTACAACCCGGTGGGCCAGTACCGCCGCACCTTCACCCTCCCGCGCGACTGGGACGGCCGCCGCGTCTTCCTGCACTTCGAGGGCGTCAAGTCCGCGCACTACGTGTGGATCAACGGCGAACTCGTCGGCTACGACGAGGACTCCTACACACCGTCCGAGTACGACGTCACCGACCACCTGCGTCCCGGCGCCAACCAGATCGCCGTCGAGGTGTACCGCTACTCCGACGGCGACTGGCTGGAGGACCAGGACATGATCCGGCTGAGCGGCATCTTCCGCTCGGTCCACCTCTACTCCACCCCGCCCGTGCACCTGCGCGACTTCAAGCTGGAGACGCCGCTGAACGACGGGTACACCGCCGCGGAGCTGGACGTCACGGCGCAGGTGCGGGCGTACGGCGACGGGGCGGGCGGCGGACGGTACACCGTCGAGAAGCAGCTCTACGACGCGCGCGGGCACGCCGTCTGGCCGCGTCCGCTGCGGCAGACCGCCGACCTCGGTTCCGTCCAGGCCGGCCGGGACGTCACCGTACGGGCGTCCCGGGCCGTGCCCGAGCCGCGGCTGTGGTCGGCGGAGGACCCGTACCTCTACACGGCGGTCCTCCAGCTCCGCGACCCGTCCGGGACGGTCGTCGAGACGCTCTCCCACCGGGTCGGCATCCGCGAGTTCGCCCTGAAGGACGGGCTGATGCGGATCAACGGCCGTCCCGTCTCCTTCCGCGGCACCAACCGCCACGAGATGCACCCGGCCCGCGGCACCGCCCTCACCCGCGAGGACATGGTCCGCGACATCACGATCGTCAAGCGGCTGAACATGAACTCGGTCCGCACCTCGCACTACCCGGACAACCCGCTCTGGTACGAACTGGCCGACGAGTACGGCCTCTACCTCGTCGGCGAGACCAACCTCGAGACGCACGGCATCCGCGACCGCTACCCGGGCGACCACCCCGACTGGACCGCGGCCTGCGTCGCCCGCGCGCAGAACATGGTCCACCGCGACAAGAACCACCCGTCGGTGGTCATCTGGTCCCTCGGCAACGAGGCGGGCGGCGGCTCCACCTTCACCGCCATGCACGACTGGATCCGCTCCTACGACACCACCCGCGTCATCCAGTACGAGGGCGACGACCGGCCCGGCATCAGCGACATCCGCTCCCGGATGTACGAGAGCCCGGCCCGCGTCGAGCAGCGTGCCCTCGACACCGCGGACACCCGGCCGTACGTGATGATCGAGTACTCCCACGCGATGGGGAACTCCAACGGCAACTTCAAGAAGTACTGGGACGTCGTGCGCCGCCATGACGTCCTCCAGGGCGGCTGGATCTGGGACTTCGCCGACCAGTCCCTCCACACGCCCGTCCCGGAGCGCACCCTGCTCACCGAGTCGGGACCCGCGGCGCTGCGCGGCGAGATCCTCGCCACCCGCGGCCGCCTCGACCGGGACACGGGCCTGTCCGGCATCACCGTCTTCCAACGGCACGACAGCCTCGACCTCACCGGTTCTCTCACCCTGGAGGCGTGGTTCACCCCGGGCGTGCCCGGCTCCCACCAGCCGATCGTCGCCAAGGGCGACACCCAGTACGCGCTCAAACAGACCGACCGCAGGGTCGAGTTCTTCATTTGCTCCGACGGCCAGTGGATCGCCGTCAACTGGACCGTGCCGGACGACTGGAGCGGCAGGGAGCACCATGCCGCGGGCGTCTTCGACGCCGCCGCCGGCACCCTCACCCTGTACGTCGACGGCGCGGCCCGCGCCACCCGTACCACCGACCGCCGGCCCACCAGCAACACCGCCCCGCTGTCCCTCGCCTCCGACGCCGACAACCAGACCCGGGAGTTCGACGGCACGATCCGCCGCGCCCGCGTCTACGCCCGCGCCCTCACCGCCGCCGAACTGGCCTCCGACGACAGGGGACCCGGCGACGACGGCGTGCGCTTCTGGTTCGACGCCGCCACGGTGAGGACGGAACGGAAACGCCCCGAGGCCACGTCCTTTCTCGCGTACGGCGGGGACTGGGGCGACAACCCCAACGACGGCGCGTTCGTCGCCGACGGCATCGTCACCGCCGACCGCAAGCTCGGAGGCAAGGCGGCCGAGGTCAAGCGCGTGTACCAAGCGGTCGGCGCCGTCCGCACCCCGGACGGCGGACCGGGCGCGGTCACCCTCACCAACGAGTACCTCTTCACCAACCTCCGCGCCTTCGAAGGCCGTTGGGAACTGGTCGCGGACGGCGAGGTGATCGGCCGCGGGCGCATCGGCCGGGATCAGCTCGACGTGACGCCGCTGTCCCAAAAGCGCGTCGAGCTGCCGGTCCGCCTGCCTCGGGACCCGGCCCCGGGCACGGAGTTCTTCCTCCAGCTGTCCTTCACCACCCGGGAGCGCACACCCTGGTCGGAGGCCGGCTTCGAGGTGGCCCGCCACCAGCTCCCGCTCGACGCGGACACCCCCGCGGTCGTGCCCGTCCCCCTGTCCCGCGTCCCCGCGCTGCGGCACGAGACGCGTGACCAGGACGTCCGCATCACGGGCAAGGGCTTCTCGGTCACCGTGGACCGCCGCACCGGCCTCCTCACCGACTACGAGGCCGACGGCACCCGCCTGCTCACCTCCGGACCGGCGCCCAACTTCTGGCGGGCGCCCACCGACAACGACCGTGGCAACGGCCAGCACCTGCGCAACCAGACCTGGCGCGACGCGGGCGCCCGCCGCTCGGTCACCGACGTCACCGTACGGCCGCTCGGCGACCGCGCCGTCGAGGTCCGCGTCACCGGCACCCTCCCCACCACGGTCGAGTCCGCGTACTCCACGGCGTACACCGTCTTCGGCAACGGCGAGATCAAGGTGGACCACACCCTCCACCCGGGCGCCGCGAACCTGCCGTACATCCCGGAGGTCGGCTCGCTGCTGTTCCTGCCCCGCCGCCTGGACCGGCTGCACTGGTACGGGCGCGGCCCCGAGGAGAACCACTGGGACCGCAACACCGGTAGCGACGTGGGCCGTTGGTCCTCCACCGTGGCCGAGCAGTGGACGCCGTACATCCGGCCGCAGGAGAACGGCAACAAGACCGACGTGCGCTGGGTGGCGCTGACCGACCGGGGCGGGCGCGGACTGCTCGTCACGGGCGAACCCCTCGTGGAGATCAACGCCTCGCACTTCACCCCGGAAGACCTGTCCGCCGGCGTCCGGCACGACTACCAGCTCACCCCGCGCGACGCGGTCGTGCTGCGGGTCAACCACCGGCAGATGGGCGTGGGCGGCGACAACAGCTGGGGCGCGCACACCCACGACGAGTTCAAGCTCTTCGCGGACCGCGACTACGCCTACACCTACCGGCTGCGCCCGCTCACCGACGTGGACCGGGCACACGCCCTGTCCCGCCGGCCCACCGCCGCGGACTGACGCGGCACACTCATGGGAGCCCGGGGTAACCGGGCTCCCATGAATGACATCCTGGCCGGCGCCTGCTCCTGGACGGACCGTGAACTCGTCGCGAGCGGCTGGTATCCGCGCGGACGGCGCGACACGGAGGGGCGGCTGCGGCACTACGCGGAGCGGCTGCCGGTCGTCGAAGTGGACTCCGGCTACTACGCGTTGCCGCGCCGCCGCAACAGCGAACTGTGGGTGGAACGCACCCCGGACGGCTTCCGCTTCGACGTCAAGGCGTTCTCCCTGCTCACCGGCCACCCCACCCGCCCCGAGGCGCTCCCGGCCGACCTGCGCGGCCGGCTGCCCGCGCGCGGCCCTGCCGACCCGGCCCTGCTGGACGAGGTGTGGGGCCGCTTCGCGGAGGCGGTCGACCCCCTGCGGGCGGCCGGACGGCTGGGCGCCGTGCTGTTCCAGTTCCCGCCGTGGTTCACGCCCGGCGCCCCGGCCGAACGCTTCCTGGAGGACTGCGCGGAACGAACGAAAGGCTGGCCGCTCGCCGTGGAGTTCCGCCACCCGGCCTGGTGGCACGCCGAACGCGCCGACGAGACGCGGGAGTTGCTGACCTCCCTCGACGTCACGGCGGTCGGCACCGACATGGCGCAGGGCCTCACCGCCTCCCTGCCGCCCCTGCTCCCGGTCACCCGTCCCGCCCTGGCCGTCGTACGGTTCCACGGCCGCAGCACCGCGTGGGGGAGGGGCAGCAAGGAGGACCGCTTCCGCCACGACTACGACGTCACGGAGCTGGCCGCATGGGTCCCGCGCCTGCGCCGGGCGGCGCGGCAGGCGGACGAGCTGCACGTCCTGTTCAACAACTGCTGCGGCGACGCGGCGGTACGGGCGGCGGAGACGATGCGCGACCTGCTGGCGCCGCCGCGGAGGCGGTGATCCGCCCAAGCGCAGGACACCGGACGTGGATGTCGGATTCCCGCCAGACCCCGGCCGTCCCCGTGCCGGATCCTTGAGGCATGCACCAGGGGATGCACACCGAGACCGAGCGCTGCGTGCGCGCCGTGCAGTCGAAGGACGCGCGGTTCGACGGCTGGTTCTACACCGCCGTCCTCACCACCGGAATCTACTGCCGGCCCAGCTGCCCCGCCGTCCCGCCCAAGCCCCGGCACATGGTGTTCCACCCGAGCGCCGCCGCCTGCCAGCAGGCCGGGTTCCGGGCGTGCAAGCGGTGCCGCCCCGACACGAGCCCCGGCTCTCCGGAGTGGAACGTGCGCGCCGACCTCGTCGCCCGTGCCATGCGGCTCATCGCCGACGGCGTCGTGGACCGCGAGGGCGTCACCGGACTCGCCGCCCGCCTCGGCTACAGCACCCGGCAGATCGAACGCCAGCTCCTCGCCGAACTGGGCGCGGGCCCCCTCGCCCTGGCCCGTGCCCAGCGGGCGCAGACGGCGCGGCTGCTCGTCGAGACGACCGGCCTGCCGATGGCGGACGTCGCCTTCGCGGCCGGCTTCTCCTCCGTACGCACCTTCAACGACACCGTGCGGGAGGTGTTCGCGCTCTCCCCCAGCGAGCTGCGCGCCCGGGCGCCGAAACACGCGGCCGCCGCTACGCCCGGAGTGATCACGCTGCGCCTGCCGTTCCGCGCCCCGCTCCATCCCGACAACCTCTTCGGCCACCTCGCCGCCACCGCCGTTCCGGGAGTGGAGGAGTGGCTCCCCCACAGCCTCGAGGGCGTGGGAGGTACCCCCATCGGCGCGTACCGCCGGACCCTGCGCCTCCCGTACGGCCACGGCATCGTGGCCCTGGCCCCGCGCCCCGACCACATCGCCTGCCGGCTCGCCCTGAGCGACCCGCGGGACCTGACCGTCGCCATCAGCCGCTGCCGCCGCCTGCTGGATCTCGACGCCGACCCGGTCGCCGTCGACGAGCAGCTGCGCGCCGACCCGGCACTCGCGCCCCTGGTCGACAAGGCGCCCGGCCGCCGGGTGCCGCGCACGGTCGACGAGGCGGAGTTCGCCGTCCGCGCGGTCCTCGGACAGCAGGTGTCCACGGCCGCCGCCCGCACCCACGCGGCCCGCCTGGTCACCGCGCACGGCACACCCGTCGACGACCCCGAGGGCGGACTCACCCACCTCTTCCCGGCACCGGAGGAACTGGCCGCGCTCGACCCGGACGCCCTCGCCATGCCCCGCACCCGCCGCACCACCCTGACCACCCTGGTCCGCCGCCTCGCGGACGGCGACCTGCGCCTCGGAGCCGACAGCGACTGGCCGGAGACCCGCGCCGCGCTCCTCGCCCTCCCCGGGTTCGGCCCCTGGACCGCCGACGTCATCGCCATGCGCGCCCTCGGCGACCCCGACGCCTTCCTTCCCACCGACCTCGGCGTCCGCCGCGCCGCCCAGGCCCTGGGTCTCCCCTCCACCCCGTCCGCCCTCACCACCCGCGCCGCCGCCTGGCGCCCCTGGCGCGCGTACGCGGTCCAGTACCTGTGGGCGACCGACGACCACCCGATCAACGTCCTGCCGGCCTGACCGGCGGGGGAGGACCGATGCGCCAGCACACCGTGACCGACAGCCCCTACGGCCCCCTGACCCTCGTCGCCGACGACGGCGTCCTGAGCGGCCTCTACATGACCGACCAGCGCCACCGCCCGCCCGAGGAGACCTTCGGCGCCCCCGACGACGCCCCCTTCACGGAGACGAAGGAACAGCTGGCCGCCTACTTCGCGGGCGACCTCAAGGAGTTCACCGTCCCCCTGCGCCTGCACGGCACGCCCTTCCAGCTCCGTGTGTGGGACGAACTCCGACGCATCCCCTACGGCGAGACCCGCACCTACGGCGAACTCGCCGGTCTCCTCGGCAGCCCCAAGGCGTCCCGCGCCGTGGGCCTCGCCAACGGCCGCAACCCGGTCGGCATCATCGTCCCCTGCCACCGCGTCATCGGCTCCACCGGCAGCCTCACCGGCTACGGCGGCGGCCTGCCCCGCAAACAGCGCCTGCTGGACTTCGAACGCGGATCCGCCCTGTTCTGAGAGCAGCCGGGCGTCAGGCGGCGATCCGCCGCAGCAGCGCCGGCAGCGACGTGCCGATCGGTTCGCGGACGACCTCGTCCGCCAGGTCGTCGTACGGCGTCGGTTCCGCGTTGACGACGATCAGGCGGGCGCCGTGGTCGACGGCGACCTGGGCCAGGCCCGCCGCGGGGTGGACCTGGAGGCTGGTGCCGGCGGCGACGAAGAGGGTGCATGCCTTCGTGATCGCCACCGCCTCGCCGAGCACCATCGGGTCCAGCGCCTCGCCGAACATCACCGTCGCCGGCTTGAGGATGCCGCCGCAGTCGACGCACGGCGGGTCGTCCTCGCCGGCCGCCAGACGGGCCAGGGCGTCCTCCATCGGGGTACGTGCGTGGCACTTGGTGCAGACGACCGCGCGCGCCGTGCCGTGGAGCTCCAGCACCTTGCGGTCCGGCATGCCGCCCAGCTGGTGCAGGCCGTCCACGTTCTGCGTGATCACCCGCACCGCCGTCCCGGACCGCTCCAGCTCGGCCACCGCACGGTGCGCGGCGTTCGGCTCGGGCAGCGCGGCGAAGTTCTCCTGCCGCATCCGCCACGACCGGCGGCGGATCTCCGGGTCGGCCATGTAGTACTCGTACGTCACGAGCTTCTCGGCGTCCGGGTCGCGGCGCCACAGCCCGGACGGCCCGCGGTAGTCGGGGATGCCGGAGTCCGTGCTGACGCCGGCGCCGGTCAGGAGGGCGACGAGGGGCTTGGCCATGCGGCGAGGGTAGGACGGCCGGGGCGCGCCCGGCGAGCGGATATCGCGTCGACGGGCGCCGCCGGTCAGTGCACCCGGTGGCCGTCCTCCAGCTCCGCCGTGCCCGAGCCGTCCGCCAGGACGTCCAGCGCGGCCAGCACCCGGCGGCCCAGGGAGCCGGGCAGGTGCGCGGTGATCTCCTCGCGCTCCACCAGCCGCCACGACAGCAGCTCCTCCTCCTGCAGCCGGATCGCCTTCAGCTCGTCCTCGCCGAGCACGCCCCCGTCGTACAGGTACGCCACCAGCGGCGGCACGCCGGGCGTGCGCACCCAGTCCACGGCGAGCAGCCTGCCCAGCGGCCGGTCCAGGCCGATCTCCTCGGCCGTCTCCCGCCGCGCCCCGTCGCGCGGGCTCTCCCCGTCGTCCGACTCGATCGTGCCGCCGGGCAGCGCCCACCCCTCCCGGTAGTTCGGCTCGACGAGCAGCACCCGGCCCGCCGCGTCCCGGAAGAGGGCGGCGGCCCCGGCGAGGACACGGGGGAGGGTGGCGACGTAGGCGGCGAAGTCCTGGGTCTCCTGCGTGGTGGTCATGCGGGAAGGGTACGGCGGCCGGGCGACCTGCCGGGGCCGTCGCCCGGCCCGCCCGCCCGGCGCACGGCAGCACACGCCGTCCCATGATCGACACGGCGGGCGCACACGCCGGAGCACGGCGCTCCCGGCGGTGCGGTCAGGTTTCCGCCTGTGCCAGCCGCAGCGTCCGCTCCGCCAGCTCGCTGATCCGCACCCCGTCGAACCCGAACACCGCACTGCGCACCGTGTCCTCCAGCGGCTCC
>Ga0164243_10011068_pt1 | contig 12914 bp, 9 predicted proteins | sample OricompcompostOP_FD_108781 | JGI IMG/M metagenome (GOLD analysis project Ga0164243, IMG submission 108781) | Organic Plus compost microbial communities from Emeryville, California, USA - Original compost - Organic plus compost (OP) | ecosystem: Engineered > Solid waste > Mixed feedstock >...
ACGGTACGGGCGTCGCACGGTTGGATCATGCTGAGACACGTACTCGACGTGATCGACCTGCTCGACGACCCGGCCGCCGACGGGGCGCGCCTGGCCGGGTACCTCGATGAGATGGCCGGTCCCTCCGGCGCGGGCGCCGAGGTGGCCACGGTGAGCGGCGAGAAGGGACCCACCGACTTCGTACGGGTACGTGTCCCCGGACGCCGGGGCCGTACGGTGGGCGGCGGCGCGCCGACGCTGGGCGTCATCGGACGGCTCGGCGGCATCGGCGCGCGTCCGGACGCCATCGGCTTCGTCTCCGACGGTGACGGCGCCGCCGCCGCGCTGTCCGCCGCCGCGAAGCTGCTGTCCATGCGGGCGCGCGGCGACGTGCTCGACGGCGACGTGGTGCTCGCCACGCACGTCTGCCCGGACGCGCCCACACTGCCGCACGACCCGGTGCCGTTCATGAGCGCCCCGGTGGACATGGCCACGATGAACGCCCACGAGGTGACCGCCGACATGGACGCGGTGCTGTCCATCGACACCACCAAGGGCAACACGATCATCAACCACCGCGGCCTGGCGCTGTCCCCCACGGTCAAGGAGGGGTACGTGCTGCGCGTCAGCGACCGGCTCGCCGCGCTGCTCGCCGTCGTCACCGGCGAGCCGGTGGTCACGTACCCGGTCACCACGCAGGACATCACGCCGTACGGCAACGGCGTCTACCACCTCAACTCGATCCTCCAGCCCGCCACGGCCACCGCCGCCCCGGTGGCCGGCCTGGCGATCACCGCCGCCGCCCCGGTCCCCGGCAGCGCCACCGGGGCGAGTCACGAGACGGACATCGCGGCGGCCGCCCGCTTCGCCGTCGAGGCCGCCAAGGAGTTCGGCTCCGGCGCGCTGACCTTCCACGACGAGGCCGAGTACGCGGCCCTGGTCGCCCGCTACGGCTCCCTGGCCCACCTGCAGACGCTCGGCACCGAGCCACCTTGATCTGAACCGGTCAGAGCAGCTCAAGCGGGAAGTGCGCGGACACCACCCAGTTCGGCACGTCCACCACCTCGCTGATCTTCAGGTCGGCGGTGATGCTGGCCAGCAGGTACGCGTCCACCGGGTCCAGTCCGGTACGCCGGGCGACCGCGTCGACCAGCGCGCGGGACGCCTCCCGGGCGGCGTCCATGAGGTCCGGCCCGATGCCGGTGGTGGCCAGCGCCCGCCCGGTGCGCTGCGCCCGCGCGTCCGTCTCCAGGACCGGCGTGCGCGGCGCCGCGCCGGGCTCCAGGCCGACCCGCAGCCGTACGGTCGCCGGGGTCTCCACGCCGGTGCCGCAGATCTCGCCGTCGCCCATCGCCGCGTGCACGTCGCCCAGCGACAGCAGCGCGCCGTCCACGCCGACCGGCAGCACCAGGCGCGCGCCCGGCCCCACGTGCCGGATGTCCATGTTGCCGCCCCACTGCCGCGGCGGCACGATGCCGTGCTCGCCGGGCTCCGGCGGCGCCACCCCGATCGTGCCGATCATCGGCACCACCGGGATCCGTACGCCGGGCAGCGGCTCGACCACGCCGTCGGCGATCGTGGAGATCCGCAGGTGCGCGTCGGGGAAGTCGGCGGCCAGCAGCCCGAAGCCGGGGATGTTCGCGGTCCACCCCCAGTCGCCCACGGTCACGTCGAGGATGTCGATCACCAGCGCGTCGCCCGGCCGCGCCCCCTCGACGGCGAGCGGGCCGGTCACCGGGTTGACGCGGCCGAAGTCGATCGCGCCCACGGCGTCCACGCCGGACCCGGCGTCCAGCTGACCGCCGCCCGCGTCCACCGTCTCCACCGTGACCTCGGTACCGGGCGCCACCGCGGCCACCGGCGCGATCCCGTTGTCCCACACGTTGTGGATGGTCGTGGTCGTCAGCCGCACGGCTCCTCCTCGGTGTTTCGCTGCGAATTCGTCATGATCTTGGCATCGACCAGGGCACTTGGTTCGTGCTTTGCTTTACGGCAATCTGCCCGGCGCGGATCATTCTGGAGGATTCGCATGTCCGATACCCCCCAGGGCACCGGCACCACGCCCTCCGTCGAAACCCACCGCCTTCCGGTACGCACCCTCATCGCGGCCAGCGTCGGAAACGCGGTCGAGTGGTACGACTGGACCGTCTACGCGACATTCTCCATCTACTTCGCCACCCAGATCTTCGACGAGTCCAACCCGGCCGCCGCGCTGATCGGCACCTTCACCACGTACGCCCTGGCCTTCTTCTTCCGCCCGCTCGGCGGCTACATCCTCGGCCGGTTCGCCGACCTGCGCGGCCGGAAGGCCGCGATGATGCTGACGATCGTGCTGATGGCCGGCGGCTCGCTGCTGATCGCGATCCTCCCGACGTTCGCGGCCGTCGGCTGGCTGGCGCCGATCCTGCTGCTGCTCGCCCGCGTCGCGCAGGGCATGTCGCTGGGCGGCGAGGTCGCCAACGCCTCCGCGTACCTGGCCGAGATCGCCCCGCCGGAGCGCCGCGGCCGGTACTCCTCGTTCTTCTACATCTCCACCGGGTCCTCCGTACTGCTCGCCTCGCTGCTCGGCGCGCTGCTGGCCAACACGCTGTCGGAGGACGCGATCGCCGCGTGGGGCTGGCGCATCCCGTTCGCCATCGGCGGGCTGCTCGGCGTCGTCGGCATCTGGCTGCGCCGCAGCATGGCCGAGACCGAGCAGTTCGAGGAGAACAAGGCCAAGGCCCGCGCGGTACGCAACCCGTTCTGGGTGCTCCTCCGCGACCATCCCAAGGCCGTCCTGCAGATCGTCGGCATCACGCTGCTCAACACCCTCTGCTACTACACGTTCTTCTCCGCGCTGACCCCGTTCGCCGTGGAGGGCCGCGGCGCCGACGCCGGCGACGTCTTCGTGGCGCTGTCCGTGGCGACGGCCCTGTTCGTCGTCCTGCAGTACCCCTTCGGCAAGCTCTCCGACCGCTTCGGCCGCCGTCCGCCGCTGCTCTTCTGGTCCGCCGCGATCGCCGTCCTGATCGTCCCGCTGTCCACGCTGATCGGTCCCGGCCTGGTCAACCTGCTGATCGTCTTCTGCGTCGGCCTGGCCCTGTACAGCCTGATGAGCTCGCTGTCCGCGGCCATCATGAGCGAGCTGTTCCCCACCGAGCTGCGCGGCCTGGGCATCGGCGCCTGGTACAACATCACCGTCGCCCTCTTCGGCGGCACCGCGCCCCTGGTCATCACGTCCCTGACCAGCGCCGGCCACCCCGGGATCTTCTTCTGGTACGTGGCCGGCGGCGCCGTCATCACCTTCGTCACCCTCCTGACCATGAAGGAGACCCGCGCCAGCGTGCTCAGCTGACGAGCGCCTCCCCGGTGAACGTCCGCCACATGTCCGCGTACGCGCCGTTCGCGGCCAGCAGGGTGGCGTGGTCGCCGTCCTCCACCACCTCGCCCCCGGCCAGGACGATGATGCGGTCGGCGCGGGCCGCGGTGGTCAGGCGGTGGGCGACGACCAGCGTCGTACGGCGGGCGGCCAGGGCGTCGGTGGCCTCGGTCACGCGGGCCTCGGTGGCCAGGTCGAGGGCGGCGGTGGCCTCGTCCAGCAGGAGGATGTCGGGGGACACCAGCTCGGCGCGGGCCAGCGCGATGAGCTGGCGCTGGCCGGCGGACAGGGCGCGGCCGCGCTCGCCGACCGGGTGCAGGTAACCGCCGGGGAGGTGCGCGATCATCTCGTGCGCGCCGACCGCGCGGGCCGCCGACTCGACCTCGGCCGGCGAGGCGTCCGGGCGGCCGTAGGCGATGGCGTCGCGCACCGTACCCGAGAACAGGTACGACTCCTGCGGGACCACGCCCAGGTGGCGGCGGTACCCGGCCAGGTCGTACGCGCGCAGGTCGACGCCGTCCACGCGGACCGTGCCCTCGGTGACGTCGTAGAACCGGGCGACCATCTTGACCAGCGTGGACTTCCCCGCGCCGGTCTCGCCGACCAGCGCCACCGTCTGCCCGGGCGGGATGTGCAGGTCGACGCCGGCCAGCGCCTCGTACCCGGCACCGGCGTAGCTGAAGTGCACGCCCTCGAGCTCGATCTCGCCGCGCAGCCCGTCCACCGCCACCGGGTCGTCCGGCGGCGGCGTGGACGTCGGCGTCCGCAGCAGGTCGCGGATGCGGGACACGCCGACCGCCGCCTGCTGGTACCCGTCGAAGACCTGGGACAGCTGCTGGACGGGCGCGAAGAACAGGTCGATGTACAGCAGGTACGCGATCAGCGCGCCCACCGTCAGCGTCTGCGCGTGCACCCGCTCCGCGCCGGCCCACAGCACCAGCGCGGCCGCGACCGTGGACAGGAACTGCACGAACGGGAAGTACAGCGCGATGTACCGCTGCGCCCGCGTACGGATGTCCCGGTACTCGCCGCTCCGGCGGGCGAACCGGTCCCGGTTGTGGCTCTCGCGACGGAACGCCTGCGCGACCCGCAGGCCGGACACGTTCTCCTGCAGATCCGCGTTCACCGCGCTGACCTTGTCGCGCGCCTGCTCGTACGCGGTGGACGCCTTGGACCGGAACACCAGCGTGGCCACCACCATCACCGGCAGCACGCACAGCACGACCAGCGCCAGACCGGCGTCCAGCACGAGCAGTGCGATGAGGATGCCGAAGAACGACAGCACCGCCACCACCGCGGTGACCAGGCCCGTCTGGAGGAACGAGGAGAGCGCGTCGACGTCGGTGGTCATCCGGGTCAGGATGCGGCCGGACATCTCCCGCTCGTAGTAGTCGAGGCCGAGCCGCTGGAGGTGCGCGAAGATCTTGACCCGCAGGGTGTACAGGATGCGCTCGCCCATCCGCCCGGTCACCTGGATCTGGCCGATCTGCACCACCCAGTCGGCGAGCGCCACGACCAGCCCGATCACCGCCGCCACCAGCACCGCGGTCATCTGCCCGCGCTCGACCCCGCGGTCGATGCCGTCGCGCATCAGCACCGGCAGCACCAGCCCGGCCACCGCGTCCAGCGCGACCAGCACCAGGCCGGCGAGCAGCGGCCCGCGGAACCGGCGCAGCACCTTCCACAGGCTGAACCGCGGCTCGGGGCCGCGCGCGTACGCGTCGTCGACCGCCGGCTCCTCGGTGGCGGGCGGCAGCTCGGCCACCCGTTCGAGCAGGTCCGGCGTGGCCGGCATGTTGGCGAGCTTCCCGCCACCGCCGCCCGGCGCCCCGGTCGCGGCCGCCGCCGGGAGCTCGGGGGCGGGCGCCCGGTCCGGGTCCCACAGCGCGGGCGTGACGCCGTCCACCCGGGTGTCGTCCACCTCGGGCGCGCCCAGGCTCTCCACGTCGTCGCCCGGCCCGGACATCAGCAGGACGTACAGCGGGCAGCTCCGGGTCAGCTCCTCGTGCGTGCCGGTGGCCACCACGTGGCCGTCGTCCAGGACGACGATTCGGTCCGCGAGCTGCAGCGTGGACTTGCGGTGCGCGATCAGCAGCGTCGTACGGTCGCGCATGACGCGGCGCAGCGTGTCGTGGATCTCCGCCTCGACGCGCGCGTCGATCGCGGACGTGGCGTCGTCGAGCAGCAGGATCCGCGGGTCGGTGATCAGCGCGCGGGCCAGCGCCACCCGCTGCCGCTGCCCGCCGGACAGCGTCAGGCCCTGCTCGCCGACCACCGTGTCGTACCCGTCGGGCAGCTCCCGGATGAACCCGTCGGCCTCGGCGGCCCGCGCGGCCGCCTCGACCTGCTCGCGGGTGGCGTCCGGCCGCCCGTAGGCGATGTTGTCCGCCACCGGCTCCGAGAACAGGAAGCTCTCCTCCGCGACCAGCCCGATCGCCGCGCGCAGGGAGTCGATGCGCAGGTCGCGGACGTCCGCGCCGCCCACTCGCAGCGCGCCGCCCTGCACGTCGTAAAAGCGCGGCAGCAGCAGCGACACCGTGGACTTCCCGGACCCGGACGCGCCGACCAGCGCCACCGTCTCCCCCGTACGGACGCGCAGCGACATGCCGCGCAGGACCGGCTGGGACGGCAGGTAGCCGAACGTCACGTCGTCGAACGCGATGGCCTCCGGCGCGTCGTCCAGCGCCACGTCGCGCGCGCCGGGCCGCTCGGTCACCAGCGGCCCGGTGTCGATCACCTCGAACACCCGCACCACGCTGGCCCGCGCCTGCTGCCCGATGGTGATCAGCCCGGACAGCATCCGCACCGGCCCACCGAGCTGCGCCAGGTACGTGGAGAACGCCAGGAACGTGCCCAGCGTGAGGTGCCCGCGCACGGCCAGCCAGCCGCCCAGCGCCAGCACGCCGACCTGGCCGAGCGCCGGTACGGCCTGCAGCGCCGGGGTGTACCGGGCGTTCAGCCGCAGCGCGCGCAGCCGCGACGCGAACAGCGACCGCCCGGCCGACTCCAGCTTGCCGAGCTCCTGCTCCTCCTGCCCGAAGCCCTTGACCACGCGTACGCCGCCGACCGCCGCCTCGACCACCCCGGCGACCTCGGCGGACCGCTGCTGGGCGTCCCAGGTGGCGGGGAACAGCCGGGCGCGGCTGCGCAGCGCGACGAACCACAGCGCGGGCACGACGGCCAGCGCCACCAGTGTCAGCACCGGGGACAGCGTCAGCATGACGACCAGCGCGATCACGAACTGGAAGAGGCCGGTGAGCGAGTACGGGACCATGCCGAGCATGCCCTGGATGAGCGTCAGGTCGGAGGTGGACCGGCCGACCAGCTGCCCGGTGTCCAGCTCGTCCTGGCGGGCGCCGTCGAACCGGGAGATCGACCGGAACAGCTCGGTCCGCAGGTCGTACTGCACGTCGAGGGCCAGCCGGCCGCCGTGGTACCGGCGCAGGAAGCTGCCCGCGAAGATCACCACGGCGACGGCGAGCAGCGCCACGGCCCACGGCACCAGCGGGCGGCGCGGCTCGACGATGACGTCGTCGATGATCACCCGCTCGATGAGCGGCAGCGCGGCCGTCGCGGCCATGGCCGCCACCGCGCCGCCGAACGACATGAGCACCCCGGCGCGGTGCCGCCAGCAGTAGCCGAGAAGCCGGCGCAGCCATCCCGGACCCGTCATGAACGGGCCGCCGTACGGGTCCGGCGCGCGTCGAGGGCGGCGTCGACCTCGCCGAGCAGCGCGACGAGCCGGTCGGGGTCGGACACCTCGCCCAGCACGGCCGTACAGCGGGCGCGCAGCGCGGCGTCGGCCCGCTCCAGCGCGGCCCGGCCGGACGGCGTGAGGCACAGCCGCACCACGCGCCGGTCCGCCGGGTCGGACTCGCGCACCAGATGGCCGGACGCCACCAGCCCGTCGGCCGCCGCGGTGATCGTCGGCCGCCGTACGGACAGCTGCTCCGCCACCCGCGCCGAACTCGCCGCGCCGGCCCCCACCATGCGGAGCACCCGGTACTGCGGAAGCGTGAGCTCCGTCTGCGCCCGCTCCAGCATTCGGGCCAGCCGCAACACCGTCCAGACCACGTCCGGTTCGTTAGCGTTGCTCATAGTTCAGTAGTCTAATATTCCGCATCACCCAATCAACCGGCGAGCTCATCCGCCGTCGCCCCGTCGATCGACTCCCGGATGACGTCCGCATGCCCCGCGTGCCGCGCGACCTCCTCGATCATGTGCAGCAGCACCCACCGGGCGGTGCCCTGCCCGCCGCCGTATCGCGGCGTCAGCTCCACCGGTACGTCGAGGTCCGGCAGCCCGGCCACGATCTCCTCCGATTCCCGGGCGACCGCCGCGTACGCGTCGAGCAGCCCGCTCAGCGTCTCCCCGGGCTCCACGCGGAACTCCTCCACCCAGTCGCGCTTGCCGCCGAACGGATCCGGCCGGCCACCCGTACGGACGTGGATCCAGCCCTGCTCCGCCCGCCGGGCGTGCTTGATGAGCCCGCCGATCGACAGCGAGCTGGCGCTCGGCGTGGCCACCGCCTGCTCCTCGGTGAGCCCGCGGGCCGCGTTGCACAGCGCCGCGCGCTGCGCGGCGAGGAAGGTCAGCAGAAGGTCGCGCTCGTCAGGTGTCGTCACGCACCCATGGTCGCGCGCGCCACCGACATTCAGCCGGGCCGGCCCGGGCGCGCGGGCATCCGCCCGGCCGCCACCCGCCGCTCCACCGGCTCGTACGGGGCGGGCTCGTCCACGGCCCGCGTGCCGCGCGGCACCGGATGCGCGGTGATCACCGGACCGAGGACCGTACGGCTGAGCGAGCCGGCGAACCGGGTGGCCACCCCGCGCAGGGACAGCACGATCACCACGGTGATCAGCGCGCCGAGCAGGAGGCCGGCGGTGACGTCACCCGGGTGGTGCATGCCGATGTACACCCGCCCGAACGCGACGTACACGGCGGCGGCCGCGGCCACCGTGCCGAGTCCGCGGTTGAGCAGCAGCAGCCCGGCGGCGAACGCCCCGGCCAGCAGCGCGTGGTCGCTGGGGAACGCGTTGTCCGGCGTGCACTCGACCAGCGCGAGCGCGTGCTTCACCGTCGTGCACGGCCGCGGCCGCTCGAACAGCCGGGTGATCACGGCCTTGTTCAGCCCGACCGCGACGACCACGCCGACGCCGGTCAGCAGCGCGGTGGCGAACAGCCGCGGCGCGTCGTCCTGGCGCCGGCCCCACAGCCACCCGCCCACGAGCATGCCGGCGAGCAGCACCAGGCCCAGCCAGACGGCGTACGTCGTCATCGCGAAGTGCGCCCACGGCGTGGCCCGGGACAGGTCGTTGACCAACAGAAAAAGCCGTGTATCCACCAGACCCCGCTCGTTCGCGCGCCGTTCACCGCTCGTACCGTTTCTAGCGGATCCCGGCGACTGCTCGCGCCCATCGGAAGGTGAAGACCCGGCCTGGCCGCACTGATACGCATCGACTAAGTTATTGCATATCGTTCGCAACTAGCCTCCGGATGGGAACGACATGCACATCCCTGACGGGTACCTGAGCCCGCAGACCTGCGCGGTCGGCTTCGTCGTCACCGCGCCCGCGTGGATCGTCGCGGCGCGCCGGGTGCGGCGTACCGTGAAGAACCGCCAGGTCCCCACGCTGGCCGTGCTCGCCGCCGTCTGCTTCCTGGTCATGATGTTCAACATCCCGATCCCGGACGGCACCACGGCACACGCGGTCGGCGGCGTGCTCGTCGCCGTGCTGCTCGGCCCATGGGCGGGCGTGATAGCCGTCAGCGTGGCGCTGGCGTTCCAGGCGCTGCTGTTCGGCGACGGCGGCGTGCTGGCGTTCGGCGTCAACGCGCTGAACATGGCGGTCATCGGCCCGTTCGTCGGATACGGCGTGTACAAGCTGATCGCCGGCCGCTCCGAGCTGACCAGCCCGCGCCGGGCGCTGGCCGCCGCCGTCGGCGGGTACGCCGGCATCAACGCCTCCGCCCTGGCCACCGCGATCGAGCTGGGCATCCAGCCGGACCTGTTCCACACCGCCGCCGGCGCCCCGCTGTACTCGCCGTACCACCTCGCCCAGACGATCCCCGCGATGGCGCTCGCCCACCTGACCGTGGCCGGCCTCGCCGAGGCCATCCTGTCCGGCGCGGTGGTCGCGTACCTGCAGCGCGCCAACCTGCCGCTGATGAAGGTCAACCATCCGGACGTACCGCTGCCCGGCGAGGGCACTGCGGTACGCCGCCGCCTCCCCCGCCCGGGCCTGGCGGCCGGCATCGCGGTGGCCGTCATGGCGTTGCTGACACCGCTCGGCCTGCTCGCTCCGGGCGGCGCGTTCGGCGAGGACGCGCCGCAGGACCTCGACCTGCACGGACTCGGCCTGTCCAGCATCCCGGCCGGGCTGAACAGGTACAACGGCTTCTGGCAGCACACGCTGTTCCCCGACTACGGCTTCACGTCCGGCGCGCATCCCACGGTCGCGTACGTCGTGTCCGCGCTCGTCGGCATCGCCGTCGTCGGCGTGGTGATCTTCGGCGTGGCCGCGCTGGCCCGCGCCGTGTTCGGCCGCCGCGGCGAGCGGGCGGAGAACGAGGAGAAGGCCGAGGCCACCTCGTGACCGCCGAGACGACGCCGGTGTCCGAGGCGCCGGAGTGGCTGTTCGACGGCGCGTTCGCGCTGTGCCCGTGCGGCTGCGTCGGCACCCGTAAGAAGGGCGGCTACCTCCGCAAGACGCTGACCGGCGCGGCGAGCCTGCTCCGCCAGGTGATGTTCAGCGAGGACGTCGCGGCCCGGCGCGGCCTGCTGCAGCGCCTCGACCCCCGGGTGAAGTTCTGCGGGCTGATCGTCGCGCTGGTCGCCGCCGGACTGGTGCACCACATCGCGACGCTCGCCGTCCTGTACGTGGCCACCCTCGCGCTGGCCGCCGCGTCCGCCCTGCCCATCGGGTTCTTCGTGAAGCGCGTGTGGCTGTTCGTGCCGATCTTCACCGGCGTCGTCGTGCTGCCCGCGACGCTGTCCGTCGTCACGCCCGGCCACGTCGTCCTGCCGCTGTGGCACTGGCACGGCGCGGTCGAGGGCATCACCGCACCGGGCCTGATGTCCGCCGGCCTGGTGGTCTCCCGGGTCGCGGTGTCGATCTCGCTGGTCGTCCTGGTCACGCTGACCACGCCGTGGGCCCGGCTGCTGGCCGCGCTGCGCGCCGTGGGCGTACCGAAGATCTTCGTACTGATCATCGGCATGGCGTACCGGTACATCTTCCTGCTGCTCGGCGCGGTCTCCGACATGTACGAGGCGCGCGAGGCCCGTACGATCACCCGGGTCAAGCACGACCGGGGCGCGCGGGCGTTCGTCGGCGCCTCGGCGGGCGCGCTGATCGGCAAGGCGCATACGCTGTCGGAGGAGGTGCACCAGGCGATGACCGCACGCGGCTACACCGGCGACGCGAAGACGCTCGAACGGTTCCGGCTGACCGGCCGGGACGTCCTGGCCGCCGTCCTCGTCGCCGGCTGCGCGGTCCTCGCGGTGGGGGGAGACCGGCTCCTTGGCCAGTGACGACGTCTTCGTCTGCGACGACGTCCGGTACGCCTACCTCGACCGCTACCCCGCACTGGACGGCGTCTCGCTGACGGTACGGCGCGGCGAGCGGGTGGCGCTGCTGGGCGCGAACGGCTGCGGCAAGTCCACCCTGCTGAAGCTGCTCGACGGCCTGATCTTCCCGACCTCCGGCACGTTCACCGCCTTCGGCGAGCCGATCACCGAGGACACCATGGAGGACGAGCAGATGTCCCGCGCGTTCCGCGAGCGCGTCGGCTTCGTCTTCCAGAACTCCGACGCCCAGGTGTTCTCCCCGACCGTACGCGAGGAGATCGCCTTCGGCCCGCTCCAGCTCGGCCTGGACCGCGACGAGGCGTCCCGCCGGGTGGACGATCTGCTGGCGTTCCTCGGCATCACCGACCTGGCCGACCGCGCGCCGTTCCAGCTGTCCGGCGGCCAGAAGAAGAAGGTCGCGATCGCCTCGATCCTGGTGATGAGCCCCGAGGTCCTCCTCTTCGACGAGCCCACCGCCGCCCTCGACCCGCGCTCCCAGCAGTGGCTCACCGACCTCATCCACCAGCTGGGCGAGGCCGGCCGCACCATCGTGCACGCGACGCACGACCTGGAGGCCCTCCCGCTGCTGGCCGACCGCTGCCTGGTGTTCACCGAAGACCACCAGATCATCGCCGAGGGCACGCCCGACGAGGTTCTCGCCGACCGCGACCTGCTCCTCTCGGTCAACCTCATCCACGAGCGCACCCGCCCGCTCCGCTGAGGCCGACTGGCTATCCTGCGGGCATGAAGACGTCCCGCCGATTACGCCGATGGCTCGTTCTCGGCGGCGTGCCGGTGGCGGTGCTCGCCGCCGGCGTGCTCGTAGCCGGGCTGCACCGGGCGGGTTCACGTCCGGTCGCCCCCCTGCGTACCGGCCACCGGCCCGGGTCCCGCGGTCGCCACCCGTGACGCGATGGCCGGCCACGGCGAGCCGGCGCTCGCGGTGGACCCGCGGCACCCGGACCGGCTGCTCGGCGCCGCGATGTTCCTGCCCCGGCCGCGGACGCCGGGCCTGCGCCCGGGCGCGTTCGCCTCCCGCGACGGCGGGCGTACCTGGCACGACTTCGGGCCGCTGCCGCTCCCGGCCGGGGACGTCCGCGGCGACGACGTCAGCGTCGCGTTCGCCGGCCGCACCGGCCTGGTGGCGGGCGACGCCTCCGCCGCCGGCGACGAAGGCGGCCGCGTGGTCGTCTGGCGCACCACCGACGACGGCCGTACGTTCGCCCCGCCGGTCGTCGTGTACGCGGCCGCCGGCCGGTCCACCGACCACCCGTCCCTGTCCGTCGTCACCGCGCCGTCCGGCCGTCCCGTGGTGGTCATCGCCTGGCAGATCCGCGGCGCGGTGCTGTTCAGCCGATCGGCCGACGACGGCCGTACGTTCGGTCCGGCCCACCGGCTCGGCTCCTCCGGCGGCGCCCCGGCCACGCCCGTCACCGCGCCCGGCCCGCGCGGCCAGGTGAGCGTGCTCTACCAGAGCGGGCTCCTGACGACCGCGACCAACGTCGTCACCTCCACCGACGCCGGGGCGCACTTCGGCCCGGCGTACCGGGTGCCCACCGGCGCCGGCCACGCGGACGCCGGGCCGGAGTTCGCCGGCACCATGCCGGCCGCCGCGGCCGACCCCCGTACCGGACGGCTGTACGTCGCGCTGGCCCGCGCACCGGCCGCGCACCGGCCCCGGCGGATCACGCTGTACGCCGGCGACACCGCGGGCCGTACCTGGCGCCGCCCGGTGACCGTCGACCCCGGCGGGCACGCCGACCAGTTCCAGCCCGCGCTCGCCGTCGACCGCGCGGGCTCGGTCCACGTGAGCTACCTGACGTACGCGCACGGCCGCGTCACTCCCCGACTGGCCGCCTCCGTCGACCACGCCGCCGCCTTCGCGCGCCCGCGCGACCTCACCCGCCCGTTCGACCCGGACTGCGGCGTCGTCGGCGCCTTCAAGATCTCCCCGTGGATCGGCGACTACCAGGCCCTCGCCACCGCCCCGCACACCGTCTACGCCGCCTG
>Ga0164243_10011069_pt1 | contig 12913 bp, 11 predicted proteins | sample OricompcompostOP_FD_108781 | JGI IMG/M metagenome (GOLD analysis project Ga0164243, IMG submission 108781) | Organic Plus compost microbial communities from Emeryville, California, USA - Original compost - Organic plus compost (OP) | ecosystem: Engineered > Solid waste > Mixed feedstock >...
TGTCGGGCGAAAGCTCGGCGCCGAGGCGTTTGAGCGCGTCGGATGTGTCCATGGCATCGAGTATCACCTCGATGACGGCTGGCCCGTCGTTCTTGCCGCGTGCCTCATTTAGCGCCGCTTCGAGTTCGTCCTCCGTCGTTACGCGATGTCCCCATCCGCCGCCGAACACCTCAGGCAGTTTATGATAGTCCCAAGTCTGGATGTCATTATAGGGACCCTCATGAATGACCCGCTCGGTGGTATAGCCGTTGTTGTTCATGATGAGGAGGACGGCCGGCGTCTTGCGGCGGCAAAGGGATGAAAGTTCCTGGACGCTCATCTGCAATGCGCCATCGCCGATAAGAGCCAATGGATGTCGCGCGGGATCGGCGATCGATGCGCCCAGGACGGCGGGTAGGGCATAGCCGATCGACAGGTAAAAAGCCTGCCCGATGAATCCGACATCGTGATGCATGACGAGGTCCGCAGCCGCAAACAGGCTGTCGCCGGTTTCGGCGATGACTGTCGTATCGTCCCCGATTTCGTCGTTGATGCGGCTCATGAGCCATTTGACGGTGAGTTTTTCGCCAGCGCGTGCGGGCGGAGCTTTCGTTGCACGCTGAGAAACGCTTTCGAACGCCGGGTGCGGAAGTCCGTCGCGCGGCATGCGATCTGCCAAACCTTGCACGACGTCTCCGATCCAGACTTGCTCGTAGACGTGCTGGCTGATCTTCAAGCGGCCGGAATTCGCCAGGATCAGCTGGCGGCCCTCCAGCTTGCCGGTGAATACGCCGAAGTTGATGTCGCTGATCCAGGCTCCCAGGCAAAGCAGCACATCACTCTTTTCGACGATTTCCCGGATTTCCTTGCGGGACATCGCGCCTTCGTAGACACCGATTGCCTGGGGATGAAGCTCTGAGATGACGGTCTTGCCGAGCAATGTCGTCGCGACCGGCAATTTACTGGCTTCCACGAGGCGCGTGAATTGATGCATCAGGCCATAGCGATGCAATTCCGCGCCGCCGAGAATGACGGGGCGTTTCGCCGGCGCGAGGAGCGCCATGACTTCATCCAGCGCTTCACTTAATGAATCCGGATCGGAACTCGGCGGTCCGGATGATATCGGCTTCGGCGACGACTCGCACGCCTGGTCCACCATATCGATTGGAATCTCGATCATGATCGGGCGCTTTTCCGAAAGGCAGCGGGCGAGTGCGCGATCGATCTTCTGAGGCGCGTCGCGCGGGTCATCGAGCAGAACCGAGGCAACCGTAATATGGCCATAGGCGTGCTGCATCGTCGTGAATTCGCCGACGCCGTGATGAAGAAGCATCGATGACCGGCGCTGATTGGTGCGCGGTCCTCCGACGAGGACGACGAGCGGCACTTGTTCCGCGTAGGCACCGGCGACGGCATTCATCGCGCTGAAGCCACCGACGCCCCATGTCACGACGATACATCCGATGCCGCGTATGCGCGCGTAAGCATCGGCTGCGTATCCCGCATTCAACTCATTACAGGTACCGACGAGTTCGATGTCCGACGCAATCAGTCGATCCATGAATGTCAGTACGTAATCGCCAGGGACGCCGAATGCATGCCCAAGTCCCGCCTGCTTCAAGCGTTCGATCAAGTACGTGGCTACGGTCGTTGACATTCCTCATGGGCCTTTCTGCGAGGGAGGTGGATATTGGGCTAAATTGGACCTGCACATTCAACTCGTCGGTGATAGAGTCGCTGCCGTGAGATGGCCAGACCTCAGATGTTTAGGATTGTGGCTATGATTGTTCAAAGCATCCTCAGATCCAAGAAGACCTCGCACGTTCTGACGATTCGACCGGACGATACCATTTTGAAGTTGGTGCGACTCCTTCGGCTTGAAGGGGTCGGTGCGATGATCGTCAGCAAAGACGGACATTCTCTCGACGGGATCATCTCGGAGCGAGACGTCGTGCGCGCCCTAGCGACGGACGAGAACAAACTTTTGACGCTGCCGGTTTCCGTTCTGATGACGCACGACACCGTCACGTGCTCGCCTAAAGACACGATCGCGCACGTCGCGCACCTGATGACCGAGAGTCGTGTCCGCCATCTTCCGGTCATGGAAGGGGATGAACTCGTCGGTGTCATCAGCATAGGCGACGTCTTGAAGCATCGTGTCGACGAAGTGCAGTTCGAGGCGGCTGTTCTCCGCGATATAGCGATTGCAGGCCGATAATCCTCGCAAGCGCTATCGGTTATCGATCTGACCTCGAGTGCCGCCGCGTTTCGAGCTAAAAGGCGTGCGTTTTCGCTTCGTCCGAAGAATCCTTGTTTTCAGCAAAAATCACATCGAGCGCATGACAAATACAATAGAGAGAACATCACCGCCGCTGTCTTATACAGGCTCATCCGAGCCGAGCTCCTGGACCACCTATCTGGAACAGGTCGATCGCGTGACACCGTACTTGAAGGGCCTGGCGCGCTGGGTCGAAACTTTGAAACACCCGAAGCGCGCGATGATTGTCGATATTCCAATAGAAATGGACGACGGACGTGTCCGCCATTTCGAGGGCTTTCGTGTTCAGCACAACCTGTCGCGGGGACCGGGTAAAGGCGGAGTCCGCTTTCACCCGCACGTGACGCTGCAAGAAACAATGGCGCTGGCTGCTTGGATGACGATCAAGACGGCCGCGATGGATCTTCCGTTTGGCGGGGCCAAAGGCGGGGTCCGCGTCAACCCGCAGTCGCTCACGCAAAACGAACTGGAAAAGCTGACGCGGCGCTACACGAGCGAGATCAGCATCATCATCGGTCCTCAGAAGGACATCCCTGCGCCTGACGTCAATACGAATGCGCAGATCATGGCGTGGATGATGGATACCTATTCCATGCACGCGGGCTTTACGAGTTCCGGTGTCGTCACGGGAAAGCCGGTGCATCTCGGCGGGTCGCTCGGCCGGGTCAAGGCGACTGGGCGTGGTGTTTTCGTGACCGGGCGCGAAGCGGCTGCTCGGATTGGTATGGACATAACGGGGGCCCGGGTCGCCCTCCAGGGGTTCGGAAATGTCGGTTCTGCGGCCGCGGAGCTTTTTGCATCCGCAGGAGCGAAGGTCATCGCAATCCAAGACCAGTGGGGTAGCCTGGTCGACGAACGTGGCATCGACGTTCGATCGCTATCGAGCGCTACAACCGGCGTCGCAGGTATCGGTGGCTCCCCCGACGTCAATGACGCCTTTTGGGACGTTCCGTGCGATATTTTGATTTTGGCGGCGCTCGAGTCGCAGATGACCGCCGAACGCGCACGGCGGACGAAGGCAAAACTCGTTCTCGAAGGTGCCAACGGTCCAACGCTGCCGGACGCCGACGACATTCTCGCGGACCGCAATATCCTGGTCGTGCCGGATGTCATCTGCAACGCCGGTGGTGTGACCGTGAGCTATTTTGAATGGGTGCAGGATTTCTCGAGCTTTTTCTGGAGCGAAGATGAGATCAACGCTCGGCTCGACAAGCTCATGGTCGAATCTTTGCGGAAGATCTGGGCGTGTGCCGATCGGAACAAGATTTCTTTGCGAACGGCGACCTATGTGATCGCGTGCGAACGGATTCTCGCAGCACGGCAGGAACGCGGGCTTTATCCGTGACGCTGCGAACGTCGGTTGACTGCAATGCGTCGAGAGCCGCGTTGTGTTGTCATCATAAGGGCCCGCGGCTTTTTAAATGAGCCGGCGGGCCAATACTGTTCTTGCGCTTCCTCGAAATTCTGAGGCTCAGATGTGCAAGCCATCCAAGAGGTGGAGACCATCCAAGTGTCCTACATCGAGGTCTTGCCCCAATAGCGATGAGACGACATCGACGTGCGGTCCTTCGGTGCTGCTATCGGTGAACGCTCCGACGCCCGTGTGAATATCCCCTGCATCAACACCGACAGCGTAGGAATATGCTGCGCCATTCGGTGAGTCAGCGGTGCTGGCGCTCGAATCATAAGTGACGCCGATCGATGAGTCGCCGAGAGGGATCGCAACGTGTGCGTTCCATTGCTCTTCCGGGGAACTGAAATTGTTAATGAGATTGTCCAATATGCCTGTCATTTTATTAAAGCCCTACATGGTTGGCTGTTTCTCGTCAGCGCTTCGCTCGCAAAGCCAAGCAGCTGCTTAAGCAAGAGATATCCCGGGCTATTGGTTTCCTGTACTGGCGGATGTGACAGTCCGGACGGTGCCCGACGTCTTGCGAACGTTGGGGATAATTCCAGATGCGTCGGCGCCCGCGTTTCTCGAATCATCTTTCCGATGTTAGAAACCGGGAAGGCCATAGATTCCATTTTTCGCCTCCCATTTCGTCACTCGATATTTATTCAAAGTATTAATATCAAAATGCATATTGCGAGGGCCAAATGCTTGAGCTCCATGGGGAGTTGCGCGACGATTCTGACTTCGAAAGGTTCATCGAAGAACGAACACGGCCTGCAATCGCGCATCACATCGACCTGATGTGGTGCGATGTTCATGGCGTCTTCGTCAAGGGATGGGCTTACGGGTTTTCTCAAGCTCCCGAAACCTTGGTCCTACAGTCCGGCGAATTTCAGAAAGTTGTCAGTGATTTTCATGATCGGCCCGATCTGCTTCCATTCTTTCCCGGGTATCCGGAAATAACTTCCAAGGGATTTTCGGCCTATCTTGCTTGCGATCCGTTCACTCCCGTCGCTCTCACAATCAAGACTATCCACGAGGACGCGGTCATTCCGCTGACGGTGCCTTCGCACGTGAAAGCAGCATTCTCTCGGGTTTCGGAGGAAACTGCGCCTTTGCAGAAGTTTGCTGTCGAGATGCGCAGGATCAACGGAACCGTGCTTGAACTCGGAGCCCGCAAAGTCAGTCCTATCACCAGCGACCATGCTTCGCTTTTTGCGCCTGAATGCCGCTACCTCACGAATGACATTCACGCAGCGCCGAATATCGATATCGTCGCCGATGCGCATTTCCTCAGCGATTACGTGGAGCAGGGCAGCATCGACGGCGTATTTTCCGTGGCGGTGATGGAACATCTGGCCGCGCCCTGGCTGGTCGCCGCCGAGATCAACCGGGTTCTCAAGATCGGCGGCTTGACGCTGCAAATTCTGCCGCAAACTTGGCCTGTCCATGAGACGCCGAACGATTTTTGGCGCATGACCGACGAAGGCCTCAAGACGCTTTTTTCCGAGGCGTTAGGTTTTGAGATATTGGACAGCGGAATGGATACGCCCATGGCGATTTATCCCTCGCTCCCTTTCAGGCACGACGCATTTCTCGAAATGCCGTTCCATCCCGGGTTCGGGAACAGCTTCATTCTCGCGAGGAAGGTGCGTGAAATTTTACCCTCTTCGGTCAAGTGGCCGATGGAGCGCAACGCGCTGGCCGACATCAGCCGACTATATCCGCGACATGACGAGAAGCATGGCAGTGAAAATCCGATCGAAGTCGGCGAGCGTTCGAATTCGGAGCCGCCATGCGATCGCAATCACTTCGACAAGTCTCTCACCGTCGCCGCCGTTGTGCCTTTGTACAACGGAGCTCCATACATCAAGGCCGCAATCGAAAGCATTTTTGCGCAGACTGATCCCGCCGATGAGGTCCTTATCGTCGATGACGGATCAACTGACGACGGGCCCGAGATCGTTCGGGAACTCGCGAAGAGATATCCGATCAAGCTTCTCACGAAATCGAATGGCGGGCAGTCGTCAGCGCGAAATTTTGGAATTACGGAAACGAAGTGCTCGCACATCGCGCTCCTCGACCAGGACGATATCTGGTATCCGCATCATCTGGCTGCGTTGAAAAGGCCGTTCATGGATCCCGAAAACCGGAAATTGGGTTTCGTGTACGGCAACCTCGACCGGATCGACCAAGGCGGTCGTGTCGTAGCGCGCCACTTCCTCGATGAAATTGCGACGCCGCATCCGAAGATGTCGATCTTTCAATGCGTCTCTCGGGATATGTTCATCTTGCCCGGCGCATCCCTGTTTTCGAAAGAAGCATGGCGCGACGTCGGCGGGTTTGACGAACGATTGTCGGGGTATGAAGACGACGACTTTTTCTTCCGGCTGTTTCTGGCGGGATTCCAGAGCACGTATCTGAAGGACGAGTCGGTCGTTCAGTGGCGGATATATGCAACTTCCACGTCGTTCTCTCCACGCATGGCGAAGTCGCGCATGATATATTTCCGAAAGCTCATGGAGATCTTACCCGACGAACCAAATCTCAATCTCTATTGGGCGCGCGATGCCATCGGTCCGAGATTTATCGAAAATCTCCGTGGCGAGCTCATTCAAGCGTCGAGGAGGAGGGATTTCACTTGTGTCGCGCGGTGCTGGAGCGATTTGAAAGAGATCTTTCCGGTTTTAAGGGGTCGCATCCGTCGGCGTGTGAAGCTCGCTGCGCCGATCGTCGAGTGGCTCCACAAAACGCGATTTCAAGGTGCCACGCGATTTTTGGTTCGAAGGGCAGTTCGTGCTTAGGAAGGGGCGGAATGATGGATCGTGTCGGTGAGCTTTTGAAGCATATCACGAAGGAACAGCGGGGAATCGAAATCGGGCCCTACCATAATCCGCTTGCGTCGCGGAAATCGGGATTTCAAAGCATCGCTCTCGATGTTTTTGACACTGATGAGCTCAGGCGCCGCGCCGCTGCCGATCCGAATTTGTCGGCTGAACAGAGCCAGCGCATCGAGGATGTTGATCTGGTGGGGTCGGCGACGAATATCGCGGAGCTTGTCGAGGCGAAATTTTCTGAGGTGCATTTCGACTACGTGGTTTCGTCGCACAATTTCGAGCATCTCCCCAATCCGATCAAGTTCCTGCACGGGTGCGAACGCGTCTTGAAGGCGGGTGGCATTCTATCGATGGCCATTCCCGACCATCGCTATTGCTTCGATTTTTACCGTCCCGTGACGGAGCTGTCCGAGTGGCTTGATGCTTTCCACGAGAAGCGGGATCGCCCCACGCCTGGCCAGGTCTTTCGGCATGGTGCGCTGCATTCGCTTTTGCGAGGTCAGATCGCGTGGAGCCCCGCCGATGCAGAAATAGCGACGCCTGCTGAGCTTCTGGAAATTTCTTTTGCGGACTGGCAAGCTCTCACTCAGAGCAGCGACACGGACGTGTATCGAGATGCACACTGCTGGGCATTCACCCCGGCCAGTCTCGAGTTGATGCTGACGGATTTACAGTATCTTGGATTGCTCAAGTTCGAAGTGATGGAAATCAGCGAGCCGAACGGCTGCGAATTCTACGTCCATCTCAGAAACCCGTCCGGATATGGCTATCGTCCGGTCAGGGATACGTTTTATCGGCGCCGCGCTTCGATCATGCGGAGAGCGGCATTGGAACGGCATTGGTCAGATAATCCGTGCTTGCCGGAGCCGAATGATAAGCAAACCGAGGGTGCGTTCGGACGCGCATGGAAAGCGGTGCGCGCCATCGCCCCGTAAATACATCTCGGAGGAGGCTACCTCAATACGCGGAGGGCGAGCGCTTTTGCGACGAGATATGGCCTGATCTGGCGGATTGCGGTCGTCGCTTGGCCGGAGAAGATGAATTGCAAGAGCGGCACCTTGGTCTGATCAGTTACTTCGAATTGCAGCCCGAAGCCCGTTTCCGTCGTGCGTCGAATGTGCGCGTTGAGGCTCATGTCGGCGAAGCGGGCTACTACGGTGCTTCCAATGGGAAGGGGCGGGCGGCCAAGCAGGTGCATGCCGCTCGCCGATACATCGGACGCCTGATAGGAAAGCTCCATGTTGCCGGCGACAAGCTTGACAGGCACGCGAACATCGAAGCGCTGACCGACTCGGCGTTGCTGCTGCTCACTGCATACGTAGCAGCAGAGCGTGAGGACGATAATGTTATACCAGCTCCAGAACAGCGCGATGGCGCTCGACTCCGCGAGCGGACGGGATGGATCGAGCAGGAAAGCGTTGACGATGCCGAGCATCGTTAGGGCAAGCAGCGTTCCGAAGATCTTCAGCAGCGGCCATTGAACGAACTGCCTGCTGCGGTCGCCGCCCTTGGCCGTGACCCTGAATTTTTGCCCCTTCGGTCTGAGCAGGCCGGACGTTACCGCCTTCAGAACGTCCGTGGAGCATAGCATTTGATAGAGGTCGGTCATCAGCGGCAGCACTCGGCCTTCCGTCAGCCAAGTAAAAATTGCAGCCTGGGCGACGAGGAATGGGGCGAGATACCAAATCGCCTCGATGACGTTCGCATGCACGGCTTCAATCCCGAAAAGCAGATAGAGCATCGGCACGATGACGCCGAGAAGCCGGAAGAGGTGCGTGACTGACCAATGCAGGAACGTCTCGCAAAGCATGATGCGATCGACGAGAGGCAATCCGTTCTTCCATTTGAGCGGTCCGCTCCGGCCGCGACAGATCTGAACGAAGCCGAGTGCCCAGCGGCTGCGCTGCCCGCTATATTCGGCGAGCCCCTCTGGTGCGAGGCCGAGGGATAGCACCTCGTTCAAGTAGACGGTCCGGAAACCTTTTTCGCGAAGCCGCAGCGAGACTAGATAATCTTCCGTGACCGAGTCCGTCGGGAAGCCGCCGACGCTCTGGAGCGCGTCGAAGCGGATGACCGACGATGTGCCGCAGCAGAAGGCAGCATTCCATGCGTCCTTCGAGGCCATGACGATGTCGAAGAAAAAGCGCTGCTCATCCGGCCAGACCCGGGCCAACGCAAGGTTGCTTTGGATCGGGTCAGGATTGAAGAAGTGCTGCGGAGTCTGGACGACGCCGACATCGGGCTCAAGCGTCAACGACATGGCGCGGGTCAGAAAGTCCGGCAGGGGTACGAAGTCGGCGTCGAGGATCGAGATGAAGTCGGGTTTTTCGTCAAGCTGTGCGAGCTTCTTCAGGGCGGCGTTGATGTTGCCGGCCTTGGCATGCGCATTATCGCTGCGCGTCAGATAACCGACTTCGTACTTCTCGCAGAGTTCCTTCAGCCATGCGCGGCGCCCATCATCGCAGACCCAGACGCGAAAATTCGGATATGTCAGCGCGAGCGTTCCGATGATCGTGCGTTCGAGAATGCTTTCGTCCTCGTTATATGTGCAAATGAGAACGTCGACTTTCGGCAACGTCAGCTGGGCAAGCAATTTCGGTACATTGCAATTGGCCTCGGCCGTCCGATTACGAGTGCGGGTCAGAAATAATTGGGACGCAGTCGCGCCAATCATCGTCAGGGCTTCGATTGCCGTGAAAATCACGCCGGAGACGAAATCGACAGGCTTGTCGGCCGAGGGAATAGTCTCGAAGATGCGCCACGTCATATAGCGCCAGCCGAGCGCTATGCCGATCAGGATAGCGCTCGTCCGGGCGAACGTGTTGTTGCGATTGACCCAAGGCAATATCGAAATTGCCAGCAGCGCGACGACGAGTGCCGGCAGCAGAGCGTCAAAGTAGCCCAATCCCCCAGCGGATGTCATGATGCGCTCTTCAGAATGTGGTGCCGGCCAGAATTGGACCGGTGGTATCGAATTCGACCAAGCCCGAGCGTCCGACCCGGCAGTCGAATGTTTTTGAAAGCTCGGGGAACTTGATGCTCACGTGATAGGGTTCGCGTGACAGGGCATTCTGTTGAATCGCGGTGTTCGACTCGACAGCCGCGAGACCGTTGAGGCCAACGACCATGCCCTTCAACTCCGGGCCGCCGTCGCGCGGCTTGAATGTTGCCGATTGGCCGACCGCCAATCGCTCATAGACGGTTTCACTCACGCTGGCGGTCACGATGGCACTGCTGCAATCGAGAAGCTTCATGAGATCTTGCCCGGCGTTAACGTGCTCACCGGGCGCCGTCAGCATCTCCCACACGCGGCCGTTGACGGTTGAATGGATGGCGGCCATGGAAATCCGAGCCTGTCGAGCTTTCTCGTTGGCAATGGCATCGTCCAGTGCGGCAAGTTGCGTGCGGCCGCCCGCAAGGCGTGCGTCGACATCGGAAAGTTCGAGGGAAACCTCCATCTTTCGTTGCGCCGATTGCGGGGTGTCGTTGTAGCTGTCGCCGACGAAGGTGCCTCTCTTTGCGGCGTCGAGTTCGACGAGCATGCCCTTCTTGCGTTCTTCCTGGGCCCGCACCGCTTGTTGTGCAACGCGTGCGTCCCCCTGAGCCTTATCGAGGAAGGCCTGGCTGACGGCGTCGGTCGTTCGCAGATGGCTGGCGCGCTTCAGCGCTTGGGCGGCCACGTCGTATTGTGCTTCGGCCGACGCGATGTCGGCGTTCGCTTCGCGCACGCGTTGCTCAATCTGCTCGATGCGCCCCAGGCGGAACCGTTCCTGTTGCGCGTCAAGTTCCTCAAGGCTGCTTTTCAGAAGGGCTTTCTTTGCTTCGAGCGCGGCGACTGTGGTGCTGAGCTGATCGCGCTCACGGATCAAGCCCGTCAGCGGCGAGGAATCCGCGCGAGGATTGCGGATGGTGAGGATATTTTGATCAGCGCGAAACGAGCTACCGATATCGGTTCCGGGCTGTGCCATCGTCACGTCGCCCTCGATGGGTGCGCGGAGCGTTACAATTCTGGCATTCACCACGGCTTCCGCGCTCGTGGTTGCGAGGAGGCGCTGAACGGGCGCCCATGCAAGGGCGGCAGCGATGGCAATCGCGAGAAGTGATTTCGCGGCGGTCGCAGGTCTCAGGACGCGGCGTGGGGCGAGGATCGGAGAAGATTTCGCTGGTTCGCTCGGCTCTGGTTTCGTCTCGGGAGCCGACTTTTTGCCGGTGTTCGGCATTTGCCAATCGCCGACGGCCGCTTCGAGATAAGCAAGCTGGGCGCTCGCCGTGAAGTCGGCAGCTGGTACGGTTTCCGGATCGGCATCGGCGGAATGGTCCGCCGTCGTTGTCCGGCGGACATTGTCCGCGCGAACGAGGGGGACGCGATATTGGGAAGAACGCGGAGACATTGAACCCACACACGAAATCAAAGACGCGGGGTCAGGTTAATTCGAATAGATAAACCAATACTGTCATATTGTATAAATCAGCTCTTAAAATATAATTCGATTAAAGACGAATTCCGAATAATTCTGATTTTGTTGCTCGAAAAGTCCGGGAGACATCGGGGCGGGAAAAATCCGGCCTCGGAGACCGGTTGCTACCGGTTGGAATTGGGTGACAGGAAGCGAAAAATTTGAATCGGCATGCCGGAAACTTCTCCTCCTACGTGAACAAATCGCAGGCACCTCACGAGCGGATGCTGCTCCGCACCGCAAGCAAGCTGTTGAAATTCCAATGAAGAGCTTGTTGCGTCGCGGGACATATTTGCGCGTCGCATCATCGAATCCTTGTTTCGTATCACGAAAAAATATTGACGAGGAGCGAACTCCCTGCGTCATTTGTGCCGCAGGGAGCAACGTTCCGATCGCTGGGTCCCACGGAGGCGCCGAGAGGGCATTGCCTCGATCTCGCAGAGATCGAGGCGCTTGATTTCTCAATTCGACATCTCGCGAAGCGATCAAGGGAGGAAAAGAATGCAAAGAAATTTTTCGGATCCGCGTATCGCCAGCAAGTTTGCCGGTGATCGCCTTTGGTCGCTCGCCGCGATCGTCGTGCTTTGGCTGCTTTATGCGTTCGTCTTCTACGAGGTGAAAGACTACGCGGGCTCGTCGGAAGTCATTTGGGCTCTCATGATCTCCGGCGGCCTTGTCATTCTCTTCAACACTGCGGCGATCCTCGCGATGCTCTTCCATTTGAGCGAGGAGCGCGACGAGATCTACGGTCTCGATCTGCACTATCTCGATCTCAAACAATAATCGGCAAAAACAATACATAGGTGGAAACGTGGCCAATTCTCATTACGAGCCGCCGAAGCAATCGACATTCGGCCAGCTCGTCGACAGCGTATTTTTGTTGATCCTCGTCTTCGCGGCACTCTTCGCGCCGCTTTATCTGAAGCTTGCCGGCGGCGGTAAGGTCGATCTCGCTATCGCCGACAAAACGACCTGGGCAGGTCTTGGCCAGAGCGCTGTGCAACAGGCTCAATGGGAAAAGCTCGGGTTCACGCCGGACACCGCGGCATCGATTATCACGTCGCGATTTGACTACAGCTTCAATGTCACCGAGCTCGTCATCACCGCAGTCGTGATCGTCGGATATTTCGCTCTACTATTCCTGTTCTCACGGACCGAATACCGCGACGTGATCGCAGAACGCTTTGGAAGGAAGTGAGGGCAGCAATGAATAGTTTCCAGCTCTTGGAATACGCCGCTTGGGCTTTGTCGGCCATCCTTGGCCTTTGGATGCTTTTCGACATGATCAAGACCAATAGATCGTACAATGAGGATCTTCTGACCTCTTCGAAGGAAGGCGAGATCGATGAAACGCTCGTGATCGATCCTTCGCATCAGGGAGGCCATCTATGACACAAACAACAGCCGTTCACGGCGAGAAAATCTCGCTGCTCCGCGTGCTCGGCCCCGGGCATGTCTGGGCGCTCGGCGTCGGCATCGTTTTGGTCGGCGAATACATGGGTTGGAACTTTGCCGTCGGCAAGGGCGGCATGATTGCGGCACTGATCGCGTGCTGGGTCGCCGGCCTGCTCTACACCTGCGTTGCGATGATCGATTCCGAAGTGACATCGACCGTCGCCGCAGCGGGCGGGCAATACGCGCAGGCGAAGCACATAGTCGGCCCGCTCATGGCTTTCAATGTCGGTCTCTATCTCGTGTTCGCCTACACGATGCTCGAGGCCGCCAATGCGATTACGCTAGGCTATCTCGTCCAGACGGTCGGGACGATGGCGGGCTTTGCCGACGTGCATGACAAGCCATTCATCGTGCTGACGATCATGTTCCTGGCTTGGCTCAATTATCGCGGTGTTTACGCTACACTGACCGTCAACTTGGTACTGACGGCTATCGCATTCATCGCGATCCTCATCCTGTTCGCGGCCGTCAAGCCCTGGTCGAATGAGTTGCTCGATCACAAGGATATGCTGAA
>Ga0164243_10011070_pt1 | contig 12913 bp, 22 predicted proteins | sample OricompcompostOP_FD_108781 | JGI IMG/M metagenome (GOLD analysis project Ga0164243, IMG submission 108781) | Organic Plus compost microbial communities from Emeryville, California, USA - Original compost - Organic plus compost (OP) | ecosystem: Engineered > Solid waste > Mixed feedstock >...
CATCAGGTCGGTGTCGGGGATCTGGTGGACGAGGTCGAGCCAGCCGCACGCCGGCACGGGCAGCAGCTCCGGTTCCGCGGTGTCGCAGGGTTCGGGCATGTACCAGTGGGTGGTCACTGCGGCCTCCCTTCGCGCCGTACCTGGCCGCGGCTGTCGAGGATCCCGTCGGCCTGGGCGAGCAGGCGGAGGGCGCGGCGGAGGACGGAGCGCAGGGGTTCGCGGCGGCGGGCGTAGGCGGCGAGGATCTGCGCGGAGCCGTCGTCGGGGACCCAGCGGATCGGTGGGCGGGTCACTGGTCGCCTCCGCTGATGTACCGGTAGCCGGTGCTGGTGGGGCGGAAGCGGTCGAGGCGGATGCGGGTCCGGCGAACGCCGGGCAGCGGGACGGGTTCGCCAGCCGGGGTGAGGGCGACTCGCCGGACGGTGGCGTGGGTGTCGTCGGTGCGTTCGATCCAGACGAGGCGGTTCTCGGTTCGGGGGTCGTTGTCCTGCCAGATCTGGCCGGTGGCGGGGGTCGGGGTGTCGGTCACGTGTTGCTCCTGGTGGTGTGGCCCGCCCGGCAAGGCGGGCTTCTGGCGGGCTGTGGGAGGGCGTTGCGGTGCGAGACCCGCGCGGGGTGCTGTGCGGCCGGGAGAGGGCCGTGTACGCCCCGCGCGGGGTGTCAGGCGGACGGAGCGGCGGCCGGCTGCTGCTTGCACTTGGGGCAGCTGCAGGCGTCGGGCGGCGGGGTGGGTCCGGTGGCGGCGGTGCCGAGGGGCCAGGCGCCGGGGTGTGCGATCCGGTAGGCGGGTTCCGGGACGGCGGCCAGGCGGGGCTTCGGCTTGGGTGCGCGGCCGGTCAGGAGCCGCAGGTACTCGGCGAGGTCGCCCTGGGCGCGCAGTTCCGCGATGTCCTGGGGGGTCAGCTCGGCTATCACATCTCCGCCATGTCCACGAAACGGGCGTAGTGGAGCTGGGCGGCCACCGTGATGGTGGCAGTGGGGCCGCCGCGGTGCTTGCCGACGATCAGGTCGGCCTCGCCAGCCCGCGGGGACTCGCTGTCGTAGGCGTCCTCGCGGTGCAGCAGGATGACGATGTCGGCGTCCTGCTCGATGGCGCCGGACTCGCGCAGGTCCGAGACGAGTGGGCGTTTCTCCATGCGCTGTTCGGGGCCGCGGTTGAGCTGGCACAGCACGACGACGGTGATGTTGAAGTCGCGGGCGATGAGCTTGAGAGCTCGCGAGATCTCAGCGACGGCCTGCTGCCGGGTCTCGGCCCGCGGCGCCTGCATGAGCTGCAGGTAGTCGACGATGACCAGCCGCAGCCCGCGGGTGCGGGTCAGGTTGCGGACGCGGGCCCGCAGCATGGGCAGGGACAGGAGTGCCCCGTCGTTGATCCACAGTGGTGCTTCGGTGATGGCCGGCACGCGCCGGATGGCGCGGGCCATGTCCGTGTCGGACACCGTGCCCTGCTTCAGGTGGTGGTGTGGGATGCGGGCCTCCGCGCACAGAATCCGGTCCGAGAGCTCGCCCTTGGACATCTCCAGCGACTCGACCAGCGTCGGGATCTTGTTGCGGATTGCGGCGCCGCGGGCGAAGTCCAGCGCGACGGTGGACTTGCCCATGGCGGGCCGGGCGCCGACAACGACGAGCTGGCCGGGAGCCCACCCGCCGGACAGCAGGTGGTCGAGGTCGCTGAAGCCGGTGGGGATGCGGTCGTCGTTGGTGGGCGGGGTGACGGCGCGCTCCAGGCTGTCGCCGAGGAGGTCGCCGATCGGCGACAGGTCGGCGTCGTCGCTGGGCCGGACCACGCCGTCCAGCTGGCCTTGGAGGGTGGCCACGTCCCGCTCCGGGTCGAACGCGGGGCTGGTGCCCTTGAGCATGGCGTCGTAGCCGAGGGCGACGACGCGGGCAGCGACCGCCTTGGCCGCTACCCGGTCGGCGTACCAGTGGGCGGCGCCGGGGTGAGCGTAGTCGTACAGCCGCATCACCTGCTCGACGGGCGGCACCCGGGTGGGCATGCGGCCCTCGGCATGCCAGGTCTCCAGCTGCCGGTGTACGGCCAGGTGCCGGGGCTCGCCGTCACGGAACTCGGTGCGCAGGTGCTCGACGGCCCACCATGTCCAGCGGAGCCAGTCGGTGGTGATGTCCGCGGGGTCGAATCCGTCGGCGCCGAGTTCGTCGATGACCGCGGGCTGCTGGATGGCGGTGGCGACGAGGACGTGCTCGGCCTCGACGTCGCGGGGCCTCTCGGGCAGTGCCGGCGCCGGGGCGGCGGAGGCCTCGTCGGGCGCCCACATGTCGGTGTCGGTCGTCATCACGCGGTCCTCCGGCGGTCGTGGCCCTTCATGGGGATGAGCTGGCACATTTCGGCGAGCCGGGAGGTGACCCGGTCGCCGAGCCGGCTGCTGAGTTCCGCGGGCGACACGTTCGTGGTGAGCACGGTCGGCAGGTGGTGCTCGTACCTGTGGTTGATCAGCCGGAAGTTGATCTCCTCGGTGAATTCGCTCGCTCGCCGCTCGGCACCGAGGTCGTCGACGAGGAGCAGGGGGGCGTCCCGGTAGCGGCGGAACTCTGCCTCGCTGTCGACGCCGTGGCGGGGCCGGAGCGCGGCGTACAGGTCCGCGGCGGTGGTCACGGCCCAGCGGGCGGCCACCCCGCTCACTGCGATCGCGCGCATCGCCCCGTAGGCCTGGTGGCTTTTGCCGACGCCGGTCGGGCCGAGCAGCAGCAGCGACGGGCCGCGGGTGACGGAGGCGATCGGCCCGCCTCGTTCGGCCTGGGCCTGCTTGGCGGCGGCGATGAGGGCGTCGATCCAGGCGTGCACTTCGGGCAGGGTCGGCACGGCGGTCCGGTAGTGGTGCGGCACGAGTTCGGCGGCCTGCAGGTAGGTGTGGCGGGCGATGTTGGCGGGGTGGTGCGGGTCGAAGTCGCCGGTGGTCAGCCAGTCGGGGTCGAGGCCGCGGCTGGCGAGCAGCGGGGCGAGGTCGTGGCCTCGCAGGCTGGAAGGCGGGATGTACTGCATCACAGCTCCTGGTCGTAGACGGACTGGTCGATGGGGTTGCGGTACGGCTGGTAGCCACCGGAGACGGCGCGCAGCGTGGGTGCTGAGCCGGCCGGGGTTTCGGGCAGGCCTCGCCAGCCGGGGAGGAAGTAGCGGGCCGAGTACGGCGGGGTTTTCGACGACTGCCAGACCCGCTCTGCGTATTCGACGAGCACCGGGACGCTGCGGCTGTGGACGAGGCCGACGAGTTCGTTCCACTCGTCTATCTGCATCTGCCAGCTGACGCGCATCCCGCGTCGGGTCATCTCGTCGATGAGGGGCTGAACGACACGGAGGGCATCCGTGTCTGCTGCCGTGCTTCGGCCACCGGGTTCCTGATGTAGATGGACCTCATTGGACCGTTTAGGTCCGTAGGAACTCTTGGGGGGCTGTGTGCCCCTAGCTATGGGGTTCTCTGCCCCTAGCTCTAGGGGCTGTGTGCCCCTAGCCTGGGGGCTCTCTGCCCCTAGCTCTGTGTCGACTAGGGGCTGTGTGCCCCTAGCTTCGGTGTCCTCTGCCCCTAGCTCATCTCCGTCCATTTCGGGCACGGTGACGCCCGTCGGGATCGTGAGCCGGTAGCGAGTCCGTGCCTTCTTCGTGCGGGCCTCCACCGGGTCGGGACGGTCCCGCTCGACCCACTCCGCCGCCTCGAGCTTGTTGAGGTGTCGGCGGACAGTGGACCTGTCCATGCCGGTGGCTTTCTCGAGGGTGGAGAGGGACGGGGTGAGTCGCGCCGGGATGACACCCGTCTTGACGTCCGCCCAGGTGGCGAGTGTGAGCGCGAGCAGTCGTGACAGCGGCGCGAGGTCGCTGCTGCGGACTGACCGCTCGTACTCGAACCTGCTTGGCATGAGGACTCTCTTTCGGGCTGCTGAGGGGTTTGGACGCGCGGAACTAGGGCGCTTGGGGAGGTCTGTTCAACCCCTCACTGACGTAGCTATGATAGCTAAGAAAGCTACGGAAGCTAAGGGGACTACAGTGACCATCGCGGCTATCAGCTACGCTGTAGCTATGAGCGACCGGCCGACCGTGCACCGCAACCAGATCGCCGAGGCACGCAACGTCCTCGGCGAAGTGATCGCACGCGCTCGCTTCGCCGGCGAACCGACGATCCTCATCAACCGCCGCAAGGAAGCGGCCGTGATCGTCAGCTACGAGGACTTCGCCACCCTGTGGGAACTCCGCAATTACCTGGAGGAGCTGCAGGCCAGCGACTCGCCCGACGCGAAGCACAAGGCGCGCATCCTCGACGAGGCCCTGGCGCTCGCCAAACGCCGCGCTCTCGACTCGACCTGACACTCGACCTGACACGTCTCCGTCCTTCCTGTGAGGCCCCGCGGTTGCGGGGCCTTTGGCGTGCGCGGGGCTGGCCCTAGGCAGCGGCCGACTTGGTGGCGGCTTGCCGGCAGGCTGGGCAGACAGGGGTGCGCAGGGTGTGGTGGGCGCGGCGGCCTCGAGGGGTGCCGCAGTGCCCAGTCCAGTCGGGGTGGGCGTTGGGGTCGTCGATGGTGTCGTCGTCCCATGCGCCGACCGGGGCCCAGCCGTTGGCGGCTGCGTGCCTGCGGGCGCGGGTGACGCCGGCCGGGGTGGCGCCGTGCTCGAGCGGGTTGGCGCGCCACAGCTGGTCGTAGAGGGCGCGCACGGCGAGCGCCCGCCGGACGAGGACGTGCTCGCACTGGAGCATGGCGCCGAAGTTGCTGGGGGTCATGCCGAGCCGGGCGGCGAGGTGTTGCTGGGGCCAGCCCGCTGCAACGAGGGCGTGGATGCGGCGCCGGGTTCCGGCCGGGTTGATCAGGGTGGAGGGTGCGAGGTTCTCGAGGGTGGGCTCGACGGCCAGGACCGCGGCGGCGAGTTCGGGGCGGACCCTTTCCTGCGGTCCGGTGCCGCGCTCGGGACGGCCGTGAAGTACGGCTTGGAGCCGCTTGCGGTCGACACCCGCAGCTTTGGCGATGGCGCGCAGGCCCATGCCGCAGGACTGCAAGTGCTGGATGTGGACGCGGACGGGTTCGGCGTCGACGTAGGGCTGCCAGGTGCCGGCGGTGATGGCCTTGGTGCGGTTCTCGTCGTACTGGCTGCGGGCGAAGGCGCACGTGTAGCAGCGGCAGCCGTCGAGCCGGTAGCGGGCGTAACCGTGGGGTCGGGTGTTCATGCGGCGGCCTCTTCGGGCTGGGCGGGGTAGCGGTGGAGGGCTTGCTGGAGGTGGCCGCGGGTGACGCCGAGGCGGGCGGCGGCTTGCTCGGTGTCGAGGCCGTAACTGAGGAGCTCGCGGGCGTCGTGGGCGAGGTCGGCCTCGCGAGTGGTGGCGCTGGCTCGGGCTCGGACGAGTGCCTCGAACCGCCTCTCCGCGGTGAGGTGGGCGTGGTCGACCTTCCACCGCTCGTGGGCCTGCTCGCAGCGCTCGCACCCGGGGATCTTCCGTAGACGGTGCAGCCACCAGCCGTGGTCGGTGCCGCAGTGCCCAGTCCAGTCGGGGTGGGCGTTGGGGTCGTCGATGGTGTCGTCGTCCCATGCAGCCGGGGGTGCCCAGCCGTGGTCGCGGGCTACGATGCGCACCTTTTTGTAGGTGCCGTCAGAGATGCCGTGCTGGCGGGGATCCTGGTTCCACAGCCGGTCGTAGGCGGCGGCGACTGAGACGGCGGTGGTGCCGTAGACGCTGGTCTGGCGGAGGATGGCGTTGACGTAGGCGGGGTGCAGGCCGATGTAGGGCCCGAGGCGGAGCTGCGGCCAGCCGTTGGCCATGAGCGCTTGCAGGCGGCGCTGGGTTCCGGTGGGGTCGACGCGGCCGGTGACGACGTTTTCAGCGCGGACGGAGAGGATGCGGCGGAGGTTCTCGTAGCGGATCTGTTTGGCGGGGCCGCGGCCCGCGCCACGGGTGTAGAGGAGGCCGCTGACGACGGCGCATCCCACGTTGGCGTGCTTGGAGATGCGGACGATGGAGACGCCGGCTGACATGAGGTGGCGGACGTGGCGGCGGGCGGGCTCGGCGTCGACGAGGGGGCCTTTGGCCGGGTTGGAGCCCACGACTTCTCCTTTCGGGTGGTGGGTGCGGTGTTGGCGGGTCTGGCACGTGGTGGGGCCGGTCAGGCGGCCGGGGTCCGGTAGGTGGGGGTGCCGATCCACTGGCGGCAGAGGGATCGGTGGACGGTGGCGCGGGCGGAGGGGACGACGCCGTGGTGCTGGATGACTCCGGCGCGGGCGGCGGCGTTGAAGGCGGCGCCCCAGCGGGCCGGGGAGTCGGGCTCGTCGACGAGGCCCTCGGCGATGAGGTCGGCCGCCTGGAACGGCGTGCCGCGGCGGGCCATGGTTTCTATCGCGGCGCGGCAGGCGGTGGCCCAGTCCGGGCTGGTGTTGGCTTCGGCGCGGGCGATGCCTTCGGTCTTGGCGGCTTCGGCGGCGGCCGGGGAGACGACGCCGAGGACGGGTTCCATGGGGATCTGGAGCTGCGTCATTGTGGTCTCCTGGTTCCGGGAGCCGCCCCGATTCGGGCGGGGCGGCTCCCGATCGGGGTGGGGTCAGATGGCGTCGAAGAGGGCGGCGGCGAGCGAGTTGTCGGCTGACCGGGGTGCGGGCTACTTCTTGGTGGGGGTGGTGGCCGGCTTGTCGGCCTTACCGCCGATCAGCTCTTCGGCGGACACGCGCGGAGGCGGGAACTCCTCCTCGGCCGTGACCTCGCCGCGCTGGATCGACTTGTAGATGACGATCAGCTGGGCGACGTCGTGCTCGGTCCACTTCCCGGACGGCCGCTCCAAGCGGTGCTCGATACGGTCGACGGTGACGCCGATACCCTCGAACGCCTTGATGGCGTCGGCGATGCGCTGGGCGAGAGGCTTGCCGCCGCCGTCCCGCAGGGTCTGGGCGCAGAGCTCCTTGGCTTCCTCGACGAACCAGGGCGGCAAGATCGCGAAGATCGCCTCACGGACGCGGCGGGCGCCGTTGTTGGCGTTGTTCTCATAGATCTCGCGCATGTCGGTGAGCTGCTTGGCGCCGTTCCTCGTGTCGCGGCGGTGCGGGACGATGAACGTGCTGCTGTTGCGGGAGTTGGTCTGCACGTCCCAGGCGAACGCCTGCATCTCGGACTGGCCGTACTCGTCGTCGCGGCGCATCTCAACGAGGCCGTACTGGACGTTGCCCCAGCAGCGGGCCAGTTCGCGGGCGAGGTGGACGGACGGGCCCGTGACGGTGGTGCCGCCGCGGCTGTACCGGTAGAAGGCGCGCTCGGCGAGGAACATCTGCTTGCAGGATTCGCGCATCTCGGCGACCGCCTGCTGGATGTTGCGGGGGCACTGCTGGGCGACGACGACCGCAGCCTGCACTTCGGCGGCGGCCCTCGACTGTTCGACGGCGGTGCCCTGTCCGATGCGGGCCGGCGTGGTGGTGGAGGGGATGGGGATGGGCTGGTTCACGTGAGGTACTCCTGTTCGTCGCGCTTCTCTGCCCAGGCGGGCAGGGGCAGGTAGGTGATGCGGTCGTTGAAGCCGGGCCAGATGCCGGTGCGCTGGCATTCGGCGTAGATCTGCAGGGCGCGGTCGTTGCGGGCGGCGCCCAGCTGCAGGGCGGGGAAGTCGAGCTCGACCAGGTGCACCAGGTAGGGCGGGGTCTTCGCCTGGAAGACGAAGATGAACGCGGGTTCCTGGTCTCCGGTGAGGCCGAGGGCTTTGACGGCGTCGATGTACCAGGCGGCCTGTGCGTGGTAGCCGTGCTCGTACACGGTGCGCTGCAGGGCGCTGGGGTCGACGGCGCGGGCGGTCTTGTAGTCGGCGATGATGAGCCGACCGTTGTCCTGGCGGTGGGGCATCCAGTCGGGGCGGGCCCGCCGCCACACGCCGTGCCGGTGGTCCTGCCAGAACAGGGACTGTTCGGCGACTCCGTTGCCGGGGGTGAACAGGGGCCCGGCGGTGGGGTGCTGGCGGATCGCTTCCGCCATTGCCTGCACCTGCTCGTACTCCTTGCGGAGCAGCGGCGTCTTGCCCTCGTCGTAGGCCAGGTCGCGGAGTTCTCGTGCGGCGACCTTCTTGTAGTCGGGGAAGTCGATGACTTCGAGTTCGGGGCCGTCGCCGAGGACGAGCATGTGGGCGGCGTGCCCGAGGTCGAACTCGCGCTTGTGGGGCTGCTGGTTGTCGCGTTCCCACTTGAAGAGGGCGGGGCAGCTGGGGTCGAGGAGCTTGCGGGCGCCGGAGGAGGAGAGGCTGCCGCCGGGGACCGGGTCGGCGTGGTAGACGTCGATCGGCATGTCCGGGTAGATGCCGGGCTGGGTGACGACCGGCGCCTCCGTCTTCACCGCGGTCACTGCTGGTCTCCGTCGGCGCAGGTTTCGCAGAGGCCGTCGCGGGTGAAGGGGCCGGCGGTGTCGCCGCAGCGGGTGCAGGCGAGCGGACCGGTGCGGTTTATGGTGGTTTCGGTGTGCATGTGAGTCTCCTGAAGGTGTGCGGGGTGGTGGCCGCCGCCCCGGGAGGGGGTGCCGCGGGGCGGCGGCCTGAGTGGCGGCGCGGAGTCGGGGGGTGGGCTCGACGCGCCGCCGGCTGGGGTGGCTTCGGGTCAGGCGGCAGGCCTGCTGCAGGCGAGCCTGTCGCGCTCGTCGGGGGTGAGCCCCCCGAAGATCCCGTGCCGGCAGTCCTCGATGGCCATCGCCTCCTCCAGGCACTCGGCCTGGACCGGGCAGTCGCGGCAGACGGCCTTGGCCGCCTCGGTCGTCATCGGGCTGGTGGAGAAGAACAGCTCCACGTCCAGCCCTCGGCAAGAAGCCTGGGCGGCCCAGGTGAGCCGGGGCTTGCGGAGATACAGCAAGGCCTTCACGCCTCCCCCTCGTTGACGATGCTTTCGCGGTTGTTGGTCGCTTCGCGCGCTTCCGTCTCCTCGCCGGCGAGGAGGCGCTTCACCACGCGCCAGATGTGCCGCTGGTTAGGCCGCCGTCGGATCCGCTCGTCGATCCAGGCCCGCATCTGGATCTCGGCGGCCGGGCAGTCGACGGCGTGCTGGTAGTCGGACCAGCGGCGGTAGTCGCTGTGCTCTCGCTCCGGCGTCAGACGACTGGTCATCGGGCGCCCCCCTCTCGGCGGGCGTTGGCGTTGCCGTCCTGCCGGGCCTTCAGCCAGGCGCTGAACAGCTCGTCCAGCGCCTCGTCACGGGCTTCCTCGTCGGGGAGGCAGTCCCAGGCGGCGCGGGCAATGTCGATGTCGTCCACGCCGGCCGGGTTGGCGCCGCGCAGCTCCTCCTCCGCTTCGGCGAAGGCCGCCTGCCACATCGACGGCCGCGGGACGCCGACGGTGATCTCGGCGAACACCTTCAGCGGGTCGGTCACCGGCCACCCCCGGCGGTCAGCTGCTCGACGACGTGCACGGCGTACTTCGTCCACAGGTAGCGGCGGCCCTTGCCCTCCGGGCCCTTGCGGCGCTGCATCAGCCGCCAGACCTCGCCCGGCAGGTACTCGTCCCAGCGGTAGTCGTAGTCGTCGGCGATGCCCCACTGGGTCCAGCGGGCCAGTGCGTGCTGCTGTGCGACGTCGAGGCTGGCTGCTGCCGCGATCGGCAGGCTGTCGCCCATGACGATGTAGGCGGTCTGGGATGATGGACTCACGGTCCACGCTCCTGTTCTTGGTCGGGTTCGGGTGGTGTGGATCAGGCCGTCTCGGGTCGCGTCCGGGGCGGCCGCTTTGCGTGCGGGTCAGCCGGCGTGGCGGGCCGACTCAGGCGGCCTTGTTGAACGGCTGGACGGTGAACTGCTCCGAGATGGCCCGGATGTTCATGCCGGAGAACCAGATCCGGTTGCCGTTGTCGACGTAGGGAATCGCCTTGCCGTTGGCCAGCTTCAACAACTTGTGGACGCTGAACGGCAGCCACTCGGCCGCCTCGGCCGGCGTGTAGTGGAAGTAGGCCCCCTCGGGGGTGCCGGGAGCGGGGATCTCGTCGCGGATCTCGAATCGGGTGGGCGGCCGGCGGCGCGCGGGGGCGTCCTGCCGCTTGTTCGTGGCCCTGGGGGCGGTCACGGTGCTCACGGAGTCTCCTGATGCGTTATGTCGGCGGGAGTTACGCCCAGCGCGTCCGCGACTTTCTGGATGTTCGCGTCGCCCAGCCCGGCGAGTCCGCGCTCCACACGGGACAGGTGACCTCGGTGGATTCCCGTCATGGCTGAAAGCGTGCGTAGGCTCATGTTGAGAGCCTTTCGTCTGTAGCGGATAGCGCTGGCGTGCGGTCTCACGCTCTAGAACGTAGCCGCATGCAGCGCCTTGCGCAAGCCTTATTAGAGCCTTAGTAGCTCTTTAGTAGAGCATCATTCGGCTAGGTGGTGCGCCTGAGCCGCCCTGTGCTACATGCGCCTCATGCAACCCAAACGCTCCGTTTGAGAGCCCGAGCGCAGGTCAAACGGCCGAGACCTTGCTAGGTGGTTGCATGGATGTAGTGCATGATGGGGTTCCATGGACCGACAGCGAGCGTGGCGCACTGAAGACTGGGTGCGACTCGGCCGCGCATTCGCGGCCAAGCGAGAAGAGGCCGGATACACGCAGGTGAGCGCTGCCGAAGCCCTTGGCGTCTCCCGCTCCCCCATCCAGGCCATCGAGAGGGGGCGCCAGTCGAACGGCCAACCATTCACAAAGGTCACACAGACCATGCGTGCCTACGCCCAGCTGATCGGCTGGACACAGGACAGCCCTCAGCGCATCCTCGACGGCCAGGAGCCGGTCAAGCCGCCCGCCGAGCCCGCACTACCCGCAGCCGACACGGACGAGTCACGGTACGGCCTGCCAGCGGCAGTGGACCGCGAGCTGCGATCCGGTGAAACACTAGACCACGCAGTGGTCAACCTGGGCAGCGAGACCGACGACGACACTCGGCTCATCGTCGTCTTGAAGGGTGCGGAGAACCTGACCGAAGAAGAGATCGACAGGCTGTGGCAGAAGTGGCGTCGGGCCCGGCGCCAGCTGCAAGCCATCCCCAGCGAGACAGACACCCCACACAACACCTGAACATCTTCTTCACAAGCGGTCGACGCTGACTCAAAAGTGTGCTTGTATCTACGCACCGTCACCGAGAGGGGGCACTGCTCGGATCGGGGAACTACGCATGTCGGTCATGCAGGTTGAGCGCATACAGGGGGAGTACAGCGAGCCGGAGATCATCGATCTCGAAGACGGCTGTCTGGTTAGGATCCACGAGGAAGACATCAGTGAAGACGGCGTGAAGGCGCTGTCCAAGCTACTCGCTGAGCAGGCCAAGCGCTGGGAGCCTCGGCCTGCTGGCTCGCACCTTGGGCCCATTATCCCGGTCCGCTGGATAGTCTCGGATCTTCCTGCTCCGTTCGTCATCGGAGTCGAAGACAGCCCGGCCTCGATCACCTACACGGTCGACTCGTCCGTCCTGAAGCATCGTGCCGCAGTGCGCCTCGGCCGGCTCGGCACCGCACTCTCCCCGCGTTGGCACCGTGTACCCGAAGGGTGCCTGGAAGGCCAGACTAGGTCCACTAGCTGATCACTAGGGGGCACCATGGCCTACGCAGAGAAGGTCTTCAAGGTCCGAGACGGCAAGAAGACCAAGCAGTTCACGTGGCGGGCGCGCTACAAGCGGCCCGACGGAAGCTGGGGATCAGAGCCCGGCTTTCCGACCAGAGCCCTGGCGAAAGAGTGGGGTGAGCAGCAGGAGGCGGCTATCCGTGAGGGCCGCTGGGTCGACCCTGGACTGTCCCGAACGCGGTTCGGCGACTTCGTCCACGAGTGGATGGCTGCACAGAAGCCGCGCGGCCGAACCACGATGAATCGGTGGGAACGGCTGGAAGCTCACATCCTGCCGCGATGGAAGGACACTCCCTTGATCGCCCTGAACTGGTTCGATGTGGAAGCGTGGGCGCGTGAGCTTGCGGTCACCGTGGCTCGCAGCACTGTGCGGGACTGCGTACAGCTGATGAGCCGCATCGTCAACGGTGCGGTCGACAAGCGTTATCTGACCGTGAATCCATTGGCCGGTCGACGCCTGACCGGGCTGCCGGCCGACGTAGCCAGGAAGAGGTCGCACGAGGAACAGGTGGCTCAGCCGGAGGTGGTGCTGCAGCTCGGCCGCCGCCTTGGCCCGGTGTACGGCCTCCACGTCATCACCGCTGCATGGACGGGGCTGCGCTGGGAGGAGCTCGTCGGCCTGCATCGCCGGAACACACTGCTCGAGCGCAGGCAGAAGCACGATGGCAGCGTGTTCACCTGCCCCATCATCCGCGTGGACAAGGAAGAGGGCGCGCTCGCCGAGTACTACGTGCGCGACGCCGACGGCCGACGACAGGTATATCGGGCTCTCGAACCGCCTAAGAACGCCAGGAGTGCGCGAGACGTCGACCTGCCACCGTTCCTGGCGCAGCTCCTTCAGGAGCATTTGTCGGACTGGCCGCACGACTTCGTGTTCACCACACTGAAAGGCAAGTGGTGGTGGCGGAGTCATTGGTTCGAAGTGCTGCGTCCCGCCGCGGACGGCAGGGCGGCGCGGCCGAAGGCGCGGGGCGCGGCAGTGAAGGACGCCTGGGAGCCGATCGCACCCGGGCTGACGATGCGGTCCTTGCGGCACACACACGACTCATGGCAGGAGGAGATCGGCGTGGCGCCGACGCTTGGGTACGAGCAGATGGGGCACAAATACCCTGGCATCAAGGGGACGTACCGGCATCCGACGCCACGGATGCGTAAGCAGCGGTTGGAGGGGCTGCAGGAGCTGTACGAGCGGGCGATGCGGAACCTGGGCTGGAAGAGCATCTGGGAGTGCTGATCCCCTAAAAATCTCCTAACCGATCAAGTTCCGACGTGTACCCGTCAAGTACTCGGCACATCTTGCCTGGTCGCCGCCCCTTCGGCGATGCGTTCGTGGTGGCGGATCACTTCAGCGATGATGAAGTTCAGGAACTTCTCCGCGAAGGCCGGGTCGA
>Ga0164243_10011071_pt1 | contig 12912 bp, 8 predicted proteins | sample OricompcompostOP_FD_108781 | JGI IMG/M metagenome (GOLD analysis project Ga0164243, IMG submission 108781) | Organic Plus compost microbial communities from Emeryville, California, USA - Original compost - Organic plus compost (OP) | ecosystem: Engineered > Solid waste > Mixed feedstock >...
CCCCGGGTCTTCTCCCGCGGCAACCCGAACAACCTCGGCCCGGCCGTCCCCCGCCGGTTCCTCACCGCCCTCGCGGGGCGCGACCCGAAGCCGTTCAAGGACGGGAGCGGGCGGCTGGAGCTCGCCCGCGCGATCGCGTCGGCCGACAACCCGCTGACCCCCCGCGTGCTGGTCAACCGGGTCTGGATGAACCACGTCGGCGCGCCGCTCGTGGCCACGCCCGGCGACTTCGGGCTGCGGAGCGACCCGCCGACCAACGCCCCCCTGCTCGACCACCTCGCGTACCAGTTCGTCCACGTCGACGGCTGGTCGCTCAAGGCGCTGCACCGCCGGGTCGTGCTCTCGGCCACGTACCGCCAGTCCAGCGGCGACCGGCCCGACGCCCGGGCGGTCGACCCGGAGAACGCCCTGCTCTGGAGGATGAACCGCCGCCGCCTCGACTTCGAGTCGTTGCGCGACGCCGCCCTCGCCGCCTGCGACCACCTCGACCCCGCCGTCGGCGGACCCCCCTTCCCCGACGTCTCCGCGCCGCCGGCCGGGCGCGCCCGGCGGACCCTCTACGGGACGATCGACCGTCTGAACCTCCCCGGCCTCTACCGGACGTTCGACTTCCCCGACCCGAACGCCACCAGCCCGAGGCGCGACGCGACGACCGTCCCCCCGCAGGCCCTGTTCCTCATGAACCACCCGTTCATGCACGCCGCCGCCAAGGCGCTGGCCTCCCGGCCCGACGTCGCCGGGCTCGCCGACCCCTCGGCCCGGGTCGACCGGCTCTACCGGGTCGCCTTCGGCCGGACGCCGACCGACGCCGAGCGCGGCCTGGCCCTCGCCTTTACGGCCGACCCCGCCGGGGGCTGGGACCGCTTCGCCCAGGCCCTCCTCATGAGTAACGAATTCGCGTTCGTCGATTAACCGGCCGGACGGCCGTGCCGCGCCGCGTCGCCCGACCGGCGCGGCTGACAAGCCCGAACGGGAACCCCGCCATGCCCAGCCGCCACACCGAACCGCTCCCCCCCCTCTCCCGCCGCGACCTCCTCCGCCGGAGCGGCATGGGCTTCGGCATGCTCGGCCTGGCCGGCCTGGTCGCCGGGAAGGGGGCGGCCGCGAACCCCGCCGGCGACACCGCCTTGAACCCGCTCGCCCCCAGGGCGCCCCAGTTCCCGGCGCGGGCGAAGCAGGTCGTCCACCTGTTCATGAACGGCGGGCCGTCGCACGTCGACACGTTCGACCCCAAGCCGCTCCTGACGAAGTACCACGGCAAGCCCCTGCCGAATCCGAACCTCCGCACCGAGCGCAAGACCGGCGCGGCGCTCGGCTCGCCGTTCAAGTTCCGCAAGTACGGCCAGAGCGGCCTCGACGTCAGCGACCTCTTCCCGAACCTCGGGCAGCTCGCCGACGACCTCTGCGTCGTCCGCTCGGTCCACGCCGACGTGCCGAATCATGAGCCGTCGTTGATGCTCATGAACTGCGGCGAGGGGCGGCAGAACCGGCCGAGCCTCGGGTCGTGGGTCACCTACGGGCTCGGGTCCGAGAACGAGAACCTCCCCGGGTTCATCGCCATGTGCCCGGGGGGCTACCCGGTCGTCGCCACCCAGAACTGGCGGTCGGCCTTCCTGCCGGGGGCGTACCAGGGGACCTACGTCGACACGCAGCACGAGGCCGTCGAGAAGCTCGTCGCGAACATCAAGAACCCGTCCGCCGACCTGGCGCAGCAGCGCCGGCAACTGGACCTCCTCCGCGCGATCAACGAGGCCCACCGCGCCGGCCCCCGGGCCGACGACCCGCGGCTGGAGTCGCGCATCCAGTCGTTCGAACTGGCCTACCGGATGCAGTCGGAGGCGGCCGACGCGTTCGACATCAGCCGCGAGCCGAGGCACATCCGCGAGATGTACGGCCCCGGCACGGCCGCGCGGCAGCTCTTAATCACCCGCCGCCTGATCGAGCGCGGGGTCCGGTTCGTGCAGGTCTGGTCGGGCGCGGGGCAGCCGTGGGACAACCACGACGCCCTGGAGGCCCAGCACCGCAAGCTCGCGGGCGAGTGGGACCGCCCCACCGCCGCCTTCCTCCGCGACCTGAAGCAGCGCGGCCTGCTCGACACCACGCTCGTCCTCTGGGGCGGCGAGTTCGGCCGCACCCCCGTCGCCGAACTCCCCGCGCTGAACGGCCGCGACCACAACCACTACGGGTTCACCATGTGGATGGCCGGCGGCGGCGTCAAGGGGGGCCACGCCCACGGCGCCACCGACGAGTTCGGCTTCGCCGCCGTCGAGGACAAGGTCCACGTCCACGACCTCCACGCCACGATCCTCCACCTCCTCGGCTTCGACCACGAGACGCTGACGTACCGCTACGCCGGCCGCGACTTCCGCCTGACCGACGTCCACGGCACGGTCGTCAAGGGCCTCTTGGCGTGAGCGCCGCCCCGCGACCGGGCTGACAGCCCCGGGCCGCCCCGCCGCCCGATGCGACCGGTGCCCGCCGGAGTCTGGGGCCATGCCGCCCCGGCCGACCGCGGGCAGGCGCCCCGTTCACGGCGCCCCACCCGCCTCCGGCGGCGGGGTCAGAATGGTACTATGAAAAAGAAATTATACCTTTTAGAATAAAATATCCCTATTGCGGATACAAATGGAATATATTAGAGTGTCGCCGTGCGCTCTCAAGAGGCCCGGTCCGGCTGAGGAGGGGGTCATGGTTGCACCTGGCGTCGGGTCGAACGGCTGGAGTCCCGCGCGGGTCCGCGGCGAGTTCGGGCTCGCCCTGACCGGGGCGGAGCGGGAGAAGATCCGGGCGAAGTTCCCGCCGACCGCCTCGCCGGGGCCGGGCGTCTATTACGCCGACGGGGTCTTCGAAGGCGGCGGGGTGCTCGGCCTGGCGTTCCTCGGCGCGGCGCGGTGCTGCGGCGAGGTCGGGATCCGGTGGCGGGGGCTGGCCGGGACCTCGGTGGGCGCCATCACCGCCTCGCTGCTCGCCGCGATCCCGTCCGTCGATGACCTGGAGGAGGTCTTCGGGGGCGTCGACTTCCTGAGCTTCGTCGGGGAGAAGACGAGCCGCCTCATCCTCGACTACGACCCGAGCAACGACCTCGACAACCCGGCCCAGATGCTCCTCATGCTCCTGCTGGCCAACCAGCTCGGCCAGTACTCGTCGGAGCCGCTGCGGGCGTGGCTCGAAGGCGCCTTGAAGCGCGGCGGGGTGACCACGTTCTCGGACATCGGCCCGGGCGAGCCGGAGCGCCAGTTGAAGGTCGTCGTGTCCGACATCACGCGCGGCCAGATGCTCGTCATCCCCGACGACCTCCCCGAGGACCAGCGGCGCTCGTTCCCCGTCGCGGAGGCCGTCCGGCTCTCCATGAGCATCCCGCTGTTCTTCACCCCGGGGCGGCTGAACGACGCCTTCGTCGTCGACGGCGGCATCCTGAGCAACTACCCGGTCTGGATCTACGACGAGAAGGACCCCGCGAAGGAGCCGAGGTGGCCGACGTTCGGCTTCCGGCTCTCCGACGCGAGGGACGGCCAGCCCCTCCAGATCCGCGGCGCGCCGGACATCCTCAAGGCGATGTTCAAGACGATGATGTACGCCCACGACCGGTACAACACGAGTAAACAGAAGCGCACCCGGACGGTCAACGTCGACCTCACCGGCGTCGGCGTGTCGGCGACGCAGTTCAACCTGACCGACGACCGGAAGGACGAGCTGTACCGCAGGGGCTACGAGTCGACGAAGCGCTTCCTCCTCGACGAGTGGGACTGGCAGGCCCACCTCGAATCCCGCGGCTTCGCGGCGAACTAGCCGGCGTCCGCGTCCACGCCCACGTCCACCGGCCCGGGCCGCGCGGGGGCGCGCGCGCCGTCATTCCGGAGTCACGACCCCATGGCCGACAGCGAACGCAGGACGCCGCCGGCGCTCTGGATGCTCGTCCTCGCCCTGTTCGGCGTCTACACGATCCCCAGGGCGTCGACGACCGGACCGGCGCCCGCCGCGTCGAAGTCGGGCGCCAAGACGCTGGAGGCGGGCGCCCCCTCCGGTTCGAAGGGGCAGGACGAGAAGGACGGCGAGGAGGGGTCGATCGGCCAACTGCTGCTCGACCACTTCACCCCGGGCGGGCGCCGGCCGCCGGGCGGGGTAGGGACGCCCGAGGCGTTGCTCAGGGCGTGCGCCGGCCCGCCCGAGGTCCGGTGCCTGATCGCCACGCTGGCCGACCCCGTCCGGAGCACCAGCGGCTACCATTTCGACGAGGGCCTGAAGGCGATCCTGCAGGGGGTCGAGTCGCGGCACTACGTCCTCGACCGCTATTGGGTCCCCTGGCTGAAGGACGCGGGCGGGCGGGGGGACCGGGCGCCGTCCCCCCGGCAGCAGCCCGACCAGGCAGGGCTGCTCGTCTTCCGCCACGACGGGCCGCTGAGGTGTGGGCCGAAGGCTAAGGCGCCGGCGCCGGACCGCCCCCTGCTGCTGGTCTTCCTCGTGCCCGAATCGCCGACCTCCGGCCTCAACAAGGCCGCGCTGGCGGAGAGCCTTGACTGGGCCGAGGCGCTCGACGGCCGTAATCGCGACTCTGCGTGGCTGGGCCCCCCTTGCACGATCAACATCCTCGGGCCGACGTTTACCGGCTCCCGGGCGTCGCTCGCGCAGGGGCTGAGGACCTGGCTGGGGCGGGGGTCGCGGTGGGCCCGGCCGTTCGAGTTCGACGTGGTGTCCGGGTCGGCGAGCGGGATCGCGGGGGCCTCCTTGGAGGAGGGCGTCAATGACGCGCTGGCGGTGGGCGCGGGTCTGCCCGGGAAACGCCTCCGTTACCGGACGACGGTCCATCACGACGCCGTGGTCCGTGAGGCGATGTACGACTTCCTGAACGTCCGGGAGAACCAGGTCGCCCTGCTGTACGAGTCGAACACCGGCTACGGCCAGTCGACGGCCGCCCGCGGCGGCGACCCCGACCCCGTCACAAAGGCCGTGGAGCGGAACGTCCACCGGTATCCGTTCCCGCAGCACGTCTCGCGGATCCGGGCCCTTTACGAGAAGCAGGACGCCTCGGGCGGCTCGACGGCGATCTTCCCGGCGAGCGAGCGCCTCGCCCCGGGCTCGGGGGAGGGGTCGGGGCCGAGGGACCTCATCGCCCCCCAGACGCCCGAGTTCACGACGCCGGTCGACGAACTGGTCATCGACGAGATCCTGCTCGACGTCGAGCGCCGGGGGATCCGGACGGTCGGGATCTCCGCGACCGACGTGCGCGACGTGATCTTCCTGGCGAGCAAGATCCGCCGGATGATCCCGGACGCCCGGGTCTTCACGACCCAGAACGACCTCGTCTTCACCCACCCCAAGTGGATCGCCGACCTCCGCGGGATGTTCGTCGCCTCCACGTACCCCCTGGTCGCCCGGAACCAGTCGTGGAGCTACCCCAACGAGGGCGACCGGCGGAGCGTCTTCTTCGCGAGCGACGACGCGCAAGGGGTCTACAACGCGACCGTCCTCCAACTCAACGGGTTGTGCCTCCGCGACGAGCCCGACGAGCCGGTCCACCTCGTGGAGTACGGGAGCCCGTTCGTCCCGCCGGACAAGGCCCGGTTGCGGGAAAACGCCCCCCCCGTCTGGATCGGGGTCGTCGGCAACCACGGGGTCTACCCGCTCCGGGTCGCGACCGCCGGCGCGCGTCAGGGCGTCGCCGACGATATCTACAAGTATCAACCCGAACATGAGGCCGCGCGGGACGACGCGGACCCGGTCGACCTCTTCCGCCCGGGGCTGCGCCCGGCCTGGGCGCTGCTCGTCCTCGGCCTCTCCGCGTTCGGCCTGACCCTCGCGGCCGTGGGGTGCCTCCAGGCCCGGTGGTGCCGGCGCCCCGGGGTCAAGGAATGGCGGCCGGACCTCGCCCGGTTGGCGGAGTTCCTGAACTGGTCGCGGGCCGAGCACTCGACCGGCCAGGGGGCTTTCCGGGGTCCCGGCCCGTTCCTCCTGGCGGCGCTGCTGCTGACGTCCCTCGTCTACGTGATGACCGCGCTCCCCCTGCTCCGCGTCTCCCGGATCGGGTTCATCTCCCTCGACCCCCGGCATCTGCCGTCCGCGCTGACGCTGCTGGCCCTGCTGGTCCTCGCCGCGTTGGCGACCGGGACGGCCGTCTCGGCGTGGGTCTGGTGGGTGACGCTGGGGGCCGACGCGCCGGCCGACGCGGGGGCGACACCGCAGGCGACCCCCGAGCCGTCCTGGGTGCGGCACGCCGCCGCCTGGACCCGAGAACGCCCCGGGCCGACCCTGGCGGCCGTCGTCCCCGCCGCCTTTGTCGTGGCGTTCACGTCGTACAAGACCGCGGAGGTGCTGTCCCGGCTGCCGGCCGACGGCCTCTCCCCCGACCAGACCGCCGCCCTCCTCGCGCTGTACCGGTCGAACGCGCTGTCGAGCGGCGTCTCGCCCGTCTTCCCGCTCCTGTTCCTCGGGGCGGCCGGACTCGGCTGGGTCTACGTCAACCTGAAACGCCGCCAACTTTACGAGCAGGCCACGCCGACCGGGCCGAAGAAGATTCCCGAACCGCAACCGACCGACCCGCCCGACAAGCAGGTCTGGCAGGAGATCCTACGCGACCGGCGCGAGTTCGAAGAGGCGACGGAATCGCCCTGGGGGTTGCTCGTGCGGCACCCGGTCGCGCTCGCCCTGACGCTCGCCTTCGGGGCGTACCTCCTCTGGAACCCGGTCGTGAGGACCGGGGATGTCCGCACGGTGGACGACGTCGCCTACCTGCGGTGTCTCACCGTCCTGTTCGCCATCGTCTTCATGGCGCTGGCGTGCACCGCCCTCCAACTCGCCCTGATGTGGGGGATGATCCGCGCCTTGCTGCACGGCGTCGCCCAACTCCCCCTGGTCAGGGCGATGGACCGGCTGCCGGCGCGGGCCGTCCGCTGGCTGTACAACCCCACGGCCTCCGACGTCGACCGGTTCGAGATGGTCCGGCGTCAGGCCCAGGCTCTTGCGGCCAAGAGCACCGAATCGGTCCTCCAGGAACTGGACGCGTGCGGCATCCGGCCGGACCCCGGCGAATGGGATAAACTGATGAAGAACCTGGCCGCACTCGGGCGGTCGGGGGGGGACGACCCGCTCCGGCTCCTGCGGACGACCCTCTCGCAATACTGGCGGAGCCAGGCCGTGACGGCCGCCTTCGCCGAGGCGCCCGATCCGTCGACGGGCAAGACGGGCGGGGAGGGCGAGTTCGAAGGGCTGAGGGGCATCGCGATGGCGCTGTCGGGCTCCGAGAGGCCGAGGCCGAGGCCGAAGGCGGAACTCCCCGAGTGGGTCCAGGCGGCCGAAGACCTCGTCGCCCTGATCTCCCTGCGCTGGCTGGCCGCCTCGGCCGCGCAGGTCTGGCTGATGATGGGCTTCCTGGTCGTCGGGGCGCTCTGCCTGCTGCTCGCCGCGAGCTCGTACCCCTTCCCCTGGCAGAGCCAACTGCTTTTCGCGGCGGGCGTGCTGGTGGCAGCCTCGGTCCTCCTGGTCTCCGCCGTCGCGCTGGGGATGAACCGGGACGAGGTCATCAGCCGGGTCGGTAACACCACGCCCCACCGCCTCAAGCTGGACCAGCCGCTTCTGATGAACCTGTTCACCTACGTCGTCCCGCTGCTCGGCGCCCTGGCCGCGATCTCGTTCGACGCCTCCGACACCCTGCGCACCTGGCTCGACGCGATCGTCCGCTGACCGTCCCCCGGGGCCACCCCTCATGGATAGCGCCGACCCCACGACATCCCTCCGGCTGTACGAGCGGGGCCACATCACCGCGTCGGAGTTGCTCGGCCGGGTCGTCCGACTCGCCGCGGACCGCCCGGCGGCGGAGACGGCCGCGACGCTCCCCGAATGGCTTCTCGACCGGCTGCGCGAGGTCTCGGCCGCCCCGCCTCCCTCCCTCGATCGCGCCCCCCGGTCCTTCCACATCGGCTCCTGGGTCGCGCCGCACGATCACGAGGCTTGGGAGCATCGGGAACGTCGACTCTGGTTCGAAGGCGTCTGGAACTGGCACCGCCACTTCAAGGCCCAAGCCTGAGCCTCGCGCGGGAATTCGCGGCGGGTCGTCCGGCCGATTCCGCCGCGGCGCCTGAAGTGACGGGCCGGACGCCCCCCTTCCCCGCCGGCGCGACCGCCTCGTAAGAAGCTCGCCTCCCCGCCTCCCGGGGCCGCCGGCGCGACGCGGGCGGCTCGTCGTCCGGAATTCCAAATTGAGGCCTATTTTCAAGATTTGGTGTTGAAAGTCCAAAATTTGGACCGTATGTTTCTGTTGAGAAATCGGCTTCCGGTTTCCGCGCCCCGGGCGGCCCAATCATGACCCGGGGGGGTCGAACGTCCCGGGGGGGCCCCGGGCGTCAAAGGGCGAAGGGAAAGGCGAGCACCTTTATGACGGTCCCCCGTCCCGGGGGCGGTTCGACCCCGAAGCCTACGCCCGCGCGCTGTCGGGCGACGACCCCTACGTCCGCGGCGAGCGCGCCGCGGTCCGATCCGAACACGTTGACCCGTCGGCCGGCGTGGCCGCGGGGGGCTTTCATTGAACCCCGGGGGGGCGATCCCGTGCGAGACGAACGGTGGGAGAAATCGATGCGCGACGCGGCGGAAGGCGTCCTCTTCGGCCGGCCGGGGTCCGAGCGGCTGCGCCCGTTGTATCTGGTCTTACACCAGCGTGTCGGCGGCCGGACGTTCTTCTTCACGTCCCTGGTCGCCGCGCCCGACGTGACGCCGATCGTCGACCACCCGCGCGGCGTCCGGATCGCCGGGGCCCGCCTGCCCGACGCGACCTTCGTGGTCCCCGCGAGGGACCTCGCGGCGTACGACGAGGTCGGTTACGGCGTCTTTCATGAAGAGATGTTCGGACGACGGGTGGACGAGAACGCCGTCGCGCCGGCGGGCCACCGCAGCGTGGTGGCGGTCCGCGACAACCGCGTGGTCGGCTGGCTCTCCGCGCACGAGACGACCGGCCCGCTGCTGGTGGCGACCGCGGGCCGCGACTGGTTCGACGCGCCCCGGTGCCTCTTCGTCCCGCCGCTGAAGAAACCCCACCCGGCGGTCGAGTCGGTCTGGGTGGCGAGGGACTTCCGGCGGTCGTCGATCGCCTCCGAGATGGTCCGCGCCGCCGCGGCGACGTGGGGCCTTCGGCCGACCGAACTCGCCTACGGCCTTCCGTTCAGCCGCGCCGGCTTCCGCCTCGCCCGGTCCGTGACCGGCGGCCGCTTCCTCGCGGCGACCCCGTTCGTCGTCGCCGGCGCGGCCGACGGCGCCGACGCCTCGCGCCTCGCCCGGCCCGACGCGACCCTCGACCTCGGTCCGATCCCCACGGACCTCCTGGAGGAAGGCCGGAACGCCCTTGCGGCCGGCCTCGGCCCGGCCGTCGGACGTTGGGACTCGGGGGCCGGGGTCAAAGGGCGTCGCCCCCGACGGCCTCGCCGCCGGCGCGCGTCCCGAGGGCGTTGAACGTATGGGGGGAGACCGTGGCTTTGATGAATCGTACGGAGCCGTCGCAGTACAAGAAGTTGCACCCGCCGGGGTGGAGGCTCCAGAACCCGTCGGCCCCGCCCCCCGGCGAGTTCGGCGTGCCCCCCGTCGGCACGGCTCCGAGGAGGACGTCCGACGCCGGGCCGGTCCGCCCCAAGACCATGAACATGGCCGAGGCGCAGGTCTGAACCGGCCAACCGGTTTTTGTGCAGAGGATGAAATTCGGGTCCCCGACGCCGACCCAGGTCGCGTCCGCGACGTTCCTCGACCGTTCGCCGACCATCAGGGTCGTCGACGTCCCGTCGGCGACGTCGCGGACCGCGACCCGGCTGTTCAGGAAGAACACGCCGTCGCCCGCCGCCGGTCCGCCGCCCCCCTTGAGGGCGACCGAGCCCGCGGACGCCACGTATTGGGCCGTCGTGAGCCGTTCGAGGCCGGCGATCGGTTGTTCGATGAAGCCCTGACTCAGCGGCCCCCGGCCCCCGGAGCTCGGGCAAAGGAACGCCGCGAGCCGCGTCTCGACGGCCGTTCGGTTCGCGGGCGCGGCGAAGGAGACGCCGACGTTGATCGAATCGTACAAGGCGCTTTGGTCGAGCGCGCCCAAGAGGCGGGCGCCCCACGCCCAGCCCGGCATGAACGGCCGTTCCAGGGAAAAGCCCGGCGGGTACGCGCCGAGGGTGTCGTGGTAACTGGAAAGGGCCAGGCCGAGCTGCTTCAGGTTGTTCCGGCATTCGGCGCGCCGGGCCGACTCGCGGACCGCCTGGACGGCGGGCAGTAGCAGCGCGATCAGCACGCCGATGATGGTGACCACCGTCAACAGTTCGATCAGCGTGAAGCCTCGCCGGGCCGGCGTCTTGCGTCGCCCCGAGGCGTGGACGGAGCCGCTCATCAGGACCTCGATTCGGGTAGTGACCGCGTTCCTCCCCCGGCCGCGACGAGGTCTTTTACCGGTTCCGGTCGAAGTTCGGTAGCTCAAACGACCGACGCCGGCCGCGGGCGTCGCCGTGACGTCGTTTCAACGTGGGGGCTTCGAAGGCCCGGGTCTCTAATAGAGGTCGCTCCAGCTTCGGGTGTCGAAGTGGTAGATCCTCCGGTGGTGCGGCGGAACGACCTGCCAGACGAGCATGGGCGTTCCGAGGTTGTAGTAAACAAAGTGGCCCGGAGGCCCCAGGCAGTATTTCGCGCGGGGCACGGGGTTCAAATCGCGCGGCACGAGGTCGTCAAGCGTCTTGGGGAACCGGCCGTGAGCGGCGTGATAGGCCTCGCAAGCCGCAACGACCCGCCGGGCGTTCGCCTCGGCGACCTGGAGTTGAACGGCGTCGTTGGTCCAGACGAGCCCCAACGTCAGGACGGGGATTCCGGCCCGAACGAGTGCGAGGCCCCAGCCGGGGCGTTCGACCGCGCTCCTCACGAGGCTGACGAGGAGCCAGATCGGACAGAGGACGCACGACATGACGGACGACCCGTACAAGGCCCCGTCCCAGGCCACCAGGGCGGCGGCGGCGACGACGCCCCGTTTCACGCCGCGGAAGACTCTCATCGCGTCAGACATTTTGATCAATGCATCCTTCCTCGCCCGCACGGTCTGGCCCGGCGGCGTGGGGCGACTTGCGGCCGGCTACGGGCGGAACGTCTCGACGTCCAGGCCGTTCTCGGCCAGGAACGCGAGGACCTCGTCGACGGTGGCGAAGACGTGCCTGTCGTCGCGGGTGTACGATGACTCGTCGTATTGCCCACCCCTCGGGCACTCCTCCCAGGTCAGTACGTAACCGCCCTGGTGCTTCCAGACGCTGACCAGCCCCTCGCGATCCCCCGCCGTATACAGGCGGTTGTTGCACCGGCCGTCTTCCAGCCGCCTCCGGAACGTCTCGGGGCTCATCGACGCCACCCCCCCGCCGCCCGGCGGTCAAGCGGTCATCCCGACGCCGAGGCGGGTCGGCGATCTCGCGGGCCTGCCGCTCGATGACGGCCAGCGATTCGCCAGAGGTCGGCCGCACGTCACCCACGCCCGACTTCGACACGAGGCGACGTCTCCCGGCTATCGGTTCGTCGTCCGAGGCGGTAAACGGGTACGTTCGGCCACTTAGGCGAGTATGGATTGGATGACCCGGCCGTGGACGTCGGTCAACCGGCGGTCGGCGCCGTTGTGGCGGACGGTGAGCGTCTCGTGGTCGAGGCCGAGGAGGTGGAGGAGGGTCGCGTGCTGGTCGTAGCACATGGTCGGGTCGACGGCGGCGCGGAAGGAGAACGCGTCGCTCTCGCCATGGGTGGCGCCGGCCTTGACGCCGCCGCCGGCCATCCAGGAGACGAACGTGTTGCCGTTGTGGTCGCGCCCCTTCCCCCCCTGGCTGTACGGGGTCCGGCCGAACTCGGTCGTCCAGAGGACGACGGTCTCGTCGAGCAGCCCGCGGGCCTTCAGGTCGACGAGCAGGGCGGCGACGGGGCGGTCGGAGCGGACGCACATCCGTTCGAAGTCGGAGGCGGGGAAGACGTCGCCGTGGTTGTCCCAGTTGCCCGCGGCGCCGTTGAGCCCGGAGCCGCACCAGACCTGGACGAACCGGACCCCGCGCTCGACCATCCGGCGGGCGATCAGGCAGTTCTTGCCGAGGGGGGCGGTGGCCGGGTCGTCGAGGCCGTAGAGGCGGCGGGTCGCGGGGGTCTCGCCGCGGACGTCGAGGACGTCGGGCACGGCCAGCTGCATCCGCGCGGCGAGCTCGTAGCCGGCGATCCGGGCCTCCAGCCGCGAGTCGCCCGGGGCGCGGCGGGCCTGGCGGCGGTTCAGGGCGTCGAGCGCGGCGCGGCCGTCGCGCTCGGCGTCGGGGGTCACGAACCGGGCCGAGCGGGACGGGTACAGGTCGGGCACGGGGTCGTCGGCCGACGGGTTGAGCATCACCCCCTGGTGCGCGGCGGGGAGGAAGCCGTTGGTCCAGGCCGCCTTGCCGGTCCAGGGGAGGCCGACCGGGTCCGGCAGCGCGACGTACGCGGGGAGGTCGTCGGTCTCGCTGCCGAGGGCGTAGCTGACCCAGGCGCCGACGGTCGGGAAGCCGGGGACGACGAACCCGCTGGTCTGCATCGTCTGCCCGGCGCTGTGCTCGCTGGTCGGGGCGTGCATGGCCATGAGGAAGGCCATGTCGTCGACGCACCGGGCGAGGTGCGGCAGGGCGTTAGTCACCCACCGCCCCGTCTCGCCGTGCCGCGCCCACTTCCAGGGGCTTTTCAGCAGCGGCCCGGCCGACGCGGCGGTCCCGCCGGTGACGGTGAACGGCACGGTCTCGCCGTGGCGACGGATGAGCTCGGGCTTATAATCGAACGTGTCGCACTGGCTCGCCCCGCCGAGCATGAAGAGTTGGATGACGCGCGTGGCCTTCGCCGGGCGTCGGGGGCGGTCGGCGGCGGCCCCGTCGCGGGCGGCCAGCCAGTTGAGCGCGACGGCGCCGAGGCCGCCGGCGGCGCCCC
>Ga0164243_10011072_pt1 | contig 12911 bp, 9 predicted proteins | sample OricompcompostOP_FD_108781 | JGI IMG/M metagenome (GOLD analysis project Ga0164243, IMG submission 108781) | Organic Plus compost microbial communities from Emeryville, California, USA - Original compost - Organic plus compost (OP) | ecosystem: Engineered > Solid waste > Mixed feedstock >...
GTTGAATCTGCCGCTGGTGGGCCTGTGGGTGCGATTGCTGTTGGTTCCTCGTCCGTATCTGTATGCGGGCATCCTGGTTTTTGCCATGGTCGGGATCTGGGGCGTCGGTACGTCGTGGATGGATCTGCTGCTGATGTTTGTCATCGGTTTGGCAGGTTATGTGATGCGCGTGTATGACTTTCCCATTGCGCCGGTGTTGATCGGATTGATTTTAGGGCCGCTGGCAGAGACGCAATTACGGCGCGCCTTGTCGATTGGCGAAGGCAATCCGCTGGTGCTGGTGTCGTCGCCGTTGTCGGCCACCTTCATCGTGTTGGCGCTGGCGGTGCTGTTCTTGCCGGCGCTGTTGCGCAAGTTGCGGGCGAATGCGTGATCGTTCTGCCATCCTGATACGCGAGCGCAGCGTTCGGACAGGCATATAAGAATAGTCCTGTTTTTAATTTTCCGGATTGTCTTGCGTAAAGCGAGTGATCTGCGGTTCAGCCAGCGATATCAACGTCTTTGCCGCTGAAGGGGTAGCGCAATCCGGTCGCTACCCCACTACAAAACAATAAGAACGTTCACTAGCCTAGCAGATCGCTCAGCCGAGGGCGATGCGTTGGCGCCTGTTTAGACCGTTGGAAACTGTGCAGCGACATGCCTCGATGCTGGGCGTCTGGCCCTGACTGAGCCCTATCGGCTCAGTTATTGATTCCTTCTCTCAGTTGTCACGTTCATCGCATCGCGTTGCCGGTGGCGGTGTCGTGTGCGTCGCAAATGTGTAGATGATGCGTTCGTTTCTTATTCCAAGCATGCTGGTAGAAATCCTCATATATGGGGTAAAACTACAGGGGCAGCGAGTACTTGGAACGATCAAGCGATGAAACACTTGCATGACATCGTCCGATCTCCTGGGCAATTCAAGCAAGTCGCGACAGACAAGGGAATCTCTTTTTTGGAAAAGCGATTACCTGACGGTCGAGGTGTACGTCTAAATATGGACGGCACGTTCAAGGGTTTTGTCGATTAAGCATTTATGGCTGAAGTATACGAAATCGTTTTAGAAGAAGTCCCCCGGAGGAGTTTGCTTCCTTTGCTGAAAAGCTTGGAAGCAAAGGCCGGGACGTTTGTCGACCTAACAGTATCTGAGCCGCTCGGGGCTTCAGCTGGGACTGAAATAACCAATGAGTTGATAGATGCCGTTATCGACTGCCAAGACACTATTTGCATAATGGGCCGAATCTGTTATTTGGAGATTTTTGGCGACAAATGTCTTAAAGACGTTTTTTTGCGAGTCATTAAATATAACGGTGGGATAGACGTCGAGCTGTCTTTCGAAGACTCAGGCTATTCTGATATTGAAGCTGTGATGTTGGCTATGCAGCGTTATGTTAGTAGTCTGGCAGAGCAATTTCGAATTCCCGTCTTTTATGGCGGGTTAGAGCCGGCGGTAGATTTGGATACCAGATATTTTACTAACGATGTTTTTCGTTATAACAGAACTTCGTGAATGGCACTGGAAGCTCTATATGTGTGGATACTATCGCGCTGCATAGCGTTCAATTTGGCAGGTGGTGACGTCGCTAGTCGCCCCTAGCGACGCCACTCAGACAGCTTAAAGATCAGCTATCCGTCGATACTCGTCTCCCCGCACCGTGCGACGTACTGTACGGTGATAAACGTACGGTTTGGTTAAACAAACTGCTTGCTCGGTTTAACCGTATTGCTGGGGTTGCTGTGAGCGTCAACCTGTTGTTGAGCGCCCGTAGTCCGCATAGGATCGGCTAACCAATCCAAGTCGTCGATGTCATCTATCTTGACACCGGCTGTCATCAAAATAGCGACGACATGGGTATTGCCCGCTCGTATCTCGTTTCGCAGCATTATTTCGGCAATGTCCCTAAAGAGCTCTTTGATCCCCGGGCGAGCGTTTAATAGTTCTTTCAGCCCACGGATTTTCAACGACGGGGATAGATGTTTGTCTAGGGCATAGTGTTGGATCATCGAATAAGCAATAGCACCCTGGCCCAGGGGAGAAGGCCGGGATAGCAAGGCATTCATGACATCGTCCTGTTGGATGCCGTCGCATTTGAACAGGTTTTTTATTGTCGATACATCATTATGAAAAGAAGAAAAAAACAAAGCGTGGTTCCAGCTCACGCCACCTGCAATCATCAGTTCCGCCGCCTTTAGATTGCTCTGCGCCAACTGGTCATGGAGTGCGTTCTCCGAGGTACGCGTACCATAGTCAGGTACTTCCTCCCAATCAACGATTTTCCGAATCGCGCTGATACGTTCTTCGCGGCTGAGGCCCGGCATGTTGACAACGGCTTCCATCAACGGGCCGGGGCTGATGCTCTGCGATCTGGCCATTTCCATCAATCCGGCCAGATTACGCCTTTGCCCGAAGTGCGCGGCAACAAGCTCGCCTGCACTTGGCACATCGTCGCATAACCATTTCAGCCAGTCCATGCTTGGAACGTTGTGCGATTCCAGCGCGTACGCCATAACATCGGAGATACCTCCGTTTCCGTCCGAGAAGCGAAATAATCTATCCTTGATGATCAGCTTCACGGCATGCCATTGACCTCTATCAATGAAGCTCTTAGCAACCTGAACCGTATCTGCCCCTGCTTCAAAGAACACAGAGGCAATGCACGAATCGCCCATTGCAGCAGCGAACGCAAAAGCCTTTGTCATATCTCCTTGTACAGTCATCAATACCGACTCTGCCAGCTTAGGTACGACGGCGTTGTGCGCAATAAGCGTCCTGGAAAACCAGTGAGTCTCGCAGTCACTGACCAGACTGCGAATCTCTGACCCCACCTCCATGCTTTTGCTACGCATGAAGATTCTGGCAAGCCGATCCGACACGAGTGTGCCGGGTTGACGCGGCACGGCTTGACCAGCGCTATCGGCCTTACTGTGAAGATCGCTTTCCTCCGTGTCGGTCTTGATCGTTTTTGCGCTCGTTTCTGGCGTAGTGGGTGTGGTCATTGCAGGCCATGGACGGGACGCGCCAGCCGGCAGAGGGTGTATGTATTCCATAAGCGTTTTCAAAAAATAATGTTGCTGATTGATGATTTCACCGATGGATGAGTAACACTGACATTAAGCGTGTTCCTGTTTCTCGTCCGCAGGTGTCACGTCAGGCCGTAAGCCGTCCTTTTGAATAGACGATAGCGGGTAGAATTTCGAGGGTCCGCGATATGAAGACCTCTTGGAAAAAAGCAGACCTACAGAAAGCCAGATCGTCGCGGTACGTCCCGCAGATGCCCGTTGCGGCATCGGCGAATATTGGGATTGGTCCTGTTTTAGTTTTCTGAATATCTGCATGAGAACGGCATCACTTGCCGCTCAACCAGCTAAATCCAGGCGTTTGCTGCCAATAAACACACTGCCCAGCGGGACTTGTCCTCTACAAAACAATAAGAGCGTTTGCTAGCCTCGGCTTTCGCTCAATCCAGAGAGATCCGGGCGAAACCGATTATTGAGAAATCGTGTTGCGGAATTCTTTGCGTTTCTGGAAATACACATCAGCGCACGAACGTCTACAGGATCGGGTTCAAAAACAATCACTGCATAGCAACGTGCCCAGCGTTAAAGGGCACTCGACCTTGCACGTCAAATAACAAGACAAAACATGATGAAGAGACTATTGATTTTGTGTGTCGCGGGCTTGCTGTGTAGCGTTGCTCTTACCGCCTGCCGAAACGATCCGGAACCCACGGCGAAACAGCGGGAAACTTGGCTGGCCGTCAATAACAGCAGTCCATTCGGCCACGCTATGCGTGATAGATCGGAAATTCTGGTGGGAATGGTGGAAGATGAACTACGCGCAGCGTTGGATCATCATGGATGTCCTATCAACAGTCCGTCGGTGGCAGAGCGGCTGTTCTCTCCTGAGTACTATAAATACGTCGAAACAGTCGGCCGGCAATGGCTTGCCGATAACTCGGCATTCTATGTTCTTACGAATGGACCGCTCTTGCATGCGTTGGAGCATCTTTCTGACGCGGAGTATCAGCAAAGTATGAATATGCTGACGCATCCTGATTTGCAGTATTCGAGAACGATTGCAGACATACGGTCCACGGTGGACTGGTTGTTCTCGGAACGACTGGGCTATCCCAGGTCTGGGGATTCGGTTTATCAAAAGTTGGCAATGCTGGTGGAATTCAAAAAGAATCTCGACAACACAGGGCATACCGACATTGTGGCCCGCGCCATTGGTGCGATTGATAAAAATACCGAAGAAAGTTTTCACGCGTTGCCAACAACGATGTCAGCGCCTATTGACGAAAAATGGATCGCGATGGCGCAATGGTTTATCGGTGACGAAAAACGCGAACATATCTCGTCGTCGCTGTTGGAATCTGTCCCAGTTGAGACCGTTACCGCTGTACGAGACTACGAAGGATCGCCTCTAAACACGCGTATGGCCGAAGCCCGTGAGGCGATTTATCTATGGCGTACTAGGGGCTCTTCTGACGAGTCCGCTGCGACAGAGCAGGAGTTGCTCGGAAAAGACATCATCGCCAAACATCTCGGCCCCGCTGTGGGCGCTGATATCAGGCTGTACATCCTTTATAACCACAGAACAAATCTGCGGAGACTAGCCGTCAGCTACATCAAGGAGAATTACAAAGAGCTATGCCCGACCCTAGGCTCGCCGCGATTGAATCGCCTGTCGCGGTACTGAGCTCTCGCGCGAGGGAAACACTACGCTACTCCCTCCGCGTACCCGTCCCGCTGCGGATCCGCACCGCCCTCGAGCTTGCCATCAAACTGCGTAATCCCATGTACGCCTGCAAAGGCATAGCTCAGATAGCTGCGGCGGACCTCGTAGCCGAGTTGTTCCACCGCTTTCTGTACGTGGACAGGAATGCGGTTGGAAATGTCAATGGCATTGCTGGTGGCAACGATACGTGGGGCGATGATGGCTTCTTGAACGCCCATGCCCCATTCGAGTACGTTGAGGATGACCTGTGCAACCGCAGGGCCGATCCAGGATGCACCGGGTGCGCCGAGCGTGAACACAGGTTGTTCACCGTCGTAGATGATGCTGGGGCACATGGAAGAATAGCGGCGTCTGCCCGGGCCTATGGAGTTCGGCGTGCCAGGCGTGGGATCAAAGGTGCTCATGGCGCCGTTCATCATGAAGCCCGTGTCTTTGACGATGAATCCGGACGGATTGCCCAGCGTGTGCGTCAACGACACGATCATGCCATTGGCATCGATGGCGCTGACGTGCGTGGTGTGTTTGGATTCCCCCGGCGTGCGGCGGACGACGTTGGCTTTTTCACCCGAACGGATGCGTGCGGCCTGTTCGTGGCAATAGGCATCGGACAGCAGGCGGTCAATGGGATTGTCGCAGTGGTCGGGATCGCCGATGAATTGTTCTTTGTCGCGCAGGGCGATTTTCATCGCTTCAGCGAGGACGCTGATGTATTGCGGCGAGTTGTGGCCCAGGGCAGGCAAGTCGAATTGCTCGGCCATGCGCAGTATCTGCCCCACCAGTACGCCGCCGCCAGGAGGCGCGGGCATATCTACGCGCCAGCCGCGATAGTTGACCGATAGCGGATCCGTTGTGCGCAGACGAAACTGCGCCAAGTCCGCCACCGAGAGCAGGCCGTTGTTGTTGCGCACGTCGTCGATGATGTGCGCTGCCAGCGAGCCGGTGTAGAAACTTTCGGCGCCTTCTTGTGCGAGGGTTTGCAACGTGGCAGCTAAATCCGGATTGCGGATATAGGAGCCTAGTTTTTTGTATGAACCGTCAGGCTCCAGGTAAATGCGGCGTCCGTCAGGCGTGAGGGCGAGTTTCTCGCCGTAATTCATGCGGCCGTACTTGCGTTCGTTTTGCGTAAATACGGTGTACACATGGGGCCGTACGATCCATCCATCACGGGCGCAGTCGATAGCGGCTCCAAAAAGGTCGCCCCAGGCCATGCTGCCGAATTCCGTATGCGCCGCGGACAGGGCCTTGAGGATGCCAGGGGCGGTGACCGATTGCACACCGGCTTCGTTCACGAAGTCTTTTACGATGAAACCAAATCCATCGGTCGTTTCACCCAGGACGATGTCCTGCCACATGTCGGCACGGCTCTCGATGGGGCAGCCGCCAAAGCCTTCGTAGACTTTCCGCGTGCCGGTGGCCGGATCATAGATGTGCAGCATGCCGAATCCGCCGATACCGCACATCAATGGATCGACAACACCTTGCACCATGGCGCACGCAATCACTGCATCCAGGGCGGAACCTCCTGCCCGCAGAATCTCCGCTCCAGCCGAGACAGCTTCGGGCTGAGGCGCCACAATCATGGCTTTAGGGGCGGGTATCTTGCGTGCAGGGATGCGTCCCATGGCGGCTTCCTTAGATGAAATCGACAGACGGATAAGCTTTACAGCCCGGCTTTGAATTCCTTGTTCCAGAAATCCAGGCTGGCGGCGCGATGACTGGCCAGGGCTTTCAGATCGTAAGGATGAATGCGGGCGAGTTCTTCTTTGGTAAAGCCCACGGACGCCTGGAGCTCGGGCGGCAGCGAGGCGTTTTTGACCGTAGGCGCGTATCCCATGGTGTCGGCAAAATGTACCTGGCCCGCAGGATCGAGCAGCGCATTCATGTATTTCCAGGCCGCGTCTTTGTTGCGGCTGTTTTTGGGAACGGCGGCTTCGAATGTCACGGGGATGGCGCCTTCTTCGGGGATGACGAAGTCCAGCGGCAAGCCGGCTTCTTTCCATTGCAGCGCGCGGGCTTTCCACATGCAGGCGATCCAGATTTCTCCGGATTTGAAGGCGGCGGCGACCGCTTCGTTGGACGGGAAGACTTTGGGCGAGTTGGCTTTGAGTTTTTTCAGGAACGCGTAGCCAGGTTCGAAGCTGGATCCGTCGCCGCCTTCGGCCAGGCCGACAAAGAGCGTATTGAAATTAAACAGAATGTCGGAGAAACCCACTCTGCCTTTGTATTGAGGGTCCAACGCGTCTTTGAATGAGCGGGGCGGTGTCTTGACGAGGTCTTTGTTATAGACCAGCACCATCGCGCTGAAAATATGGGGAATGGAATAAGGCGTCTTGAACGTGTCGATCGCGTTGGCGAGATTGGGGATCTTGTCCGCGGTCACGGGTTCGAGTACGCCAGCCGTGCTGGCGTCATACATGTCCAGGTCACCCAGCAGCGCGATATCCATGGAGCCGCGACGCGAGTTGCGCTCGGCTTTAAGCTTTGTATTGCGCGCGGTGGCGTTGCCGGTATCGAATACCACATCCACGCCTTGGGCTTTGACGATGGGACTGATGAACTGTTGCAGCAGGTTTTGATAATCGCCGCCCCAGGTCCCTACAACGACGTTGGAGGAGGCGGCGTGTGCCATGCCAGGAATCAGAGGCAGAGCCGGCGCGATGGCCAGGCCCGCCGCCTGTTTGATAAAACCGCGTCGATGGAGATTGTGCTTATGCATGGTGCCCTCTGTGGAAATGGCGCAGGGGTGGAGCTTCCTGCTGGGAAAAAGGGAAAGCGGCAGCAGCCGTTAACACGACCGGTGCATCTGGAAAGGCTGCGTTGATGTCTGCCGCATCGATATCGCGGGTGATGACAACGCAGATGTCATCGGTATCGGTACGCTGTGTCATCCTGCGCGGCATGCCGAACGTCGTGCCTACGCTTTGGATCAGGATAGGTTCGTCGCAATCAGTGGCGTTGAAGACCGCCTTGACCCGCAACAGCCGATCGCCGCATAGACCCGCCAGGTCGTCCAGCCAGATCGATAGATCTTCCCATTCGGCCGGTGCGCGCCGTGTGCCTTTGAGCACGTGGATACGCGGATGTGCCTGCGCACGCGTGTCAGACGAGAGCAACGCCTGTAGCGCGAGGTCAACCGGATCGCTGGCGGGCGCAGCTGTGAACGCCTGCCGTACGGCTTGAGTGCGATCGGCATCTGCGACGATCTGGGCCAGCGGATTGACACCGCGAATGGCACTGAGGTGTTCTTGAACGGTTTCTGGTGCGATCAGATCGATTTTGGTCAGCACGATACGTTGCGCGGCTGCGAGCTGGGCAGCAGCCTCGTCAAAGGACTCGATATTGAGCAGACCTCGTTCGCAGTCGTAGGTACTGACCACTGAGATACGCAAGCCGCGTGAACTGAGCAGTGGATCTGCCAGCGATGCGATGATGGGGCCGGGCCGCGACAGGCCGCTGGTTTCCAGCACGATACGCGTGAGAGGCCCATGGCCCGCGGGACGAGATGCGTCGAGCAAGGACATCACGGTATCGACCAGGCTGCTGCGCAGCGAGCAGCATACGCAGCCGTTGGCCAACATGGTGACGGAATTCTGCGAGCCGTCTTCGACGATCACGCCGTCGATGCCGATTTCACCGGCCTCGTTGACGATGACGCCGGTTTCACCGCGGTCATCGCTTTGCAAGAGATCGACCAGCAATGAGGTTTTGCCACTGCCCAGAAAGCCCGCGAGAATGATGAGCTCAATCGGCGCGTTATCGCGTGACAGAGAGCCGTGCTGACGAGATGTCGAGTCGCTGCCAGAGGTGGCCGACGCAGGGGATGCGCCGCCGGCCGCGGGGACGGCATCACGGCGGGAGCCCGTCGAATCGGGTGCGTGAGGATCAGCGTACATAGGGCGGCCGGTTTTTATCATCGCCCCAGCCATCGTTGACCAGTGCGCGTACATCAGCGAGCAATTGGTCTACGTCATATACGATGCCGGACTTGATGGTGTATTGCAGGGCGCGGCGCCATTCAGGCTGGCCGGTGCCGTCGTTCAGGCGCAACGCGCCTGTGCCATACAGCAGTTTGAAGTCCTCGAGCGGGTTTTCCTGCAGAACCAGCAGGTCTGCGCGTTTGCCGATGTCCACCGAGCCGCGGTCTTCGTTGACACCGAGCAACTCGGCGCCCTGCGAGGTGGCGCTGCGCAGTACTTCCAGCGGATGAAAACCGGCTTCTTGCAGCAGTTCCAGTTCGCGGATCAAACCGAAACCAAAGATCTGAAAGATGAAGCCGCTATCGCTGCCGGCGCAGACACGGCCACCGAGGTTCTTGTACTCGTTGATGAACTGCATCCAGAGGCGATAGTTTTCTTTCCATTCGATTTCGTTGGTCGTGCTCCAGCGATACCAATAGGAACCATGGCCGCCGCGTTGGGGTTGGAAATATTTCCAGACGGCTTTCCATGTGTACTCGTCGTGCCAGTCGGCACGGCGCGCACGCATCAGGTCGCGGTTGGCGTCATAGATGTTGAAGGTGGGGACAAAGGTATGGCCCAGTTCCAGGAACTGTTCCATCACCGATTTCCACTTTGCGCTGCCCGGCGCAGCGGCTTGCTTGAATGTCTGGCCAGCCAGCGCGAAACGGAAGTATTCGTCGTTGTAGTTGTAGTCAGTGGGGTAGTTCTGTACGACCTGGTTTTCGAACAAGGCTTCGGGCAGACCGTAATAGTGTTCGGAACTGGTCAGACCCCACTTGGCGGATTTCAGCGAGTTGACGCGTGTTACGGCCATTTGGGCGTGATGGCAGCCGGAACCCAGGCCGACTTTGGCGGCCTCGTCCAACGCCGCCTGCATGATCGTGGGCGGCGCGCCGAAAAATTTAATGCCATCGGCGCCGCGGGCCTTCAGGCGCTGTACCCAATCGCGCGCTTGATCGGAAGTGTGAATGGTCTTGACGCGATCATTGACGGCGGGGAAATAGGCGTACGACAGGATATGCGGCGCGGCGATTTCGTTCTTGGCCGAGGCTTCTCTTTGCTGCAGGGTATATCCCAGCCCGTTCAGGCCACCCATTTCGCGTATCGTCGTGACGCCGTGCGCCAGCCACAGTTTGTAGATGTAATCGGCAGGCGGCTCGACGTCGCACATGGAGTGGTAAGGCGTGCCGATGTGCGCATGCGAGTCGATCAGGCCGGGCATGACGAATTTGCCGTGGCAGTCAATCTCGTGATCGCCGGGAGCAGGGCGGCGTGCCGGATTGATTGTGTCCAGCGATGCGCCGACGCTGATCAGGGCGACGATACGTTCGTTCTCCACGACGATATCGACGGGCCCCCACGGCGGCGCGCCGGTGCCATCGATGATGGTGGCGCCGCGCAGTACCAGGCGCTTAAAGGGGCCTTCACCGCGATCGCGAGAGGTTGCGGCAACAGGAGGCTTCCAGCCTTTGCTGGCATTGAGGTCTCCCATTTCCTCGCCGGGCTGGGAGTTGATATAGGGATTGTCGGGCTTGGACATGGGATTCCTTTAATCGGGTTCAGGCGGCGAGTTCGTCGTGATAGATCTGGCCAGCCTTCATGACCAGCGGAATGTGATCGCCTTGGCCGAGCAGACAGTTGATGTCTTTGTAGGGGTTGCCATCGACCACTAGAACGTCGGCAATCGCGCCGGGGATGAGCTGGCCGAGTTTGCCTTGCATGTTCAGAATTTCGGCGCCGATCAGCGTGGCGCTTTGCAGGACCTCGAAGTTCGGCAGAACCTCGGCGCGAATACGGAACTCATCGCTTTGCAGGCGCTGCGAGGGTCCGAGCAGGTCTGAACCGAAGCCCATTTTGACGCCTGCGCGTTTGTATAGCTCTAGCGAAGCGAGTCCTGCGGTGCGTACGGTCGCGATCTTGGCGACACTGTCGGCAGGCAGGCCGTACGAAGCGCCTTCGTTGGCGAGCGCTTCGTAGGTGACCAGGGTAGGCACCACATAAGCGCCTTTTTCCGCCATCAGCCTGGCCACGGGTTCGTCGATCAGGTTGCCGTGTTCGATGGTGCGCACGCCATTGCGCACCGCGCGTTCGATAGCTTCGGCAGTGTACGAATGCGCCATGACGTAAGTCTGGCGGCCACGGGCCTCGGCAACGATCGCGGCGATTTCTTCTTCGGAATAGCCATAGGCGGCAATCGGATCGGTGGGCGATGCCACGCCGCCAGACGCCATGATCTTGATCTGGTCGGCGCCCATCTGGAATTCTTCACGCACGGCGCGGCGCAGGTTGTCGACACCATCAACGACGCGGCCGATGTCACCGGCGCGAAAGCAACAGCCGCAATAGCTCATCGGACGCAGATGATCCGAACGCTGGCGCGGATCGCCATGGCCGCCTGTCTGGCTCAGCGCACGGCCGGAAATGAACAGGCGAGGGCCGACGACGGTGTTTTCTTCGACGGCGCATTTCAATCCCCAGCCCGCACCGCCCGCATCGCGCAGGGTGGTGAAGCCGCGGCGCAGCATCGCGGCCATGATGGGCACGGCGCGCATCATCACCAGCGCGTCAGGCAACGCGCCCTGGCTGCTCAGGTTGAGCTGCGTGGCCATGACGTGGCCATGCAGATCGATCAAGCCTGGCATGACGGTCTTGCCGGTGGCGTCGACCACGCGGGCCGATGCCGCGCTGATGCGTTTGTCGGAGACTTCTTTGATCAACCCGTCTTCGACGAGGACGTCGTAGCCTTCTTGTAGCTCGGGCTGCGTGGGGTCCAGCAAATTCCCGTTCTTGAATAGCACTGCAGACATCGGGGTACTCCTAGGATTCGGCAAAGGGGACGATCAGGACACCATCGTCTTGACGTAGCGGCGATGGATAAACCAATTGGAAAGCGTGGCCATGGCCAATGTGGCGACGACCAATACCAGGGCCAGGGATGCTCCGAATGGCCAGTTTGCGGCCTTGGTGATTTGGTCGTATAGCGCAGGCGCCATCATGGTGATGCCTGTGCCACCCAATAACACCGGAGTGGCGTAGGCGTTCATGCATAGGATGAAAACCAACACGGTCCCGGCGGCGACGCCTGGAGCGGCAATGGGTAGCACGACGCGATAGAAACTCACGAAAAAGTTGGCGCCCAGGCTCTGGGCAGCCTCTTCGACTGAAAAGTCGATGCCTTCTAGCACGCTTTGCAAGGTCAAAATGAAATACGGCAGCACTACGCCTGTTGTGCCGACGATGACGGCAAAGGGCGTATACATCATTTGCACAGGCTGATCGGTAAACCCGAACAGCTGCAGAAAATAATTCACGAAACCCGCATTGCCCAGGATGATCATCCAACCCGCCGCCCGCACGACGTTGCCGACCATCAAGGGGAAAACCAGCAGGATGATGAAAAGGCTTTTGTAGCGGCTTTGCGATTTGGCCAGAAAATATGCGACCGGAAAGCCGAGGATCAATGACAGGATCGTGCACACGGCTGCGACATAGACCGTGTTCAGAAAAACATCCCGGTAGTATGGGTCACCGAAGAATTTCAGATAGCTGTCCAGCGTGAAGCCTTCGACCATCATCCCGTTGTCGAAATGATTGAAGCTGTAGCGAAACAGCATGAGGATAGGCACCAGCATCACGATCAATACCATGATCGATGCAGGAAACGCCAGGCTGGCGCCCATGCGTCGGCCTTGACGGGCACTTTTTTCAGCAGAATCCATGTCGTGACGCCTTATTCGCTGAATAGCACGCAATCCGCGGGGTCAAAGCATGCATGCATGCGCGCGCCGTCGGACAGGTGTTGAATATGCTCGCCGCCCCGATTGGAGATTTGCGCACTGACAGATTCCCCCGAGTCCAGGCGTATGCGGACGTCGATGATGGAGCCCAAATAGATTGCGGTATCGATGACCCCAGCGAGGGCATTGGGGCCTTGGGGTTCGGCCGATAGGGTGACGCGTTCGGGACGCACGCCGACTTTCTTGGTGTCTCGATCCGCACCGACGATGGCGATGTCGCGCTGATTCTTGGTCCGGAATTTGCCGGCCTCCATGATCGAGCCTTCGAAGAAATTCATCTTGCCCAGGAAGTCGGCCACGAATAGATTGGTTGGGCGTTCGTATAGGGCCTCGGGCGAGCCGATCTGCTGGACTTTGCCGTCGTACATGATGGCCATGCGGTCGGCGATGGCCAGGGCTTCTTCTTGGTCGTGGGTGACGAATATCGTGGTGAGA
>Ga0164243_10011073_pt1 | contig 12909 bp, 11 predicted proteins | sample OricompcompostOP_FD_108781 | JGI IMG/M metagenome (GOLD analysis project Ga0164243, IMG submission 108781) | Organic Plus compost microbial communities from Emeryville, California, USA - Original compost - Organic plus compost (OP) | ecosystem: Engineered > Solid waste > Mixed feedstock >...
CGACATTCTGCTCCCAAAGCAGACGCGCTACCGGACTGCGCTATACCCCGTCATTACCGGGCGGAACCACCCCGGTACAGGAGGTGCGCATCATACTCACGGACCCGCCCCACGTCAATCACAAGCGTCTGTTGCACATCGAAAAAGCACAAGCGATGGACCCAGCGGCGCCTCGCTTTGCCACAGCAGTCGCTCATGCGACAATAGCGCCCCTCGAAAAACCAGCCGAACAGGTGAACACGACATGGCAGCACTGGTGTTGGACGGCAAGGCGCTGGCCGCGCAATGGGAAGATGAGTTGCGGCAGCGGGTCGAACAGCTGAAACAGAAATCCGGCGGCAAAACGCCGATCCTCGCCACCATCCTGGTGGGCGATGATCCCGCCTCCGCCACCTACGTGAAAATGAAGGGCAACGCCTGCCGGCGTATCGGCATGGATTCGCTGGCGGTCGAGTTGCCCTCCGCCACCACCACCGAGCAGTTGCTGGCGAAAATCCAGGAATTGAACAACGATCCCAACGTGCACGGCATCCTGCTGCAACACCCGGTGCCGGCGCAGATCGACGAGCGCGCCTGTTTCGATGCGATCGCGCTCAATAAGGATGTCGACGGCGTGACCTGCCTCGGCTTCGGCCGCATGGCGATGGGCGAGCCGGCCTACGGCTGCGCCACGCCGCAGGGCATCATGCGCCTGCTGCAGCACTACGGCATCGCGCTGGAGGGCAAACACGCGGTGGTGGTCGGCCGCAGCCCGATCCTCGGCAAACCGATGGCGATGATGCTGTTGCAGGCCAACGCCACCGTCACCATCTGCCATTCGAAGACGCGCAACCTGCCGGAGTTGATCAAGCAGGCGGATATCGTGGTCGGCGCGGTCGGCAAACCCGAATTCATCAAGGGCGATTGGATCAAGGACGGCGCCGTGGTGGTCGATGCCGGCTACCATCCGGGCGGTGTCGGCGATATCGAACTGGGCGCCGTCACCGAACGCGCCGCAGCGTACACGCCGGTGCCGGGCGGCGTCGGGCCGATGACCATCAATACGCTGATTTTGCAGTCGGTGCTGTCCGGGGAAAAAAGCCTGGGCTGAACGACGCGGCACAGAGCGGCGGCGATGGATCGCCCAACATGAAACGGGCCCGATATCTCTGCCGGGCCCGCCTCGGGGCGCACAACCGGTGAACGGTCCGGCCCACCCCGGGGAGCAGCTTGGGCGATGGGAGAAGCGGTATGCGTTATTGGGTATTTCTGCTGGCGCTGGCTGGTGTATACAGCTGGCAGCAGCGCGAGGTGATTCGCGACTGGGTTTCGCCGCCACCGCCGCTGGTGGCGCATCAGGATCGCAGCGTGGTGTTGTTCGCGACCAGCTGGTGCGGCTACTGCGCCAAAACCCGCGCCCTGCTCAAGCGCTACGACATTCCCTTCCTGGAATACGATATCGAAAAGTCCGCCGAGGGTTACGCCCATTACCAACGCCTCGGCGGTCGCGGCGTGCCGGTGCTGCAAATCGGCACACGCGTGATTCACGGTTTCGACGAGGCGGCGATACTCGAAGCCCTGCAGTGATATCGCCGCGGCGCCGGTGCGCTCATTAATGCTCGTTCAGATACCAGGTTTCATCAACCACGAACCAGGCGGTGAGCGCGATCAGTCCCGCCATCAGCGGGTAGGCGAAAACACTCGATAAAACCAGGTAGGTGTTCATCATGCGACGTCCTTTGCGGTGGGTGTGGGTTCAGCATAAAACACCCCTGCCTGGCCGCCATGATGTGGATCAACGGCGCGATCACTCGCGCCGCCAGGTGGTGCCGCCCTTGCCGTCCTCGAGCACGATGCCCTGGGCCTTGAGCAGATCGCGGATTTCGTCGGAGCGGGCAAAATTCCTGTCCTTGCGCGCCTGCAGACGCTCCTCGATCAGCGCGTCGATGTCGGCGCCGGACAGGCCGCCCTCGAACTCGCCCAAGGATTCGCCGGCACCGCGCTCCGCCTGGAAATAAGCGACCGGGTCCTGTTGCAGGATGCCGAAAATCGCGCCCAGTCCCTTCAGCTCCGCCGCCAGCCGCACACGTTGCTCCGCGTCCTGCTCGACATTGATGGCGCGCACCAGGTCGTACATGGCGGACAGCGCTTCGCGGGTGTTGAAATCATCGTCCATCGCCAGCGTGAAGCGATCGTAGAAAGCGCTTTGTTGCAGCGCTTCCCCACTCGCCGGCACCACGTCGCCGAACGCCTCCAGCGCGCGGTAAAAACGGTCCAGCCCCTTGCGCGCCTCCTGCAAACTCTCCTGCGAATAGTCGATGGAGCTGCGGTAATGGCTGCTGATCAGCAGATAGCGCACCACTTCCGCGTCGTATTTGTCGAGGATCTCGCGAATGGTGAAAAAATTGCCGAGGGACTTCGACATTTTTTCGCCATCGACGCGCACCGCGCCGGCGTGCATCCAGTAATTCACATAATGCTTGCCGGTGGCCGCCTCGCTCTGGGCGATTTCGTTTTCATGGTGCGGGAAACGCAGGTCGGGCCCGCCGCCGTGAATGTCGAAGGTATCGCCCAGGCAGCAGGTGGACATGGCGGAGCATTCGATATGCCAGCCGGGACGACCCGGGCCCCAGGGTGATTCCCACACCGCCTCCTCGTCGGCCCTGGCCGCTTTCCACAACGCGAAATCGCGCGCATCGCGTTTGGCCTCGTCCACCTCGATGCGCGCGCCGGCCAGCAATTCATCCGGATTCTTGCCGGAGAGCTTGCCGTACCCGGCGAATTTATCCACCGCGTAATAGACATCGCGGTTGGCCGCGACATAGGCGTAGCCGTTGGCGATCAGTTTTTCGATCAGCGCGATGATGTCGCCGATATGATGCGTCGCGCGCGGCTCATGGGTCGGCGGCAACACGCCGAGACGGCGTTCGTCCTCGTGCATGGCGTCGATGAAACGCGTGGTGAGCGCCGTGTAGGGCTCGCCGTTGTCCGCGGCGCGGCGCAGAATCTTGTCGTCGATATCGGTGATGTTGCGCACGTAATCGACCTCGAAGCCGCGCGCGCGCAGATAACGCACGATCACATCGAAGGCCACCAGCACGCGCGCGTGGCCGAGATGGCAGTAGTCGTACACGGTCATGCCGCACACATACATGCGAATTTTGCCGGCTTCGATCGGAGTGAAAACCTGTTTGCCGCGGGTCAGGGTGTTGTAGATCGTCAGCGCCATCGGAATCACTCGCCCCCGCCTTCGACGAAGGTATCGCGCAGGCCGATGGTTTTGTTGAAAACCGGATGCAACGCGCTGTGATCATAACGATCCGCCACGAAGTAACCCTCGCGCTCGAACTGGAAGTGATCCTCCGGCGCGGCCTGGGCCAGCCCCGGCTCCACCCAGCAATCGTCGAGCACGGTCAGCGCGTTCGGATTGAGATGCTCCAGAAAATCCTCGCCGCCGCGATCCGGCGCCGGATGGTTGAACAGGCGATCGTACACCCGCACCTCGGCGCGTTTGCCGTGCGTCGCGGAAACCCACTGGATCACGCCCTTGGGCTTGACGCCGTCGGCGGGATCGGCGCCGTGTGTATCCGGGTCGTAGCTGGCGCGGATTTCGACGATATTGCCGGCCGCGTCCTTGATCACTTCGTCGGCGGTGATGACATAGGCGTTGCGCAGCCGCACTTTCTTGCCGAGCACCAGCCGCTTGTATTTCTTGTTGGCCTCTTCGCGGAAATCGTCGCGGTCGATGTAGATCTCGCGCGTGAACGGCAGCTGGCGCTCGCCCAGATCGTCGCGCACCGGGTGGCCCGGCGCGCTCAGCATTTCCACCCGCCCTTCGGGATAATTGCCGATGACCACTTTCAGCGGGTGCAGCACGCACATGGCGCGGGGCGCGTTCTTGTCGAGATCGTCGCGAATCGCGAATTCGAGCATGCCGACATCGACGATGCTTTCGCTGCGGGCCACGCCCACCATCTCGCAGAACTGGCGCAGCGCCGCCGGCGTGTAACCGCGCCGGCGCATTCCGGCCAGGGTCGGCATGCGCGGATCATCCCAGCCGTTGACCACTTTCTGATCCACCAGCTGCTTCAGCTTGCGTTTGCTGGTGACGGTGTAATTCAGATTCAGGCGCGCGAATTCGTACTGGCGCGGACGGCTCGGCACCGGCAGGTTGTCGATCAGCCAGTCGTACAGCGGCCGGTGATCCTCGAACTCCAGCGTGCAGATGGAATGGGTGATGCCCTCGATCGCGTCCGACTGGCCGTGGGCGTAATCGTAAGTGGGATAAATGCTCCACTTGTCGCCGGTCTGATGGTGGCTGGCCTTGCGGATGCGATACAGGATCGGATCGCGCAGGTTCATGTTGGGCGCCGCCATGTCGATCTTGGCGCGCAGCACGCACGCGCCCTCCTCCAGCTTGCCGGCGCGCATCTGTTCGAACAGATCGAGGTTCTCCTCGACGCTGCGGTCGCGATAGGGGCTGTTGCGGCCCGCTTCGGTCAGGGTGCCGCGGTATTCGCGCGCCTCATCCGGGCTGAGATGGCAGACATAGGCCTTGCCGGCACGGATCAGGTCCAGCGCCCAGGCGTACAGCTGATCGAAATAATCCGAGGCGTAATGCACCGGCTCCTGCCAGCGAAAACCCAGCCAGCGCACATCGGCCTGGATGGCGTCGATGAACTCCTGGTTTTCCTTTTCCGGGTTGGTGTCGTCGAAACGCAGGTTGCAGGTGCCGCCGAACTGCTCGGCCAGGCCGAAGTTGAGGCAGATCGACTTGGCGTGGCCGATGTGCAGGTAACCGTTGGGCTCCGGTGGGAAACGCGTGGCGACGCGTCCGCCGGTGCGGTTGTGGGCGAGATCGTCTTCGATGATCCCGCGCAGAAAATTGTTGCCCTTGGGCGTGGAAATGGCGTCGTTCATGCGGGTTCCTGAAAAAAAGCCGGACCCGGCGGGAACCCTCAGCTGAACATCATGGAGCGCGCTGCACGGTTCCGCCGCCGCGGCAAAACCCGTATTATAGCGACTTTGGCAGCGGATTTGCGCCGCCTCCCCACACTCAACCGGACTTACGGAAGCCTCCCATGATTACTCTGCACACGAATTACGGCGACATCAAACTGGAGCTGGATTTCGAAAAAGCGCCGAAAACCTCGGCCAATTTTCTCGAATACGTGAAAGCGGGTTTCTATGACGGTACGGTTTTCCACCGCGTCATCGACAACTTCATGATTCAGGGCGGCGGTTTCGCGGTCGGCATGAAACAGAAGGAAACCCGCGACGCGATCGAAAACGAAGCGGACAACGGCCTGAAAAACACCATCGGCAGCATCGCCATGGCGCGCACCATGGACCCGCATTCGGCCAGCGCCCAGTTTTTCATCAACGTCAGCGACAACCAGTTCCTCAACCACAGCGCCAAAACCGCGCAGGGCTGGGGTTACGCCGTGTTCGGCCGCGTCGTCGAAGGCATGGATGTGGTGAACCGCATCAAGGGCGTGAACACCACCAGCAAGTCCGGCCATCAGGACGTGCCGGTCGAGGACGTGATCATCACCAAAGCCGTCGCCGACGAATGATCGTCGCGCACCGGAAGATCGCGCCTTGAGCACACTGTTCATTTCCGATCTGCACCTGCAGCCGTCGCGCCCGGAGCTGGTGCGCGCGGCGCTGGCTTTCCTGCGCGATACCGCGCGCGGCGCGCAGGCGCTGTACATCCTCGGCGATCTGTTCGAAGCCTGGATCGGCGACGACGACGACGCGCCCTGGCTGGATGAGTTCGGCGCCGCGCTGGCGCAGCTGGCCCAGTCCGGCACCGCGCTGTATTTCATGCACGGCAACCGGGATTTCCTGCTGGGCGAGACCTTCGCCGCGCGCTGCGATCTGCGGCTTCTGGCCGAACCCACGGTGATCGACCTGTACGGCCGGTCCGCGCTGCTGCTGCACGGCGACAGCCTGTGCACGCAGGACAGCGATTACATGGCGTTTCGCGCCCAGGTGCGCAATCCGCTGTGGCAGCAGGCGGTGCTGGCCAAACCGCTGGCGGAGCGCCGCCAGCTGGCCGGCGCCCTGCGCAGCGAAAGTTTGAAGGCCGGCCAGATCAAGAGCCAGGAAATCACCGATGTCACGCCAGCGGAAGTCGACAAACTGATGGCCGAGCTGGGCGTGGACCTGCTGATCCACGGCCACACCCACCGGCCCGCGCGCCACAGCCTGCGCATCGGCGACGCGAGCGCGGAACGGATCGTGCTCGGCGATTGGGATCGCTGCGGCTGGTACCTGCGCGCGACGCCGGGCGGCGCGCTCGATCTGGTGCAGTTTCCGCTCGCCGCCGCGTAGTGTTTTGCAAGAGGATCGGTGTTCTCTGGAATGCCGATCCAATGTCTCTACTTTTTTCGCACTGAAACTCCGCAACTGCTGCTCTGATCATCGCGGCTGGATATGAGTCGCGGTGCTTTCGAGCTTCTATTCGTTCTCCGAACGAACTCGGCTCAGGACTTTGCTGGCGCGCGCAGCTGGTGTGCCCAGCAGTCGTACGCCCTCCTCTGAAAATTCGGCGGACCCCAGTGCCAGGAGACGTGCCCCTTCCCTCTCCGGGACACGCCAAACAACACGCATCCATGCGGAGCTCGGGAGCGGCCATCCTGGCCGCTCACGGTCCCGGAGAGGGAAGGGTCACGTCTCCTTCAAATGCTGTGGCTCCCTCCATTGCGCATGGATCACATTCGAACTTCACAGTTTCGGCCCAAATAAAAACCGCTACACCCTCTATGAAGTCCCTTGCCTGTAGCTGTTTTTAATGAATCTTGCTCAGGATTTGCAGGCGCACGGTCTCCCTGCATTCCGGGACCGTCAGCGGCCAGGGATGGCCGCTGTCGAGCTTACAAGGACGTACTTGCAGCGTGTCCCGGAATGCAGGGAGACCGTGCGCCCCCTCCGGAGATTCGACATACTTTCGTGCCTAAAGCCGCGAACTTCAGGGGAGACCCGCCCGCGGCCTCCCCGTATGTGCTCTCCTCAAACCGCCGGAACACCGCTGTGAAAACGGAACTGCGCATCGGGGCTTTCGATCAGTTCGCGCTCCAGTTCCCTCACTTTCACCACGGCGCGATCCACATCCTCCGCCTGGCCGTACTGGTAGGCGAATTTCAGATAGTGCTGGAAATGCCGCCCCTCGGACTGCAACAGGCCGAAGTAGAACTGCCCCAACTGTTCATCCAGGTGCGGCACCAGCGCCGCGAAGCGTTCGCAGCTGCGCGCTTCGATGAAAGCGCCCACCACCAGCGTGTCGATCAGTTTTTGCGGCTCGTGGGTGCGCACCGCACCGCGCAGGCCGGAGGCGTAACGGCTGGCCGTCACCGGGCGCAGCGCGATGCCGCGTTTTTTCAAAAGGCGCAGCACCTGTTCGTGATGCACCAGCTCTTCCCGCGCCAACCGCGAAAGGTAATTGATGAGATCGAGGTGCAGCCCGTATTTCGTGATCAGGCTGAGCGCCGTGGCCGCCGCCTTCAGTTCGCAATTGCGATGGTCGAGCAGCATCACATCCTGCTGCGACAAGGCGCATTCGATCCAGGCGGCCGGCGTCGGGCAGCCGAGGAATTCCTGGATTTCAGCCAGCATGACAATCCCCCAGGTGCGAAACCGGACGCGTGGCGGCGGTTGTCATCGCGGCCTGGAGGACAATGTCGGCAAATGAATGTTCGTGCATCGTTATCGGTGCCAACGGATATGGGCGGCTCGAATGAAAAACGGACGGGAGCCGAAAAAGCGCGTCAGTATACCCAATCCCCGGCGCCGGCCAAGCCTCAGCGCGCAGGTCCGGCCGGCAGCATTTTCATGCGGGAGTTCGCCGGAGCATCGGTGTTTTCCGATGCGCCTTCGCCATCGGGCAGCGCGATGCGGAAACTGCGCGACAGCGGCACCTCGCCGGTGTCGATGGTCACCAGCAGCACCACATAACGTTGCCGTTCGACGCCCGGCAACAATTCGATGGTCACCGGCAACGGTTGCCGCGCGGAATCCAGGTCGATCCGCTGGAACGGGTCCGTCAGCATCGTCACGCCCTGCTGCGCCGCCAGTTTCACCGTCAGTGAACCGTGTTTCACCGGCGTGGTGATATCGGCGGTGATGGTCAGCGGCTGCCCCGCCGGCGCCTGTCCGGGCACCTGCGCGGCCAATTCGATCGGCGCCGCCGGCGCCGGGCTGGCGGCGCGCGCGGGTTGGGCGCCGGCGGGCGTCGCCCGTTCGGAACACCCCATCAGCGCCGCCAGTATCAGGGCGCCCAGGACGCAACCTTTCGGAAATCGAATCGTATTCATGGCGCGGCGTTCACCGAAACGTTGAAGCAGAAATAGCCGGGCGCGGGCGTGGTGCTGTTGACCTGCTGGTTGCCCAGATGGAACACGCCGAGCACATACGTGACGCCGGCGCCGAGCGGCCAGGTGGTCGCCACCGACGGGCTGGCGGTGGAGCCGGTACGAAAGTCCAGGTAGATATCGGTGCTGCCGGGCTCCAGGTAACTCGAACCCTGCATCAGCTCCAGCCCGGCCACCGCCGCGGGGCTGTCCGCCGCCGGCTGCACCAGGATGCGGTAGCGCCCGCCCTGGGTGATATCCAGGCGCAGGTAGCGCCGGTTGGACAGCTTGTTGCCCACGCCGTGGTCCGCGCTGGAGCAGATCCGCGTGCTGCCGCCGATACCGATCGGCGTGTACCAGGGCAGATCGCGCACCGGATCGGGCGCCTGGCTTTCGCCGCTGGCGAAGGCGTCGGCGGCGTCGATGCCCGCGTTGTTCAAGGCCGTTGCGAAGCTGGGATAGACCGGCTTGTACAGCGCGCCGAAGCTGAACAGCGAGGCCAGCGCCGCGTTGCCGCGGTAGGCGGTGGAGGTGAACGTGGTCAGCAGCGAGTTGGGGCCGTTGTCGATGCCCGCGTTGTAGAGCAGCGACTGGTTGGTCGCCTCCGCGGCCCAGCCGAGCGCGGCGTAAGCGGGCGGGGTTCGGATATCGAAGGCGTATTCGCTCGACAGCATCGAATCGCGGTAGTACGGCGAATGCAGTGCCAGGCCGGCGAAGGCCGTGGCCCAGCCCTCGTCGAAGGCCAGGCGCGGGTCCAGGTACTGGGTGAGATCGTGTTCGCCGCCGATGCTGTCGGAGCGGGAAAAGGTGTGGGTCAGGAAGTGCCCGAATTCGTGGGCGATCACCGTCTGGTCGAATTCGTCGGTGTTGGAGGCGGCATCGCCGCGCAGATAAATGGCGCGCTCGTCGGTGTTGAAATAGGCGCTGCCGATCTTGCCCTCGCTGACCGCGCCGTTTTCCTCGCGGTTGTTCACGCTCCACAGCAGGCTCAGGGTGCCAAACTGGGCGGCGCCGTTGAAATCGAGCATCGTATCCATGGCCGTGCACGCGGTATCGAGGATGGCGAACGGCGCCGCCACCCGCGGCCCGGTATAGGCCGCGCCGCCCCAGCCGGAGGCGGCGTGCAGATCGCGGTGCGGTTTCGCCGCGGCCGAGGCGACGAGGGAATCGGCCATGACGTAGTAGCGGTTGTTGTCGGTGTTGTCGGCCACCGCGATATTCCAGGACGGGCTGCCGGCGCGGTACAACTGCGCCCGCGCCCGCACGCACACCTGGGTGGCGGGGTTGCCGGTGTTCAGGGCGTACCAGCCGCTGCCGTCGGTGAGCGTCGTATCCACCACCGTGCTGCCGTTGCAGTCGGGCAGCACCGCTTCCACCACCACGCCGCGCGCCCACTGCGAGGTGATGTTGGAAAAATTCAAGCCCGAGCCCAGCGCTCCGAATTCGACGCGGTCGAAGCCGACCTGACCGACGATAATGCCCGGCTGGTTCGCGTTGGCCGGCTCCCCTGCGCTGTCGGTCGGGCAGCGGGTGATGGCGGCGTTGTTGCCCGGCATGGCCGGCGCCGGCGGCGCGATCACACTGGCGTTCTGCGGGCCCGGCGTATTGCCGAGGAAATCCTGCCCGGGCGCGGCGCTGCCGCCGCCGTTGCCGCCACCACCACCGCCTCCGCCGCCGCATCCGCTCAACAGCGCCAGCAACAGCAGGCCCGACGCGCTGCATCCGGCACGACACAAAGCGGCGCGCGCCTGACTACCGCGGTGAGACATGCTTCGCCCCAGCGTCCAGGTCCCGCCCATCGACGCGGATATAACGTTGATAGTGGGCTTCGGACAACACGAAAAATTCACGGTCGATCTGTTCGCGCAGGGCCGTCAGCGGGAACTGCCGATAACCCGGCTCCAGCCGGAAACCGAACGCCGCGCAATCGCGAATCTGGCTGGCGCCCGCGCGCAGCAGCTCGAACACCCAGACCTGCGGCGGCTTGTGCGGCGAATAACGAATCTGCTGATGCCGGAGCTGGCGCTCGAGCAGACCGACGTCGAACACGGTGAGCTTGGCCGCCACGATCTGCGACAGCAGTTGATCGAGGCGGCGGTGGATGAGGGCCTTCTGCTCCTCCGAATAACCGTTCCAGGCGATCACTTCATGGGCGTAGCGCTTGCAGCCGCGGCACACCACATCGCCGATGCCGGTCGAACAGACGCCGATGCAGGGAGTGGGTACGCGCTTGGGCAGTTTTTCGGTCACTGGGAGTTCGGTCGCTCTAAGGGAAATGCAACAACCACCGAATTGTAGCGGTGAGATCGCCGGCACGACAGTGTGCCCGTCCCTATTTCCCGCAGTCGCGGTTTTCGTTGTTCGAATTGCGCCCGCGCCGCCGCCCGCCAACTTACCGCCGGCGCCGGGATTCTGTATACTTTCGCTCCTTTGATAGCGGTGCCCCGCACCGCTAAAAAGCCCGATCGACGATCTGTCGATACGGGTTCCGACAGCCCCGCGGCGGTGATCCCGCCCGAGTCAGCAAGAAAAACCAACGAGGAGTTCATTGTGCTTGAAGCCTACCGCAGTCACGTAGCAGAACGCGCCGCCCAAGGCATTCCCCCGAAACCGCTCAACGCCGAGCAGACCGCGGCCCTGGTCGAGCTGCTGAAAAATCCGCCGGCGGGCGAGGAGCAGACGCTGGTCGATCTGATCACCCACCGTGTGCCGCCCGGGGTCGACGAGGCCGCTTACGTGAAAGCCGGGTTCCTCACCGCCATCGTCAAGGGCGAGGCGCAATCGCCGCTGATCGATAAACCGCACGCGGTGAAACTGCTGGGCATGATGCTGGGCGGCTACAACATCGACACGCTGGTCGAGCTGCTCGACAACAATGAACTGGCGCCGCTTGCCGCCAGGGAACTCAAGCACACCCTGCTGATGTTCGACCGTTTCCACGACGTGGTGGAAAAAGCCAGGGCCGGCAACGCCAACGCCAAGGAAGTGCTGCAATCCTGGGCCGACGCCGAATGGTTCACCAGCCGCCCGGAAGTGCCGCAGTCGATCAAGACCATCGTGTTCAAGGTCACCGGCGAAACCAACACCGACGACCTGTCGCCCGCTCCCGACGCCTGGTCGCGCCCCGACATTCCGCTGCACGCGCTGGCCATGTACAAAATGCCGCGCGAGGGCCTGAATCCGGACGCGCCCGGCACCACCGGCCCGATGAAACAAATCCAGGAACTGCTCAAGCAGGGCATCCAGGTCGCTTTCGTGGGCGATGTGGTCGGCACCGGCTCCTCGCGTAAATCCGCCACCAACTCCGTGCTGTGGTTCTTCGGCGAAGACATTCCGGGCGTGCCCAACAAACGCACCGGCGGCATCTGCTTCGGCGGCAAGGTCGCGCCGATTTTCTACAACACCATGGAAGACGCCGGCACGCTGGTATTCGAAGCGCCGGTCGACAATATCGCCTACGGCGACGTCATCGAAATCCGTCCCTATGACGGCAAGATCGTCAACACCGCCAGCGGTCAGGTGGTTTCCGAATTCGCGCTGAAATCCGACGTGCTGCTCGATGAAGTGCGCGCCGGCGGCCGTATCAACCTGATCGTCGGCCGCGGCCTGACCAACAACGCGCGCGAAGCGCTCGGTCTTGGCGCCAGCACCCTGTTCCGCACCCCCGCGCAACCGGCCGACACCGGCAAGGGTTTCACCCTGGCGCAGAAAATGGTCGGCCGCGCCTGCGGCGTCACCGGTATTCGCCCCGGCGCCTACTGCGAACCGAAAATGACCACCGTCGGCTCCCAGGACACCACCGGCCCGATGACCCGCGACGAGCTGAAAGACCTGGCCTGTCTGGGCTTCTCCGCCGATCTGGTGATGCAGTCCTTCTGCCACACTGCCGCTTATCCGAAACCGGTCGACGTTGAAACCCAGCACACCCTTCCCGACTTCATCATGAATCGTGGCGGCGTCTCGCTGCGCCCGGGCGACGGCATCATCCACAGCTGGCTGAACCGCATGCTGCTGCCCGACACCGTCGGCACCGGCGGCGATTCCCACACCCGCTTTCCGATGGGCATTTCGTTCCCGGCCGGCTCCGGCCTGGTGGCTTTCGCCGCCGCCACCGGCGTGATGCCGCTGGACATGCCGGAATCGGTGCTGGTGCGCTTCAAGGGCAAAATGCAGCCCGGCATCACCCTGCGCGATCTGGTACACGCCATTCCGCTGTACGCGATCAAGGCCGGCCTGCTGACCGTTGAGAAGAAAGGCAAGAAAAACATCTTCTCCGGCAAAATCCTGGAAATCGAAGGCCTGGACGATCTGAAAGTCGAGCAGGCTTTCGAGTTGTCCGACGCCTCCGCCGAACGCTCCGCCGCCGGTTGCACCATCAAGCTGTCGAAGGAAACGATCGCCGAGTACCTGAACTCCAACATCACGCTGCTGCGCGCCATGATCGCCGACGGTTACGGCGACAAACGCACCCTGGAGCGCCGCGCCCGCAAAATGGAAGAATGGCTGGCCAACCCGGAACTGCTCGAGGCCGACCAGGACGCCGAATACGCGGCCGTGATCGAAATCGACATGAACGAAA
>Ga0164243_10011074_pt1 | contig 12909 bp, 10 predicted proteins | sample OricompcompostOP_FD_108781 | JGI IMG/M metagenome (GOLD analysis project Ga0164243, IMG submission 108781) | Organic Plus compost microbial communities from Emeryville, California, USA - Original compost - Organic plus compost (OP) | ecosystem: Engineered > Solid waste > Mixed feedstock >...
CATAGCCAACGCGGGGCCGTCAGCGGGCCGGCGCCCGCGCCAGGCCGTGGGCGGTAAGACAGGAATGCCCGGTACGGATGACCGTACCGGGCATTCCTGTCCTTGCCTGCGTGGTGGATCAGCCTGGGCCGGGCGGCCCGCCGGGGCCACCGCCCCCACCGAAGCCGCCCCCACCGCCGGGGCCGCCACCCCCACCGCCGGGACCGCCACCCCCGCCACCGGGCCCGCCACCGCCACCGGGGCTGCCGCCCTCCCCGCCGCTGACCGGACCGGCGCTGAGGATGAGGATGACGGCGCTGCCCTTGCTGGTGCTGCCCTTCGGCTCCGTGGTCGCGACGAGGCCCACCGCGCACGGCGAGGCGAGCGTGCGGGTCGCGTCGACGTCGGCGGCCAGACCGGCCCGGCTCAGGATCGCGGTCGCCTCCGCCACCGACTTGCAGGTGACGTCGGGGATGTTGACCTTCTGGCCCACGACGAGGTTCTGCGGCGGCTTCTCCCAGTCGATCGAGGGCTTGTCGACCATGTAGTCGCGCAGGGTCAGCGTCACCGCCTTCTGCACCATCGCGCCCACGCTGTTGGAGTGCGGCGTCTCGGCGCGATCGGGATCGGCGAGGATGCCGGCCACCGTGAGCTGCTTGGTGGAGATGGCGAAGTTCGCTGTCCAGTTCTTGTCCGAGGTGCCGGTCTTGCCGATCACCGGGTGGCCGACGACCGCTGCGGGGCGCTTGCCGTTCTCGATGACGACACCGGTGCCGGAGCCCTCGCAGCGGTTCAAGCCGCCGGGCTGGCTGACCGGGCAGCGCGCGGCCTCCGCCGCCGCTCGGGCGACGTCCTGTGAGATCACCTGCTTGCAGCGTGGCTGGACGGCCGGCTGGCCGTTGTCGGCCAGCACCTCGTTGCCGTGCATGTCGGCCAGCTTCACGACCGGCATCGGTTCGCAGTAGTTGCCCTCCGCCGCGACCGTCGCGTAGGCGTTGGCCAGTTCCAGGGGCACCACGTCGGTCACGCCGAGGGTGAACGGACCGGCGCCGTCGCCCAACGCGATGAAGTCCTGGTCGCCCTGGTTGCGGAAGTGCAGGCCCATCCGGGTGGCCATCTCGGTCACCTTGGATGCCCCGACCAACTGGATCAGCGGGACGAAGTAGGTGTTGACCGAGCGGCCGAAACCGGTCCACATGTTGCGCAGCCCGTTCATCCAGGACGGGTTCGCGTTCTGCGGACACCAGTTGCGGCTGCCGGGGCAGGCCGCGGCACCACCGTATTCGATGATGTATTTCGACCTGTAGGGCGACACCGCGTTGATGGTGAAGTCGAGCGGATAGCCCGCCTCCAGGGCCGCGAGCATCGTGAAGAGCTTGAAGGTGGAGCCGCCCTTGTAGCCGCTCGTGTCCGGGCCGCCCGACAGCAGGGGGTTCGTGGTGTTCGGGAAGGTGCCCTTGATGCCCTTCGCGGCCTTGGCCGGGTCGGAGGAGACCCCGTTCTGCGAGTCGTCGAGGCTGAAGTTGCGGTTGGCCTTCATCGCCCGCACGTAACCGGTGTTCGGTTCGATCGCGGTGACCATGAGCGCGTCGCGGTTGCCGGTGGGCAACTGTTGCTCGACGTACTTGTTCGCGGACTCCTGCGTGCTCACGTCCAGCGAGCTCGTGATCCGGTAGCCGCCGGACTTCAGCTTGCCGATGCGCTCGCCGGCGTCGCGGCCGAAGTCGGGCTGCTCGGCCCACCAGCGGTAGAAGAAGTCACAGAAGAAGCCCCAGTGGTTCTCCAGGGCACCGACGCAGTCGCGGGGGGTGCGGCTGCCCGTCACGACGATCTCGCTCTCGTCGGCCAGCCGGGCCTGCTCCTGCGAGATCATGCCCAGGTCGACCATCTGCCGGAGCACGTAGTGCCGACGGGCCTGGGCCTGCGGCCGGCCGGTCTCGGTGCTGGGGTCGTACTCGCTGGGGGCCTTGGGCAGGCCGGCGAGCAACGCGGCCTCGGCGAGCGTGAGGTCCTTGGGCTCCTTGCTGAAGTACACCTGGGCCGCCGCGTAGATGCCGTAGGCGCCCCGGCCGAAGGCCGCGATGTTCAGGTACTTCTCCAGGATCTGGTCCTTGGTCAGGACCTTCTCCACGCCGAGGGCCAGACGGATCTCGCGGATCTTGCGCTCGGGGGAGTCCACCGTGGCGGCCAGCACCTCCTGGGGGCTCGTGGCGCCGTAGGTGATGGCCTGCCGCACGTACTGCATGGTGAGCGTCGAAGCGCCCTGGCCCGAGTCGTCGCCGGTCGCCTGGTTGGACAGGAACGCCCGCAGCACGCCCTTGGGATCGACCCCGTTGTGCGTGTAGAAGCGGTTGTCCTCCGCCGCGATGATCGCGTCCCGCATGACCTGCGGGATCTCCTCCAGCGGAACGTCGTGGCGGTTCTCGTCGTAGAACGTGGCGAGCAGCGTGGTGCCGTCCGACGCGTACAGGTAGGTGATCTGCGGCGGATCCTGGACGAGGATCTTGTTTGGTAGCTCCGCGAACGTGTCGGCGCTCGCCTTGGCGGCGAGGCCTCCCATCGCGACCACCGGAAACGCCGCCCCCGCGACGACGATTCCCGCCAGCACCCCGCAGAGCAGCAGCGATGCCGCGTTGGTCAGCAGGGTGTTTTCTCGTTGACGAGTCCAACTCACGCCGACAGGTTAGTGGAGGTTGCTGAGAGCCGCAGGGCGCCACACGCCCGGCCTGGCCGCCTGCTTAGGGTTGATTTGTTGCTGTTAGTGCCCGTGTGGCGGCCTGCTGGCTCGGTGCGAGGTGGCGCCCAGTCGTCACCTGCTCGCTGTGCGATTGGACCCGGTCTGCGAGGATCTGCGAAAGTCGCCCGACGACGTTGCGTAATCGACCGACTACGGAGCATGATGGTCCGGGCGATTCGCCCGCCTTGCCACGGTTGGTGGCGAGTGCCCGGGGAGCCGGGCCAAGGTGACCCAGAGCGTTCGTACGGGACGTCTTGGGTGAGGTGTCGGATGTTGGCACAGCACACACGCAACGAGGGGGGACGTCGACCCATGGGGATGATCGCCGACTGGCCCAGCCAGGCAGCATGTCGGACGGGCGACCCGGACGCGCTATTCGTCCAGGGCGCTGAACAGAACGTGGCCAAGCGGGTCTGCCGGGCATGCCCGGTCCGGTACGAGTGCCTCGCTGACGCACTCGACAACCGAATCGAGTTCGGCGTCTGGGGCGGCATGACGGAGCGGGAGCGTCGCGCGCTGCTGCGCCGCCACCCGAACGTGCCCAGTTGGCGACGCATGTTCGAGGCCGCGATCAAGCAGAAGGAAAAGGACCTGGTCAACGCCAACGTCTGACCGATGGACCCGTCGGGGGTCCGCGATCTGTCAGGCGGTCATGGCCAGGCCGATCTCACGCAGCCCGTCGATGTCGTGGACGTCGACGGGCTGCGCCGGGATCGCGGCGACCGGCACGTCCGGATGGGCTCCGGTGAACCGGGCGGTGATGCGCCGCTCGCGCTGAGCCCGGCCGAGGTTGGCGGCGTGCACCAGCAGAACGTCCGCGGCGACCGGGTTCTCGGCCCGGATCGCGGCACTGGCCCGCACCGCGGTCTCCGCGTCGATCTCGTCCGTCGCGACCCGGTGCATGCGGTTGAGGAGCAGACCGGCGAGCGGCATCCGTTCCTGCGCGAGGCGGCCGGCGAAGAAGTCGGCCTCCCGGATGGCGTCGGGTTCGGGCGCCGCCACCACCAGGAAGGCCGTCTCGGGCGCCTGCAACACCCGGAACGTGTGCTCGGCCCGCTCCCGGAAGCCCCCGAACATCGAGTCCAGCGCGCCGACGAAACCGGACAGGTCCGTGATCAACTGAGCGCCGAGGATCTTGTCCATCAGCTTGGAGAAGAGGCCGAAGGACGCCGTGACCAGGCTGAAGACGCTGCGCCCGCCGGATCGGGCCGGTGCCGCCAGCATCCGCAGCATCCGGCCGTCGAGGAACCGGCTGAGCCTGGCCGGCGCGTCGAGGAAGTCCAGCGCCGACCGCGACGGCGGCGTGTCCACGATGATGAGGTCCCACTCGTCCGAGGCCCGCAGTTGGCTCAGCTTCTCCATCGCCATGTACTCCTGCGTGCCGGCGAAGGTGGAGCTCATGGCCTGGTAGAAGGGATTGACGAAGATCTCCTCGGCCCGGCGGGGGTCGGTGTGCGCGGCCACGACCTCGTCGAAGGTCCGCTTCATGTCCAGCATCATGGCGAACAGCTCGCCCGACCGGACCGACTTGACCTGCCGGGGAGTGTTGTCCAGCTCGGTGAGGCCGAGCGACTGGGCGAGCCGCTTGGCCGGGTCGATCGTGAGCACCACGGTCCGCCGGCCGTGTACCTCGGCGGCCCGCACGCCCAGGGCGGCCGCCGTCGTGGTCTTGCCGACGCCGCCCGACCCGCAGCAGACGATCACCCGGATGTCGGGCGCGCCGATGAGCGCGTCAACGTCCAGCCGTGGCATTTCTTCGGTTTCGACCGGCCCGGTCACGGGGCCGAGCCTATCCGGCGTAGGCGGAGGACCGGGCGGCGTCGGCCGCCGCCGACGGATCGGGCTGGAAGCGGGACGGGTCGAGCAGGATGCCGGCCAGCCGGTAGAGCCCGGCCAGGTGTACGCCCTCCGCGAGCCACGGCAGCTCGACCAGCGGGCGGCCGATCCTGGTCAGGTCCTCGCGCAACTGGGCCTCCAGGTCACGGCGGGCGAGGTACTGCTTCGCCTCGGTGACGAGCGCGGTGACGACCTCCTTGTCGGCCGGCAGCCCCGCCGCGACCAGCCCCCGGCGCACCTCGGCCTGCGTCACCTTGCCGTTGGTGAGCAGCGGAGGCTGGGTGGCGTTCACGATGATCGAGCCGATGGGCAGCCCCAGCCCGGTCAGTTCGGCCACGGCGTCCGCGGTCTCCTGGACCGGCATCTCCTCCAACAGCGTCACCACGTGCACCGCGGTCACCGGCGAGCGCAGCACGGCCGCGACGCCCTCGCTCTGCGTCTTGATCGGGCCGATCTTCGCCAGCCGGGCGGTCTCCGCCGTCACGTTGAGGAACCGCCCGACCCGGCCGGTGGGTGGCGCGTCGAGCACGACCGCGTCGAAGGCCCGCCGGCCGTCCACCGTACGGGTCACCGCCTCCTTGACCTTGCCGGTCAGCAGCACGTCGCGGACGCCGGGGGCGATGGTGGTGGCGAAGTCGATCGCCCCGAGCTTCTGCAGCGCCTTCCCGGCCCGGCCCAGCTTGTAGAACATGTCGAGGTAGTCGAGCAACGCCTCCTCGGCGTCCACGGCCAGGGCGAAGACCTCGCCACCTCCGCCCGACGCGGTGCCCGGATAGCCCGCGGCGATGGCCCGTTCCTGATAGGGCAGCGGGGCGCGGTCGAAGACCCCGGCGATGCCCTGGCGCTGCTCCACCTCCACCAGCAGCGTGCGCCGTCCCTCGGCGGCCAGCGCGAGGGCGAGCGCGGCGGCGACCGTGGTCTTGCCGGTGCCGCCCTTGCCGGTCACCACGTGCAGGCGGGCCGACCAGCGGGCCAGGCCGCTCTCGGAGCGGGCTCGGCGGGTGGTGGCGGAGTCGGTACGCGGCACAGATCGAGGTTAGGTCACGTCCCCCGGCGCCGGCCCCTGGTCACCGTGCCGGGTCCGTGGTCTGGATGGCGCAGACCCACCAGCCCCGCTGGTCCACCAGCACGAACGTCACCTCGCGGGTGGCGACCTGGTCGTTGGCGGTGGTCAGGGTCAGCGTCACCGGCACGGTGGCCGTCGTCTCCGTGGGCGTGATCGGGGGGTATGCCCAGGTGACCTTCGCCGCCGTGTACTCCTTCTGGGCGTTGCGGGCGTCGAAGACGATCTGGTCGAGTTCCGCGTCGTCGCGGGAGCCCGCGCAGACGTATCGCCCCGCCTCCCGCGCGTTGTGCGTGGTGTAGATGCCGGTCAGGAACCCGTCGATCGCCTCGTTCGGCGTCCGGGTGCCCCGCGCGCTCGCCGGTCCGATATAGATGAAGGCCGACACGATGGCGCCGGCGACGGTGAGCACGAGCAGCACGATCCAGACCGCCAGCGGCGGGCGCCAGCGTCGCCGAGGAGGTTCACCGACCACCGGTGGCCAGACCGCGTCCGCTGCCGGCTGGGGCGGGTAGTGCAGGTCCTCGCGCCTGTGCCCGTGCGACTGGTAGACCCGGCCGCGGCTCGGCTCCGTCATGGTGTCCTCGTAGTGGTCGACTGGCGTAGCTGTGTTCGTACGGCGGCGAGGTGCCCGTACGGCGGTGACGCCACCGGAGGGGACCCGGGCGGCGTTGGTCGGCACGGTACCGCGTTGGGCGCCGGCCGAACAGACGGTGCCGCGTCCGCCGGCGACGGTGGACGGTTCCGACACACCCCGCGCTCGGCGTCGCGGTCGGCGCGGTGGCCGGCGGGGTGTCCGTTAAGGTCAGCGCATGCAGGCGACTGTCCGATGGGAGTACGCGACCGTACCGCTGCTCGTCCACGCCACCAAGCAGATCCTGGACAACTGGGGCGAGGACGGCTGGGAGCTGGTCGCGGTCGTCCCGGGCCCCAACTCCGAGCAGCTCGTGGCCTACCTCAAGCGGCCCAAGCCGCAGCAGTGACCAGCGAAGGGCAGGCCGGAAGATCATGAGCGGGCCTCACGCGAAGCTGGCCGAACTCGGCCGGACGCTGCCGGCGGTCACGCCACCGCTGGCCGCCTACGTCCCGGCCGTGCAGACCGGCAACCACGTCTACGTCTCGGGCCAGCTGCCGATGCTCGACGGCGCGCTCCTGGCCACCGGCAAGGTCGGTGCCGAGGTGACCCCGGAGGCGGCGAAGGAACTCGCCGCCCAGTGCGCGCTCAACGGACTGGCCGCCCTCGACGCCCTGGTCGGCCTCGACCGCGTGGTCCGGATCGTGAAGGTCGTCGGATTCGTGGCCGCCGCGCCCGGCTTCACCGCCGTGCCCGGCGTGGTCAACGGCGCCAGCGAACTGTTGGCCGCGGTCTTCGGTGAGGCCGGGCGGCACGCCCGCAGCGCCGTGGGCGTGGCCGAGCTGCCGCTGGGTGCCCCGGTCGAGGTGGAGTTGATCGCCGAGGTCGCCGGGGCGTAGCCCGGGGTGCGGCGATCGGGAGGCCCGGTCAGCCCGCCGGCCGCCGTACGATCGCTGACATGGTCGCGCACGTCACGGGGTCGTCGGCCGATCTTCTTCAGGATCTGCCGAGCTGGGTCACCCGGGTCCTCGCCCCCAACCCCGGGCCGATGACGCTGGACGGCACGAACACCTGGGTGCTGAGGTCGCCCGGCGGTGATGCCGTGGTCGTCGACCCGGGTCCGCTCGACGAGGGCCACCTCGCTGCCGTGGCCGCGGTCGGTGGCATCCGTACGGTCATCACCACCCACTTCCACCACGACCACACCGAGGGTGTGGCGCGCCTGCTGGAGCTGTGCCCCGGCGCCAAGCTCTGGCAACCGGAGACCGACGGCGCGCTGGAGCTGGACGGGCTCGAACTGCGCCGGATCGCCACGCCCGGGCACACGGCCGACTCGATCACGCTGATCGGCGGGGTCGGCGACGAGCGGGCGGTGCTGACCGGCGACACCATCCTGGGCCGCGGCACGACCGTCGTCGCCCACCCGGACGGGAATCTGTCGGACTATCTGGCGAGTCTGGAACTGCTCGAACTGCTCGGACCGCTGCCCGTGCTGCCCGGCCACGGCCCGGCGCTGACGGACTGTGCCGCCGCCGCGGCGTTCTACCTGCGCCACCGCCTGGCGCGCCTGGACCAGGTGCGCGCCGCGGTCGCGGCGGGTGCCCGCACCGCCGGCGAGGTGGTCGCGATCGTCTACGCCGACGTGGACCCGGTGCTGTGGCCCGCGGCCGAGTCGTCGGTCCGGGCGCAGCTGGACTACCTCGAGCGCGAGGCGAACACTGGCCGGTCGGCCGACGGGCGGGCATGATGGGGCTCGATGGAGGGGCCGTGAAGCTGCGATGACCTGTCCGGTGTGCGGGACGGTGACAGTCCCGGGTGCGCGGTTCTGCCACAGCTGCGGGCACGCGCTTCCGGTCGTCGCCGGCTTGCCTGCCGCCGAACGCCGGGTCGTCACGGTTCTCTTCGGAGACCTGTCCGATTTCACCGCCTGGTCCGAGGAGGTCGACCCGGAGCGGGTGGGCGCGGTGACCGACCGGGTGCTCGCCGCGCTGGCCGGCGCCGTCAAGACCTTCGGCGGTCACGTCGACAAGCTCACCGGCGACGGGATCATGGCCGTCTTCGGTGCGCCGGTCGCGCACGAGGACGACCCGGAACGGGCCGTGCGGGCAGCGTTGGCCATGCAGCGGGCGGTGCGGCGCGTGCTCGACGACGAACGCGGGGGCGGGGCGCCCTCGGGCCTGCGCATCGGGGTGAACACCGGCGACGTGGTGGCCGGGGTCCAGGCCGCGATCGAGTACACGGTCATCGGCGACACGGTCAACACCGCCGCCCGGCTCGCCGACGCGGCCGACGTGGGCACCATCTACGCGGGCGCGGCGACCACTGCGGCGACCCGGCACCTGGCCTCCTGGCGGCGGCTGCTTCCGTTGCGGCTCAAGGGAAAGCGCCAGGCGGTCGAGGCCTACGAACTGCTCGGCCTGCTGGATGCGCCGGGCACCCGCTCGGGCCTGGGCGACGAAGCGCCGTTCGTGGGCCGGGAGGCCGAGATGGCGCTGGTGGACAACCGGCTGGCCGAGGTGATCGATCAGGGTCAGCCGCGGGTGCTGGTCTTCACCGCCGACGCCGGGGTGGGCAAGACGCGGCTGGCCGCCGAGATCGCACGCGCCGCGTACGGTGCGACCGCCACGGGGTACGACGGCGGCACCTCGGGGGGAGCGCGGGTGCTCGCCGTGCGCTGCGCCGCCTATGGGGAGCGCTGGCGCTCGGGGCCGCTGGTCGACCTGGTACGGGTCGCGATCGGCCTGCCCGAGCCGGCGACCCGGGCCGCGGCCGAGGAGCGGTTGCGCCGGGTGCGGGAGATCCTGCGGCGCCGCACCGGCTCGCCCCCGGCGCTGCGGACCGGCCAGCTGCTGGCGCTGCTCGGCTTCGCCGACGACGCGGGCGCCGGTCAGGACGTCTCCGAGCCTGAGCGCACCGAGCTGGCCCGGGGCGAGAACATGGGCGCGTCCGCCACGAGCGCGGTTCAGCGGGGCAACGCCGGGGACGAATCGGCGCCCGCCGCGGTGGCCGAGTTGCTCTCCGCGCTGGCGCAGGACGCTCCGCTCGTGGTGATCGTCGACGACCTGCACGACGCGATCCCGGCGACGATCGACGCGCTCGGCGCGATGCTCAACCGCCTCACCGGTCCGGTGCTGGTGGTGCTGCTCGGCCGTCCCGAGCTGGTGCGGGCCGCCGGTGCGCTGACCCGGCTCGCCGACGCCGAGGTGCGGCCGGTCCCGCCGTTGCGGGGTGCCGAGATGTCCCGGCTGCTCACCGCCTACCTGCGTGGCGGCCGGCTGCCGGCGGCGGATCAGGACCGGCTGCTGGCCACCGCGCAGGGCAACCCGTTCTACCTCGCGGAGCTGGTCACGCTGCTCATCGAGCGCGGGGCACTGCGGCAGGTGGGTGAGCCGAGCACGGAAGCGGGGCCGGGCACGGCCACCGTGCCGCGGTGGGACCTGCGGGAGGGGTCGCTCTCCGGTCGCCTGCTCAGCCGGGATCTGGCCGCCGTGCTCGCCGCCCGCATCGACGCGCTGCCGGTGCCCGCGCGGGCCGTGCTGCGCGACGCGGCGGTGGTCGGGGACGTCGTGCCCGCGGCGGCGCTGGCGGCGGTCCGCTCGGCCGTGGCGCCGACCAGCGAGACCGGTGCGGGTGGCGATGCCGATCTGGAGGGCGCGCTCGACGAGCTGCTGCACCGGCGGATGCTGCTGCCCGTCCGCAACGGCTACTCCTTCGCCACGCCGCTGTTGCGCGAGGCGGCCTATGCCGGGGTGGGCAAGGCCGATCTCGCCGACCGGCACGCCGAACTCGCCCGGTGGGCGGCGGGCTTGCGGCCCCCGGCGGACGGGGTGGCGCCGAGCCTGGGGTGGACCGCCGACGTGGTCGACGTGTTCATCGCGGACCATGCCGAGCAGGCGGCCGCCCTCGCCGACGAGGTGAGCCTGCGTCCCGATGCCCCGGCGCGCGCGGTCGCGCCGCTGGGGGTGTCGGCGTTGTCCCGGCTGGCCCACCGGGCGATCAGGTCGGGCGAGCCCGGGCAGGCGGCCGACTTCGCCGCCCGGGCCCGGGCGCTCAGCCATGGCGACCTTCCGGTCGCGGACCGGCTGGTCTACGCCAGCGCGCTGGTGCAGCTCGGCCAGCGGGACCGGGCGCTGGCCGAGATCGAGGCGATCCGCGAGGTGGCCGAGCCCGCCGCCGCTGCGCGGGCACTGCTGCTCGCGGGCCGGGTGCACCATCAGGCCGGCGACGGCGAGCGCGGGGACGAGGCGTGGGCGCAGGCGCTGGCCGTGGCCACCGCTGCCGACCTGGCCACGGAGCGCGCCGAGGCTCTGCGACGCATAGGAATGTCTGACTATCGACGGGGGCGGCTCGGGCAGGCGCAGGCCGGGTTCCGGGAGGCGCTGGAGATCGCGCAGGCCGCCGGGGATCGTCGGGGCGAGGCCTGGGCACTGCAGAACCTGGCCTGGGTCGCCACGACGTTGGGCGACTTCCCGGCGGCGGACGCGGAACTCAGCCGGGCCGCCCGGCTCTTCGCCGAACTGGGCAGCACCACCGGCCGGGCGTGGCTGCGCGGCTCCACCGCCTTCAACCGGCTGCTCGCGGGACGGCTGCACGAGGCGCGGCGGCTCGCGCGGGCGTTCCTGCCGTTCGGTGAGCGCGTCGGGGAGCGGTGGGCCGCCGCCACGCTGCGGGCGGTCGCCGCGTTCGCCGGCGCCGAACTGGGGGACCTCGACGAGGCCGACCAGGAGGCGCGGCAGGCTTTCGGCGAGTTCGACGAGAGCGACGACGACTGGGGTCGCGCGTTCGCCCTCGTCGTCCGGGCGGTGGTGGCCTGGGAGCGACGCGACGCACCGCGCGCGCTGGAGCTCTCCGGCGAGGCCTGCCGATACGCGGTGCGGACCGGGCATCCGTTGCTGCTCGGCATCGCCCACACCCTGTTGGGCTTCGCGGCGCTCGACGCCGGGGACGCGGCGACGGCCCAGGCCGAGGCCGCCACCGTGCTGGCGGTCAACGGCGAGCACGGGGTGGCGGATCCCGTACGGGTGGCGCCGCTGACGCTGCTCGGCTCGGCCTACCTGGCCCAGGGGGACGCCGCCCGGGCGCTCGAGGTCCTCGCCGAGGCGGCCGCGGTGCAGGGCGGTTCCGTCGTACTCGTGCCGCACCGCCTGGTGGTGGCCACGCAGGCGCGGGCGCTGCTCGCGGCGCAGCGGGTGGACGAGGCGCTGGCGACGGCTCGACGCGCGGTGAACCTGCCGGGCGAGGACGTGCGCAGCCGTGAAGTCGCCGAACGGGTGCTCGCCGACGCGCTCGCCGCGGCTGGGACGGCCGTGCCCGTGTGATCAGGACACCGTCTGGGCCGGTCGTACCTGTCTCGCGGGCAGCCGGTGGCGTACCGTACGGGCTGACGTGCACCGACGAAGTGACGGGAATGATGAGCGACGTTCCGGCTACCGAGCAGATCGCGGCGGACCGCCCGGTCTGGTCGCCGGCCGTGCCCGGGCTGGCGGATCTGAGCGTGATCGCCTACGGGGGCTATGCCACGGTCTACCGGGCGCGGCAGGTCTCAGCGTTCCGCGAGGTCGCGGTCAAGGTGGAGAACCGCACGCTGGACAACGAGAAGGACCAGCGCCGTTTCCTGCGCGAGGCGAGCGCTGCCGGCCGGATGTCGAGCCACCCGCACGTCGTGGACCTGTACGACGTCGGGGTCACCCCGGACGGTCATCCATACATGATCATGGAACTCTGCGTGGGCAGCTACGCGGACCGGATGAAGAGCCAGCCGCTGGGCGCGGATGAGGCGCGCGCGGTCGGGGCGAAGATCGCGGACGCGTTGGCCGACGCCCACCAGGAGGGCGTGTTGCACCGCGACGTGAAGCCGGCCAACATCCTGGTCACCCGGTTCGGTGAGCCGGTGCTGGCCGACTTCGGGCTGGCGGTGCTGGCCGAAGGCCGCGAAGCGTCGATGACTCTCGATCTCACCCCCGCCTACGCGGCGCCGGAGATGTTCCAGTACCACCGTCCTGAGCCGGCCTCGGACGTCTACGGGCTGTGCGCCACGCTCTTCGCGCTGATGTGCGGGCGCCCGCCGCGGTGGCGGGAGAACTACAACCCCACGCTCGCCTCGCTGGTGGACATGTTCGCCGAGCGCGTGCCCGACCTGCCCGGCGTGCCGCCCGAGTTGACCGCGTTGCTGCGCCGGGGCATGAGCAACGAGCTGGCCGCCCGGCCCACCGCCGCCCAGCTGCGCGACGAGCTGCTCGGCGTGCATCGGGATCCGGACCCGACCATGCTGCTCTGGTCGGCGCCGCCGGGCGGTGCCATGCCGAGCCCACGCCCGGCACCGGCCGACGACCCGACCCAACCGACGCAGCGGACATCCTGACCAGGAATTCGCGCAGGCCGATGCGGTTGCTGGCCCATGGCAGCATGGGCCGGCGCGCCGGGCTGGCTCGGAACCACCCTCCTGCCGAACCGACGAGCAAGTGACCACCCCGTGACGACCCCGTCGTCCCCAGCCTGGAAAGACGCGAACATGTCAGACCCCTCTGCCCCTGGCCAGCCCTATCCCTCCGCGCCGGGGTACCAGCCACCCCAGCCGCCCGCCGGGGGCTACCCGGGGCAACCGGTGCCGCCGGCCGGTGGCTATCCGCCGCCGCCCCAGCCGGCTCCTCAGCCGGCCTATCCGCCGGCGCCCGCGCCCTATCCGCCGGCTCCGGCCTACCCCGCGTCGGCTCCACCGGC
>Ga0164243_10011075_pt1 | contig 12907 bp, 15 predicted proteins | sample OricompcompostOP_FD_108781 | JGI IMG/M metagenome (GOLD analysis project Ga0164243, IMG submission 108781) | Organic Plus compost microbial communities from Emeryville, California, USA - Original compost - Organic plus compost (OP) | ecosystem: Engineered > Solid waste > Mixed feedstock >...
AACTCCGCGACCTGGTCGCGGACCCACTGGGACGGGCTGGGCTCGTAGTCGCCACGTAGTTCTGCCATGCCGACACAATTCCGCGGCGGCGTCACCTATTCCGAAACCTACGCCGGCCGGCGATTCTCACCCGAGGGCGCGGTCGAGTTCCTCGTCGAGGATCCGCTTGGGCCGTGCCCCGGTCAGTTGTAGGACCGGCTCGCCGCCACGGAAGAGAAGCAACGTGGGAACTCCCAGCACCCGGTAGGTCGTCCCGGTGATCGTCTCGTCGGTGTTCATCGATACGACGCGCAGGTCCGCACGCTCCTCCGCGATCTGCGCCACGATCGGATCGACCATCTTGCAGGGGCCGCACCACGGCGCCCAGAAGTCGACCAGGACCGGCTGGTCGGAGGCGAGTACGACGTCGGCGAACGTGTCATCGGTGACGGCGGTGATCTGTGCTGACGAGGCGGTCATCTGGTCTCCTTGGCGTAGCTCTCGGCGTCGTACAGCAGGTCGGCGAGCTCGGCGCGCAGCGCGGTGAGCTCCGCCACGGTCCGGTCGATCTCGGCGATCCGGAGGCGGTAGGCGTCGAGCGAGGAAGGACAGACGTCGGCGCGGTCGTTGCCCGCGCGCAGGCACTCCACGAACGGGACGGTCTCCTCGGCGGTCAGGCCCAACGACTGCAGGGCCTTGATCTCGCGGACGACCCGCACCTCGACCTCGTCGTACTCGCGGTAGCCGTTGGCGGCCCGAGCGGGCCTCAGCAGCCCGCGCTCCTCGTAGTAGCGCACGGCCTTCACGGTCACGCCGGCCTGCGTGGCGACCTCTTTGATCTGCACAGTCTCGACGCTAGACCTTGACCCCGGGGGCAAGGTCAAGCATCCGGTCCGACGATCGAGGAGACCGCGACGCGACCGTCTCGGAACCACCCCATGGTTGGGGGATAGCCTGCCCGCCATGAGCGCGATCGACGGAGTGTCCGACACCTTCGACCCGACCCGGTGGGAGGCGGTGCCGGGTTTCGAGGACCTCACCGACCTCACCTACCACCGTGCCAAGGAGCACGGCACCGTGCGGGTCGCGTTCGACCGCCCCGACGTCCTCAACGCCTTCCGGCCCCATACCGTCGATGAGCTGCTCCGCGTGCTCGAGCACGCCCGGATCTCCGCCGACGTCGGTTGCGTACTCCTGACCGGGAACGGACCCTCGCCCAAGAACGGGAAGCACTCGTTCTGCACCGGCGGCGACCAGAGGATCCGCGGCAAGGCGGGCTACCAATACGAGGAGACCGAGGCGTACGCGGCCGGTCGGACTGGAGCCGAAGAACCGTCGGTCATCGACAAGGCGAAGTTGGCGCGCCTCCACATCCTCGAGTGCCAGCGGCTGATCCGGTTCATGCCGAAGGTGGTCGTCTGTGTGGTGCCTGGGTGGGCGGCTGGCGGCGGTCACTCGCTGCACGTCGTCTGTGACCTCACCTTGGCCTCCGCGGAGAACGCGCGCTTCAAGCAGACCGACGCCGATGTCGGCTCCTTCGACGGCGGATTCGGATCGGCCTACCTCGCGCGTCAGGTCGGCCAGAAGTTCGCGCGTGAGATCTTCTTCCTTGCCGAGGAGTACTCCGCCGAGGACGGCGTCCGGATGGGTACGGTCAACCGCGCCGTCCCGCACGCCGAGCTGGAGGCGACCGCCCTGGAGTGGGGCCGCAAGATCAACGGAAAGAGCCCGACCGCACAGCGGATGTTGAAGTACGCCTTCAACCTTCTCGACGACGGTCTCGTCGGGCAGCAGCTCTTCGCCGGCGAGACCACCCGGCTGGCGTACATGACCGACGAGGCGGCCGAGGGGCGCGACCAGTTCCTGGAGAAGCGGGAGCCGGACTGGTCGGCGTACCCCTGGTACTACTGATTTGGCGCGTTTGGCCAGACCGCAAGCCCGTAGGCAACCGCGGCGCCACAGCTGGGTCTGCGTCCCTGGGAGCTCACGTCAATGTTTGCCTGATCTCGCCGATTAGAGTCGGGTAGGGACCGTCCAAGGGCTTCTGCTCCTCCTAGCCCGGCCCGGACCTGCCGGAGCGGGTCACCGGCCACGTAGTGGCGACCGCGCCATTCGCGTCGTGCTTCCGGCAGGCCGATGTTGGCAGCGTTGACCAGGCCGCGGGTGGCGGTCCGTCGTGTGGTTGCCGAGCCACTCCTCGATGCTGGGAGAAGGACGGCTCGACCACTTGATCTTGTGCGAGCAGCATCGTCTGAAGTGCGCGGGCCATGCGTCCGTTCCCGTCGCGGAACGGGTGGATCATGACGAGATTCAGGTGGGCCATCGTTCCGCGCACGAGCGGCTGTCGGCTGTCGGCGTCGACAGCGACTTCGAGAGCGAGCGCATCAACTCGGGCACCAGGTCGCCGTTCGGCCCTGCGTAGACGTTGACGCTGCGCTTGTCGTCGCGGACGATGATCTCCTTGGGGCGGTAGCGACCGGGTGCCTTCGACAGGTCGTGATCGAGCAGCATCAAGTGCATCGATCGCAGAACAGCCTCGTCGATCACGAAGCCTGGTTCCGGCGCCGAATTGAGGACGTAGGTCAGAACTCGGCGGTAGGCGATGCGGCGGAGCAGTCCGCTCCAGCGCTTGGACGCGCAGGTAGTCCGCGAGCGATGGCGCGTCTCGTTGATCTCGCCGATGACCTGTTGGTCCGCGTCCGCGATTTCGATCCTTGCGTGTGACCCTAATCACCCTTATTATTAAGGTAATTAACCGAAGGAGGCTCCGTGCCCATCACCACGCAACGCGACCGCCTGGTCTTCTTCCACGACGTCGATGTCATCGACCGCGCGCCGGGCGCACTGGGTCGGCTCGCCGAGGAGTTCGAGGTCACCGTTCCGGCATACCCCGGCTTCGAGGGTCAGTTCGACGTGCTGGATCGCGGCTGGGAGGGCTGGGAATCGGCCGCCGATCTCGCTCACCACATCCGCCGTTCCGAGCGGTGGATGTCCGGCGATCCCGTGCACCTCGTCGGCGCGGGTTTCGGCGGCTGGGTCGCCCTGGAGCTGGCGCTGCTGGCGCCGGAGCGTCTGGCCTCGCTCGTGCTGGTGGCGCCCTATGGGGTGAAGCTGTTCTCCCGGATGGATCGCGACTTCGAGGATGTGTTGCTGCTCGATGCCGACGAGCAGATCACGCTCGGCTGGGCCGATCCAGATCGGTGCCACGGCCTGCGCATGCCTGGCTACCCCGCGGATCTGTCGGACGAGGAGAACGAGGTGGCCTTCGCGGAGCGCGAGACCATCGCGCGTTACGCCTGGAAGCCGTTCATGCACAGTCGGCAACTCACTCGATGGGTCCACACCATCGACGTCCCCACCCTCGTCGTCGCCGGCGACGCCGACCGCCTTCTCCATGCCGGCCACAGCCGTCTCTTGGCCGAGCGTCTGCCGCGTGCGACCTATGTCGAGATCCCGGACGCCGGCCACTACCCGTACCTGGAGCAGCCCGAGCTGTTCCACGACGCCCTGGGCGACTTCTACGCCCAGGTGAAGGGAGCCTGACGATGCATCTCTACCACTTCAGCGAGATGCCCTACCCCTATGTCCCGCCCGAGGCCGAGGAGGCGCACGGCGGACTGAAATACTTCCTGCCTAACCGCTACTACGACCCGGTGCGTGGCCACGACCTCTACCAGCGCTACCTGGACGAGTACGAGCTCGCCGACGAGCTCGGGTTCAACCTCATGGTGAACGAGCACCACCAATCTGCCGCGACCCTCCACGTCTCGGCGACGCTCAGCGCGGCGGCTGTCATCTCCCGGACCCGACACGGACGCGTCCTTGTCCTCGGCACGCCGCTACCGCACCGATCAAATCCGGTCAGAGTGGCTGAGGAGATCGCGTTCCTCGACAACCTGAGCGGTGGCCGCATCAACTGTGGGTTCGTCCGCGGTGTCCAAGGCGAGACGTACCCGTCGAACGAGAACCCGGCGCGGAACATGGACATGTTCTTCGAGGCCCACGACCTGATCCGGGAGGCGTGGCTGCAGCGGGACATCTTTAACTGGGAGGGCGAGCACTACCAGTACCGCTACGTGAGCGTGTGGCCCCGGCCCTACCAGCAGCCCATGCCGCCGATCTGGGTCAGCGGGACGACGCAGCGTCTGGTCGAGTGGACTGCCGAGCACGGCTACACCTTGTGCAACCTGCTCGGCGCCTACGACGACACCGCCAACTCCTTCCGGCTCTACCGCCGCGCGGCGATGGCGGCCGGGCTCGCCGAGCCAGGGCCGGACAACTTCGCTTACCTCTCGCTCTGCCATGTCGCGGAGACCGAGGAGAAGGCGCGCGAGATTGGCCGCAAGCTGCTCTTCTACCTCAAGGCGGGCAAGCAGCGCCTGGGCGCTGCGATCCCGCCCGGCTACTCCTCGCCGGCCGCGGCTGTCGCCGCCATGCGCGGAACCCTCGGTGCAGTGCGGAAGCACTCCTTCGAGGAGCTGATCGAGGAGGGCATCGCCCTGGTCGGCACACCGGACCAGGTCGCCGCCAAGATCACCGCGCTGTACGAGCGGACAGGCGTCGGTCATCTCATCTTGATGAACCAAGCCGGCGAGATGACGAGCAACGAGGTCCGCGACAGCCTCCTCCTTCTTCACAAGGAGGTCATGCCGCAGGTAGCCGATCTCGGCCGTGACTGGAAAGAGGACGACACCAGCTGGCGCGTCGACAACGACGACCAGCCCGTCACGCCCGTCCTGGCCAGCGCGGTCTCCTGACCTCGTGACGCCCCAACTACCCCTGAGCAGTAGTCATCTACCAAGGAGAAGAGCCATGCCACGCGTCATCATTCAGGCCGTCGAAGGCCGCACCGCCGACCAGAAGCGCCAGCTCGTGAAGTCCGTGACGGATGCGGTCGTGACTGCGTACGACGTCGAGCCGAAGACGGTCACGATCGTCATCGAGGACATTCCGAAGAGCAACTTCGCCAAGGCGGGCGTCCTCGCCGCCGAGGGATGAGCGTGACTGCCGCCGTGGACGCGCCGACAGCGTTCGACCCTGGGCTGCGCGGCGCGACCGCTCTCGTCGTCGGCGCCGGACCCGGCATCGGGTTGGAGACGGCTCAGCTGCTGGCCGGTCTCGGCGCTCGGGTCGGCGTCGTCGACATCGACGTCGAGCGTGCCAAGAGCGGCTGCGATCGGCTGACCGGCAGCGGCCACCGCGCGTTCGTCGCCGATGTACGCCGACCCCACGAGGTCAACGCTCTGGCCGGAGAGGTGTCTGCCGAGCTCGGCGACGTGGACGTGCTCGTCAACGTCGTCGGGATCGGCGGCCCGCCGGCAGCGATCGCCACGATGGAGGAGCAGACCTGGTCGCAGCTGCTCGACCTGAACCTCAACCACCACTTCCTGGTGTGCCGGGCGCTCCTGCCCGGGATGCTCGAGCGGAAGAGGGGGAGCATCGTGGCCGTCTCGTCGATCAACGCCACGATGTCGTCACCGTTGCGCGCGGCGTACGGCGTGGCAAAGGCGGGGCTGGACTCGTTCATCCGCACGCTTGCGATCGAGGCGGCGCCCTTCGGCGTGCGCGCGAACTCGGTGCGACCGGGCTCGACCCTCACGCCGCGACGGCGCCACCTGGCCGAAGGCGAGCTTGGCGAGCTCTATCGTCAGGAGATCCCGCTCGGGCGGGTCGCTGATCCGGTGGACGTGGCCAACGCTGTCGTCTTCTTGGCCTCCGACCTCGCGCGGCACATCACCGGCGCCCATCTCGTGATCGACGGCGGGTCCACCATCAGGTACAGCCAGCCAGCAGGGAACTGACCCTACGATGCTGGCCGGGCAGATGCGTACGGACTCGACTGGCACAGGAGGCGCCCACGTGACGACGGCTCGGCGACGGGAGCAGCCGCGCTCGGTCAAGCTCACCGAGGCGGTGGCCCGTCGGATCGTCGACGACATCGTCGCGCGTGATCTTGCCGCGGGGGCCGCGCTGGCGACGGAGGCCGAGATGGCCGTCCAGTACGACGTCAGCCGGGCGACTGTTCGAGAAGCACTTCGTATCCTCGAGACCAACGGCCTCGTGACGATCAAGCCGGGCAGGTATGGCGGGCCCCAGGTGGGCCACGCCGACCCACTCGCCTTCGCGCGGTCGCTCACATGGTTCCTGCAGATGCGTCGCACGCACTTCTGGGAACTGCTCGAGGCGCGGGTCATCATGGAACCACTGATGGCGGCGCTCGCTGCCCGACGGCGAGGTGAGGACGCGCCGTTGGAACTGCGGACGGCGGTCGAGTCGCACCGTGACCTGGACCCGGCTGACAACGTCGGCTACCTGGCCGCGACACAAGACTTCCACGGGCTCATCGCCGGGATCTCCGGCAACGGTGTCCTTGACCTCTTCGGTCGGGCGCTCAAGGAGCTCTACACCTCGAGAGCCATTATCGAAGAGCGCCCAGCCGCGCGACGCGAGGAGGTGTTGATCGAGCACGAGCGCGTCGTCGACGCGATCTTGTCCGGCGACCCCGACCGCGCGGAGGCGGAGATGCGCGCCCACATGGTGGCCCTGGCCGAGGGATTCGACAAGCAGTACGCCGCGTTGCGGGACGAGATCGTCGGCTGGTGGTGAGCGCGCGGCAGTGCCGCGGACCGCTCACGCCTCCGGGCTCTCCTGCAGCGTCGACTCCACCACCAGATAGGCGCTGTGGATATGTGCACACCACGCTTGCTCTGCGTCGGTTGGCTGGCGACGAAGGATCTGCTCCATCACGGCGGCCATCTCCGCGATGCTCTGATGCGGCCGGCTGCCGGCGGAGAGGGACCGCGCGCGAAGCTGGGCGAGTCGCCGTTGCAGACCGTACGCGTGCGCCTGCAGGATCTCGTTGTCGGCGCCGCGGTAGAGCACGTCGTAGAACTCTCCCTTCGCGTGCAGCATGCGCGAGACGTCGCCACTGTCGTGGGCTTCGCGGAGTGCCTCGAACGCTTCCTCAAGCTGCTCGAGGTCGCGGTCTGTCGCGCGCGTCGTGAAGAGTCTGATAGCGAGCCCCTCGAGCGCTTGGCGCAACTCGTAGAGCGACCTCGCCTCGCGCTGGGTGATGCGGCTGACGGTCGGGCCCTTGTGTGGGCGCATCTCGACGAAGCCCTCGGCCTCCAACTGCCGGTAGGCCTCGCGCAGGGTGTTGCGCGAGATGTCGAGCTGCTCGCACAACTCGCGCTCGATCAGCCGCTGACCCTCGCGAAGGGTCCCGTCCATGATCTGCGTCCGGATGGCCTCAACGGCTTGCACGCGCACCGGCGAGGCGTAGTGGCGCACCGGCGGAAGTCCGTTCGAGATAGTCACGACCGCATCTTAGCAGCGAGTCGTCGGATTGACCCATTGACCTATTGTTCAACAATCCCCTACTGTGGCTGTCGTCACACAACAGCCAGCCCTGCGGGTCGCCTGCAGGCGAGAAGGAAAGGTCGCCCATGACCCAGACCAGCCCGGTGCTCCCCGAGACCGACGCCGCCGAGGCGTACGGCCTGTTCGTCGACAACCGTCTCGTGACGCCCGACGACTGCGGGTACTTCGACGTGGCGAACCCTGCGACAGGCGAGGTCTGGGCTCGCGCCGTCGATGCCTCGGAGGATGCGGTCGATGCTGCGGTGCGCAGTGCGCGGACGGCGTTCCTCGGTGAATGGGCTGAGTTTCGCGCCGCGGACCGTGCCGATCTCCTGATCCGCTTCGGTCAGGCGATCGCCGACAACGCCGAGGAGCTGGCCGACCTGCAGGTGCGGGAGAACGGCAAGCTCATGCGCGAGATGTTCGGCCAGGCCAAGCTTCTCCGCGAATACTTCAACTACTACGCGGGCCTTGCCCAGATGCCAACCGGCACAACCAACCCGCTCCACCTGCGTGACATGGTCAACTACACCGTCCGCGAGCCGCTCGGCGTGGTCGCCGCCGTCACGCCGTGGAACTCCCCGCTCCTGCTCCTGGTGTGGAAGCTGGGTCCGGCCCTCGCGGCGGGCAACACCGTGGTCGCCAAGCCGTCGGAGATCACGCCGATCTCAACGATCCGGCTGGCGCAGATTGCGGCCGAGGTCGGGTTCCCCGAGGGTGTCTTCAACGTCGTCACCGGGCTTGGCGCCACCGGAGCGGCGCTGACGACGCACTCGGGCGTCGACAAGATCGCCTTCACCGGCTCCACGCCTACTGGACGGGCGATCGCCGCCGCTGCGGGCAGCAGGCTCGCCCGCGTCTCGCTGGAGCTCGGCGGGAAGTCCCCGAACATCATCTTCGACGACGCCGACCTCGACGGTGCGGTGAACGGCGCCGTGGCGGGGATCTTCGGCGCGAGCGGGCAGACCTGTATGGCCGGCTCCCGGATTCTGGTCCATGACGCGGTCTACGACCAGGTGGTCGATCTCCTGGCTGAGCGCGCCGAGGCGATCGTCGTCGGCGATCCGCGCGCTGAGGAGAGCCAGATGGGGGCGATCGCGTGTCGCGCGCAGTACGACAAGGTCCTGCACTACGTCGACGTCGCGACAGGTGATGGTGCCCGTCTGGTCGCCGGGGGGTGCCGGGAGACAGTGGCGGGGCTCGAGAACGGGCTGTTCGTGCGGCCGACGATCTTCGCGGACGTCACCAACGACATGCGGATCGCGCGCGAGGAGGTCTTCGGGCCGATCGCCACGGTCCTTCGTTTCCGCGACGAGGCCGAGGCGATCGCCATCGCCAACGACACCGAGTTCGGTCTCGCCGCCGGGGTGTGGACCGGGTCGGTGGCGCGTGCGCATCGTGTGGCCGGCCGCCTGCGCGCCGGGACGGTCTGGATCAACAACTATCGCAAGACGTCTTACGCCACGCCCTTCGGCGGATTCAAGCAGAGCGGACTCGGTCGGGAGAACGGCGCGGACGCCCTGCGGGAGTTCACCGAGGAGAAGAGTGTGTGGGTCGACGCTGGCCAGGGGATCAAGGATCCCTTCAACCCCAGGGCATGAGCATGATGACGGCCGACCGCACCGGTGCTCCGGTCTCCTCGAACGGGGCAGTAGCTCACGCGGGGGTGCAGCGTCACGAGTGCGTGGTGTTCGGCTGCGCCGTGGAGTTGCGCTGCGCGGGAGCGCCGCGGACGCCATTCGAGGACATCGAGCGGCATCTGCGAGAGCTTGAGGGGCGATTCTCGCGGTTCGTGCCGGGCAACGAGCTCGATCGCCTCAACAGCTCCGAGGGGCGGTGGGTGCGACTCTCCGCAGAGATGGAGCGTTTCCTGGTCCACGCCCTTCGGGTCGCCGTCGAGAGCCGTGGCCTGGTCAACATCGCCGTGACCCCGGCAGTGCGCCGCGCGGGCTACGTCGCGCCGTGGCCCGCGCCGTGGCAGGACGCCACCGGCGAATCGGAGCCCGTCGCGGCGCTGACCGAAGTGCTCGAGCTGAGGCCGGGGCAGGCCAGGCTGCGCCCGGGATGCGCCGTCGACTTCGGTGCGATCGCCAAAGGGATGTGGGCCGACGACGTGGTCGAGCTTCTCGGCCCCAACGCCGCCGCCGGGCTCGGCGGCGACGTAGCGACACACGGGCCGGGGCCCGACGGCGTCGGCTGGCCGATCGGGTTGCCGGCCGGTCGCACCGTGTCGGTGCATGACGGGGGAGTCGCGACGAGCGGCACCACGAAACGTTCCCAACACGGGCGGCACCACGTCATCGACCCGCGGAGCGGCCTGCCAAGCGGCTCCCGCGTGGCAGTGGTCTCGGTGGTGGCCGGGTGCGCGACGACGGCGGAATGGGTGGCCACGGCTCTCCTCATCGACGACGAGGATCCGGCGGGCCTGCTCCACAGGTCGGATGTCCATGCCCACTTCACCGTTCCCGGTCGTCCTCCGGCCGGCCCGAGTCAGGAGCAGTCGTGAGATCAGCCAGTCCCGAAGTCACCGGTCGCGTCGTCGGGCGACAGGACTTCGCCCGCGCCTTCCGGGTGGTCCCCGCGGCGGTCTCGGTCGTCCTCGCACGAACCGAGTCCGGCCTCGTCCGGGGCATCACGTGCACCTCGGTGAGTTCTTTGTCCGGCGTACCGCCGATGGCGCTGTTCTCCGTCGACCGGAAGACCCGCTTCGCCGACGAGTTGCGTAGCGCGGGCCACTACAGCATCAACATCCTTGCCGCCGACCGCCCGGACTGGGCTCGCGCCTTCGCTCGGGGCGGCCAGTCGCTCGACGACCTGGCCCACGCGATCCAGACCGGCCGCGGTCCGGTGCCGACGCTCGCATCGGGGACCGCCGCGGTCCTCGAGTGTGAGGTGGCTGGCATCTATCCGGGGGGCGACCACGAGGTCGTCACCGGTCGTATCACCCATCTCCGCGTCCAGTCGGACGCCCCGGTGTTGCAGTACCGCAACGGCGAGTACGGCGTCTTCTGTGCCGAGGCAAGGAGCAGTTGAGGTGATCTCGTGCAACCTCTCCACGGTCACAACACCGCTTGTCGCGGGGGCGTCAACCTCGCTTCGTCACCACCCAGATCGCCACGACAGAACTCGAAATGTCCCACATGATCGAAAGGTACGGCGCAATGTCGCGTAGACCCATCCGGGCGGCCGTGGCCGCTACGGCACTTCTCCTGGTGGCGGCGCTCGCCACCGCCTGCGGCGGGGGCAGCGGCTCATCCGCGGACGGTCTCCACACCATCACCTTCGGAAGTCAACAGGTGGCCGCCGACGCTGGCCTGTTCATCGCCGACGAGCTCGGCTACTTCAAGGACGAAGGCATCAAGGTCGACTTCCAGCGGATGAACGACGCCTCGGCAATCACGAACGCTCTTGCCACCGGCCATCTCGATGTCGCCGGCGCGACGATCACGCCGGGCACGTTCCAGGCGGGTGCCAAGGGCCTCGGCATCAAGATCGTGGGCGACAAGAACTTCATGGCACCCCCGCGCGACGGGCTTCCGGCGATGTCCGGCACCCGGTTGGCGGTGCTGCCGAAGTACGACAAGGGCAACGTCAAGGACACCTTGGCAGCGCTCAAAGGCAAGAAGCTCGCGATCCACAGCAACCTGTCCATCCAGGTCGTCTACCTCGGGATGTTCCTCGAGAAGTACGGCTACGGCCTCAGCGACTTCAAGATCACGCCGGTCCTCTCCCCGGACCAGACCGCCGCGTTGAAGAACGGCGCAATCGATGCAGCGGTGATGCAGGAGCCGTTCTTCTCTCAGGCAGTCGATGCCAACATCGTGAAGCCGGTCTCGGATCTGACCGAGGAGTTGCCGGCATCCGGGGTGAGCACGACCGCACTGATCTTCGGCAAGAGCATGCTGGCCGACAAGTCGGTCGCCGACAAGTTCATGGTCGCGTATGTGAAAGGCGTGCGGACGTACAACGACGCCATGTTCTACGGCAAGGACAAGGACAAGATCGTCAACCTGATCGCCGACCGGGTGAAGATCCCCGCCGATCAGATCGCGAAGACCTACCCGCCGGGTCTGGACCCGAACCAGAACATCGACCTCGACTGGCTGAGCACGTGCGAGAAGTTCTACCAGGACAACAACATGCTCGACCAGGACGTGGATCCGTCCGACCTCGTCGACACGTCCTTCAGGGACCACGCCATCAAGCAACTGGGTGAGTACAAGCCGCCCGCCAAGCCGGCCGCCTGATTCCGCGGCATCGAGGAGAGGAAAGAGATGAGCGCTGGACTCGCCGTAGCGCGCCCGATCGACCAAGCTCCGGCCTCGGTCCGCATTCGCGGGCTGCACCGGACCTTCCTGACCCGGCGCGGGAACGCTGTCGAAGCCATTCGTGATGTGACCTTCGATGTCCACGAGGGCGAAGTCGTCGCCGTGCTGGGCCCGAGTGGTTGTGGCAAGAGCTCCCTGCTCCGCGTCCTCGCGGGCCTGGACCGGGTGTACGGAGGGGAGGTCGAGATCGCTACCGACACAGATTCCTCGTCCGGTGACAATGCCCGACTCCCGGCCGCGACCGTCTTCCAGGCCGACTCGACGCTTCCGTGGCTGACGGTCGAGAAGAACATCACCGCGGTGGGGCTCGCGAACCTGAATCTGTCGCCGGCCGAGCGATCCAGGCGTGCCGAGGAGGTGCTCCGGCTGGTGGGGCTCGGTGACTTCGCCAAGGCCTACCCCCATGAGCTCTCCGGCGGCATGCGTCAGCGCGTGTCGATCGCTCGAGCGCTCGCGACCCGGCCGAGGCTGCTCTTGATGGACGAGCCACTGGCCGCCCTCGACGCGCAGACGCGATTGGTGATGCAGCAAGAGCTGCTCCGGATCTGGTCCGAGACGAAGTCGACCGTCGTCTACATCACGCACGACATCGAGGAGGCGGTCACGCTGGCCGACCGCGTCGTGGTCCTCTCGTCGCGACCCGGATGTGTGAAGCTCGTCCGCTCGACCCCGCCGAAGGCCGGCGTCAGTGTCACCGAGCTTCGTCGCGACAAGGCATTCGGAGATCTCGTCGTCGAACTGTGGGACGCCGTCGCGGGGAGTGTCGGTCACTCGCTGGCCGGCCCCGACACGACCGAGGGAGCAGGCCAGTGACCACCATGAGCCAACGCATCGTGTCTGCACCGGAGGTCTCGAAGAGCTCCGAACGGATGATCGACCAACTCAGCCGGTCGAAGCGTCGCGAGGCGCGTCGCCGGGTCGGATGGGGCGTCGCGACCCCGCTTGCTGTTCTCGTTCTCTGGGAGTTGGCGAGTCAGACGGGTCTCGTCGACGAGAACTTCTTCCCGGCGCCGACGACGGTCTTGCGTGAGTCGGTGAACTACATCACCGATCCGGCGTTGCGCAGCGAGCTGCTCGCCAACATGCGCCACTCGGGAGCACGTCTGATCATCGGGTTCGGGCTGGGGTCGATCGCCGGCCTCGCCGTCGGCCTCGCCATGGGCCTCGTGCCGGTGGTCAGGTACGCCCTCAGCGCACTGATCAACGCGACGTACCCGCTGCCGAAGCTGGCGCTCTACCCG
>Ga0164243_10011078_pt1 | contig 12904 bp, 12 predicted proteins | sample OricompcompostOP_FD_108781 | JGI IMG/M metagenome (GOLD analysis project Ga0164243, IMG submission 108781) | Organic Plus compost microbial communities from Emeryville, California, USA - Original compost - Organic plus compost (OP) | ecosystem: Engineered > Solid waste > Mixed feedstock >...
CGGACCCCAGACCCCAGACCCCAGACCTCAGACCCCAGACCCCAGAGAAGGATCATGGCCGAAGTAGTTATCGTCGAGACCGCGCAGGCAGCGGGCGACCTGGTGGCGGATGCCATCGTGTCGCTCGTCCGCAGGAAGCCGGATGCCGTGCTCGGCCTCGCCACGGGATCGACTCCTCTGCCGGTGTACCGGGCCCTCGCCGAGCGTCGCGGTGACGTCGATCTTTCACAGGTACGGGGCTTCGCGCTCGACGAGTATGTGGGCCTGCCCGTCGCGCACGAGGAGAGCTACCGCTCCGTGATCACCCGCGAGGTCGTGGAGCCGATCGGGTTCACACCAGACCGCATCCACGTTCCGAACGGCGCCGTGGAGACGATCGAGCACGCCGGTGCGGACTACGAGCGCGCGATCGAGGAGGCCGGCGGCATCGACCTGCAGATCCTCGGCATCGGAACGGACGGGCACATCGGCTTCAACGAGCCGGGCTCGTCCTTCGCGTCGCTTACCCGGGTGAAGACGCTCACCGAGCAGACCCGTCGCGACAACGCGCGATTCTTCGACTCGCTCGACCAGGTGCCGATGCACTGCATCACCCAGGGCCTCGGCACGATCCTGCGGGCTCGGCACCTCGTGCTGTTGGCCTTCGGCGCGGGCAAGGCGGATGCGATCGCTCAGGCCGTGGAGGGACCCCTCTCAGCGATGATGCCGGCATCCGCGATTCAGCTGCACCCGCACGCGACGGTGGTCGTGGACGAGGCAGCGGCCACGAAGCTCGCGCAAGCCGACTACTACCGCTACGTCTACGACAACAAGCCTGCCTGGCAGCGCCCGCTCACCTAGTGCGCCTCTCGTGGGCGATCTCTCGCGCGACCTGCGTGAGTGCCGCAACGTCCATGCGGCCCTGGTCACTGTGACGGCTTACCATGTGGAGCCCGATGGCGGGCCGTTCGTCGATATCGATGGAGATGAGATCGACGGACTGTTCGCCGGGGGCAAGCTTCGGCCCGACCGAGCCGATGTGCGTGCGACTGTCCAGGTCTCGCGCGCGGGCCGCAAGCACCGGGGAATTGACCAGCCGGGGCAGTACCCCCGCAGAGAGGAACGCCGCCTCGACCACATCGTATGATCCGGGAGACAGGGCGCGTGGCACAACGCTCAGGGGTTCGTTGGCGAGGTCGCGAAGGCTGATGCTGGTCCGCCCGGCGAACTTGTGCTCGAGCGGAACCGTGAGCACGAGCGGTGTGTCCCAGAGGTGCTCGACTCGGAGATCGCCCCACCACGCCGGATGCCGAGCGAACGCGAGATCCACCTTTCCGGCGAGGACCGCGTCGCTCACCTCAGATGTCCACAACAGACGTGTGTTGATCGTCACCGATGGTAGGCGCTCGGAGGCGCGAGCGAGGAGCTCTTCGACGATCTGCCCCTCCGTTGTCAGCGTGACGGCGATGTTCACTTCGCGAACCCTGTCGGAACCCTTGATCTCTCTCAGGCCCGAGTGGAACGCCTCCAGAGCACGCAGAGCATCGCTCAGATACACGCGCCCTGCCTCTGTCAGAGTCACCGGCGTGCGGCTGCGGTTGACGAGCTCGACGCCGATCGAGCACTCCAGAGTGGCGATGCGCTGGCTCAAGGCCGACTGCGTCAGAGACAGCGAACGCGCGGCGGCCGCGAAAGTTCCCGCGACCGCTATGGCGTCGAGGGAGCGAATCGCGGCGAGCGAGACGCGCGGAGGACGCGTCACGATGCGTCCATCTGGTCGAACAGGGTGTCGAGGCCGTGCTCGAAGGCGATCCGGTGAGGGAAGGACGCCCAGAAGACCACGGGGGCGACCCCGGCCAGGAGAACTATGCCCGGGGCACGCGTGCTTTCCCGCCAGCGGCTGCGCAGATCGAGAAGCGCGATCCCTGATGCAAGGTAGTGCCCTTCGGCCCCGGGCGCGATGGTTTCTGCGGTTCGAAAGCGCTCATCCGAAGACAGGATCCTTCGAAGGGCGGGCGCGTGCTCCGCGGCCAGTGCGGCAAGCCTAAGGCCATCGATGTTGTCGGCGTCCACGACCACGCGTCCGTAGAGGGGATGCGCCGGGTCGACGACGAGCACCACCGAATCGGTCGAACAGACGCGTGACGCCAGGCACCCGGTCGGATCCTCCTGTCGTTGACCGACAGTCATCGTCGCTGCGCCGCTGTGAAGCGCGGATGTCAGTTCATCGGCGGTCGATTCCCGGCTCACTACGTCGAGTGCGGGCGCAACTTGGCGGAGCCGTGCGATGAGTCCGACCGCTTGGCGGGATCCCTCGGTGCAGTGAACGAGCCGGATGGCCCGCGGTCGCGCAGCTGCAGCTCTGGCCAGGTCCTCGGCAGTGGAGAGTGACTCGAGGAGGGAGCGTGCGAGCGGCTCGAAGAGCCGGCCGACCGGCGTGAGTCTGATCGACCTGCTGCTCCGGTCGATGAGGGGTTCGCCGACCTCTGCTTCCAAGGATCGAATTTGCCGACTGAGCGCAGGTTGCGACAGATAGACGCGTTCGGAGGCGCGGTGGAAGTTCAGGGTCTCAGAGAGAGCGAGAAACGATTGCAACGCTGCCGTTGAGAAACGCTCGACTCCGCTGTCCACCTTCACCAGGATACTGAAGCGGAGTGAGGCAAGCGCGGCGAAGTGCATCTCACCGATGCAGATTGCTTATGGCTCGCTCGATGTTTCGGTCTTGGACAGCCGCCGATCGCTCACAGCAGGATGGAGCATCCGACGATGCAAGGAGGCAAGACGTGGGAGAACAGGTGGAGACGGTCGCTGGGCCGGTCGACCGCAACTCGCTCGGCAGAGTGCTGATGCACGAGCACATCTTCATCATCACGTACGACTATTGGCTGAACTATCCGCAACGCGAAGGATTCGACGAGGAGCGCTTCGTCGGCGAAGCCATCGAGCAACTGGCCGATCTAAAAGGCCACGGGATCGACACCATCGTGGATCTCACAGTCTTCGGCATGGGACGGTACATTCCGCGCATCCGAGCCGTAGCCGAGGCGTCCGAGATCAACATCGTCGCGGCGACGGGCATGTACATTTACGAGTCACTGCCCATGCCCTTCCACTATCAGGGTCCGGCGCCGCTGATCGGCGGTCGTGAGCTGCTTGTCGACATGTTCGTGGAAGACATCGTTGAGGGGATCGCCGGAACGGGCGTGAAAGCCGGCATTATCAAGTGCGCGACGGACGAGGTGGGCATGACCCCGCAGGTCGAGCGCGTTGTACGGGCTGCTGCTCATGCGAGCGCGCAGACCGGCACCCCGATCTCGACCCACACTCACGCCGCCAAGAAGGTCGGCAACGACCAGGTCAGGGTGTTCGAGGAGGAGGGTGTGGACCTCGCCCGCGTTGTGATCGGGCACTCAGGTGACACTGCGGACCTCGACTACCTCACCGGTCTGCTCGCCAAGGGTGTGACCCTAGGCATGGATCGGTTCGGCACCGAAACGCCACTTACCACCAAGGAACGGGTGGACGTTATCGCCGAACTGTGCCGTCAGGGATTCTCGAGCCAGCTCGTCCTTTCGCACGACGCCGCCGTCTTCAACGACTTGACGCCCCTGGAACTGGTGAGAGAGCCCGCTCCGGAATGGAACTTCACGTTCATCCCCCGGACAGTGCTCGGGATGCTCGAGGAGCAGGGCGTGACGCCGGCGATGATCGACGACATGCTCGTCGGCAACCCTCGCCGAATCCTCGCGGGCTGAGCCGGCCCGGATCTCGACAGAACACGAAGGAGTGAATGTTGTGACCGTAATGAACACGGAAGAAGAGACACCGATCCGCCTTGAACGGACCTGGTATCGCGGGGATGGAGCGCGCGTCTATCTCGGCTCTCGTTACCTCGGCGCCTATCCGACGGGTGCCCTCACCTATGTCCTGCTCCTGGTGGCCGTCTTCGGGTTCGCCTGGGAGGTCGTGGAGTCCAGCCTGATCGGAGCTGCGCTCGGAGCCGGACTCCAGGAGGACCTCGGCATGGATGCTACACAGCTGTCGTGGCTGCTCAGCGCCGTCACAATCGCGAGCATCGTCGCTTTCCCGTTCGCCGGCCCCCTGGTCGATCGTCTCGGCCGACGCCCTGTGATCCTGCTTGGTCTAGCCGGGTTCATCGTGACGGACCTCATCAAAGCTCTCGCGCCGAATTACGGGGTGTTCCTCGTCGCCAACATCATTGATGGCATTCTCGTCATGCTGACTCTCAACCCCACCATGGCGCTCGTGCGTGACTACACCCCGCGTGAGAAGCGCGGTCTCGGCTACGGCATCATCACAAGTCTCGGATTCGGCGGTGGAACCCTCGCGACCTTCTGGCTCGCCGCTCCGGTGATTGCCGCACACTCCGACGACTCCTTCTTCGGCATGAGCGGCGCGTGGCGGTGGCTCTACTTCTACGCCTTCGCTGTGATTGCGATTGCCTTCCTGCTGCAGCTCTTCATCATCCGGGACATTCACCCGAGCCTCCGCGTTCATCGACGAGCACTCACCGAGGATGAAGACGACAACAAGGTGGCGGCGCGCACGCAGACGGCCGAGAACGGATCTGTGCTCGCGGGAATCCGTCAGTACCTGCGAAGCCCGAGGATGCTCCTCATCTATCTCAACCAGGCGTTCTGGGGTATCGGCTGGTCAGGGCTAGTCAGCTTCTTACCCCTGATCATGGTGGTCGCCATTCCCAACGTCGACGGCGCGACCGCCGCCTTCCTCGCCGGATTCGTCTGGATCGCATATACCGCCAGCTCGATCGTGACGAGTGTGCTCCAAGACCGGTACCACGTGCGGAAGCCCGTCAACATGCTGGCGATGATCGGTGTGGCGATCTGCCTCTTCATCTTCGCCTCGCGCCTGTTCGCCGACAACTCAGTCGTCGGCATCGCGGTCCTGCTCTTCTTCCTCGGTGTCTTCGCGGGCGCGCAGTATCCCGCGTTCGCGACGGTCCTCGCCGGGGAAGCGGAGCGCATCAACCCAGCTGCGGTCGCATCCGCGTTCGCGTTGTATCAGTTCATCACCGCCTTGGTCGGCCTGATTCCGCGCTTCGTCTTCCCGCAGATCGGAGCTGAGCCCGACGGGTGGTTCGTCGCGGTGATCATCATGGCGATCGCTGTGGTCTTCGCCGCGCCGACGCTCATCGCGGCGCATGGCCCATGGAAGCCGCGCCGCCACCTGCCCGAGAACATGAAGGAGGACTTCATCTGATGTCGGAGAACAGCCTGGCGGGCCGCACCGCGCTCGTCACCGGAGGAGCACGTGGTCTCGGACGCGCCTACGCCCTGAAGCTGGCGGACCTGGGGGCGGACGTCGCTGTTATCGATGCAGACCTGCGCTCCTACGCCGCATTCGCAGGGGAACAGGAGCTCATGACCGCCGAGACCACGATGGCCGAGATCGAGGCTCGGGGCCGTCGATCCGTCGGGCTAGAGGTGGACGTGACCGACGCTCAGGCCATGCGGGACGCCATCCATGCGATCGTGTCCGAGTTCGGCGCCCTTGAGATCGCGGTCTGCAACGCCGGCGGCGGCAGCGGAGCTCCAGGAGAGACGACGGCCGCGGACGTCAGCGACGAGCTATTCGACCTCGTCATCAAGCGAAATCTCTACGGCACGGTCAACACGTGTCGTCCCCTCGCGGACGTCATGCGGAGGCAGAAGTGGGGGCGCATCGTCACCGTGTCGAGTCAGGCAGGGCGGCGAGGAGCGTCGGACGGAGGATACGCGCATTACGGGACTGCGAAGGCCGGTGTCGCGATGTACACCCGATACCTGGCGCAGCAGCTCGGTCCGTACAACGTCACTGTCAACTGCATTGCTCCCGGTTTCATCGGCACCGGTCGCCTCATGGAGATGTTCGAGAAGCAGGGCAAGGAACAGATCGAGAACCTGATCGCCCTCCGTCGAATCGGCACTCCCGAGGACTGTGCCCGGGTGGTGCAGTTCCTGGTGACCGACCTTGGAGAGTACGTCACGGGCGCTCTCATTCCGATCGACGGCGGCTCTGTTCCGTGAGCCCGTCCCTCTACCAGACCAATCCACCGTCGTTCGATAAGGATGTCATGTCACACAGATTCGCTGACTGCGCCACCGGTGCCCATGGGGTCGCTGCCGTCATCGCGCAAATGGAGAAACCGGTCGTCTTCGGGATGCCGGGCGGCCACATGATCCGGGTCTTCGACGCGCTGAGAGAGCGTCGCGACCGCGTCGACTGCGTGCTCGTGCGGGAGGAGGCGATCGGGTCGGTCATGGCCGAGGCACACGGCCGGCTCACTGGCCGTCCAGCCGTGGTCATGGGCCAGGGCGCCTGGGTGCTCGGCAACGCCGGGATCGGCATTATGGAGGCTCATCTGGGGAGCAGCCCGATGGTCGTCCTCGTCGATGCCACCGAAGGCGGAGAGTTCTCGCACCACGGCCCGTACCAGGACGGGATGGCCTCATACGGAGGGTACGAGCTCGCTGACGCTCTTCGGGCGATTACCAAGCGAACGTTCCTCGCGCTCGATCCGCATCAGGCCGTTCAACTGACCCAGCTCGCCGTGAAGCACGCGCTCGACGGCGAGCCTGGTCCGGTCGCCGTGGTGTTTCACAGCAGGGCGCTCTCCGAGGGCTTCCCTACGGACGCCGGCGGGCACCCGCGCCTCTTCGACTCCGAAGGCTACTGGAAGCGCAGCCGCCCGGCTCCGGACCTGGCGGAAATCTCGGCAGCTGCAGATCTGATACGTGCTGCTGAGCGACCGGTCCTCGTCGCGGGCAACGGAGTTCGACTCGCACACGCGGAAGACGCCCTGGCGGCGCTCATCGATGAGACAGACATCCCCGCAGCGACGACCTCCGGCGGCAAGGGGACCGTTGACGAGCGATCGCAGCTTGGCCTCGGTGTGATCGGATCCTTTGGCCACGACGTGGCGAACAGGGTTGTCGGCGATGCTGACCTTGTCATCGCGGTCGGGACGAAGCTCTCGCCGCTCGACACTGCGGACGAGAACCCCAAGCTGATCGACCCGGAACGGCAGACGATCGTTCACCTTGACGTGGAGACACTGAATACCGGGTGGACCACCCCTGCCGACGCGATCGTGATCGGCGATGCCGCCGATACGCTGAGTGACCTGCGCGTGGCCCTTTCGGGTTATCGCGGTGGTGGAACCCAGCGAGTTCGCGCCCAGAGGTCGCTGGGCGAGCAGGAGAACGAGTCCGACTTCGGCGGGCGGAGCGCGGTGCGGGTGCTGTCCAGTTTGTTGCCTGAGAACTGCGTGGTCACCTGCGATGCTGGTGAGAACCGTCTCTTCGTCCTGCACGATTACCAGGCCGGACGCGGGGGCACTGTGTTGCAGCCGAACGGCGGCGGCGGCATGGGTTACGCGATCCCTGCGGCCATGGCGGCCGGCCGGCTTAACGACGGCCGGCGCGCGATTGCGGTCTGCGGAGACGGCGGGTTCTCGATGACTATGCACGCCCTGATGAGTGCAGTCGAGAACGACATTCCTCTTCTCGTGCTCGTTCTTGACAACCGTGCACTGGGTTGGGTGCTGCACGGCCAAGGCGATCGACCGTTCCTCTCGGAGTTCCGCGACTTCGACCTCGCCGCCATCGCGACGGCGCTCGGCTGTCAATCGCAGGCGGTCGCAACGGAGGACGAGTTGCGTTCCGCTCTGACGACCGCGCTTGCTCGGACCACAGGAGTCTCCGTTGTGGTTGCCCGTACGAGCCGGACAGACCGTTACCAGGATGTCATGTCAGATCTCGCAGGTATGGATGTCGAGGCGGTGCAAGGCGCGAACTGAGTCGAGGTCCTCAGGCGAACTCTTTGCGGCCGTTGATGACGCCCGAGATGACGGCGAGGACGCCGAACACGACGCCGACCCACCAGACGCCGAGGTGGATCCAGGCGAAGACGGCCGCGCCCATGACGAGGAGTTCCACGAGAGCCTTCCCGTAGGCATCCACCTTGAACACGGCTTTGGGAGAGCGGAAGAGGCCCCAGAGCACGATCGCGAGAGCGGGGGCCCCGATGCCGATCACGATGTTCCACGGCAGCGGCCACATGAGGAAGCCCCAGATGCCGAGGCTCACAATCGCGAAGAGCTCGAGGAAGAACCTCAGGATGTCGTTGGGACCGATTCGTGCGTCGGGGCGGGCGGTTTCTTGCACCGGACAAGTCTACGTACTCGATTGCCTCCGCTGCACAGCGGCCGTTCCCGTCGAGCATAAGCGAGCGGCTTTGGTTCGAGCAGCCGACCTTGGGGACGTTACAGTTCATGACTGTGACGCCCCAATGCCTCATGCCTGTCCCGATCCGATCGGACTAGCCGCATCTTGTCGACATGCATTCGACCTCGACAACCCACGCGACACCATTGATGAACGCGTCTCTGATTCATAGTCAGTCCGTTGCGGGTCAACCACTTTGTAGGCTAATGAGCGAGAGCAATTGGAGGCGATTCGGTGACCAACTTCGTCGTGCCCGAGTACGTCGACGGTGACCACGCACGCAACTTCATTCCGGTGACGTATTGGCATCTACCCATGCTTCGGATTTTTCTTCCCAGGACTGATAGTGAAGGCGTGGTTAGGCGATGGTCGTTCTTTCTCCCCAAGGGTGCTGATCTCAAGGCCGCAACGAGCTGGACTGAAATTGCAACGACTTCGTCGGTCTCCGAGGTTCAGTCATGTACGGCCGGCGCATCAGCCAAAGGTGAGGTTGACACAGACCTGATTGATGCACTTGTCGGTGCCATCGGTCCGCGTGTGCTCACGTTTGCTGGCTGGAACGGATATGCGGATCATCTACAAGGACGCACGACACGACTCCGCGGCGATGTCTATCGGATAATGGAGGCCGATCTGGATTCACTCCGGGCGAGCGTTCGTCTTCCGGAGTTCGCCTGGGACGCATCTGGAGAGTTCGCCTGGGGCGGTCGTCTGTATCCTGACTCGATCGTGGTCGCGGCGGAAAAAAGCATCTTTCGGACACTGATGAGCGATGCGACGATTGATGCCGTCGCGGTCAGGGCTGATCGTGATGTCTTACCTTTGAGTGCCAATGATTAGACAGAACGCCGGTTCTGGCGGCTATCGCTAGTATCGCGAATAACTCAGCGGAAGATGATCGTGCGCGCGCCGTCGAGAAGGACGCGATCCTCCGCGAACCACTTCACGGCTTGCGTGAGGGTACGGCTCTCCTCGTCCTGACCGATCGCCACGAGCTCCTGTGGGCTTCGGGTGTGGTCGACGCGCACGACGTTCTGCTCGATGATGGGCCCCTCGTCGAGGTCGCTCGTCACGAAGTGAGCGGTCGCGCCGATCAGCTTCACCCCGCGCGCGTGCGCCTGCCGGTACGGGTTCGCTCCCTTGAAGCCGGGGAGGAAGGAGTGGTGGATGTTGATCACCCTCCCCGCAAGCTTCTCGCACAGCTCGGGGGACAGGATCTGCATGTACCGGGCGAGGACGACGAGCTCGATGTCGTGCTCCTCTACGGCCTCGAGGACGCGCGCCTCGAACTCGGCCTTCGATGCTGCATCCGTCACCGGCAGCGATTCGAACGGCACGTCGTAGAAGGAGGCGAGATCCCGAAGAGTCCCGTGGTTCGAGAGCACCAGCGGGATCTCGACGGACAGCTGGCCCGCCCGCTGACGGAACAGCAGGTCGTTGAGGCAGTGGCCCGCGGTGGATGCCAGCACGAGCGTTCGCAACGGGCGACCGACGATGTCCAGGCGCCAGGTCATGTCGTAGGTCGAGGCGACCGGCTCGAGTATCTCCTCGAACTCGCCACGCTCCGCGGGGGACTCGACCTGCAGTCGCATGAAGAAGCGCCCGGTGTCGGCGCTCGAGAACTGCTGGCTCTCGGTGATGTTGCCGCGGGCTGCGACGATGGCGCCGCTGATCGCATGCACGATGCCGGGCTGGTCGGGGCAGATGACGGTGAGCACCCAGTGATTCAGCTGGTGCACGGCGGATTCGGTCACCCGTCTAGGTTATGCCAGCGCCGGGGGATCGGAGACGAGGGACGCATAGGGCGAGCTCTCGAGGAACCGGAGGACGGTGTCGCGCGATCGGCTGAGGCAGGCGATCCGCGCCTCGAGCCCTGCCAGCTCGTCGGCGAGCATCGTGGCGAACTCCGCGGAGCAGACCGCAGCCCTCGCCGGGTCGTCCGGGTGCGCGTCGAGCACGATCTTCGCGAGCCGTGACGACAGTCCCGACTGGATGAGCGCCCGGACCTCGCTGACGCGCTCGATCGCGTCGTCGTCGTAGTAGCGGTAGCCGTTGCCGCCCCGCTTCGAGGCGAGGAGTCCCTGTTCCTCGTAGTAGCGCAGCATGCGCGTGGGCACGCCCGTCCGTTCCGACAGCTCGCCGATCTTCATCACCATCGATCAGGTTCCTTGCGCGACTTGACATTCACATTGATGTCAAAGTTTAGGCTCGATCCATGACCTCGACAACCGAGCCGATCCCCATCACCAAGCCCCAGCGGACACGGTTCCCCCTCGGCACGCTGCTGCCTCTCGCCGCTGCGACCATGATCGCGGTCACCGCGGAGATGATGCCCGCGGGCGTCCTGCCGGAGATGGCCGCGAGCCTGAGCGTCGAGCCGGTTCAGATCGGCGTCCTCGTCACCATCTGGGCCGTCACCATCATCGTGACGAGCATGCCGCTGACCCGCATCACCTCATCGCTCGACCGTCGTCTCGTGGTCGGTGCGTCGATGCTCGTGTTCGCGGTGGCCAATGCGCTCACGGCGATCGCTCCGGTGTACGAGGTCGTGGTCGTCTCGCGCGTCCTGGCGGCGATCGCACACGGTCTCTTCTGGTCGATCGTCATGGTCTACACGGCGCAGCTTGTCGCTCGGGAGCATCTGGGCCGAGCGATCTCGATCGTCTCCGGGGGCGTGGCGGTCGCGACCGTGATCGGGCTCCCCGCGGGCACGGCTCTCGCCCAGGCCCTGGACTGGAGGACCAGCTTCTGGGTGCTCGCGGTCGTGATGGCCGTGATCGGCCTCCTCGTGCTGACCAGGATGCCGCGCGTGACGCCCGCCCAGCCGGCGTCGGAGGAAGGACGGCCTCACCTGACGGCCGACCGTACCATCCTGCCCTCGACCGGCGTCGGGCTGACTGCCGCGCTGCTCGCTCTCGCGCACTTCTCCCTCTTCACCTACATCGTTCCGTACTTCGATGAGGCGGCCGGGTTCGATCCGGAGTGGACGAGCACGCTGCTGCTCGTCTTCGGCGGCGCGGGCGCCGTCGGTCTCATCCTGAGCGGCATCGTCGCTGACCGCTGGCCCTCGCGAGCCGTGATCACATCGCTCCTGCTCTTCGCGGCATCCGCGTTCACGCTCGCGCTGCTGGCGAGGACACCGGCTGTGGTCATCGCCGCAATCCTGATCTGGGGCGTCGCGAGCGGTGCGCTGCCGCCGTTGATGAACGCGCGCATGATGCAGGTCGCCTCCGAAGCGCTCAGACCCCTCGCGAGCGCAGCCCTCGTCGTGTTCTTCAACGTCGGCATCGGACTCGGGTCGCTCATCGGCGGCCTCATCGAGTCCGCATCCGGGCCTCAGGCGATCGCCACCTTCGCCGGTTGCATTCTCGTCGCGTCCACCCTGGTGGCTGTCGCGACCGCCGTGGTCCTCCGTTCGCGCGTCGCCCCGCGCTGAGCCGTCGACGGCGGACGACCGCTCACGGCTCCGCTCTCGGCGTCGAATGCACCGGTCGTGCGCTGCTCGCGCCATAGCTCGAGGGTGCGTCGGGTATGATCGTCGATGATCCACGGTCACCGTGGATCCTGGGCGCGCACATCGGCGCGTAGACGAACTCTGCCGGACGGCGACGAACGGCCGGCATCGAGTGAACGCCACGTGGAAGTCTTCCGATGACCACAGCTCCTATCCCCGTCTCGCCAGGGACCGGCGCCGTCACCTCCCGGAACCGCTTCCCGTGGGTGGGGCTGATCACCCTCGGTATGGGCATCTTCCTCGCGATCTCGAGCGAGATGATGCCAACGGGCCTGCTGCCCGAGATGAGCCGCGAGCTCCGCGTCACCGAGGCCCAGGTCGGCCTGCTCGTCTCGATCTTCGCGTTCACCGTCGTGGTCGCGACGACACCCGCGAACGCCCTCACCACAAGACTGCCCCGTCACGGCCTGCTCGTCGGCGTGATCACCGTCCTCGGGGTCTCGAATCTGCTGACCGCGCTCGCCCCGACCTACGAGCTCGTGCTCGCGAGCCGGCTGCTCGGCGCGCTGGTGCACGGGCTGTTCTGGTCCATCGTCCCGGCGTATGCGGCGCGTCTCGTGCCGAAGGAGCAGCTTGCACGCGCGACCGCGATCATCTCGGCCGGTGGTACGGTCGCCCTCGTGCTCGGTGTGCCGCTCGGCACGGCGCTCGGTCACGCCGTCGGGTGGCGCTGGGCCTTCACCGGCGTCTCGATCCTGCTCGGCCTCGGCGCGCTGGTCGTGTGGCGTTGGCTGCCGCCGGTGACGAGGGATGTCCCGGGCCGCGCGAAGGGGGGACGGCGGGAGAAGGACGCCACGGCTCTGCCCGTCGCGGTCATCTGCGTCGTCGTGGGCGTGCTGATGACGGGCAACTACACCTTCTACACCTACATCGCGCCGTATCTCATCGACCGCGTCGGAGTCCTTCCGGAGTACGTCAGCGTGGTGCTCTTCATCGCCGGGTCGTCCGGCGCGCTCGGGCTGGTGCTCGTCGGCACGGTGTTCGCCCGGCGCACGAGCCTCGGTCTCGTCGCCGGCCTCACGGTCAGCGCCGTCTCCGTCGCCGCGCTCGCGGTCGCAGGAGGCGCGCTGTGGCTCGGTCTGGTCGCCATCTTCCTGTGGAACGCGTCATTCGGGCTCGTGCCCCCGCTGCTGCAGACGCGGATGCTGCAGACGGCGAGCCCCCG
>Ga0164243_10011079_pt1 | contig 12903 bp, 12 predicted proteins | sample OricompcompostOP_FD_108781 | JGI IMG/M metagenome (GOLD analysis project Ga0164243, IMG submission 108781) | Organic Plus compost microbial communities from Emeryville, California, USA - Original compost - Organic plus compost (OP) | ecosystem: Engineered > Solid waste > Mixed feedstock >...
GCCGGGTCCCACTGCGGGGTGTCGAAGCTCATGGCGACCTTGATGCCCTTTTCCGCGAAGACCTCCTGGGCACCCTGCTTCATCTTGGCGTCGTCGGTGTCGCCCGGCGCACCGTTGATCATCACGATCGGGCCCTGGGGGTGCCCCTGGGCCGCCAGTGCCTCGGCCAGCGACGTGGCCTTGTCCCGGCCGGCCTGCACGGTGTCCATGGTGAGGCTCCACGACACCGTCGCGTTCTGGATCAGGCGTCCCAGGGAGACGACGGCGACGTCGTTGGCCTCGGCCCGCGCCGCGATGCCCGCGGCGGCCTTGCTGTCCACCGGGTTCGTGATGATGACCTTGGCGCCGTCGGCGATCACGTTCTCGGCCTGCTGCAGCTGCTGGGCCGCGTCGGAGTTGGCGTTGGCGGTGATGAGCCGGCAGTCCGGGCAGATCTCCTTCAGCCGCTTCGTCAGCGCCGGCTTCTCGATGGCCTCGTAGCGGGGGGTGATGGTCTCCGGTGCCAGGTAGGCGATCGTCGGGGACGATTCCTTGCCGCCGTCCGCCGCGCCGTCGTCGCCGCCGCAGGCCGCGAGCGTGACGGAGGCGGTGACGAGGATGGCCGCCGCGGCCACGCGGCCGCGGCGAAGGAGGTTGCTGTGCATATCGCTGTCCTCACGGGTGAAGTGTTTGGGGAATGCGGGCGGGGTCACCCGCGCCGCGCGGCCCGCCGGCGGGCCATGGCGTCGATGACCACCGCCAGGACGAGCACGGCGCCGGTGACGGTGAACCGGTAGGAGGACGGCATGGACAGCAGGTCCATGCCGTTGGCGATCGAGCCGATCAGCAGCGAGCCGAGCAGGGCCTGCCAGACCGTGCCCACGCCGCCGAAGAGACTGACGCCGCCGATGACGGCACCGGCGATGGCGAGCAGCAGGAGGCTGCCCTGGCCGGAGGACTGGTTCACGGCGAACAGCCGGGAGGCCGCGAGGATGCCGCCGAGGGCGGCGAGCCCCGACGTGCAGGCGAACGCCGCCACCTTGATCCGGTCGACCCGTACGCCGGACCGCCGGGCCGCCTCGGCGTTGGAGCCGATGGCGTACAGGTGGCGACCCACCCTCCGGTGGGTGAGCACGTAGCTCATCAGGGCCGCCACGGCGAGGACGATGAGCACCACGAGCGGGATGCCGCGGTGGTTGACGAGCAGCGCACCGCCGGCCAGGACCAGTGCCACGACCGGAACGCGGGTCAGCAGGAGCTTCGGCCAGGAGGTCCGCTCGCGGGACGGACGCCCGCGGCGCAGCCGCCGGATCGCCACGGGTGTCAGCAGGTACGCGCTGGCCAGCAGTGTGACGGTCCAGCCCAGCCAGGTGGGTACGTACGTCGAGGTGAGGCTGACGATGAAGGTGTCGGTGATGTTGAGGTTGCCCTGCTCGCCCAGCACCGCCAACTGCACGCCCTGCCAGGTGAGGAGCCCGCCGAGGGTGACCACGAAGGACGGCACTCCGAACCGGGTCACGACCACGCCGTGCACCACGCCGATGGCCAGGCCGCAGAGGATCGCGGCGACCACGGCGAGCGGCGCCGGAATGCCCATCTTGGTGTTCACCACGGCCATCACCGCGGCGCACAGCCCGCTCACCGAACCCATCGACAGGTCGATCTCGCCGAGGACCAGGACGATGACGGCACCCATGGAGAGCACCGCCACGGCCGCGATCTGGAGCAGAAGATTGCTCAGGTTGCCAACCGTCAGGAACCTCGGGTTCAGCGCGTAGAGCAGTGCCCAGAGGCCGACGATTCCGATGAGGACGGTACGGAATCCGTGGTCCCCGCTGGACGGCAGGGCCAGGAGTCGGGACCAGGGACGGACCGCTGGCGGTTCGTCTGACACGGAAGCGGTCACGCGCCGGCTCCTTCCTCCGCGCGCACGGACGCGCCGGTGATGGCGGCGACCACGTCGTCCACTGTGACCTGTGCCGTGGTGAAGACGCCGTTGGTGCGGCCGAGGCGCAGCACGTGTATCCGGTCGCTGACCGCCATGACGTCGGCCATGTTGTGGCTGATGATGATGACGCCGATGCCGTGGTCCCGGAGGCGCCGGACGAGGTCGAGCACCTCGGCCGTCTGCGCGACACCGAGCGCGGCAGTCGGTTCGTCCAGCAGGACCAGCCGGGGATCGCCGACCAGCGCGCGGGCGATGGCCACCGACTGCCGCTGTCCGCCGGAGAGCCGCGCCACCTTCGCGCGGACGCTCTTGATGGTCGTGGCGTTGAGCGAGCCGAGGAGATCCCAGGACCTGCTCTCCATCGCCGCGTGGTCGAGGTTCCCCCACGGCTTCCTGCGGACCTCCCGGCCGAGGAAGAGGTTGTCCACGACGTCCAGGTCGTCGCAGAGCGCGAGGTCCTGGAAGACGGTCGCGATGCCCAGCTCGGCCGCTCGCCGTGGATTGTCCACCACGACGGCCTCGCCGCCGAGCCGGATGGTGCCCTCGTCCGGTGGGCGGGCACCGCAGATGCTCTTGACCAGGGTCGACTTGCCGGCGCCGTTGTCTCCCACCAGCGCCAGCACCTCACCGCGGCCGACCGAGAGGTTGACGCCCGACAGCGCGCGTACCGCGCCGTAGGTGACGCTCACCCCTCGCAGTTCGAGGACGGGGGTCGCCGACGGTCCGGACGCGGTCATGGCCGGAACAGCGGCTCGGGCTCGGGCAAGCCGGCGAGGTGGGACAGGGCGTCGTCGAGTTCGACGACGTCCCCATAGCGGTTGTCGATGTCGAACAGCGCCGCGACGTGGGCACTCTCGCAGCGGTCGCCGACGGCCTGGCGCGGCACGATGACACGGAAGTTGAGGTCGATGGCGCTCTCGCACGAGGCGCGGACGCAGCCGCTGGTCGAGCATCCCGTCACGACGACGGTGTCCACGCCGTCGGAGACGAGCTGGGCCGTGAGGTTCGTGCCGAAGAAGGAGGAGCCGCGCGGCTTCTCGATGAGCGGCTCGTCCGCGCGGCGCTCCAGCTCCGGGATCAGCGCGACCCGCTCCGAGCCGCGGACCATCTTCAGCAGGTGCGGCGTCTTCCTCGACGCCACCGAGCCCACGTCGCGCATCGACGCGTCGAACGCCATGGTCGTGAAGTAGCGGGGCAGGTCCCGGTCGCGGAAGACCGTCAGCAGCCGCTGGATGGACCTCGTCACCTCGGACAGGTCGGACCCGATCATCTCGTCGGTGCGCGTCCACGCGCCGGCCATGTCGATGACGAGCAGGGCGGGACGACGGCCCCAGCCGACGCGGCCGCCGAAGCCCGCCTCCAGGTACTGCTTGGTCAGTTCAGGGTCACCGTATGCGTGCTGGCGCACTGTGATGTCCTCCTTGGTTCTCGTTCGTCGTGGTCGCCAGGTGCCTAGCCCTGCATCATGCGAAGCACCCTGGACAGGACGGGGGTGTTGTCGGCTGCCGCGAAGTCCTTGAGGTCCCGGATCAGCCGGCTGAGGTGAGCGCGCATCGCCTGCTCTGCGGCCTCCGGGTCGTGAGCGGCCAGCGCGTCGAGGATCGCCGCGTGGTCGTTGGGCGACTCGTCGGCCGAACCGCGCAGGGCCGTCACGACATCGAGGACTCCCTCGAGGTAGTCGAGTTGGTCGCTGAGAATTGTGTTGCCCAGCGTGATGAGAAGGGGGTTGCCCGAGAACCGCATGAGCGTACGGTGGAACATCTGTGCGCACTGCCGTCCGACGCTGCCGGTCTCGAGGTGGTGACGGTGCTCGTCGAGCAGCGCGCGCAGGTCAGCCAGTTCCGACTCCGTGATGCGCTCGGCGGCGGCGCGGGCCGCCTCGCTCTCCACGGCGCGACGCGCGTGCAGCAGGTCGAAGACCTGTTCGATCGTGTTGATGTCGAGGGCACGCGCCAGTTCGGCGTCGCGGTCGCGGCTGTCCCGGATGGCCCGTACCAACTGCCGGCCCGCGTCGGTGATCAACCGACCCTTGGCGCCGGCGCGTGACGTCAGCCCGGCCTCGTCCAGGTCCAGCAGGACCCGGGAGACGCTCGCCTCGCTGACCCCGAAGCCCGCCGCCTCCAGGTGCTTGTGCAGCAGGCGTGCGCCGCAGGGATAGTCCACTTCGGCCAGTCGCGACAGCAGCGCGAACTGCATCTCCGTCACCGGCGAGCCTTCGTCGCCAGGCCTTTCGGCGGTGGTGGCCGGCTCCCGTAGCGCGCCAGTTGGCATTGCCCTACCTTCACGTCTGCCTTAGGGTTGGCGGAACCGTAACAGGTTCCTCAGATTTGAGGAACCCCCTTCAGGGGAGGAAGATGCGCGCGCAGCAGAACTTCAAGACGGTGATCGTCGGCGGCACGGTCGTCACCGACCACGACGTCGTGCGGCTGGACATCGGGATCAACGGCGGCCGGATCGCCGCGCTCATGGAGCCCGGCACGCCGCACGTCGCCGCGGAGACGATCGACGCCAGCGACCGCTTCGTCCTCCCCGGCGGCATCGACACCCACACCCACATCCAGTGGCCGGTGGGCGACGGGCACAGCCTGGACACGTTCGCCGAGGCCACCGCCGCCGCCGCGGTCTCGGGCACCACCACCGTCCTCGACTTCGTCCCGCCGCCCGCCGCGGGCGAAAGCCACTACGACGCCGCCCTGCGGCGTCTGGGCCAGGCCGAGGGCCGGTGCGCCACCGACTACTCCTTCCGGCCGATCCTCACCAGCGCCGACGACGGCACGGTGTCGGACGTGGCGCGGATGGCCGAGCTCGGGCTGCGGTGCTTCAAGATCTTCACGACGTACGAGGACATGCGCCTCACCGACGGCGAGATCTACCGGATCATGGACGCCATCGCCGCCGTCGACGGCCTCGCCGGGTTCCACGCGGAGAACCACGAGCTCGTCGCGGACGCCACCCTGCGCACCGTGGCCGCCGCCGGGCATGGCATCGCGGAGTTCCCCGATTCGCGGCCGGGCCTGGCCGAAGAGGCGGCGATCGACCTCGTGTCGCTGTACGCGCGGGACCACGGCGTACCCATCTTCATCTTCCACGTCTCCGGCAGCGCCGGCCTGGGCGCTATCCGCCGCGCCAGGAAGCTCGGGACGACCGTGCGCGGGGAGACGTGCACCCACTACCTGGTCTTCGACGACTCGGTCTACCGCGGTGCGAACCGGTGGATGTATGTCATCACTCCCCCGATCCGCGGCGAGGAGGACCAGGACGACCTCTGGCACGCGCTGGCGACCGGTGAACTGGCCTGCGTCGGATCGGACCACTGTGCGTACGGCCGGCACCACAAGCACCCGGACGCGGACGACTTCACGGCCATGACCGCGGGTGCGCCGGGCATCGACGTCCGGATGCCGATGCTGTGGTCGCGCGCGGTCACCGACGACCGCCTCTCGGTCGTCGACTTCGCCCGGGTCACCGCACGCGGTCCCGCCGAAACCTTCGGTCTCTTCCCCCGCAAGGGCGTCATCCGGGTCGGCTCGGACGCCGACATCATCGTCGTCGACCCGCAGGCCGCGTGGCGGTGGCCGGAGGAGCCGGCGTCCTGGGGCAGCGACTACCAGCCCTACGGCGGCATCTCTGGACAGGGCCGGGTGACCCGCACCCTCGTCCGCGGCCGGACCGTCGCGCGGGACGGCGCCTTCGTCGGCTCCCGCGAGGGACAGCTCGTCCGCCAGGACCCCATCCGGCTCAGCTCCTGGAGGTGACCCTCCACTGCCGACATACGCGACGCAGAGGTCGGCCAGGCCTCTGGACGGGAGCACGAGGGCCCGGCTCCCGTCCACGCCGGAACGGCGGGAGTCGAGCGCGGTGACGTCCACGCCGTCCGCCGGGGCTTCGTTGGCGTCGTCCGCCTCCTCAGCGCTCCAGCAGCGGACGATGCCGGCGGATCCACTCGACGTAGTCGTCGAAGGCCCGGCCGAGGTCGAACGTCGCCGAGAAGCCGGCCGCGGCCAACCGCTCCACCGACATCGGGGCGTTGTCGCCGAAGAAGCGCACGTTCGCGCCACCGTCCTCGCCGACGACCCGGTAGCGGAAGCCCGGAAAGGCGCGGGCCGCGAGCGCGCACCAGTCGTCGACGCCCCAGGCGAAGGGCGAGCTGACGTTGTACACGCGGTGGTCGAGAGCGGGAGCGGCCACCAGCACGCGGAGCGCCTCGGCGACGTCCACGCTGTACACCCACGGCTTGCGGCCGGGGCGTGGGAGCCGGGCCTCGCGGCCGGTGAGCGCCATGGTCATGATTTGGAACGGTGCGCTCATCGTGGCGCGCATCGCCGTCCGGTGCTCCCATCGACCGAAGACGTCGCCGACGCGCGCCGACACGACCTCGGTCCCGAGTGCCGGGCCGACCCTGAGCACCGCCTTCTCCGCCGTGAACTTCGACAGTTCGTAGAGCGTCTTCGGACGGTCCGGGGTCTCCTCCTCGATCAGGAGCGGCTCCGTGGTGCCACTCGTGCCGTACGCGGCGATGGAGCTGACGTGGACGACGCGACGGACGGCGGCCTTGCTCGCCGCCATCACGACGGTGAGCGATCCCGCGCAGTTAACAGTGAGGACGGCGGGGCCGGCCGTCAGCTCGGCCGTGGCGTCCGGTGTCATCGCCGCGGCATGGACGACGACGTCGACGCCATGCCGCCGGAGGACCTCGCCGAGACGCTCGCCGTCGCGCACGTCGCCCTGCTCGTACGTGACGCGGCCGCGGGCCCGGAACTCGTCCCAGGCGACCGGTGGTGGCGGGGCCACGGCGTAGACGACGGTCTCGACGCCGTGCCCGACGAGGGCCTCGACCAGGCCGAGGCCGACCGTCCCGGTCCCGCCGGTCACGAGGACCGTCACGGGCCGCCCACCGCCGCGGCGCGCGGCCGCCGCGCGACGAACCGACCGGCGCCGGCCCGGCCCACGAACTCCCCGTCCCGCACCACAGGAGTGCCGCGCAGCAGCACATGCCGCGGCCTGCCGCGCGTCGTCGTTCCGTCGTACAGCGAGAACGTGTCGGGCGAGGCCTTGACGGCGAGGTCCGCGTGCCATTCGGCGTCCGGGTCCCACATGACGAGGTCCGCGTCGTAGCCGGGGGCGACCACGCCCTTGCGCGCGAGCCCGAGCACCGTCGCCGCGCGGGAGGCGGAGACGGCGGCGAAGGCGTCGTACCCGAGGCCGCGGTCGGCGCAGCCGGCGAACAGCAGCGGCGTGCGGGCCTCGATCGCCGGCGCACCGGCCGGGATGGCCCGGTGGTCGTCCGGCGCCACGTTCTTGAGGTCGCGCCGGTACGCGCAGTGGTCGGAGCCCACGGACACGACCACCTCCTCGGTCACGCCCGCCCAGAGGTCGTCCCGGTCGCCCGCGCCGCGCAGCGGCGGCGAGATGACGTACTTCCAGGCGTCGGGCCGGCGGAAGCAGGAGTCGTCCAGGGTCAGGTAGTGCGTGCACGTCTCGGCGAAGATCCGCACGCCCGCGGCACGCGCCGCGCGGACCGCGTCCAGCGCCTCGCTGCCCGAGACGTGGAAGATGTACGCCGGCGTGCCGATCCGCCTGGCGTACAGCGCGATCATCTGGATGCTCTCGGCCTCGGCGAGCCCCGGCCGGCTCCGGGGGTAGTGCTCCACGGCCAGGCGTCCTTCCCGCGCCTCGTGGTCGAGCACGCTCTCCAACAGCTCGTGGTTCTCGGCGTGGAACCCGGGCAGGCCACCGTCGGCGGCGATCGCCTTCATCAGGTACCAGGCGTCGCCGTCGTCGACCCGGCGGTCCTCGTACGTCGTGTACATCTTGAACGACGTGAACCCGTCCGCGATCACCGCGCCGATCGCCTTCACCGTCGCCTCGTCGGCCGACGTGAGGATCGGGTGGAAGGCGAAGTCCACGACCGCGCCGGCCGCCGCCTCGTCGACCCGGTCCCGGCAGCGGCCGAGCAGATCGCCGTCGCCGGGCGGCACAAAGTCCACAATGGTCGTCGTGCCGCCGAGGACGGCCGCGCGGGTGGCCGAGAGGAAGTCGTCCACGGTGTGGGTGCCGTCGTGCGGCCACCGGACGTGGGTGTGCGTGTCGATGCCACCCGGCGTGACCACCAGACCCGATGCGTCGATCTCCTCGGCCGCGCGGGCGGCGGCGCCGGGTCGGAGCAGAGCCGCGATCCGGCCGTCCGTGATCGCCACGTCCCCGGCCGCCACGCCGGCTTGCCCGGCGACCAGGCCGTTCCTGACGATCATGTCGTAGCCGTCGTTCAACCGTCCCTCCCCAGGGAAATGTCCAATGTGCTGGCGTGCTCGCCCAGCAGCCGCTCGATGGTCCTCCGGGTCGCCTCCGAGACCTCTCCCGAGGCGTCCTCCAGCAGCCGGTTCAGGTGCGCCACCATCGCGGCCTCGGCGGCGTCGGGATCGTGGCGTTCGATGGCCCTGACCACCTCCTCGTGCTCGTGCGGGCCCTCGTGGGTCCGGCCCCGGCCGGCGGTCATGGCGTCGAGGATCTGCTCGAAGACATCGAAGCGCGTGTCGAACAGGACCATGCCGGCGCCACGGAGGATCGGGTTGTCGCTCATCTCCGTGAGCGCCTTGTGGAAGTCCACCGTGATGAGCCGGCGCCGATCGCTGTCCATCGACTCCCCGTACGCCGCGATCGACTGCCGCAGCCTCGCGACGTCCGCCTCCGTCGCGGTCAGCGCGACGGACCTGGCCACCTCGCGCTCGATGCCGCGACGCGCGCGCAGCAGGTCCTGGACGTCGCTCAGGGTACGGATGTCCAGCGCACCCAACTGCTGGCGCCACCGCTCCTCGCGGACGATCCTGGTGGCCGCCGCCCGCCCGGCCTTGGAGAGCACCCGGCCGCGGCCGTCCAGCGACTCGGTGAGACCCTGCTGGTCCAGCTGGCGAAGCAGCCTGTTCACCGTCGATTCGCTCAGGCCCCGGTCCGACCCGTCGAGCCTGCGGATGAGTTCCCGCGCGCCGAGCGGATAGCTGGCGCGGGCGATCGTCAGCAGCAGTTGCGCCTGCCGCGGGTCGAGAAACGCGTCGACCGACTCGTCGAGTTCACCACTGAGCTGAGTATCCACCGTCTACTGTCCATGCCGATCCGCTGATGAATGAACGCCCGCCCGAGGCCCGGGTCCGGACCCGCCCCCCGACGGTCAGCCGCACGAGGCGGGGTACAGCGACTTCGCCACGTTCGGATCCTCCACATTGTCCCGGGTGACGACGACGCTGTCGATGACGTGGTCGAACGACGCCGGTTTCGTCCCGTCGCGCAGGTAGGCCACGAGCGTCTTCGTGGCGTCGTAGCCCATCCGGTAGGAGCCTTGGGCGACGAGCGCGTCGATGACGCCGTCTTTGAGCGCCTGCACGAGCGAGGGTCCGGCGTCGTAGGCGATGACGGCGATGTCCTCACCCGACCGTGCCTGCAGCGCCGACGCCGCACCCATGCTGGCCGCCTCGGAGGTGCCGAAGATCCCGACGATGTCCGAGTGGGACTGCAACGAGCTCTCCACGATGACGGCGGCCTTGTTGGGGTCGTCCTCGTGGTACTGGGTCCCGAGAACCTCCAGGCCGGGGGCGAGCTCCTTGACCGCCTCGACGAACCCCTCGGCCCGCAGGTTGGTCACCGGAAGGCCCGGCCGGACGTCCAGCACCAGGATCTTGCCGGGCCGCTCGCCGACAAGCCGGACGAGTTCCTCGGCCGCGAGGCGGCCGCCCGCCTTGTTGTCGCCGCGGAACTGCGCCATCGCGATCTCGTCCTGCAGGGAGGCGTCCGTGGTGACCATGGGGATGCCGGCGCTGACCGCCGTCTGCGCCGGTGCCATCATGGCGACCGGGTCGGCCGGCACGAAGATCATGCCGTCCGGATGCCGGTTGACGACACCCTCGAGCACGGGGATCTGGTCCGCCGCGTTCATGCCCCGTGACGGCCCCTCCGCCCTGATCGTGATGTCCCCGCCCAGTTCCTTCGCGGCGTCCTGCGCGCCGCACTGCATCGCGGTGTAGAACGGCAGGCCGTTGTAGGTGGTGAGCAGCGAGATGTCGAGCGGTCCGTCGCCCGCGCCGCCGGCGTCACCGGAACAACCCGTGACACCGAGGACGGCGACGAGCGCGGCCATGGGCAAGGCGATTATGCGGCGTCGATGCATCGTTGAGCCTCCGATGGACGTTGCGGTGTATCAGGTCATGACGGCGCGGGCCTGGCGGAGCCGGTCCACCCACACGGCGATGATGAGGACGACGCCGATGGCGATGCGCTGGTAGAAGGACGAAACCCCGATCATGACGAAGCCGGCCAGCAGGACGGTGGAGACGAAGGTGGCGACCATCGCGCCGAGCACCGACGCCCGACCGCCGAAGAGGCTGGTCCCGCCGATGATCACAGCCGAAAGCGCCTGCAGCATCGTCGTCTCGTGGCCGGAGATGGCGGTCGTGCCGAACCGGGTGATGTCCAGGAAGCCGGCGAGACCCGCCATCGTGCCGGCCACGACGAACACGCCGATGGTCGTGCGATCCACCTTCACGCCGGCCCGCCGGGCCCCGGCCTGCGACGATCCGGTCGCCAACGCCTGCCGGCCGAACACGGTGTGGGCGAGCACCCCGGCCGCGACGGCGCTCACGACGAACGCGAGCAGCAGGGGACGCGGGATCGAGAACCAGTTGGCGACGCCGAAGCCCCGCTGGATCACCGTCGGCAGGCCGATGACGTTCGAACCGTTGGTGATGACCTGCGCCAGGCCGATGCCCACGCCCATCGTGCCGAGGGTGACGACGAAGGAGTTAATCCGCAGCCGCGTCACGAGAAGCCCGTTGAGCAGGCCCATGGCGGCGCCGGCGAGCACACCGCAGACCGCTCCGACGACGATCGCCCACCCCGCGCCGGCCGACGGCGCGAGCGCGACCGTGACCTTGGCCGAGACCACCGAGGAGAGCACCAGCGTGGCACCGACGCTGAGGTCGATGTGGCCGGCGCCGAGGACGAACGCGAGCCCCGCGGCGAGGAGCATGAGACCGGCGCTGTTCCTGCCGATCGACTGCAGGTTCGTGACGTTCAGGAAGTTGCCCGCGGTGAGGATGGTGAAGACCAGCGCGAGCGCCACCACCGCACACGCCACATAGGACGTCGTCGACCGGAAGATCCGCCAGCGGCGGACCATCTCCCACGGCCGGGGTTTCGACGCCGCCGGCCGCGGTCGGAGCGGTCCGGGCTCCGGCGCCGGACCCGTCCGGACATCCACTGGCGTCATGATGCCGCACTCTCCTTCGCGGCCGACTCGTCGCCCAGCATGAGCGAGACGATGGTCCGCACGGTCTGGCCCTGGGGAGCGACGTCCGCCACGACGCGGCCGAACCGCATCACCACGACCCGGTCCGCGACCTCGAGCACATGGGGCAGGTCGTGCGAGATGAGGACGACGCCGAGCCCCCGCTCGCGCATCGAGTGGATCGTGTCGAGGACGATCTGCGACTGCCGCGCGCCGAGCGCCGCCGTCGGCTCGTCGAGGATGATGAGCTGGCCGGCGCGCGACACCGCACGGGCGACCGCCACGACCTGGCGTTGCCCGCCGGACAGCGAGCCCGCGGCGGCGCTGACGTCCGTGAGGGTGGTGATGCCGAGTTCGTCCATGAGGGCCGCCGCCCGCGCGCGCATCGCCTTGTGGTCGACCAGACCGAGCCGGCCGGCGATGCCTCCGCGGCGGATCTCCGTGGACAGGAAGATGTTCTCGGCGACCGAGAGGTCCGGCGCCATCGCGAGATCCTGGTAGACGGTCGCGATGCCGGCCCGCATGGCGGCGTGGATGGAGCCGAGTTCCAGCGGCGTCCCGTTGAGGACGACCTCCCCCGCGTCCGGCCGCAGCGCGCCGGCGATGCAGGAGATGAAGGTGCTCTTCCCCGCGCCGTTGTCGCCGACGATCGCCACCACCTCGCGACGGTTGACGGCGAGATTCCCCGCGCGCAGCGCCTGGACCTGGCCGAAGGACTTCTTGAGCCCGTGGACCCGCAGGAGCGGCGTTGCCTCGGCGGGCGTCACCACACGCGCTCCGCCGCCGGTAGCTCGCGCAGGTGGGCGAGCACCGCCTCGACCGGCTCGACGTCGCCGTACCGGGCGTCGATGTCGAACAGGTTCGCCTCGTGCGCCGAGCGCGACCGGTCGCCGACGGCCTCCTTCGGCACGATGACGTGGAAGCCGCGGTTGAAGGCGCTCTCCGCAGTCGCGCGGATGCAACCGCTCGTGCTGCACCCCACGACGACCACCGTGTCGGCCTTGGCCGAGATCAGCATGCCGTCGACGTTGGTGCCGTAGAAGGCCGACGCACGCGGCTTGACAACCAGCGGCTCGTCCGGGCGGCGCTCCATCTGCGGCCGCAGGGCCACCCGGTCGGTCCCGTGGAGCATCTTCAGACTGTGCGGGGTCTTGCGCTTGACCACCTCGCCGATCTCGCTGTGGCTCGGGTCCCAGGCCATCGTCGTGAAGATGATCGGCAGGCCGGCGCGGCGTCCCTCCGCCAGGATTCTCACGATGTTGGCCTCGACGTCCGACAGGTCGGTGCCGATCTGTTCGTCCGGGCTGGTCCATGCCCCAGCCATGTCGATCACGAGGATGGCCGGACGCTCACCCCACCCCACTCGGCCCCGGAAGCCCGCGGCGTCGTAGAACGTCGCGAGCCCGGCGTTGTCGAGGCTGTGCGCCTTGGAGTAGTCCATCGCCGAGGAACCTCCTTCGCGTCTGGTGCTGGCGAGGAGTGTGTCAGCGGCGACATCTGTGTGTCAATAGTGGCAGATGGCCTCGCGGGGCGGCCGGGGCAGCACAATCACCGTGTGGACAACGGTCGCGCGGCTGGGTCACGGCTCCGGTCGGAGGTTCCGGCGGCGGCCTTCCCTCCCGGCCGGTGAGGTGGTTGTGGAGCAGGCCGCCGTGCGCCTCCGGCCGCAGCCGGCGGTGCACCCACCACTTCTGATACCACA
>Ga0164243_10011080_pt1 | contig 12903 bp, 9 predicted proteins | sample OricompcompostOP_FD_108781 | JGI IMG/M metagenome (GOLD analysis project Ga0164243, IMG submission 108781) | Organic Plus compost microbial communities from Emeryville, California, USA - Original compost - Organic plus compost (OP) | ecosystem: Engineered > Solid waste > Mixed feedstock >...
CGTGCGGACGGCGACGGCCCCTCCTGGCTGCCGCGACCTGCGGGCTGGGAGCGCTACGCCGCCGAGCGGCAGGCCGGCGACCCGGGGTCGATGCTCTCGCTGTACCGCACCGCGCTGCGGCTGCGCCGCTCCTTCCGGGACGCGGGAGAGCTGCGCTGGCTGCCTACGGACACACCGCACGTGCTGGCCTTCGCGCGGACCCTGCCGGACGGCGACGGCGCGGTGCTGTGCGTGGTCAACCTCGGTCCCTCGGACGCGGCGCTCCCCGCGCACTCCGGCCTCCTGCTGGCCAGTGGCCCCCTGACGCCGTCGGGGGCACTGCCGCAGGACACGGCGGTCTGGCTGCGGGCCTGACCCGGGCACGGCCGCCGCCCATCCCTCCCCCACAGAAGGGAAACCCATGGGCACCACGAAACGTACGACGAGGGCCTGGCGGCCCGTGCTGGCCGCCGTGCTCAGCACCGCACTGCTGCTGTCCGGCTGGCAGGCGGCCTCGGCGGACACCGCCCAGGACGGCCGCACGGCCGGCGGGGACACCGGCCCGCTGCGGGTCCGGCTCAGCGGCGGCGACGCCGACCGCGCCCAGGACGGTGATCCGGACACCTACGCGAAGGGCCGCACCTCGCACTGGGTGCGGGCCGACCTCGGCGCGACCCGCCGCCTGGACCGGGTCGAGCTGTCGCTGCCGGGCGGCGCCCAGCGCGTCCAGCTCCAGGGGTCCGTCAACGGCCGCGACTTCACCGAACTGTCGGACGCCCGCCCCCGCAAGGGCGAGGTCACCGTCCGGCTGGGCGGCGCGCCGGTGCGGTACCTGCGTGCCGCCGGCGCCCACCGGGTCGGTGAACTGGCGGTCTACAGCGCGGAATCGGGCGACACGACGCCGCCGGGCACGCCGCACCGCGTCCGGCTGGACGGCGCGGTCCTGCACTGGGAGCGGGTGCCCGGCGCGGCCGGGTACGACGTCTACGCGGACGGCCGGCTGCGTGCCGGACTGCCCGCGACGGCGACGCGCTGGAAGGACGCCACGGCCCCCGGCGGCTCCGAGGAGACGATCGAGTACACCGTCCGGGCGCGGGACGCGGCGGGCAACCAGTCCCCCGACAGCCGTCCGGTCACCCGTACGGTCGCGGCGGGCGAGGGGTCCTCACGTGCGGCCTTCACCCCGCCCCCGAGCGGCGCCGCGACGGCGGAGAAGGCGCGCGCGAAGACCGGCGGCAAGAGCAAGGGCATCGAGAGAGGCAAGGGCGGGGAAGCCGCCGCGACGGGTGCGGACATGCCCTACACCACCGTCGAGGCCGAGTCCGCCGCCACCGGGGGCGGCGCGCAGGTGGTGGGGCCCAACCGGAAGATCGGCGATCTCGCGGGCGAGGCGTCCGGCCGCAGGGCGGTGACGCTGAAGGAGACCGGCCAGTACGTGGAGTTCACCACCACGGCCGAGACGAACACCCTGGTCACCCGCTTCTCCCTGCCCGACGCACCGGGCGGCGGCGGGACGAGCGCGACCCTGAACGTCTACGTGGACGGCCAGAAGACCAAGACGCTCGATCTGACCTCCAAGTACGCCTGGCTGTACGGACCGGAGGCGTCCCCGGTCAACGACCCGAACGCGGGCCCGCCCCGGCACATCTACGACGAGGCGCATCTCGACCTCGGCCGCACGGTGCCGGCCGGGAGCACCATTCGGCTCCAGAAGGACGCGGAGAACGCCTCGGCGTACGCGATCGACTTCGTCGACTTCGAGAAGGCCGCGGCGAAGCCCAACCCGGATCCGGCGGCCTTCGTGGAGCCGGCCGGGTTCACCCACCAGGATGTGCAGAACGCGCTGGACAAGGCCCGGATGGACACCACGGGGAAGATCCAGGGCGTCTATCTGCCGCCGGGCGACTACGAGACCTCCGGCAAGTTCCAGGTGTATCTCAAGCCGGTGAAGGTGATCGGCGCCGGGCCGTGGTTCACCCGCTTCCACGCCCCCGCGGGGCAGGAGAACACCGATGTCGGTTTCCGGGCGGACAACGGCGCCAACGGCTCGACGTTCTCCGGCTTCGCGTACTTCGGCAACTACACCTCCCGCATCGACGGGCCCGGAAAGGTCTTCGACTTCCAGAACGTCTCGGGCATCACGATCGAGAACGTCTGGGCCGAGCACATGGTCTGCCTCTACTGGGGCGCCAACACCGACCGGATGACGCTGAAGGGCAACCGCATCCGCAACACCTTCGCCGACGGCCTGAACATGACCAACGGTTCCTCCGGCAACCTGGTGGCCGACACCGAGACGCGCAGCACAGGTGACGACGCGTTCGCGTTGTTCTCCGCGCTCGACGCGGGCGGCGGCGACCAGCAGAACAACGTGTATCAGAACCTCACCTCGAAGCTCACCTGGCGGGCCGCGGGCCTGGCCGTCTACGGCGGCAAGCTCAACACCTTCCGCAACATCCGGGTCGCGGACACCCTGGTCTACTCCGGCGTCACCATCTCCTCGCTGGACTTCGGGTATCCGATGAACGGCTTCGGGCCCGAGGAGACGACGTTCGAGAACCTCGGCGTCGAGCGCGCCGGCGGTCACTTCTGGAACGGCCAGACCTTCCCCGGCATCTGGCTGTTCTCCGCCTCGAAGCCGTTCCGGGGGATCCGGGTGAAGGGCGCCGAGATCACCGACCCGACGTACCACGGGATCATGTTCCAGACGAACTACGTGGGACAGCAGCCCCAGAATCCGGTCGAGGACACGGAGTTGACCGATGTGACCGTCTCCGGCGCCAGGAGGAGCGGCGACGAGTACGACAAGAAGTCCGGCTTCGGGATCTGGGTCAACGAGATGCCGGAGCCGGGCCAGGGTCCGGCGGTCGGTGCGGCGACGTTCCGCGGTCTGACCCTGCGGGACAACGCGGAGGACGTCCGGAACACAACCTCCACATTCAAGCTCACCATCGAGTGACCCGCCCGTCCCGGCCCGGGTCCGGCCCCCTCCCCGGGGCTCCCGGGCCGGGACGCCCGTCCTGCCCGCTGTGAGTGACGCGACATGGGCTCTCTAGAGTGCTGCTGTGACTGATGAGATCACCGAAACACTGAACCGTTTCCGAGCCGAGGCGTCCTCGCAGGACCTCCCGCCGGACGAGGTCGAGGAATGGATACGCGTGGCCCTGCCCGCGGTGTACATGGCGGAGGACGGTGACGGCGCACCGGCCGCGCTGATCGGCGGTGATCCCATGCTGCCGGAGACGGCGGCGGACCCGTCCGAGCCCTTCGTCGCCTCCGTGGACCTCGGGGTCATTCCCCCGGATGCCACAGGTCTCCCGCTCCCCGCCGACGGGCACCTGCTGCTGTTCGCCAGCCCTGACGTCGGCATCGAGCGCACCGGGCCGGGCGCGGTACTGTACGTACCGGCCGGGACTCCGATGGTCCGGCGCTCCGTCGAACAGCTGCCGCCCGCTCCGTTCCCGACGCGGCAACTGCGCACCTTCTGGGACCAGTTGTCGCCGCAGATGAGCGAGAGCTTCGCCGATGACAGGTGGGACGACCCCGACGACGAGGAGTTCGAGCTCGCCGAGGAACTCGCCGACGCGTGGTCGCACGTGGGCGGGCACCGGCCCCCGTGGACCCTCCAGCTCGGCGGCAACCCGGTCGGCCCCCAGAACGACCCCGTCCACTGGGCCCGTGACAGCGCACGGGAGGAGGGCGGGGACCCGAGCGCCGACGACTGGACCCTGCTGGCCAGTTGGCGCTGCAGCGAGGACATCGGAAAGGACTCCGCCGTCGTCCACTGGGTCGTGCCGCGCGGCGACCTGGCCTCCCTGCGGTTCGACCGGGTCCGCCGCTACACCGACATGGCCTGAGTGCGGGCGCGTCCCGTCAGCCGGCGTACCGCGTGCTCGCGCAGGGCACGGGTCGCCGGATGGGTGGGGGTGTGCGGCCAGGCCAGGTGGACGGTGACGGGGCCGGTGTCGGTGAGCGGCAGGTAGCGGACGTCGGGGTGCGGATGGCTGTCGGCGGTGCCGGCCGCGGTCACCCCGACGGACTCCCCCGTCGCGATCGAGGTGAGCCACTCGTCGACACCGGCCACCTCGAAGGTGTCCGGCCGCTCGCCCTCGGGCCACAGTTCGGCGCGCGTGGTGGAGGCGGTTGCGCAGATCGCGACCGGGCGGGGCACGAGGTCGGCGAGTCGCAGGCTCTCGCGCTCGGCGAGGGGGTCACCGGCCGGTACGGCCGCCAGGCGCGGTTCGCGGTAGAGGGGGAGGACGTCCAGCCCGGTGCCGGGGCTCGGCGGCAGCCGGAGGAACGCGGCGTCCACCTCGCCCTGGCGCAGCGCGGCCTCGGGGTCGTCGCACCAGCGCACCGCCAGGGTGGTGGCGGGCTGCTCCGCACGCCAGGAACGCAGCAGGGGAACGGTGTGCCGGCCCAGTGCCGCCCAGGGGAAACCGACCCGCAGCGGACGCTGTCCCGCGGTCACCTCAGCGAGGGCGTCGTCCAGTTCCCGGAGCATGCGGTGGGCGTGCTCCCACAGCCGCCGTCCGGGTTCCGTGAGGGCGAGGCGACGGGTGGTCCGCTCCACGAGGCGGGTGCCCAGCCGGGTCTCCAGCTGGTCGAGCGTGCGGGAGAGCGCCGGCTGGCTGATGTGCAGCACCTGTGCCGCCCGCGTGAGGTTGCCCTCGTCCCCGATGGCGGCCAAGGCCCGCAGATGCCGCAGCTCCACATTCATGACCGGCAAGCATAAGTGGTGGGCAAACGGTATTTCCCCGGCCCGGCAGGCGGCGCTTAACGTCACCGGCATGAACATTCTTCTGATCGGCGCGACCGGCAAGCTCGGCAGCGCCGTGCACTCCGCACTGACCGCCCGCGGCCACAAGATCCTCACCGTCGGCCGTACGGCCGGGGACCTGCGCCACGATGTCGCCGACCCGGAGCAGGTCACGGCCCTGTACGAGGCCGCGCGCGCCGCAACGGGCGGACTGGACGCGGTGGTCAGCGCCGCCGGCGACGTGCCGTACAAGCCGGTGACGCAGATGACGCCCGACGACTACCTCGCGGCCTTCCGCGGCAAGGCCCTCAGCCAGATCGAACTCGTCCGGCAGGGCATACCGCACCTCGCCGAGCGGGGCTCGTTCACGCTGATCACCGGCGTGCTCGTGAACGACCCGATCCCCACCGGAAGTGCCGCCTCCATGGCCAACGGCGCGGTGGAGTCGTTCGTCAGGGCCGCCGCCATCGAGATCGCACCGCAGCGCATCAACGCCGTCTCGCCCACGATCTTCACCGAGAGCGTGCCGGAGTACGGCGACTTCTTTCCCGGCGTCCGGCCCGTCGATCTCACCGACGTCGCGCAGGCGTACGTCCGCTCCGTCGAAGGCAGCCACACCGGCCGGATCTTCGAACTCTCCTGAGCACGCCCCAGGGCATGTCGCGGAACATGCCCCCGGTCCCTTCGTTCGACGTCTCCGCCCGGCCTGCCGCGCCGGGCGGAGCCGTCCGCGCCCGGTACAGGAGCGGCCGTCGCCCGTCCGGTGAAGAGGCGGGACCTGCCCGTGACATGCTGAGGTCCATGACGGCGACGGTGTCCGGTGATTTCGAGCTGACCATGGACGAGTTGCGGGCCGTGGCACGCTGGGCGGCGGAGGCCGCGCAGGAAGTCCTTCCGGTGTTCGAGGGCGCCCACCCCGACGACGCCCGGCCCCGCGCGGCCCTCGACGCCGCATGGGAGTTCGCCGGCGGTGCACGAAGGACCAAGCTGCAACGCGTCACCTCGCTGGACGCCCACCGGGCGGCGAAGGAAGCCGCCACCGAGGCCGCGCGTCTGGCCGCGCGCGCCGCCGGTGACGCCGCGTCCGCCGCCTACCTCCATCCGATCGCCAAGGCGCACCAGGTGGGTCACATCCTGCGCGCCACCGCTTGCGCGGCGCGCATCGCGGAGATCGAGGCGGACGGCGACCCCGGGGCCGGCGCCCGGGCCGTCCAGCGGGCCCGGCAGCGGGCCGCGCCCGTCCTGATCGACGTGCTGCGCCGCTATCCGCCCGCGCCGGCCGCCACGCAGCGCGTCGGGCAGCTCATGGCCGCGCTCGACACCTTGCTGCGCGCATCCCGCTGAAGCCTCCCGCGCCGCGCATCACGGCCCGACGCAGTGGTCCGCGGCTTGTGTGGGCGCGTGGGCAGCACGTCCCGCGGTTGCCGTTCCTCCTTCGAGCTGCCCGGCTGCCGGTTCCGCGGGGTGATGCCGGTGCTCCGGCTCGCCGGCGGGCCGGAGCACCGGCGTTGTTACCATGACCGTCATGGCACGAGGTATCTGGTCGCAGAAGGTCCGCTCCGCCCGCTGACGGCGGCGCCTTCCTGCTGAATCCGCGCTCGCCGTCCCGGTTCCCGCCGGGCGGCCACTTCCCGCTGCCCGGCTCCCCTGCGAGCTGCGGAGCATGCGTTGCACCTCAACCCCACCCCCGAAGCCTTTTCCCTCCCCCTGTCCGCCCCGGCCGGCGACAGCGCACATCTGCGCGCCGAGGGACTCACCGTCACCCGCGGGTCACGGCGCGTCCTCGACGACGTGTCCGTCACCGTCTCCGCACGGTCGAAAATCGCCGTCGTCGGCGAGAACGGCCGCGGCAAGACCACGCTGTTGCACGTCCTCGCCGGGCTGATCACCCCCGACGAGGGCACCGTCCACCGGGCCGGCACCATCGGGCTGGCCCGCCAGGAGCTGTCCGCACGGGAGACGGAGACCGTCGGCACCCTGACGTCCGAGGCGCTGGCCGCCTCCCTCGCCGCCCTCGACGCGCTGGACGCGGCGGCCCGCGCCATGGCGGAGGGCGACACGGCCGCCGGTGACCGCTACGCCGCCGCGCTGGAGGCCGCCACCCGGCTCGACGCCTGGGACGCCGAACGCCGCGTCGACATCGCCCTGGAGGCGCTGGGCGCCTGCACCGACCGGGACCGTCCGCTTGCCACACTGTCGGTCGGGCAGCGCTACCGGGTCCGGCTGGCGTGCCTGCTCGGCGCCCGGCACGACGTCCTGCTGCTCGACGAACCGACCAACCACCTCGACGCCGACGGACTGGACTTCCTGACCCGCAGACTGCGCGAGCACGAGGGAGGTCTCGCCGTCGTCAGCCACGACCGGGCACTGCTGCGCGACGTCGCCGACCGGTTCCTCGACCTCGACCCGACCCGTGACGGGAAGCCGCGCCTGTACGCCGGCGGCTACGACGCCTGGCAGGACGCCCGGCGCCGCGAGCGTGAGCGCTGGGAACAGGACCACGAGGAGCAGCAGGCCGAGCACCGCCGGCTGCGGGAGGCGGTCTCGAAGGCCCGCGACCGGCTCAGCACCGGCTGGCGTCCGGAGAAGGGCACCGGCAAGCACCAGCGCCAGTCCCGTGCACCGGGTGTCGTGCAGGCGCTGAACCGGCAGCAGGACGCCCTGGAGGCGCACCGGATCGACGTGCCGGAGCCGCCGCCGGCGCTGCGGTGGCACGATGCGGGTATCCGGCCGGGTGCCCCGCAGCTGCGGGCGCACGGTGTCGCCGTCGAGGGACGGCTGGCCGGTCCGGTCGGCCTCACGCTCGACGGCGGCGACCGGCTGCTGGTCACCGGGCCGAACGGGGCCGGGAAGTCCACGCTGCTCGCGGTACTGGCCGGTGCCCTCGCCCCCACGGCCGGGCACGTCCGCGCGGCGAAGGGAGCACGGATCGTGCACGTCGCCCAGGAGACCGTCGCGCAGGACCCCTCCCTCACCGCCCACGAGGTGCACGCGCGCCACGTGGGGCGGCTGGTCGCCCGCGGACGGCTCCGCGACGCGGACGCCGTCCCGCTCGGGGCACTCGGGCTGCTGGACTCCGAGGCGATGCGCACCCCGGTGGGACGGATGTCGCAGGGGCAGCGCCGGCGTCTCGACCTGGCCCTGGCACTGGCCGTACGGCCGGGGCTGATCCTGCTGGACGAGCCGACCAACCATCTGTCCTCGACGCTGGTCGACGAACTGACCGTGGCGCTCTGCCGCACGAGCGCCGCCGTCGTCGTCGCCACGCACGACCGCCAGCTGCTGCGGGACCTGGCGGACTGGCCACGACTGGAGGTCGGCACATCACCGACAGCCGGGGCGCGCCCTGTGTTGGACGGGTGACGCACCGGCCCGTCGCCGCCGGGCGTGCGCGCTCGCCGTCCGTGCTCCGGCCACCTCACGCCCGCGGTGTGGTCCCCGGCAAGGCCACGGCGCGCCGGCAGCGCTGCCGTCTCGGGCGCATCGGCACCCGGTGGCCCGGAGCCGGTTGGCACCTCGGGGAAACGAGATCGCGGACGGCCCCGGCGGCGGACCACCGGCGGGCGCGTCCGACGAGCAACCCGGGCGGTGCCGGACGCGTCTGAGGAACGGGCGGAAGCCGCAGTTATCCGTGCTTTTCCCCGTCTCGTTCCGTTCGCCCGCTAGGTAACCACCCGTTGATGTCATCGAAAATTCCAGCACCACCGTCCCGGACCGGAGCCGACGAGGGGCCGGAGCGCCACCGTGCGGAGCGCGGTGCCGCCCGGTTCGCCGTCTGGTATCTGCGCAGCGCCGCGTTCCTCGATCTGCTCGGTGCCGTGTGGGTCTCCTTCGGCCAGGACATGAAGCGCCACAACGACGGCGACTACTTCACCCCGCACCTGGTCGCGGCCGGCTTCACCGGTGCGCTGTTCACGGCCCTGCTCGCGGTCACCATGCGGCGCCGGAAGCGGGCCGCGTGGATCTTCAACCTCGTTCTCGGCTCGCTGGTGCTGGGGCTGTACGTCACGGTGATGGCGCTGCTCGGTGAGTTCCGCGGGCACGTGTTCAACTGGGTGTCCACCGCGCTCACCGCGCTGTTCGTGGTGGCGCTGCTGGTGGGGCGGCGGGAGTTCCGGGCCAAGGGCGACCGCTCCAATCCCCGGCTGGCGGCGGCCGTGGGGCTGGGCGGGCTGCTGGTGGCGACCGCGCTGGCCACCTTCCTCGTCACCGTCACCAACGAGTCGCCGGTGGAGGAGCGCTCCGGTGTGGGCGAGCGGCTGGCGTACGCGGTGGCGCGGCTGGTGTTCATCGCCGGGGAGGACGACCGCGGCGGCGGCATCGTCATCCCCCACTGGGTCGATGTGTTCATCAACGTACTGGCGGCGCTGCTGCTCCTGCTGACGCTGCTGGCCGCCTTCCGCTCCCGGCGCGCGACCGAGCCGATGAGCGCCGACGACGAGGACCGGCTGCGTGCCCTGCTGGCACGGCACGGTGAACGCGACTCCCTCGGGTACTTCGCGCTGCGCCGCGACAAGAGCGTCATCTGGTCCGCCTCCGGCAAGGCCGCCGTCACCTACCGTGTCGTCGGCGGTGTCTCGCTGGCCTCGGGCGATCCGATCGGGGACCCGGAGGCGTGGCCCGGCGCGATCGACGCGTGGCTGTCCGAGGCCCGCCGGCACGCCTGGGTGCCGGCGGTGATCGGAGCGAGCGAGGCGGCCGGCACGGTCTACACCCGGCACGGTCTGTCCGCCCTGGAACTGGGTGACGAGGCGATCGTGGACACCGCCTCGTTCTCCCTGGAGGGGCGCGCGATGCGGGGCGTTCGGCAGGCGCACAACCGGGTGCGCCGGGCCGGTTACCAGGTCAGGGTGCGGCGGCACCGGGACATACCGGCGAACGAGATGGCCGAGCTGCGCGGCAGCGCCGAGCGCTGGCGCGGCACGACCGCGGAACGCGGGTTCTCCATGGCGCTGGGCAGGCTCGGCGACCCGTCCGACGGGGACTGCGTGATGGTGGAGTGCCGGAACGCGGCCGGTGAGCTGCGGGCGCTGCTGTCGTTCGTGCCGTGGGGCGGCAAGGGGCTGTCGCTGGATGTGATGCGCCGCGACAGGGGGTCGGAGAACGGACTGGTCGAGTTCGCGGTGCTGGAGCTGATCCGCAAGGCGGCCGATGTCGGGGTCGGACAGCTCTCGCTGAACTTCGCGATGTTCCGCTCCGTCTTCGAACGCGGAGCGCAGCTGGGTGCGGGCCCGGTGCTGCGGCTGTGGCGTTCGCTGCTGCGTTTCTTCTCCCGCTGGTGGCAGATCGAGTCGCTGTACCGCGCGAACGCGAAGTACCGGCCGGTGTGGGAGCCGCGTTTCATCCTGTTCGCCAAGAGCAGCGAGCTGCCGAGGATCGGCTACTCCGCCGCGCGGGCCGAGGGCTTCTTGGACATCCCGTTCGTGACCGGCTGGCGCGGCACGCCCGGCAGCGGAACGCCCCGCCGGGAGCTGTTGTCCTGACGGAGGTGCCCACGGGTCCGGGGCAGCCGTCCGTGTACGGCGCCCGGGAACCCGGCGCGCGGCTCCGGCAGCGTCACGGGGAGCCGTCGATCCGCCGGGTCGATGCCCGGAACCGCAGCTCGGGGTCGACGACTACGGGCGCGTGTGGTGTCGCGGCCCCGGCGAGCCGGGCGAGCATCAGTTCCACACCGGCCGCGGCGAGCTGTTCGTGGCTGAGGTCCATGGCGGTGATCGGCGGGGTGGCCAGCCGGGAGTGTTCGGAGTCCGTGAGGGCGGCGATCATCAGGTCCTCGGGGACGCGGAGGCCCAGGTCCCCGGCGACCCCGGCCACGACGGCGGCGAAGTCGCTGGTGGCGACCACCACCGCGTCCGGTCTGCGGGCCGCGGTCAGCAGCCGGCGGACCCTGGTGGCCGCGCTGCCGGCGCTGAGGCTTTCGCTGAGCAGCTCGGTGCGGGCCCGCTGTCCGTTCCGCTCGCACCAGTCGCGGTGCGTCTCCCGGGTACGCCGGTTCCAGGCGTTGTCCTCGCTGCCGGTCAGCAGGACGATCCGGCCGGCGCCCTGGTGGTGGAGGTGGTCCAGCAGGCCCGTGACGGCGGTGGTGTAGTCGAGCCGGACGGCCCAGGGCAGGTCCGGCCGTTCCGGGTCCTCCTCGATGGTGACGAGGGGGACGTTGCGGCGGAGCAGTTCGCTCACCACGCTGTCCCCGCCGTACGGGTGGGCGACGATGCAGCCGTCCATCGGCACGCTGGCCACCGCCGGGTCGTCGAGCGCGGGGACGTGGATCAGACCCACCTTGCGCCGCAGCATCTCGGTGGCGACGGAGCCCACCAGCCGGTTGAAGGTCTCGGCGCGGTCGCGGGTGTGCGCGACGGCGTACCGGGGACGCAGCACGAGTCCGACGAGGCCGGAGCGGCCGGTGCGCAGGGAACGGGCGCTGGGGTTGGCGTCGTAGCCCAGTTCGGCCGCCGCGCTGAAGACGCGGTCCCTGGTCGCCCGGGAGATCGGTCTGACGCCGGAGAACGCGTGCGAGACGGTGCTGATCGACACCTGGGCCCGCTCGGCGACGTCCCGGATGGTGACACTGCGTTTGGAGGTCCTGCCGCCCACCGGTGTCGACTCCTTTCGGCCCCACGTCGCGTCCAGTATCGCCCACGCCCGGCGCACTCGGTGCGGACGGTCGCCGCAGGAGCCATCGGTACGACCCTTGACAGCCCTCGCCGCCGGGTCTCAGGGTGGCTGTCCATCAAAACCTTTTGATGGGATCGCGATGAATCCACGAAGCGGCTCCCTCACGGGAGACTCCGGAAGATCCACCCGACAACCCCAAAACAGGACCGTCGGCGAGATCTGCGACGGGATGGAACTCGGCCGCGCACATCTGGTCGCCGGATCCGTGCTCTTCTTCGCGTTCGTCGTCGAGGCCTGGGAACAGGTCGGACTCGTCTACGTCTCGGACGGGATCGCGGCGGACTTCGGCATCGACCGCACGCACCTGGGCTGGGCGCTGTCCTCCGTCGCCTTCGGGATGGTGCCCGGAGCGCTGCTGTGGGGCCGGCTCATCGACAGGCTCGGCCGGCGCCGGGTGGCCGTCTCCAGCCTGCTGCTCTACGCCCTGCTCGCGCTGCTTGCCGGACTCTCCCCGGCGTTCTGGCCCTTCCTGGTGCTGCGGTGCCTGTCCGGGGTGGCCTTCGGGGGCGTCTACACGGTGACGTTCCCCTATTTCCTGGAACTCCTGCCCACCAGATGGCGCGGGCAGGGAGCGGTCGGGCTGTCGATCGGCTTCCCCGTCGGCACGCTGCTGTGCATCGGGGTCAGCCAGACCCTCGGCGCGGTCAGCTGGCGGCTGGTGGCGGTCGTGGCCGCGCTGGCCGGCCTGTGGGCCCTGGCGATCCGGCGGTGGGTGCCCGAATCCCCGTACTGGCTGGCCAAGCAGCAACGTCACGCCGAGGCCGCGCGGGTGCTGCGCCGGCTGGGCAGCACGGTCCCCGAGGACACCGTCTTCGTCCAGGACGACGACGGGCCCGGCGGCACCCTGCGCAGTCTGTTCGGCCCGGCGCTGCGCCGCCGGTTCGTGCTGCTGCTCGTCGTCTCGTTCACGTTCAGCTGGGGCTACTGGGGGCTCCAGACGTGGCTGCCGGTGCTCCTGGAGAGCAAGGGGCTGAGCGTGTCGGGCGCGGTGGGGTTCGTCGCCCTGACCCAACTGGTGTCGGTCCCGGGCTATCTGCTCGCCGCCTGGCTCACCCGCCGGTTCGGCCGCAAACCCGTCTTCCTCACCTTCGCCTTCATATCGGCCGTGGGCGGCCTGCTGTTCGGCTTCGCGACCAGCCAGACACAGACCTACCTCGGCAATCTGCTGCTGTCCTTCGTCTCGCTCGGCGCGTGGGGCATCTGGAACACCTGGTCCGGGGAGATCCTCCCGACCAGGCTGCGCGGGATCGGCTACTCCTGGGTCACCGCGGCGATCCTGCTGGCCAACACCGTCTCGGCGCCCGTCATCGGTGCCCTGATGGACAGTGGCGCGGCCACCGGGATCACCGTCGGCTCGATCATGGCGTTCCTCGTCGTCGCGCTGCTCGCCGCCGTACCGCTCAAGGAGACCGAGGGCCGCGCCCTCGACTGACCTTCGGCCCCGCTCCGCCTCCGTGACCGGGCGCGGTCCTCCTTCGAGCCGTCCCCGTCCC
>Ga0164243_10011082_pt1 | contig 12898 bp, 13 predicted proteins | sample OricompcompostOP_FD_108781 | JGI IMG/M metagenome (GOLD analysis project Ga0164243, IMG submission 108781) | Organic Plus compost microbial communities from Emeryville, California, USA - Original compost - Organic plus compost (OP) | ecosystem: Engineered > Solid waste > Mixed feedstock >...
ATGACCCGCGTGGGGTTCCCGGTCCGGACGGCGATACTGATGGGGGCGCTCCTGCAGGCTGGCGGGATCGCGGGCGTCGTCCTGGGCTGGGCGGCGGACCGGTTCGGTCCGGCGCGGACGCTCTCCGTCGCCTACGCGGTCGCGGTCGTCGCCATCGTCGCCCTGGCGCTCGCCGGACGCAGCGTTCCCTTCGTCGTCGCGGCCGTGTTCCTGGCCGGCTTCGGGGTGATCGGCGGCCAGACCGCGGCGAACGCCGTGGCGGCGAACTCCTATCCCACCGAGATCCGCTCCACCGGCGTCGGCTGGGCCTTGGCCATCGGGCGCCTGGGGTCGATCCTGGGGCCGAGCGTGGCCGGGGTGCTGGTGGCGGCCCAGGTGGCCCCGGGCGCCCTTTTCCTGCTGACCGCCATCCCGGCGGCGGTCGCGGGGCTGGCGGCGGCGTGCCTGGGCGCCCAGATGCACGTCGGGCGCAGGAGCGGACCCGTCGGAGCGAGCGCGGCCTAGGACTTGTATCCGATCGACCCGACGATCACGTCCGACGTGGCGTTGTAGTGCCTGGTGAGCAGGTCGACGGCCAAGCCTGCGTCTCCCGCCAGGCAGGCGTCGACGATCGCGCGATGCTCGTTGAGTTCGTCGCGCTCCGGCACCTCGTCGGCGGCCAGCAGCCGATAGCGTTCGGCCGCATCGAACAGTTGTTCGCTGATGCGCACGATCCAGCGCGTGCCGCAGCCGCTCACCAGCGCCTTGTGGAACTCGCGATGCCGCTGCTCCCATTCGGCGTTCTCGGCAGGGCGGGTGGACGGGCGCCGCACCGCCCGGGACAACCGGTGCAGCGCGATCAGGAGGTTCTCCTCCCACTGGAGGTCGCGACGGCGAATGGCCTCGGTGACGGCCGCGCCGTCGATCCAGCTCCTCGCGGTCACCAGTTCGGTGAGTTCCTGCTCGGTGACGGGGGCGACGCGGAAGCCCTTCTTCGCCTCCAGCGCGACCCACCCTTCGGCGAGCAGCCGGTTCAGCGCCTCCCGGATCGGCGTGCTGCCGAAGTTGAAGCGCTGGCGCAGCATCTCGGCGGCCAGCTTGTCGCCGGGCTTCAACTGGCCGCGCAGGATATTCGAGCGAAGCTGTTCGTAGGCCGTCGCCGTCAGGTCGAGCGGGCGCTCCTCGATCGTCGTCGCGTCGGGCGACGGCGGCGAAGCGGCCTTCGGGGTTCTGGAACGGGAAGCTGCTGTGCGAGGCATGGCGCGAAGGTAGCGCGATGCTTCGCTATTGTGGAGCGGTCGGCGCCCGCTGCGTTCTACCGCAGGGGCGGGACGGCGAGGATGTCGATGTTCAGGGATCGCAGGACGTGCTCGGCCACGCTTCCCAGCAGGGCGCTGGCCATCCGCGAGCGGCCGCGCGTGCCGATGATCAGGACGTCCGGCTTGAAGTGTCCGACGGCCTTGGAGATCACCTCGAAGGGGCCGCCCTCTTCGATGAGCATCGCGCTGGCGTGATGGTCGAACTCGTTCTCGTCCAGGAAGGTGAGCAACTCCCTGGTCGCCAGTTCCCGTTCGTCGGTCACGTAGCCGTCGACGGCGTCCCGCGCGAGACCGGCGTAGAGCAGCTTTCCCTTCGCCACCGGCTGGAAGGCGTGGACGAACGCCAGCCGGGCTCCGCCGGGCAGCCCCAGGGCCATGGCGGTCCTCATGGCGTTCATCGACGGCTCGGACATGTCGACGGCGGCCAGAGCCGTCTCGTAGGGCCGGATCGCCTCGTTGTTCGTCATCAGCACCGGGAACGGGCCCGTGCGGATCACGCGCTCGAGAGTGGTCCCGACAAAGATCTCGCGCAGGAACTGCTTGCGATAGCCGCCCATGACGATGAGGTCCGCCCGCATCGACGTGGCGGCGCGCAGGATGCCGTCGAACGGGTCCCCCTCGACCACGAGGGCGTGCGAGGGGAGTTCGCGCAGCTGGGCGACCGCATCGATCTGCTCGCCGAGGATTCGGTCGGCCTCGCGCCTTTCGAGCGCGACCAGATCCGGCGGCCGGTCGTTGTCCACCACATGGACGAGGGCGAGCTCGGCGCCCCTGTCCCGCGCCAGCAGGCCGGCCCGCCGCAAGCCCCGTTGCGCCCGGGTCGAGAAGTCCGTCGCCGCGAGTATGCGCATGGGTCCGTCTCCGGTGGCCGGGCGACGTCGCGGGTAGCCCCTGGGGGAATCGAACCCCCGTTTCCAGGTTGAAAACCTGGCGTCCTAACCACTAGACGAAGGGGCCGCCCGAGCCGATCTGACGAGAACTCACCTTGGGTGCTTTGGTTCAGGATATCGTCCCTCTTCGTTCCGGACCTCAGAAGGACCCCACCACGGAGCCCAGGGCGACCACGGTCACCAGGGCGATGAGCGCGCTGACGATCGCCGTCATGACGATGTCGAGGTAGGCGTCCTTGTGGGTCGCGCCGCAGACGGCCAGCAGGGTCACGACCGCGCCGTTGTGGGGCAGGCTGTCCAGGGTGCCGGCGCCGATGACCGCGACGCGGTGCATCGCCGACGGGTCGAGGCCGGTCTCGGCCGCCAGCCGCATGAAGCTCGGGGCCAGGGCGTCGAGGGCGATGGTCAGCCCGCCGGAGGCCGAACCCGTCAGGGCGGCCAGGACGTTGGTGGCGACGGCCAGGGAGACCAGGGGACCGCCCTGGATCGCCAGCAGCTGCTGCTTGACGGCCTCGAACGCCGGCAGCCCGGCGATCACCGCTCCGAACCCCACCAGGCTGGCGACGCTGAGGATCGGCAGGACCGCGGCGTTCGCCCCCGCCGCCATTGTCTCGCGCAGGGTCGGCAGGCGTGGAGTGTTGGCGGCGATCAGCAGCAGGATGCCGGCGGTCAGCGCGGCGATGACCGACCAGAGGCCGCCCACCGCCGCCAGCGACGTCGATCCCCAACGCGGCTCGGCCAGGTAGTCGGCGCTGATGCGCGGCAGGACGACGGCGGACACGACCAGGTTGACGGCCACCACTGTCACCAACGGCAGGGCCGCGATCACGACGGGCGGCGGCGCGCCCGCGTGGGCGCCGTGGGCGATCTCGCTCGGATCGAACTCGCGCGAGGCGGTGGCGCGCTCGCGCACCACGCCGCCCTGGGCCGAAGTCTGCGGCGCAGTCGGACCGGCGTAGGCGTAGCCCTCCCCGCGCCGCCGCGCCTTCGTCTCGGCCAGGTCGAGCCACCACAGGCCGAAGCCCAGCATGATCGCCGATGCGATCAGCCCCATCCCCGGCGCGGCGAAGGCCGTGGTGTCGAAGAACGGCATCGGGATCGTGTTCTGGATCGCCGGCGTGCCCGGCATCGCCGACATGGTGAAGGTGGAGGTCCCGAGCGCGATGGCCGCGGGCATCAGCCGGTGGGGGATGTCGGCGGCCCGGAACAGGGCGTGGCCCATCGGCGCCAGCACGAAGAAGGCGACGAACAGGCTGACGCCGCCGTAGGTGACGAAGGCCCCGGCCAGCACGATCGCAAGGACCGCCCGGCGCGCCCCGAGCTTGCGGGTCATGTAGCCGGCGATGGCCTCGACCGACCCGCTGGCCTCCATCAGCTTTCCGAACACCGCGCCCAGCAGGAAGAGCGGGAAGAACTGCCCGACGAAATGCGCCGCGTTCTGCATGAAGGTCTGGGTCCAGCTGGCGAGCAGCGGCTGGCCGGCGACGAGGGCGGCGAGCAGCGCGCACACCGGAGCGAGCAGCAGGATGCTCCAACCCCGGTAGGCCAGGAAGATCAGCAGACCGAGTGCGATGAGCACGCCGACGAGGTCCACGGCGCTCAACCTTGTTCGAGCAGGGTGTGGAGCAGGGACGAGATGTCGTAGGTGGGGCGCACGCCGAGGTCGCGGCCGTGGGCGTGCAGGAATTCGTCCATGCGCGCGCGGCCTTCCTCCCGCAGCATCGTCAGGAAGGCCCACTCGGCGTTGAGCTTCGAGGAGGCGTTGAGTTCGACCATCACCGGCGTGGCCACGCGGTGCATGCGAACCGTGACCCAGTCGTCGGCCCAGCCGAGGTCGCTCACTTGGTGACCCGAGCCGATCAGCCTCTGGAACATGGCGATGCTGCGCAGCTCCTTCTTGAGGCTGGCGTTGAAGGAGATCTCGTTCAGCCGGTTGATGATGTCCCGCGCGGTCTTCGGCGCCCCCGGCCGTTCGACCGGGTTGATCTGGACCAGCAGGATGTCTCGGGCCTGACGGTCGTGGATCAGCGGCGTCAGCAGCGGATTGCCCGAGAAGCCGCCGTCCCAGTACGGATCGCCGTCGATCTCGATCGCCTGATGCATCAGCGGCAGGCAGGCCGACGCCAGGATCACGTCGGCGCTCAGCTCCGCGTTCCGGAACACCCGCGGCAGACCCGTGCGCACGTTGGTGGCGTTGATGAACAGCTTGATCGGCGAATCCTTCAGCCGCTCGAAATCGATGCAGGCTTCGAGGATGTCGCGAAGCGGATTGAAGTTCAGCGGATTGAACTCGTAGGGCGAGAACATCCGGCTGAAGAAGTCGAAGAACCAATAGCCGGGCGAGTTGTCGAGCGACCAATCGCCCGCCGCCCGGTTGAACGGCATCCGCTGGATCGGGCTGAATACTGTGGCGTTGCTGACCCTGCGCCAGAACCGTTCCAGGGCGGCCTTCACGCCGGCAGGGCCATCGAGCATGTAGCCGTAGGCGATCAGCGCGGCGTTCATCGAGCCGGCGGAGGCGCCGGTGATGCCCTCGACCTGCAGGCCCGGCTCCTCGAACAGGCGCTCGACGACGCCCCAGGTGAAGGCGCCGTGGGCGCCCCCGCCTTGCAACGCCAGATCGACGGGCAGCGGATCGGTGCGCGCTCCAGCCGGGTGCGGCGAAGGCGTCGGCTCGCCCATCGAACACCTCCCGTCCGCGGCCCCGCCGACCGTTCGAGCCCGCCCGCATCGGAGCCGGCCACGTCGCGCCGCTGCTAGTCCTCGGCCGAGGGGAGGCCGGAAGTCAGGGGTGCGGCGACGAGCGGCTGTGGGCGATGCTGGAGCAACGCCCCAAGCGCGTCGTGGTTCTCCGTCAGTTCGGCCAGCGAGTATTCGTCGAGCACCGCCAGGAAGGCGCTGCGCGCCTGGTGCAGCGCCCGGCGCAGCTTGCAGGCCGGGGTGATCACGCAGGGATTGGCTCCCTGGTCGAAACAGGGCACCAGGGCCATGTCCGGTTCGGTGCGCCGGACCAGCTCGCCGAGGTTGATCTCCTCGGGCGGCCGCGCGAGCCGCATGCCGCCGTTCGGGCCGCGGACCGTGCCGATATAGCCGGCCACGCCCAGCTGGTAGACCACCTTCATCAGGTGGTTCTTCGATATGCCGTAGGCGGCGGCGACCTCGGCGATCGTCGGCCGCCGGTCGGGGTGCAGAGCGACGTACATGAGCACCCGCAGTGCGTAGTCCGTGTAGACCGTCAGCCTCATGGTTTCAGCCTAGCACGGCTCTTCTAGTTGCGTTCGAGCAGCGGATGGAGGCGGGCCGACCTTCGCCGTGTCGAAGAGCCGGTCCGCGCCAGGCCGATGAACAGCAGCGCCAGGATCTTCGCCGCTTCCAGGACGATATAGGCGACATGAAGGTGCGACGGGCCGGGAACGGCCCCCGCCTGGACGGTCGCGACGCGGATGTCCAGCGCCGGCAGGAGCCAGGCCGCCTGGGCGGCGACGACGAGCGCGGGCGCGGCGAGGAAGGCCAGACGGCGCCGGGGGCTGGACGAGCAGGCGCTCAGCCCCAGGCCTAGGACCGCCAAGCCGACCTCGACGGCGTTGTAGACGTGGAACGTCCGCTGGCCGACTTCCAGCGCGACGGGCAAGGATAGCGAAGGGGCCAGGAACTTCGCCGGAGTCGCGACGAAGGCGATCCCGATGGCGACCCCGGCCCAGACCAGCGCCAGCTTGGCGAGAGCCCGGTCGGCCATCTCGCGCGGGGCGGTGCTCATCCTGCTCTCCTGCGGCTCCGCGGAAAGAAACATCTATCATACTTCTTTATGCCGGGCCAGCGAGCCCGCCGCGAAGCTCCGGCGGCGCAGGCTATAGAGCCTTCCTAGAAGGCGCGCCCGCATCTGCAATCATGCTTCGGCTTCGTACCAATATCTTTCATCATGGTTTTGTCCGCCCATCCGATAACCTCTGCCGCAAACGCCACACGGGGCAGAGCGCATGGACACGGCGGATGCTGGACGGGCCGAAGGGCGCGGCGATCACAAGCCGAGCTTTTTCGTCAGGTGGTTCTTCTCGACCAACCACAAGGACATCGGCACGCTGTACCTGATCTTCGCGATCGTCGCGGGCCTGGTCGGCGGCGTCCTCTCGGGCCTGATGCGATGGGAGCTGTACGAGCCGGGCGTGCAGGTGTTCGGGCCCAACTCCTGGCTCGCGCAGCTGGGCCTGTTCCAGGGCAAGCACGGCTTCAACGTCGTGGTGACGGCGCATGCCCTGATCATGATCTTCTTCACCATCATGCCGGCGCAGATGGGCGCGTTCGGCAACTACTTCACGCCGCTGATGATCGGGGCCCCCGACATGGCGTTCCCGCGCATGAACAACATCTCGTTCTGGCTGCTGGTCGCCGCCTTCGTCCTGCTCGTCACCTCGATGTTCGTGGACGGCGGGCCGGGCCATGGAGCCGGGACCGGCTGGACGCTCTATCCCCCGCTGTCCACCAGCGGCCATCCCGGGCCGTCGGTCGACCTGGTGATCCTGTCCATGCACCTGGCGGGGGCGAGCTCGCTGCTGGGCGCGATCAACTTCATCACCACCATCTTCAACATGCGCGCGCCGGGCATGACCCTCGGCCGCATGCCTCTATTCGCCTGGTCGGTGCTGATCACCGGCTTCCTGCTGCTGCTCACCCTGCCGGTGCTGGCGGGAGCGATCACCATGATGCTCACCGACCGGAACTTCGGGACCTCGTTCTTCCGGGCCGGGGGCGGCGGCGATCCGGTGATGTACCAGCATCTGTTCTGGTTCTTCGGCCACCCCGAAGTCTACATCATGATCCTGCCGGGCTTCGGGATCATCAGTCACGTGGTCGCCACTTTCTCGAAGAAACCGGTGTTCGGCTACATGGGCATGGTCGCAGCCATGGCGGCCATCGGCTTCCTGGGCTCGGTGGTGTGGGCCCACCACATGTTCAGCGTGGGTATGACGCCCCAGCTCGCCGCCTACTTCTCGGCGGCGTCCATGGTCATCGCCGTGCCGACGGGCATCAAGGTCTTCTCCTGGATCGCGACGATGTGGGGCGGCTCGATCGAGTTCAAGACGCCGATGCTGTGGGCGATGGGCTTCATCTTCGTCTTCGTCGTCGGCGGCGTCACCGGCGTCGCCCTGGCCAGCGCGGCCTTGGACCTGACCTTCCACGACACCTACTACGTCGTGGCGCACTTCCACTACGTCCTGTCGCTCGGGGCGGTGTTCAGCATCTTCACCGGCTTCTACTACTGGTTCGAGAAGATGAGCGGCGTGAAATACAACGAGGCGTTGGGCGCTGCGCACTTCTGGCTGTTCTTCATCGGAACCAACGTCATCTTCTTCCCTCAGCACTTCCTGGGGCTGCAGGGAATGCCGCGCCGGTACGTGGACTACCCCGAAGCCTTCGCCTTCTGGAACAAGGTCTCGTCCCTCGGCTACCTGGTCATGGCGGCCGGGATGGTGGTGTTCCTACTGATGCTGGCGGAAGCGTTCGTCCGCCGCCGCCGGGGCGTGGCCAATCCGTGGGGCGAAGGGGCGACCACGCTGGAGTGGACGCTTCCGTCGCCGCCGCCGTTTCACCAGTACAACGAACTGCCGGTGGTCACGGACGCCAGCAGGCGGGGTTGATCCCCGTCAGCGGTGTTCGTGCAGATATTCCGCCAGCACCTGGGCCTGGTTGTGGGCCTCGTCCTTGGCCCCATACAGCAGGGTGATGTCGCGGCCGCCCATGCTGCGGAGCTCGCCGACGGCCGGATTGCCGTCGAGTTCGGCGCGGTAGCGGCGGCGGAATTCCTCCCAGCGCTCGACCCGGTGGCCGAACCAGCGGCGCAGCCCGTCGCTGGGGGCGACGTCGCGCAGCCAGACGTCGACGGCCGCCTCCGACTTGCTGAGGCCGCGCGGCCAGAGGCGGTCGACCAGCACGCGGCATCCGTCGGCAGGCTCCGGAGGGTCGTAGACTCGCTTCAAGCGGATGTGGCCTGACATGGACGCAAATCCCAAACCGCCAAGGTGTCGGCGCGGTGCTGCGGCGCCTTGAGGCTAAGGCGCAAATCGGCGGCTTCAATACAAAAATTGTGCTCTGAATATGCAATAGTATTGGCTTGGATGTTTATTGGTAGCGCGGCAATGTTCCTGGACGTCCGTCGGTTTCGGCTGCCTGCAAGGTGGCTGGCGCCGGCCAGGAGGACTGCGCCTTGCCTTCCGCGTCAGAGCAACTTGTCGCCAACTTCAACTTCGAGACCTTCATCAAGGCGAAAGATCTGCACCGCCGGATCGGCTTCACCGTGGCGGCCCTGGTCGTCTACCGGCTGGGCGCTTTCATCCCGATCCCTGGAATCGACGTGGCGGCCTTCTCGGACGCCTTCCAGGGCCAATCGAAGGGCCTGCTCGGGATGTTCAACGTCTTCTCGGGCGGCGCCGTGGAGCGGATGGCGATCTTCTCGCTGAACGTCATGCCCTACATCTCCGCGTCCATCATCGTGCAGCTCCTCGGCGCGGTGTACCCGCCCTGGGAACGGATGCGGAAAAAGGACGGCGAGGCTGGCCGCAAGCAACTGAACCAGTACACACGCTATCTCACCGTCGTGCTTTCGCTCTTCCAGGCGTTCGGCATCGCGCTCGGCCTGCAGAGCACGCCGGGCATGGTTTCGCAGCCCGGCCTGTTCTTCGTCGCCTCGACCGTGGCGACGCTGACCGGGGGCTCGGTCTTCCTGATGTGGATCGGCGAGCAGATCACCAGCCGCGGGATCGGCAACGGCATCTCCCTGCTGATCCTCTCCGGCATCGTCGCCGCGCTCCCTCAGGGCGTGATGCAGATGGCGTCGCTGATCAGGACGGGCGCGATCCCCCTGTTCGCGGCCTTCGCAATGGGCGTAGGCGTGGCGGGCTTCGTGGCGGTCATCGTCTTCGTCGAATGCTCGCAGCGCCGCCTGCGGGTGCAGTATCCGGGAAGGGGAGGATGGATGGCGCACCGGGGGAACGACAGCGCGTTCCTGCCGCTGAAGGTCAACACCTCGGGCGTCATCCCGCCTATCTTCGCCTCTTCGCTGCTGCTGCTGCCGGCCACGGTGATCGGCCTGTTGGGATCGGCCCTGCAGGACCAGCAGCCCGGCTGGCTCTCCACGGCGGTCGGTCAGCTGCAGCACGGCCGGCCGCTGTTCATGACGCTCTACGGCGCCATGATCGTCTTCTTCACTTTCTTCTACACCTCGATCGTCTTCAATTCGGAGGAGACCGCCGACAACCTGCGCAAGCACGGCGGCTTCCTGCCGGGCGTGCGCCCCGGCCGGCAAACGGCGCAGCGCCTGGACTTCGTGCTGTCGCGGCTGACGGTGATCGGCGCCGCCTACATCACGGGCGTCTGCCTCCTGCCCGAGATCCTGATCGGCGCCTACAGCATCCCCTTCTATCTCGGCGGCACGTCGCTGCTGATCGTGGTGGTGGTGGCGATCGACCTGGTGAATCAGGTGCAGTCGCACCTCGTGGCGCACCAGTACGGAACGATGATCGCCAGGTCGCGCCTGCGGACCTCCGAGGCGGCCGGCGGAGCGAGGTGAAGCGACATGGGTCAGGCGTCATTGTTTTCGTCCAAGTCGAACCCCGGCCACGTGGTCGCCGCCAACGACGCGCCGGCGATGAAGCTCTTCCTCTTCAAGCTGGGCGGAGGGCAGTACGCGCTGACCCGCGACGCCGCAGGGCGGAACATCCCGGCCGAGCTGCAGGGCGGCGCGCTGGCGTTCGTCCGGGGCTTCAACGTCCTGCCGGGCGAGGTCCGGGTCGGATTCGACGCGGCGGCGGTGGCGGCCCGCATCGCGGAGGACGGGTACGTCCTGATCGCCTGCCCGTTCCACTCGGATTAGCGAGCCGGATGCAGGCGTCTCGAAGCCCGCCCAGCGACGGCGAAGGGAGGGCGGCTCAGATCCTGTGAGGGTCGGCTCCGCCCTGGCGCTCGGCGCACAGGCGCAGGCCCTCCCGCACCGGCTCGATCACCTCGCTGGCGCTGCGCGTCGAATAGACGGCGTAGATCGAGTACGAGAACTCCGGCGCGCGCTCGACGCGGCGGAGCCGTCCGCCGTCGATGTAGGGCTGGACGATCGTGGAACGGAAATAGCCGGCCCCGCCGACCGCAAGCACGTAGCTCAGCGCCAGCGGGCCCAAGGAAATGGAGACGCCGGCGTTGGCGAGCTCGGGGAAGGCCGTGGCGTGGCTGGTGGTGAACGGCTCGCCCCAGTCGACGAAGACGTAGTCCTGCGGCCGCAACGCCTTGTCCTCGGCCGTGGTGACGAGGACCAGCTTCTCCTCGGCCAGCAGCTCCAGCACCAGTTCCGGACGCTGCGGCGGGCTGTAGAGCACGGCGACGTCGAGCGATCCGTCCTGGACGCGGTCGAGCAGGCGCGCGGCCCCGTCGACCTCCGCGCGGACGGCGACCTCGGGCTGGTGCTGGCGCATCCACAGCATCCAGTCGACCAGCAGCGGGCTCCAGAGACTGAACTCGCCTCCGACGCCGACCAGGTTGGCGCGACCCGGCGGCAGGGCCACCTGCTGGCGCGCACGTTCCCACACCTGGACCAGGGTCGTGGCGTAGTGCTGGAAGCGTTCGCCGGCGGGCGTGAGCCTGGCGCCCGCACGGTTGCGGACGAACAGGCGCCGGCCGACCTGTTCCTCCAGCAGCCGCACGCGGGCGCTGATCGCGGTCTGGGTCAGATGCAGCCGGTCGGCGGCCCCGACGAAACTTCCCGTCGCAACGATCTCCAGGAACGTCTTGGCCAGGCTGATGTCCATGACGTCAGCCCAACATTTTTGCACTCAAACCGCAATGCCGCCTGGTTGCTTGTTGTTAGTGGCGCAGCATCTCGTGCAGGCCTTTTGCGACGCATCGCGCAGGTTCGTCGGCCAGCACGACCTGCACGCCCGTCGCCTCCGCGATCAGGCGACGGATCAAGGGAATCGAAGCGCCGCCTCCAGTGAGGACGATCCCGCGGTCATGGATGTCCTCGATCAGCCCCGGCTGCGTCTCGCCCAGAACCGCGAGGACCGCCTCGGCGATGGGTTCGGCATGCTTGCGGACCACCTCGTCCAACTCCGCAAACCCGATCTCGAGCGTGGCGGGCATGCCGGTCGTCAGGCTGCGGCCCTTGATCCGGACCGACCCGCAGTCGCCGACCGGGCGCGCCGCGTAGCTCCGCTTGAGGCTTTCAGCGCCGATCTCGCCGATCAGGATCTTATGGCGGGCATGGACGAAGTCCGCGATAGCCTGGTCCAAGGTCGCGCCGCCGACCCGCACCGAGCGGGCCTGCGCGATCCCGCCAAGGCTCATCACCGCCACCTCGGTGACGCCGGCGCCGCATTCGACGACCATGACCCCGCCCGGGGCGTCCACGGGCAGACCCGCGCCGACGGCCGCCGCCAGCGGCTCGGGCGCCAGTTCGACCTTGCCGAGGCCCGCATCGCGGGCGGCGGTCAGCAACGCCTCGCGTTCGGCCTGGGTCGCATCTACGGGCACGCCGATGATCGCGCCTGGGGCTCGCAAGGGTCTGCGCCCCAAACCCTTGGAGACCGCGTAGCCCAAGAGGCTTCCGGCCGCGGAGATGTCCTGCAGCACGCCGCGGACCAGCGGCAACCGGATCTGGAGGTGGGGCGGCGTCCGGCCGACCATGGGCAGAGCCTGGAGGCCGGCGGCGAACAGGCTGGGCGCGCCCGGCCCGCGCTTGAAGCAGCACACGGACGGCTCGTCGAAGACGACACCCTCGCCGCGCCGGGCGATACGCAGATTGGCGGTCCCGAAGTCGATCGCGATTTCGGGCCGCGTCGGAAAGACGATCGGAGCCACCACGGAAGGATTACCAAGACGCGTCGGCTTTGTCGCGTCCTCCCGGACCGTCGTCGCAACTGGTTGCGCAAGCTCAAGGCTGTCCAAGCTGATGAGGGACACGAATTGATCGCAAGCTCTGGAAACAGCAAAGCTTGCGATCAGGCGCCCGCGGGCTGCGGCGTCTCCAAGGAGCCCAGCATGGACCTCGTGGTCGCCCGGATCATCCATGTGCTGTCGATCGTGCTTTGGATCGGAGGCGTCGGCTTCGTCACGACGGTTCTCTTTCCGGCGGTTCGCCGAAGCCGGCCGGCCGAGGAGCGGCTGGCGGCCTTCCTGAAGTTCGAAGGCCCCTTCGCCTGGCAGGCGCGGATCAGCGTCGCCCTAGCGGGGCTGAGCGGGCTCTACATGACCTGGCGGCTCGGCGCTTGGGATCGTTTCCAATCGCCGACGGGCTGGTGGATGGATGCGATGGTGGCGCTGTGGCTGGTGTTCGCGGCGATGCTCTTCGTGATCGAGCCGTTCGGACTGCATCGAAAGCTGGAGCGCGCCATCGCTACGGGAACTTCGAGCCCCCTGTTCGACCGCATGGAGCGGTTCCACAGGGTCATGCTCGTGCTCAGCCTGCTGACGGTGCTGGGCGCCGTCGGCGGAAGTCACGGCCTCTTCGTCTGATACTGCTCAGCGGGAGGCAGGGTTGGACCATGCCGGGGCGAAGGGCCAGTCCAGCCGTTTCGGTGAACTCCGCCGAATAGGACGCCAGGCCAGGAGGAGCATGTCACTGGGCTCCGTGGGGCTTGCGGCTGAGCTGAGCCAGCTTGCCGGGCTCGCCGTCCCATTCCGCGGCGTCCGCCGGGGGAGCGCCCTTCGCCGTGATGTTCGGCCAGACCTTCG
>Ga0164243_10011084_pt1 | contig 12897 bp, 8 predicted proteins | sample OricompcompostOP_FD_108781 | JGI IMG/M metagenome (GOLD analysis project Ga0164243, IMG submission 108781) | Organic Plus compost microbial communities from Emeryville, California, USA - Original compost - Organic plus compost (OP) | ecosystem: Engineered > Solid waste > Mixed feedstock >...
GTCGCGGCGACGGGATGCACAAGCGGCGCGCAGGACTCAGCCGGTGACGACATGGCCCCCGCGGCGCGGACGTACTTGTCGAAGGCGCTGAGCATGATGGAAGAGCACTCTTTGCTCCGTCACCGGATCGACTGGAACCACCTTCGAAGCAAGGCGTTTGCGCAGGCCCGCGGGGCGCAGAAGCCCGCAGACACCTACGGGGCGATCGAGTCGGCGTTGGGGGCTCTGGGCGATGGGCACAGCACCTTCTGGAGCCCGGAACAGAGCAAGGAAACCCTGGACTCCTCGGCGCCTTCCTCCGACCCGCCGCGGGCCCGTTCCCTGAAGAACGGCATAGGGTACGTCGCCCTTCCCGGCGTGGACGGTTCCCAGAAGACATACGACCAGTACGTACGGCAGGGCCGGGCCGCCGTGGCGAAGGCGGACGGCGCGGGAGCCTGCGGCTGGGTGGTGGACCTGAGGCCGGAGACGGGCGGCGGCATGTGGCCCGTGCTCGCCGTGGCGGGACCGATCCTGGGCGACGGCACGGCGGGCATGTTCGTCGACGCGGACGGCAGGAAGTCCGTGTGGTCGATCAAGGACGGTGCTCCGTACCTGGACGGCAAGTCGCAGGGCTGGAGCACCGGCGGCCGGCCCCTCGCCACCAGCAGGCCACCGGTCGCCGTCCTGACCGGCCGGCGGACATCCAGCGCGGGCGAGGCGGTCGCGGTGGCCTTCCGCGGACGCCCAAACACCCGCTCCTTCGGTGAGCCCACCTTCGGTGTCCCGACGGGAAACGCCTCCTACCGCCTGTCCGACGGAGCCACGCTCTTCATCACGGGGGTCAAGGACGCGGACCGCACGGGCCGCACCTACGACGCCCCGATCCCGCCGGACGAGGAAGTCGTCAAGGACCCCCGACCGGCGGCCCGCCACCAGGACGCCGTCCTGGACGCAGCCCAGAACTGGCTGCTCGAGCAGGCCGCCTGCCGACAACGGTGACACTGCGCGGCCACCCTGAAGTGCTGGTCTGCCGCTCGCCGCCCGGGATCGACGGCGTGACCATGCGACACCCGCATCGAACAGCCCGGTCCGGCCTGCCCGCTCCCACGCCGGATCCTCCTCGGCGCCCGCCCCGCTGCTGACCGAGGGCGCTGCCCCGGCGCTGCACCGCCCCACCCCACCTCAGTTCCTGGCAGGCTTGCCGGAGCTGTCGTCCCCGACGCCCCGCACCGGCCGGGGGAGCGACAACGCCCTGCGCCCGCCCGCACCGCGGGTGTTCGCCGACCGGCGCCGTCGGGACGGGAGCCGGCGGCGATACTGCGGTGAGGCGATCCGAGCGGGGGCGGAGGAACAGGTGACCCAAGGCGAGATCCGGCCCCCGGCGCTGACCGGCGCGCCCTGGCCGGTGATCGCCGTACGGGCGCCCGGTCCCGCCGGATCCTGAAGGACGGCCGTGCCGCGCACCGCGGGCGGAGCGCGCGGGCCACCCCGGCCGGACTGCCCACCCTCGGCCAACGCCCCTGAGCAAGCCCCCCCCGGCCTGCCGTGCTGCTCCATGTCGGTGACTTCGACTGTTCCGGGACCGATATCGAGCGCGACTGGATCGCCCGCACCAGGCGCTGGGCGCAGACGCGGCGTGTGCTGCTCACCTACGACCGGGTGCAGGCGTACGGGATTCCGCCGGCGCAGGGCAAGGGGGAGACCCGCGCTGGAAGGGCTTCGCCCGCCAGTACGGCTTCGACGCGCGCGAGCCGGTCCAGTGGGAGGCCGAAGCCCTGCCACCGGAGGAACTCCACCGCCTGGTCCTCGAGGCCGTCGACCCCTACGTCGACCGCCAAGTGCTCGCCCAACAGATCGCCCACGAGGAAGAACAGCGCCGCGCCCTGGCCGCGTTGGTGCGGCGCTGGGGCGCGGCGGATGAGTGAGCCGTAGGGAGCGTGAGGGGCGTGATCAGCTTTGGCAGCCGGCCGGCACCTGTGCGAGCCTGCTGTCACTCCTCCGAAAGGACTGACTCTGATGCTCGGCATGGTTGTCTGGGACGTCCGCTCTCGCGCTTCGACCCGAGAGCGGTAAACGGCCACCTGCCTCAACGCGCACGCCTGCCCGACGGACAGGCGTGGGCTCAGTCTGCTCCTCGTCGAAGTGCTCTTCGTGCCCCCGCACGTTCGACCACGAGGAGTACGTGGTGTCCACGATCCACTGGACCGAAGGCCACACCCACCGGTCCGCCCGCTGGCATTCCGAGAACGCCGCCCCCCTTCCGCAGCGAATCGTCGTCGCCGACGACCGGACGAAGGCCAAGGACGCCTACCGCCAGGCATGCGAGGGTACGGCCCTGCTCTGGCAAGGCGACTTCCACAACGCCCGCCGGCTGCTGCGGGCGATGAGCCGCCGCATCGACCGCAAGCCGCCCAGGTCCACCACTTCCCCGAGCGACGCCTTCCACCTGCACCGACGCAACAGCAGTCACCGCGCCCGTGTCCTCGGAAAGCTCCTGGTGCTGCTGGACGGCGACTACACCCTGGCGTTGCGCCGGGCTCCCGACGTCCGCCAGGCGTGTCGGGAAGCCTACGGCCCCGCAAAGGGACCCATGGCGGTCTCTCTCAGGGAACTTCTGGGAGTGATCGGCGCGCACCAGTGGCGCGTGAAGGGAGTCGAGGTGCCGGCGCTCGGCACCCGCGTCCACCCCCACTACGGCGTGTTCGCGCCCACGAGAGGCGAGTACGTGGACCTGGTCGCCCATGCGCCGCTGCCACCGGCGACCCGTCGTAGTCCCGCCACCAGTACAGCGTTTGATCTCGGCACGGGAACCGGCGTCCTCGCCGCGGTCCTGGCCCACCGCGGAATCAACCGCGTCGTGGCCACCGACATCAGCCCACGAGCCCTGGCCTGCGCCAGGGACAACGTCCGCCGGCTCGCACTGACCGACCGTATCGAGGTATCAGGCCCCGGCCTGTTCCCCGAAGGCCGAGCCGACCTCATCGTCTGCAACCCGCCCTGGCTCCCCGCCCGCCCGACCAGCCCCATCGAGCAAGGCGTCTACGACCCGGACAGCACCATGCTCCACAGCTTCCTCGCCGGGCTGCCGGCCCACCTCCGGCCAGGCGGCGAGGGCTGGCTCATCCTGTCCGACCTGGCAGAACACCTCGGACTGCGGACACGTCAGCAACTACTCGACACCTTCCAGGCAGCACGCCTCCGCGTTGCCGACAAGATCGACGTCAAGCCCCGGCACCCACGCTCAAAAGACGTCACCGACCCACTCCACACAGCGCGCAGCGCCGAGACCACGTCCCTCTGGCGTCTGATCACAACAGCATGACCGGCACCCGCCTCATGCAACGGCACTCCGCTTCCCGGTTCACCAGGTGAGCACATCCCGTGGGTGACTCCGCCGCACCCACGGGATGACCCGATGCCTTGCCAAAGCCTGAGGACAAAGACACCTACGGAGCGCATCCGACGCTGTGAGCGCACGGACGCATCGGTGCTGCAAGGGAGGCCGTACGGTCCGGATACGGACGACAGCGGCCGCGAGGCGGGCCCGCGCTGCCTGCCTGGTGCGGCAAGTCGCCGGGCAAGGGCTCCTCACGACGGTACTGCGCGCGGCCGCGTCTGTGCCGGGAGCGCGCCTGCCGCGACCGCCGCCGGGCAAGGGCCGCGCTGCCCGAGCGCATGGCGCTCGCGACCGCCGGCTCCAGCTCAACGCCTTCGAGCCGATCATCCTGCACTCCCTGTCGAAGTCGATCACGCACTGCAGAGCGCCTGCCGCACGCCGGCCGAGCGCTGTGTCTCCGGCATCACCGCCAACACCGAGCGGCTGCGCGTGACGGTGGAGAACTCCGTCGGCCGGGTCACCGCGCTCAACCCGCACAACGGCTACACGGCCGCGACCGACATCGCCAAGGAGGTCCCTTGCCACCGGCCGCGGTGTGGCCGAACCGGTACTGGAGAAGGGCCTGCCTGCCGGCCGGCCGAGCTGATGCGCCCGGAGATCGTCGCGGGCAGCGGCGCACCGGCCGCCTGACCTGCCGTAACGCCACCTCGACAAGGCTCGGGAACCGGCCGGGAGGCACAATGGTGATCATGACAACGACGTCGTCCGCCACCTTCCTGCCGGTCCTGGAGCGCATAGCCGAGGAGATCGACCACACGCCCGGGCGCGGCCGTCCCGCCGACTACATCCCGGCCCTCGCCGCCCGCGACCCGCGCAGCTTCGGCATGGCCGTCGCCGAGCCGGACGGCACGGTGTACGGGGTGGGGGACTGGCGGGAGCCGTTCTCCGCCCAGTCGATCACCAAGGTCTTCACCCTCGCCCTGGACCTGGCCCGGGAAGGCGACGAACTCTGGGAACACGTGGGCCGCGAGCCCTCCGGCAACCCGTTCAACTCGCTGGTCCAGCTGGAGTACGAGAACGGCATCCCGCGCAACCCGTTCATCAACGCGGGCGCCCTCGTCGTCACCGACCGGCTGCAGACCCGTACCGGGGACGCGGCCGGTGAACTGCTGGACTTCCTGCGCGCCGAGAGCGGCAACCCCGCCCTGGACTGCGACACGGAGGTGGCCGCCTCCGAGGCCGCGCACGGCGACCGCAACGCCGCCCTCGCGCACTTCATGGCGTCCTACGGCAACATCGACAACGACATACCGGTCCTGCTCGACCAGTACTTCCGGCAGTGCTCCATCGCCGCCTCCTGCGCCGACCTGGCCCTCGCCACCGGTTTCCTCGCCCGGCACGGCATCCGCGCCGACGGCAGCCGGCTGCTCAGCCGCAGCCAGGCCAAGCAGGTCAACGCGATCATGCTCACCTGCGGCACCTACGACGCGGCCGGCGACTTCGCCTACCGGGTGGGCCTGCCCGGCAAGAGCGGGGTCGGCGGCGGCATCATCGCCGTCGTACCCGGCCGGTGCACGCTGTGCGTGTGGAGCCCGGGCCTGGACGAACACGGCAACTCGGTCGCCGGGGTAGCGGCCCTGGACCGCTTCACCACACTCACCGGCCTGTCGGTCTTCTGAACCGGGGAACACATCCGGCACCCCGCGGACCCATACGTCACCGACCGCCCCGCCCCCAGCAGCACCGGCAGCGGGACCGGGTGCAGCAGCACGGGACCGGGCGCATGTACCGCTATGGCGCAGGAGCGGGTGCGATGGCCGGCCGTGGAGGACCGGACCCGGCAGATCGTGGAGAGCTACGGGGGCGACGTCACGCTGCGCCAGGTGACCTCGCGACGGCCGACGCCCGCAGCGCCCGTCTCGCCGCCCAGGTCCGCCGACTCCAACAGCGCCTCAGCGAAGTGCTCGGTGATCAGATCTGGGCCGGCACGGCTCTGCTCTGCTGCGTGGCTTTCGACGGCGCCGCGAAGACGGCCGTCCGGGGCGGTGTGCCGGCCACCGTCTCCGCCGTCTGCGCCGGTGCGGCGTCCTTGGTGCTGGCAGCCACCCGCCTGCCTGCTGGTGGTCGCCGACGCAGGCGTCCTCGGACTGGTCATGACGGGTGTCTGCACGCCGGGGAGCGTCGCACTGGCCTGCAGGGCGTGCAAGCGGGCCGGTCGGCGCACGGCATGCTCACCGGGGGCGTGACGTTGCGCCGCGGACGCAAGGCCGGGGCGCGGGAAACGTGCCGCCGCGAGCCGGGCCGGGTGAAAGCTGCGAAAACCCCATGTGCCGTGCCTGGCACGGTCGTTACGGTGACGAGGTGCGGGCCCGAACGTGTCAGGGAGGATCCGGAAGGCCATGAACGGGAACGACGAGAGCACGGTGCCGCCTCCCGAGGTCGGCAGTGTCCGGCTGGCGGACGACGGCACGCTGGAGCAGTTCGACGGCACCGCCTGGACGCCGTACGAGGAACTGGTCGACGACGGGGAGGGCCAGGGCGCCTGGGACTTCCGGCGGCCGACATGACACTGCCCGTACCGACGGACCCGCAGGAGACGGCCCCGCTGCCGGTCACCGTCTCCTCGGCGCAGACCGCGGTCGCGGACATGCGCGCCACGGCCCGCTGGACGGTCGCCGCAACGGCGGCCGTGGGCGGCGTGTTGCTGGGCGGGCTGCCGTTCGCGGCCATCGGCAAGTTGCACGGCGGCGGCGACCTCGCGCTCGCCGTCGGCGGGCTGGCGGTGGCCATGGCCGGCGTGTTCTGGGTGATCTGGGCGACGGGCGAGGTCCTCACCCCCCGCTTCGTCACCCTCACCTCCCTGGACGGGCCGGGTCTGGCAGGTCTGCGCGCCGCCGTGCAGCGGGAACCGGAGGCGTTCTTCGGCCCGTTCGGTGCCAGCGCGGCCGAACTCGACCGGTCCTGCCGCCATCACACCCAGACGGCGGCCCGGATCGCACGCCTGCTCGTGACCGAGACGGACGACGTACGCCGGGCCCGGCTGACGCACTGGCTGGGCGTGGCACGCTCCAATGCCGCCCACGCCAGAGCCCGGCGGCGGGCGCTGCTGGAACTCGTCCACGCCTGGCAGGTGCGGGCCACTCTGCGCCGGGCGCGGATCCACACCCTGCTCGCCTCCCTCCTCGTCGTAGCCGGGGCGGTGCTCTTCCTCCTGGCCACCGACGGCGGCTGACGTCCCGCGCCCGGCTGGAGCAGTCACAGGCACACCGTGCCCGGCGACGCACTGACCGATTGAACGTCCCACGTTCCTCCGACCAACTCGCATCCGGACGGCACCATGCCCCTCGACCTCGCCGCGTCGCTCCTACGACGGCTCGACGCCCACGAGCGCGGAGACCATCAGGCGGTGCTCGACCCGGCCGCCCTGGCAGAGACCGAGGCCGTCCTCGCGTACAGCCTGGTCACACCGCGCGCCGCACCCCCGTGCATCCTCGACCGGGAGGGACTGCGGCTCGTGGCGCTGCTGCACAGCGCCCGCTGGGCCGCGCGGGGCTGGCCCGAGACGGACGCCGACCGGAACACCGCCGTACGGCTGTTCACCCTGCTGGCCCCCTACCGGCCCGACGCCGTCCCGGCACGGCTGCGGGACGCTGTCGCCGCAGCGGACGGGCCGGCCGCCCATGACCTGATGGAGCTGGAGAGCCGGGCCCTGGAGGCCTACCGGCGGTGGGGAACGCAGCTCGATCCCGGGGCACTGGAGGAGGCGGTGAGCCTGTGGAGGCATGTCGCCGGTGTGCTGCCGAAGGGCCATCCAGGCGTTCCGATGGCCCACTCCCACCTGTGCGCCGCGCTACGCGACCGGTTCGTCGCGCACCGGGGCGCGCACCGGCCGGACCTCACCGAGGCCGTCGCCGCCGGCCGGCTGGCCGTCGCCTCGGCCGCACCGGACGATCCCGACCGGTGGATGTATTCCGGCAACCTCAGCGGCGCGCTGACCATGCTGCACCAGGTGGCGCCCGAGGAAGCCGATCCCCGGGAGGCGGTGGCCGCGGCGACGGACGCCGTCCGGCGCGCCCCGCGACCCCACGCCGCGTACTACGGGCACCTCGGGGCGGCGCTGCTGCTCCGCGGCCAGCGGACCCCGGCCCGCGCAGAGGCGGATCTGGACGGGGCGATCGACGCGTTCACCGCGGCCGCGCGATACGCGGCGGCAGACGATCCGCAGCGCGCCGGGTACCTGTCGAACCGGGCCGTCGCCCTGCACACCCGGTACCTGACCGCCGAGGACCCGGACGACACCGACCTGGCCGACGCGCTGGAGGCGGCCGCGCTGGCGGCCCGCATCAGCCACCCCGCGGATCCCGAACGCGTCGCCCACCTCGCCAACCATTGCACCGTGCTGCTGACCCGGGCCGAGCGGACCCGGTCGGCGGCCGACGCCGAGGCGCTGCTCGCCGCGGAGCGCGCGGCGCTGGCCGCGGCGCCGGACGACGACTGGAGGGCCTCACGTCTGTGCTCCCTGAGCCGGGCGCTGCGGCTCCGCTTCACCTGCGGCGGTGAGCGGCGGCACCTGAACGAGGCGGTGCGCGCCGCCCGGCAGGCCGTACGGCTCGTCGGCGGCCGGGCCACCGGACCGCTCGGTGAACTCGCCCTGGCCCTGCTGGAAACGTCGCTCCACGCCCCACCCACAGGGGGCGAGGCGGAGTTCCGGGAGGCGGTCGGCCTCCTGGCCCGTCTGCGCGGCGCCGTGGGCCCGCAGGACGAACCAGGCCCCCTGATCGACCGGTTGACCGAGGTCGGCGGCGTCCTGATCGCCGGTGCGCTGGGCCACGACGAGCGTCCCGCCGTGGTACGCGACAGCGACCTCGACCGTGCCCTGGCGGTCCTTCACCTCGCCGCGGACCTCATGGCCGACCGGCCCGCACCGTCCACGCCCGAGGCGCGGCGGCTCGTCGGCCGCGTGGTCACCGCCCTGGGTGAGGCCACGGCCGCGCACTACGACCGGACCGGGGATCCGGCCGCGCTCGACGAGGCGGTGGCGCACCTGGACCGTGCCGTGTCCCTCACCGTGGCCGGACCTGCGGCGCCGCACGCCAGAGCCCTCACCCTCCTCGGGCTGGCCCTGCGCAAGCGCGGGATACACCGCGACAGCGTGGCTGACCTGCACCGAGCCGTGGAGGTGAGCGCCACAGCAGTGGACCGTCTGCCCCTGGACGATCCGCAGCGGCCCGGATGGCAGTCGCATCTGGCCGTCGTGCTGCTCGCCCGGTACCGGCGACTGCGCACGGAGTCCGATCTGGAGGAGGCCCTGCGGACGAGCCGCGCGTCCCTGGCGGCGGCGTCCGGGGCGCCGCCGTGGCAGCGTGCCGTCCTGCTCACGAACCTCGGCGCCGTGCTGCGCGAGACATACTTCCGGACCAACGCCCTGTCCGACCTCGATGAGGCGATCGACGCATTCCGGGACGCCGTCCGGGCGTCCGAGGCCGCCGGTCGGCCACCGGGCGAAGCGGCGGGCTTGCTCGCCGAGGTGCTCGCGGAGCGCCATCATCGCAGCGGCCTGCCGGCCGACCTCGACGAGGCGATCGACGCGGGCCGGCGAGGCGTGGCAGCGTTTCCCGCAAACCACGTCGGCAGGGCGGACGCCGTGATCCAGCTGGCCATTGCCCTTCAGGAGCGGGCGGCGGCAACGGGCCGGGCCGGAGACGCGCAGGAGGCGGTCGCCCACCTGCGCCAGGCCGTCGACGCGCTGCCCACCGGAATGCCGGTCCGTGAGCGTGCGGTGGCCGTGCTGTGCGTCGCGCTGCTGTCCCGCGCCGAGACCACCGGCTCGATCACCGACCTCGACGAGGTGATCGCCCTGGCCGGGCCGGCCCTCGACCGTACTCCGTCCGGCCATCTGCGCGCGGTCTCCCTGCTGACGGCCCTGGGCATGGCGCACACCGCCAGGTTCATGGCGACCGGCGACGACACCGACCTGCGCGCCGCCCGCGACGTGTTCCGCACCGCCGCCGGGCTGCGGGACCTGCCGCCTCTGGTGCACTTCTCCCACACTGCCCACTGGGCCCTGCGCTCCGCCCTGCTGGAGGACTGGGAGGAGTCCGTACGGGCCTACGAACAGGCCGTGGCGCAGCTGCCGCTGCTGGCCTGGCACGGACTCGCCCTCGCCGACCGGGTCCGGGGCTTCGCCGCCACCGACAGCATCGGCTGCGACGCCGCCGCTGCCGCGCTCAACGCGGGTCGGCCCCAGCAGGCGCTGCACCTGCTGGAGCGCAGCCGGGGCATCCTGCTGGCCCGGGCCACCGACGCCCGTTTCTCCCCGCAGGCGCTGGCGGAGGAGGCACCGGACCTGGCCCGCCGTATCGCCGAACTCAACGCCGAGCTGTACGGCCCGGAAGCCGATCCGCTCGGCAGGCCGGGCGCCGACCCGGACGACGTGCAGCGCGCCGAGGACCACCGGCGCCGGCGGCTGACCCGGGAACTCGACACGCTGCTGCACCGCGCCCTGGCGGTGCTCGGGCTGGAGGACACGGTCGCCGCGCCGACGCCGCAGGAGTTGCAGGACGCGGCGGGCGAGGGACCCGTCATCGTCATCAACGCCAGCTTCCTGCGCTGCGACGCCTTCCTCGTCACCGCGGACGCCCTACGCACGGTGCCGTTGCCGGAGCTGTACCTGGACGGACCCGGCGGCGCCGGCGAACGCGCCGGCGCACTGCTCGCCGCCCTCGCCGACCCCGGTGCGGCACCGCAGGAGGCGGAGGCCGTCCTGCGTGCCACCCTCGACTGGCTCGCCAGGACGGTCGTCGACCCGGTGCTCAGGGAACTCGACGCCCGCGGGGGAGTGCACGAACGCCTGTGGTGGTGTCCCACCGGCCCGCTGGCCCTGCTGCCGCTGCACGCCGCGGGCGTCCTGCCGGACCAGTACGTCTGCTCGTACGCCACGACCCTGCGTTCCCTCGCGGACGCCCGCGCCCGCGACGCGGCCGGTGCCCGCGCCGACACCGCGGACCGGGTTCTCGTCGTCGACGAGGCGGTCCTGCCCGGTCTGCGGCCGCTGTCGCGTGCCCGCCGGGAGGCGATGCAGTTGTACCGGCGGGATCCGCAGCACCGCACCCTGCTGGCGAGCGCACCGCGCCACGTGGTGCGGCGGCAGCTCGCGCATCATGCCGTGCTGCACTTCGCCGGACACGCCGAGCACGTCCCGGCCGACCCCGCCCGCAGCGGCCTGTACTGCGCCGACCACGCCGACGCCGGGCCACTCACCGTGGAGGAGATCGCCCGGCTGCGGCTGGAACGGGCCCGGCTCGCCTTCCTCTCGGCCTGCGAGACCGCCCGGGGCGCCGCTGCCGTACCCGACGAGGGGGTCCATCTGGCCGGCGCCCTCCAACTGGCCGGATATCCGCATGTGGTAGCGGCGCAGTGGCCGGTCGCCGACCACGCGGCACACCTCCTCACCGAGCACTTCTACGCCGAACTGGACACGGACGGACGCCTCGACCCGTCCCGCACGGCCCACGCCCTGCACCGAGCCGTCCGCCACCTGCGGGACACCGACCCGAACCCCCTGCTGTGGGCCGCGTTCGTGCACAGCGGCCCGTGAGGCCACGGCTGTCTCGTCGGTCGTGGTAGTCCGCAGGACGGACGGCGGGTCGGCCCGAGGGGGAGCGGGGTGGCCCGGGCTTGGCGGTACTTCGACGCTTCCGCGCTCGCCGACCGTCTCGCCGACAGCGCGCACGCCTTCGAAGAGAGCAGCGCCGCGGAAGGGGCCGGGCATGCGCCGATGCCGCCGGTCGGCAACCCCGAGCCGGCGCTGACCCTCGCCGGCGGCCCGGACGCCCTGGCACAGACCGGCGGCGACTCGTACGCGGTCATCGTGAACGTGGCGGTCAACGCGTGGATGGCCGGCCACATCCACGGCGAGGACGGCCGCACCGGCTGCGACGGCAGCCGCGGCCCGGCCGGACACGCCTGGGAAGCCCGGATGCGCACGATCACCGAAATGCAGCCGGACATCGCCAAGTGGTTCGACCGCGAGGTGTGGACCCGCGCCGTCAACGACACCGGCTATACCGTCACCCGCCGCTGATCCGCCATCGGCGCCGCAAGCCGAACTCCTACGCAGACGGCTCACCTTCGGCTCGGCGGGTGTAGGAAGATCCCGGCATGGACAACCGCGACAGTCATCGAACCGTGCAATCGCCGCGGTTACGGCCCGGGGATCGGGTGCGGATCGTCTCTCCAGCCAGTCCACCCAGCCGCGAGGGAGTCGCCCGTGGCGTCGAGCTACTGACGTCATGGGGGCTCCAGGTCGAGTTGGGCGAGCACGTCTTCGACCAATGGGGGTATATGGCCGGCCGAGATGAGGATCGCGTCTTCGACCTGAACTCGGCGTTCGCTGACCCGGGAGTCCGCGCGGTGATTGCCACCCGGGGCGGCAAAGGCGCCTACCGCATCGTCGACGACCTGGACTTCGACGCGGTGCGGCGCGACCCCAAACCCTTGGTCGGCTTCAGCGACATCACCCACCTCCACCTTGCCCTGTGGACGCGATGCGGTCTGGCCTCGCTGCATGGCCCGTTCGCCAACTGGAGCGACGAATGGTCCGGGCCGGCGTCAGCCGAAGCCCTTCGCCGAGCGCTGATGACCACCGACCCTGTCACCATCCACCGGGACACCAGCCAAGCCAGCGCGGCGGTCACCGTCGAGGGCACCGCGACCGGTGTCTTGGTCGGCGGCAACCTTGACGCGATACGCACCGAAGCCGGAGCCGGTCTGCCGAGGCTTAAGGGGGCCATCCTCTTTCTCGAACACCGGAGAGGCACAGGGCTGGGAGAGGTCGACCGCGCACTGACCCAGCTGACCCGCACTGGGGCCCTGGAGGGACTGCGCGGTGTCGCACTTGGCCAATTCCTCGGCTTCGACCGGGATGCCGATGATCCAACCCTGGGGGGATGGGGCATTGCCGACGTACTGCGCGACCGGCTGACGCGCCTGGGTGTTCCTGTTCTCGGCGGACTTCCTGCCGGACACGGCCTCCACCCTCCGACCATTCCGCTCGGCACTCAGGCCACGATCGATACCGCCGAAGGAACCTTGACGGTTCAGCCAGCCGTCGCCTGACCGTCGACCGCCTCACCCAGCGTGGAAGGCCCACGCGGCGGTGGTTGATCGGGTTTTTTATGCCCCGGAGCCGCTTGTACGGGGTCGAGCGCTGATCATACGGGTGCCCTTCCCGAAACCTGGCGCTCCCGATCCGGGCATGCGGCGCTCGCCGGTTGACCACCTTCGCACGCGACGCCGTGTTCAACGTGCAGAACCGGGCCGGGTCATTTGTTTGTCCACCGCGCCCTCGACGCCGGCATCAACTTCGTCGACACCGCGGACGTCTACTCCGCCGGTGTCTCGGAGGAGATCGTCGGCAAGGCGCTCCAGGGCCGGCGCGAGGACGTGTTCCTGGCCACCAAGTTCTTCATGCCGATGGACCGGGACGACCCCGACCGGCGCGGCGGTTCCCGCCACTGGATCATGCGCGCGGTCGAGAACTCCCTGCGGCGCCTGGGCACCGACCACATCGACCTCTA
>Ga0164243_10011085_pt1 | contig 12897 bp, 13 predicted proteins | sample OricompcompostOP_FD_108781 | JGI IMG/M metagenome (GOLD analysis project Ga0164243, IMG submission 108781) | Organic Plus compost microbial communities from Emeryville, California, USA - Original compost - Organic plus compost (OP) | ecosystem: Engineered > Solid waste > Mixed feedstock >...
CGGTGTCGTCGCTGTCCTGCTTGGGCGCGCGCAGCGGCCCGCCCTCCTGCAACCGGTCGCTGAGCGATTCGATCCGGCTGGTCGCCGCGGTCACCGCCGCCGCTTTCGCGGCGCTCATCAGCTCGTCCCGGGCGATGTCGGTGAGTTTGCTCAGTTCCGGCGACGAACCGAGCCGGCTCAACCCGGTTTCGAGTAGTTTCGCCGGCGACAGATTCGCGCGGCCGGTGGCGCCCGCCGCCGCGATCATCAGCGCCAATCGCATTTTCTTGGTCCGCCCCAGCGCATATCCGGCGCCCACCGCCAGAGCGACGCGTGCCCCTGCCTTCATGTCGGTTTTCCTCCTGCCTCCGGCGAACCGCGAGTTCAGTTGTACCCCGATCGGGTGGCGACAAACGACTTCCGAACGCACGAAAATCGAGCCCGGAACAGGAGGTAGAACGAAGATCTTTTCACCGACGCGAATTGCGCGATTACTACTCGCGCGTCAAAACACCGTTCATTCGGAAGCGCGGGAAAGGCGGTCGTGCCGGTACTGGCCGCTGAAGCGCACGTGCTCGACCATGATCCGCTCGGCGGTGGTGCCGTCACCCGCCCGCAGTGCCTTCAGCAACTGCTCGTGCACGGTGAGGTGGTTGCGCGCCTGGTCCGGATCGAGCCACAACGACGCGTGCGCGGGCACCGGGAAGCTGTTGCGCACCGCACGGGCGTGCGCGCCGAGGAACGCGGGCCCGCCGATGTCGGTGATCGCGAGGTGGAACTCCCGGCTCTGGTCGCCCAGCGCGTCGTACCGTCCCGCCGCCTCGTCGGCCACCATCCGCTCGTGGATCACGCGCAACCGCTCCAGGTCCTCGGCGGAGGCGCGGGCGGCCGCGAGCCGCGCCCCCAGGCCCTCCACCACCGCGCGCACGTTGTAGTACTCGACGAGCGCGTCGGCGGACAGGTCGATCACCGTCGCACCGTGGTTCTGCTCGTAGCGGATCAGGCGGTCGTTCTCCAGGCGCCGCAGGGCTTCCCGCACCGGGGTGATCGAGACCCCGAGCCGTCTGGCGATCTCGGTCGCCCGGAGCGGCGTTCCGCCGGAGATGCGGGCGTTGCGCAGGTCGTCGAGCAGCGAGGCGTAGACGTAGTCCGCCTTGCTCTGCGGCGGTCCCGGTCGTGCCTCTGCGGTCATCCTCGTCGCTCCTGGTCCTCGGTGTGCCGTTCACGCTACCGCCGTGCGGCGTATGACCCGCGCCACACGCCTTCCGGATGTCGATCAAATCTTATAACTTATGACTCATGAGGCCACTTTCCTCGTTGCGCGTCATCGACGCCGCGACGCTGTTCGCCGGGCCGTCGGCGGCCGCGTTGCTCGGCGACTTCGGCGCCGACGTCATCAAGATCGAGCACCCCCGCAAGGGCGACCCGGCGCGCGGCCACGGCCCCTCCGTCGACGGGGTCGGCCTGTGGTGGAAATCGTTGTCCCGCAACAAACGCACCGCCGCGGTCGACCTGTCCACCGCCGAGGGCCAGCGGATCCTGCGCGAGCTGGCGGGCCGCAGCGACGTGCTGATCGAGAACTTCCGGCCCGGCACCCTGGAACGCTGGGGCCTGTCCCCCGAGTCGCTGCAGGAGATCAACCCGCGGTTGATCGTGGCGCGGATGACCGGGTTCGGCCAGTTCGGCCCGATGGCCCACCGCCCCGGCTTCGGCACGCTCGCCGAGGCGATGAGCGGCTTCGCCTCCTCCACCGGCGAGCCGGACGGCCCGCCCGTGCTGCCGCCGCTCGCGCTCGCCGACGGCATCGCCGGACTCGCGATGGCCTACGCCGTGATGCTGGCGCACGAGGCCCGTGCGCAGACCGGCCGTGGCCAGGTGATCGACATGGCGATCATCGAACCGATCCTGGGCCTGCTCGGCCCGCAGGTCACCGCGTACCAGGCACTCGGCGTGCTGCCCGAACGCACCGGCAACCGCTCCAACAGCAACGCGCCGCGCAACACCTACCGCACCCGTGACGGGCGCTGGGTCGCGATCTCCACCAGTGCCCAGTCCATCGCCGAACGCGTGATGCGGCTGGTCGGCCGACCGGAGTTCATCGACGAACCGTGGTTCGCCACCGGAGCGGGCCGGGTCGCCCACGTCGACGAACTCGACGCGGCGGTCGCGTCCTGGATCGCCGAACGGGACAGCGACGAGGTGATCGCGGCCTTCGAACGGGCGCAGGCCGCCATCGCGCTCGTCTACGACGCCTCCGACATCGTGAAGGACCCGCAGTACCAGGCGCTGGGTACGTTCGTCGACCTGCCGGACGAGGAGCTGGGCGAGGTCACGGTGCAGAACGTGCCGTTCCGCATGTCGCTGACACCGGGCGCGGTCCGGTGGCCCGGCCCCGCCAAGGGCCGCCACACCGACGAGGTGCTGGGCGAGCTGGGCTACGACACCGGCACCATCGCCGGTCTGCGCACCGCGGGGGTGGTCGCGTGAGCACGCCGCTGACGTGGCTCTACGTGCCCGGCGACCGTCCCGAGCGGTTCGCGAAGGCGGCCGCGAGCGGCGCCGACGTGGTCCTGATCGACCTCGAGGACGCGGTGGCGCCCGCCCACAAGGACGACGCGCGCGCCGCGGCCGCGGCCCATCTCGCCGGCGTCCCGGCGGGCCCGCCGGTGCACGTCCGGATCAACCACGGTGAGCGCGGCCGCGCCGACCTCGAAGCCCTCGCGCACCTCCCGGGCCTCGCCGGGATCCGGGTACCGAAGGTGGAGACGGCGGCGCAACTGGACGCCATCGGCGACCTGCTGCCCGAAGGCCTCGGCATCTGGGTGCTCGTCGAATCGGCGCGCGGGATCGCGGCCATGGAGGAGATCGCCGCCCACCCCCGCGTGGCCGGCCTCGGCCTCGGCGAACAGGACTTGGCCTCGGCGCTGTCGCTGACCGCACCCGCCGCGATCGACCACCTGCGGCTGCGGGCCGTGCTCGCCGCCGCGGCCACCGGGCTGCCCGCGCCCGCGATGTCCGTGCACGCCAACGTCCGCGACGACGAGGGCCTGCTCGCCGGCACCCGGCACGGCCGCGAACTGGGCATGTTCGGCCGGTCGGTCATCCACCCCCGGCAGATCCCGGTGGTGCGGCGTGCGTTCGCGCCGAGCGCGGACGAGGTCGCCCGCGCTCGCGCGATCGTCGAGGCCGCCGGGGCGACCGGTGCGCGCGGCGCGCTGGCCCTGGACGACGGCACCTTCCTCGACCGGCCGATCGTCGAGCGCGCCCGCCGGACCCTCGACCTGGCCGCACGACTCACTTCCTGACCTTCCCACGCCCCCCTGTTACGAAGGAGTACTCATGGGCGTCGCCGTGTGGGCGCTGATCACCTACATCGCCGTCATCATCGTGTGGAACACGGTTCTCAAACGCAACATCGGTGAGGCGATGGTCCTCGGGTTCGTCGTGGTGTGCGCCTTCGGCGGCGCCGGCGTCCTCCCGCTCGCCTGGGCCGGCATCGCGGACGCGGCCACCGAGGAGGTGGTGTTCGCCGCGCTCGCGTTCGTGTTCATGGGGCACCTGCTCACCCAGCTCGGGTTGATCGAGCGGCAGGTGACGCTGCTCAACGCGCTCTTCGGCCGCGTGCGCGGCGGCGCGGGTTACGTGTCCACCGCCGCATCCGCGCTGCTCGGTGGCGCGTCCGGTTCCGGATCGGGCATCGCCGCGTCCGTCGGATCGGTGACGATCCCGTGGATGACGCGGTCGAAGTGGCGGCCGGACCTCGCGGCGAGCCTGGTCGCGGGCAACGCGGGGCTGGGTATCTCGATCCCGCCCAGTTCCTCGCTGTTCCTGCTGCTCGGGTCCGCCGCGGTGGCGCCCGTGCTGACCGCCGACCAGATGCTCGTCGGCGCCTTCGCCGGTGGTCTGTGGACGGTGCTGTACCGGTTCCTCGTGGTGTTCGTGTGGGTGCGGCGGCACAGGATCGAGCGCGTCGCGCCGGAAGGCATCCTGCCGCTGCGCACCGCCTGGCGGCAGAGCTGGAGCTCGCTGCTGGTCTACATCGGGATCGCGATTCCGGTGTTCCTCACCGTCGACACCGGACAGAACCTGCTTGCGAAGTGGATCGGCGAGGACGCGGCCGGGGAGATCAGCATCGTGGTGTGGATCCCGGTGCTGATGATCATCGGCACGATCCTGGTGGCGTGGCGGCGCCTGCCGCGCACTGGGAGCGAGTGGAACTCCCTGCTCGCCGCGATGGCACCGAAGTACGCGGTGATCGGCGCGACGCTGTTCTTCGCCTTCGCCGCCGCCGCCAGCCTCGGCGAACTCGGCCTGGTGGACGATCTGTCCGGGATCATGGACAACATCCACGCCCCCGCGGTCGTCATCGCTGCGATCGTCGGTGTGCTGATCGTGATCATCTCCGCCCCGTTGACCGGCACCGCGACGATCGCGGCCGTCGGCGGAGTCAGTTTCAGCGCGCTCACCGCCGCGGGCGTTCCACCGGTCGCGGCGGCGGTCAGCATCCTGATCTTCGCCTCCACGGAGGGCGCGTCCCCGCCCGGCGCCGCGCCGATCTACATCGCGAGCGGCATCGCGAACGTCGACCCGGCCCGGATGTTCATCCGGCTCATCCTGTGGTTCGTGATCCCGATCCTGGTCATCGGCGTGCTCGTCGCGACCGGCCTGCTGCCCCTGTTCGCCGCCTGACACCTCGGAGTGACTGATGACGACCTCTTCTTCCACAGTGGACGGCCCGGTGCGGTCGGCGCTCAAGCGGATCAGCATGCCCCTGTTCAAGATCGGGCTGGTGGTGTTCCTCTGCCTCGGGCTCGTCCTCGTGCTCACCCAGGTGGTGGGGATCGTCACCGGCAGCGGTGGTCTCGTCGAGGGTGTGGTCGGCGTGCTGGGCGTCCCGATGACGGCGAGCGCGGCCGTCACCGGGGCGATCGGTTTCCTGATGTCCTACCTGCACCGCTGGTCGGGCGGCGAGGACTGACGGATCAGCGCTCGGTGACCGCGCCGCCGTCGACCTGGAGCCTGCGCGTCACGTGCACCGCGTCGAGCATCCGGCGGTCGTGCGTCACCAGCAGCAACGTGCCCGAGTAGGAGTCCAATGCGGACTCCAGTTGTTCGATTGCGGGCAGGTCGAGGTGGTTGGTCGGTTCGTCGAGCACGAGCAGGTTGACCCCGCGGGCCTGCAGCAGGGCCAGCGCGGCGCGCGTCCGTTCGCCGGGTGACAACGTCACCGCCGGGCGCAGCACGTGCGCCGCGCCGAGCCCGAACTTCGCCAGCAGCGTCCGCACGTCGGCGTCGGCGAACTCGGGCACCTCGTGTGCGAACGCCTCCATCAACGGCAGGTCCCCGGCGAACAGCCGACGCGCCTGGTCGACCTCGCCGATCGCCACCCCGGAACCGAGCGAGCCCGCCCCGGCGTCGAGCGGGACCCGCCCGAGCAGCGCGGCGAGCAGCGTCGACTTCCCGGCCCCGTTGGGGCCGGTGATGGCCACCCGGTCGGCCCAGTCGATCTGCAGGTCGACCGGCCCGAGCGTGAACCCGCCGCGGCGCACCACGGCGCCGTTGAGGACCGCCACGACCGAGCCCGCGCGCGGGGCGGCGGCGATGTCCATCCGCAGCTCCCACTCCTTGCGCGGTTCCTCGACGACCTCGAGGCGCTCGATCATCCGATCGGTCTGGCGCGCTTTCGCGGCCTGCTTCTCGGAGGCCTCGGCGCGGAACTTGCGGCCGACCTTGTCGTTGTCGGTGGCCTTGCGCCGGGCGTTGCGCACCCCCTTGTCCATCCACGCCCGCTGCGTGCGCGCCCGGGTCTCCAACGCCGCGCGCCGGTCGGCGTACTCCTCGTACTCCTCGCGCGCGTGTCGCCGCGCCACGGCCCGCTCCTCCAGGTAGGACTCGTACCCGCCGCCGTAGAGCCGCACCTGGTGCTGCGGCAGGTCCAGTTCCAGTACCGCGTCGACGGTGCGGGCGAGGAACTCGCGGTCGTGGCTGACCAGCACGGTGGCGGCGCGCAGCCCGGTGACGAACCGTTCGAGCCGCTCCAACCCGTCGAGGTCGAGGTCGTTGGTGGGCTCGTCGAGCAGGAACACGTCATAGCGGCTCAGCAGCAGCGACGCCAGGCCCGCGCGGGCGGCCTGCCCACCGGACAGCGACGTCATCGGCGCCTCGAGGAGGTCCAGGTCGGCTCCGTCGACCACGAGCCCCAGGTCGACCGCGACCTCCTCGGCGCGGTGGTCCAGATCGGCTCCACCGAGTGCGAGCCACCGGTCGAGCGCCGCGGCGTACCGGTCGTCGGCGCCACCGGTGCCCGCGGCGAGCTGCTCGGTGGCGGCATCCAGGTCGGCCTGGGCGCGCCCGACACCGGTGCGCCGCGCCAGGAACGCCCGCACCGACTCACCGGGCCTGCGTTCCGGTTCCTGCGGCAGGTATCCGATCGTCGCGGTCGGCGGCGTCACCCGCACCTCGCCGCGCTCCGGCTCGTCCAGCCCGGCGAGGAGGCGCAGCAGGGTGGACTTGCCCGCGCCGTTGACGCCGACGAGGCCCACGACGTCGCCGGGCGCGACCACCATCTCGAGTCCGGCGAACAGGGTGCGGTGCCCGTGCCCCGCGGTCAGGTCTTTCGCCTGGAGGGTCGCGCTCACGCCGCAACCCTAACGTCGGCGCGCCACCTCCACGGCCCGGGTGGTGAGGAACCGGGCGACCTCGGTGAGCGCGGCGGCCGACTCCGGCAGTGCCCGCAGGAGCGGGAAGACGTGCCCCTGCCCCGGCCAGACCTGCAGCTCGCACGACACGCCCGCGTCGCGGAACCGCTGTGCGAGCCAGTGGCTGTCGGCGGCGAGCAGCTCACGCCCACCGGCCAGGATCAGCGCGGGCGGCAGGTCATGCAGGTCCGGCGAGCCCGGTGCCGCACCGCACAGGCGCAGCACCCGCGCGATGCACCGCGGGGTGAGGAAGGAGTCGGCGGCGGGGGCGGCCGGGCCGCGCCGCGCCCACGGGGAGAACAGCACCAGCCCGGCCAGCGGTGGCAGACCGTCGTCGCGGGCGCGGGTGGCGACGGACACGGCGAGGCCACCGCCGGCGGAGTCACCCGCGAGCACGATGTCGGTGACGCCGCGGTCCAGCAGCCACCGGCAGGCGTCCACGCCGTCGTCGATCGCGTCGGCGACGGTGTGCTCGGGCACGAGCCGGTAGTCCACCGCCAGCACGGACACCCCGCACCGCCGGGACAGGGTGGCGAGGAACGGCCGCCAGGAGCGCGGACCCGGTGAGGAATCCCCCGCCGTGGAAGTACACCACCGTGGTGGGCGCGCCCGGGTTGATCAGCTCGGCCCCGCACGAGCGCAGCGGCGCGGGCTGCCACTCCGTGCCGACGGGCAGCCCGCCGACCCCGGCGACCGCCCGGTCGATCACCCACCGCGCGAGCGGCAGGGTGGCCCGGTTGAGCGGGGCGAGCGCGGCCACCGGTCGCACGGCCACCGCCATCGCGCGGCTCACGAGGCGGGATTGCCACGACGTCATCGTCGTTCCTCCAGTTCACCGATCAGTGCACGGGTCGCGCGGTCACCGGCGAGGTGGGCATCGGCCAGCACGTCGACCACACCCCGCAGCAGGGCCCACGGTTGCCACGCCGCGGGAGCCAGGGTGCGGCCCGCGCGCCGGGCGATGGCGTCGGCGAGCACGTGCGCCGCCTCGTCCGCGGTGATGCGCCGCCGCAGCGGGGCGGGCAGTCGCGTCGACAGCTGCCTGCCGAGCGGGTCGTCGTCGAGGGTCGTGCGGGTCATCCGGGTCTCGACCAGGCCGAAGTAGGCCACGCCTGCGGTCACCGCGTGCCCGGCCAACTCCAGGCGCAGCGCGCGGCCGAGCTGCTCGACAGCCGCCTTGCTCACCATGTAGGCGGCGCCACCGGGTCCCGGCACGAACGCCGCGGCCGAGGACACCACGAGGACGTGACCACGGCGCGCGATGAGGTGGTCCAGCGCGGGCCGTACCGTGTTGAACACGCCGGTGACGTTGGTGTCGAGGACGCGGTCGAACTCGGCCGGGTCGATCCGCCGCAGCGTGGCCGGTGGCGGGGTGACGCCCGCGCCCGCCACCACCACGTCCAGGCCTCCCGCGCGGGAGGCGAGATCGCCGACCGCGGCCGCGATGCCGTCGCGGCCGCGCACGTCGGCGGTGGCGGTCAGCACGCGCTCGCCGAGGTCGGCGACGATGTCCGCCAGCGCCGACCGGTCGCTGTCCACGAGCGCCACGACGGCGCCGCGCCGGTGCAGCACCCGCGCCAGCGCCCGGCCGATCCCGGCGCCGCCGCCGGTAATCAGCACCGTCCGGCCCGCGACGCGGTAGGTCCGCCCACCGGGCAGCGGGATTCCCAGGTCACGCAGTACGGGCAGTACCGGCAGCACGGGAAGCGTGGCCACCACACTCACCGCCGCCCGTGCCGCACGGCGATCGGCGCCCGCACCAGGGGTTCGGCCCGCGGCGGACGGCGCAACGACGCGAGCGGCAGCGGCGCGCGGAACCACCGCACCGTCGTCGCGCTGGGGTGGGTGGATGCGGTGGCACCGAGGCCGGCGCGGCCGTGCGCGGCGGGGACCCCCGTGCGCACGTCGTGGTCGAGGACGGTCATGTGGCTCCTCCCTAGAGGTCGACAACGAGACGACCGGTCGCGCGGGACACGCAGGCGAGCATCGTGTCGGCGCGCCCGGGCCCGGTGAGCCGGCGGTCGCGGTGGTCCACCTCGCCGTCGAGGACGCGGACCCGGCAGGTGCCGCAGAAGCCCTGGCGGCACGAGTAGGGCAGGTCGACCGCCCGGCTGAGCGCGGTGAGCGCGGTTTCCCCGGCACCCACGGAGACGGTCGTGCCGGTGCGCCGCAGGTGGATCTCGAACGGCTCACCGCCGTCGACCTCGGGCAGGCTGAACCGTTCGGTGTGTAGGGACGCCGTCGGGTCGAGCGCGCGCAGCATCCGCGGCGCGGGCGCCATCAGGGCCGGCGGACCGCACAGGTACACGGCGGCTCCCGATCCGGCCCGCGAGAGGATTTCGTGCAGGTCGGGCGGTCCGCATTCGTCGTCCGGCCGGATCTCGACCCGGCCACCGCGCTCGCCGAGTTCGTCCAGTTCGGACACGAAGGGCATCGATGCGCGCGACCGTCCGAGGTAGACCAGCCGCCAGGGGCCGCGACACGCGCGCACCATCGGCAGGATCGGCGTGATCCCGATTCCCGCGGCGATGAACAGGTACGACGATGCGTTGCCGACGAGGGGGAAGGCGTTGCGCGGCCCGCGGACGCGGAGCCGGTCGCCGTCCCGCAGCGCGTGGGCCTCCCGCGACGCGCGACCGAGCCTGCGCACGGCGATCCGGTAGCCGGGTTCGGCGGGGTCGCCGCACAGCGAGTACGCGCGTTGCCTCCCGGAGGGCAGGAGCACGTCCAGGTGCGCGCCGGGCTGCCACGCGGGCAGCGGGGCCTCGCCCGCCAGCGCCAGGCTCACCACGTCCTCGGCCTCGCGCCGCACTCGCTCGACCACCACGTCGAGCTCGAAACCGGTGCGGCGCACCGGGTTCGGCCGGGACAGCAGCGGTGCCACCGGACCTGCGGCGAACACCCGCCGGTAGGCGTCCCCGGCCGCGGCGGCCAGGCGCAGGCCCGCGGCGGTCATGCGGCGTTCGCGGCCGGGGACCGGGCCAGGTAGCGCACGGCCTCGTCCATGCTGCCCATCTGCGACGGGTGGAAGCTCGGCCGCAGGTACTTCGGGATCTCGGTGAGGAAGATCGACACCGGGGGCACCACCCCGCGCCGGGTCGCGCTGATCAGTTCCTTCCACCACGGGCCGCCCTTGTCCTCGGTGGGGTCGGCCTCGTACAGCCGGCGCCCGGTGGCGACGAACAGCACGGCGAGGGTGACGCTCGCGATCAGCGCGGTGCGCACCCGCCGGGCGTAGCCGCCGTCGACGTGCAGGTACGCGTCGAACGCGACGTTGCGGTGCTCGACCTCCTCGGCGCCGTGCCAGCGGATCAGGTCGAGCATCACCGGGTGCATGCCGAGGCGCTCCAGTTGCTCGGCGCCGAGCAACCACTCCCCCACCACCGCGGTGTAGTGCTCCATCGCGGCGAACAGGCCAAGTCGCTCGCACAGCCACGCGTGCTTCGCCTTGCCGGTCAGTCCGTGGTCGCCCAGTACCTTGTCGACCAGCCACTCCATCGTGCGGGCGATGGGCTCGACGGGCAGGCCCAGTTCGCCGAGATGCCCGCGCGCGCCCTCGTGCGAGGACGCGTGCACGGCCTCCTGGCCGACGAACCCGGCCACCTCCTCGCGCAGCCGCGGGTCCTCGATCAGCGGCAGCGCCTCGGCCAGCGCCGCGGACATCGCGCGTTCACCCTCGGGCAGCACCAGGTGCATCACGTTGATCAGGTGGGTGGCCATGGGCTCGCCCGGGATGTAGTGCAGCGGGACGTCGTCCCACGCGAAGTGCACGTCTCGCGGCGCGATCGCGTACGCCTCGCCGGTGTAGCGGCGCGCGCCGCGCGGATCGATGCCGGGTTTGCCGAAGCCGAACATCACGACGTCCTTTCGCAGTGGTAGTCGGTGAGGTCGACGCGCCGGGTGGCGGCGCGGAAGCGGCGGTTGAAGCCGGGGAAGAACGTGAAGTTGCGCCCGCTCGGGTCGCGGTAGTAGCTGCGGCAGCCGCCGGTGTTCCACACCGAGTTGCGCAGCCCGTGGTCGACCTCGCGCACGTAGCGGTTCTGCGCCTCCGCGCGTACTTCCAGTGTGGACAGTCCTTGTCGGTCCATCGCGGCGAGGCAGTCGAGGAGGTAGGCCACCTGCGCCTCGATGGTCACCACCTGCGAGGTGTAGACGACCGAATTGGGTCCCAGCAGCAGGAAGAAGTTGGGGAACCCGGCGACGGTGGTGCCCAGGTACGCGCGCGGGCTGCCGTTCCAGGTCTCGGCGAGGCTGCGACCGTCCCGGCCGTGCAACCGCCGGAACCCGGGGTGGTCGATCATCCGGAACCCGGTGCCGAACACCAGGGTGTCGATCTCGTGTTCGGTGCCGTCGCCGGTGACGATGCCGCGCTCGGTGACCTCGGTGACCGGCTCGGTGACCACCTCGGTGTTCGGCTGGGACAGTGCCGGGTAGTAGGCGTTGGAGAACGTGGGGCGCTTGCAGCCGAAGGCGTAGGAGGGGGTGAGCTTGGCTCGCAGCGCGGGGTCGCGCACCTGGCGCCACAGGTGGGCGCGCGCCACGGCCTCCATCCCCTTGAGCAGCGACGGTTCGTGCACCAGGCCGGGCACGAGCGCCTCCTGCACCAGGTCGAGCCCGGTTCGGGCGAGGCCCGCCGCGCCCGGCACCGCGCCGAGGATCCGGCGCGGCAGGCCGGTCATCGGGCGGTCCGGGTGCGGCATGATCCACGTCGGGGTGCGCTGGAAGACGGTGAGGTGCCGGGCTCGCGGTTGCAGGCGCGGGATGATCTGCACCGCGGACGCGCCGGTCCCGATCACCGCGACGCGGCGTCCGGTGACGTCGTGCTCGTGGTTCCACCGCGAGGTGTGGAACGCGGTGCCGCGGAAGCGGTCCAGGCCCGGCAGGTCCGGGACCGCCGGTTCGCTGAACGGTCCGATGGCCCCCACCAGCACCTGCGCGGTCCAGCTGCCCTGGTCGGTCTCGATGTGCCAGGCGCCGCCGCGCCAGGAGGCGTCCAGCACGTCGTGGCGCAGCCGCAGGCGGGGTTCGATCCCGAACTCGCGCGCGCACCGCGTCAGGTAGTCGCGGATCTCCGGCTGGTAGGGGTAGAGCCTGCTCCAGTTCGGGTTCGGCGCGAACGAGAACGAATACAGGATCGAGGGGATGTCGCACTGCGCGCCGGGGTAGGTGTTGGCCTGCCAGGTGCCGCCGAGGCCGCCCGCCCGCTCGAAGACCACGAAGTCGTCGATCCCGGCTCGGGTGAGCCCGATGGCCGCGCCCAGGCCGCCGAAGCCCGCCCCGATGATCGCGACGCGCACCGACGTGGTCATCCCGGCCTCCTCGCCGTTGCCCTGGTGAACACGACGGTAAAAGAGACATCGGTTGATGTCAACATCGGGCGATGTCAGGTTGCGGTGGGTGGTGCGTGCGGTTTTCTCAGGCGGAGTGGGCGCCGGCCAGGTGCTCGATCACCTGCACGGCGTGGACGACGAACCGTTCCTCGGACACGGCGAGGCGGCCGGCCAGCCAGCCCTGGAACAGGTAGGCGAGTGCGCCGAACACGGCCTGGGCGTTGAGCTCGACGTCCCGTTCGTCGGCGCCGTCGCCGGCGAGCGCGGGGCTGCGCAGCGCCTGGGCGATGGTGGCGGTGAACTCGCCGACGAGCTCGCCGCCGCGGCTGGACAGTTCCGGCGCGGCCAGCGACTCGACGAAGAGCACGCGTCCGCGGCGCGGGTCGCCGGTGACGAAGGCGGTGAACTCGGCGACCGCGGTGCGCACCATCGCCGCGGTGTCATCGGGCGCCTTCGACAACGCCGCGACGAGCACTTCCCGCGCCTCCCCCGCGACGGTCTCCAACACCGCGACCAGCAGATCCTCGCGCCGGGCGAAGCTTTCGTAGAAGTAGCGCTCGGTCAGCCTGGCCGCGCGGCAGACCCCGCGCATGCTGACGGCCGCCGCGCCGTCGGTGCCCATGATCTCGAACGCCGCGGCGATGAGCCGCTCCCGGCGGCGAGCCTGCCGTTCGTCGGCATCGACCCCCCGCCAGGGACGACCAGGACTCGCTGCACCGGCACGGGACACCATGGGCCCATCCTGTCACGGGGCCACGCCTGCGAGCGGGACCCCAGCGGTGCGGCGGTGCGGGGTGCGGGGTGCGGGCAGGTAGGGGGCCGGCTCCGAGTCCGGGGTGCGGTGGCGACGGGGGCGTGGGTGGCGTGGTCGGCACGAGGGCGTGGGTGGC
>Ga0164243_10011086_pt1 | contig 12895 bp, 4 predicted proteins | sample OricompcompostOP_FD_108781 | JGI IMG/M metagenome (GOLD analysis project Ga0164243, IMG submission 108781) | Organic Plus compost microbial communities from Emeryville, California, USA - Original compost - Organic plus compost (OP) | ecosystem: Engineered > Solid waste > Mixed feedstock >...
AAGGGCGCACTCAGAATCGCCGCGACCACGATCGACCACGCGAGTACCTGAGCCACGACGAACAGAACCTGCAAGAAGGCGTTGTCCTCCGGCTGGTCGTCCTCGTCAGAGGTGTCAGGGGTCGTCTGCTCGGTCTGCTCCTCCGGCTCCTCGAGCGGTGGCTGCACCACCGACTGAGGCCGCGAGACAGTGGTGGGGTCCTCCGGCTCCCGCTCAGGGATGTCACGCACCGGAGGGGTCGGGTCCACGGTGAGCCAGCGCCCGTCGGATGCCTGCACCTCGATCCACGCGTGGATGTCCGCGCCCGTGAAGGTCACGGGAGCATCCCCGGCCGGCTCTCCCCCGCCGGAGACCCCGGCCGCGCCGCCCGGGATGAAGCCGACCACCACTCTCGCGGGGAAGCCGAGCTCGCGCGCCATGAGCGCAGCGGCGACCGCGTACTGCTCCTCGTCGCCGATCATCGGCTTGGCCGTGAAGAGCTCCGCGATCCGGTCTGCGCCGTGCCCGGAGCGGCTGACCGGCTCGTCGTCGGAGATGCCGTGGCTGATGTATCCCTCGGCCCGCAGCGCCTCGATCATGGTCACCAGTTTCGCTCCGGCGCCGGTGACGCCGTCGGTCCACAGGTCGAGGCGTTCGGTCAGCTCATCGGGAACCTCGTGATCCACCGGGGGAAGGTCGGCCGGCCCGGGCGAGATGTCCTCCAGCTCGTCCAGGGCCGGGCGAGGCGTGACGATCGACGTGACACGGTAGCCGTCCCCGGCCCGGAGCCCGTCGACGACCGCCGCCGTACCCGTGTTGTCGTTGTAGAAGAAGCCGCCGGTGAGCGCCTCGGCGTCGTCCCCGGTGAACGCCATCTCGACAAGCTGACCGACGCCCGGCACCCACACGCCGGAGTATCCCTCGATGCTCACGTCGAGCGTGACCTGCTCCCCCGTCGCCTTCTGGTCCACCCGGTAGGGCACCCTGCTGAAGGTGCCAGAGTCGCTGCGCACGTCCGGCGTCCCGGCGGAGTAGACGACGCCGTTCCAGGTGTCGAGCGTGGCGATGCGCATGCGCCTGTCGTCCGGCAGTCCGCTCACGGTGAGGAGCGGCTCGTCCGCACGATCCGGCTGCAGGTATCCGCGGAAGCCGGTCAGCGGGCTGGGGTACGCGAGAGGGTTGAACGGCTGCTCCACGTATGCGCGGATGACGTCTCGCTGCCCAGAAGGCGGGATCACCGAGGAGAGAGCGGCCCCGCCGCATGCGGCGACGGCGACGATGACCGACGCGCCGGCGATCGTCACGAACAGCGATCGGCGTCGCTCGCGCCGAGAGGAGCGCACGCTGCCGATCGTCACGCCGTGCCGGCGCTCTCGCCGATGCTCGCGGTGCACACGCATCCACACGAGCCAGACCAGGGTCACCACGATCAACCCGATGCCGAGAGCCGCCGACCACCACTCCTCCGCCGTTCCGAGCGCGATTCCGAGAGCGCCCAGAAGGAACGGCCAGATCACCGCCGTCGCGCTCCGTCGCATGCGGAGCGCGAAAGAGACGGTCAGGGTCGACGCCACGAGGATGCTCAGGAAGGCGGGAGCCAAGAGGCTCTCGAACGACCCGACGGGGGTGGAGATCGTGACGAGCTGCTTGAATCCGAGCGCGCTGCCCTGGATGAGGCTGACGAACCCGGGCCAGGTCGGCAGCACGCCGAAGGCGGCGAGGGACGGCACGGCAAGCGGAACGCCGGTGACGAGGTAGGCCAGCGTGACGACGCCGACGACGAGGACGCCCGGCCAGCGGAGCACTGCGCCGAGCACGGACGCGATCGCGCCGATGCCCATGGCCGACGCCGCGGCGACCACGAACGCGGGGCTCTGATAGATCGGCCACCACACCGCGCTCGCCGCGCAGAGCGCAGCGACCGCGAAGACGGTGTTCCAGACCACGGATGAGACCGGAGGCCTCGCGGCGGCGCTCATGCGGATGCTCGCATCAGAGCCTGGCGGAGGTCGTCGAGGAACCCGATGGTGATCACGCTCAGCTCGCCGGCGCGTCGCATGCTCGGCACAACCTCGGGGTCACAGACCACGGCGATCACCTCGACCCCGACGGGGAAGTGCTGGGACGCATGCCGCAGCAGGGCCGCCGTCGGCGTCGACCCACAGACCAGGAAGGCGAGGGAGATGCCGGCGATGGAATCCGCGGCCACGCGGGCGAGATCGTCGACGCCCAGGGCAGTCGGCGATGTCTCGACCCTGCTGAGGTCGTCGAGCAACCTCGTCGGGCTCACCGCGGTCAGCGAGCGCATGGCGAGCACACGCCTCGTGGCGAACTCCGGGGTGGACTCGCTCGCCACCACAGAGACCGTCCGGGCATCCCGGATCGCACGTACCCCGAGCGAGCCGGCCACGCTGACGGCCATCTCGAACTCGTCGTCGGTGGCGTAATCCTCGGCGAAGAGACTGAGCGCGACCATCAGGTGGCTTCGGCGTGTCTGCTCGAACTGGCGCACCATGAACTGGCCTGTCTTCGCGGTGCTCTTCCAGTGGATGTTCCGGCGTTCGTCGCCGGGGAGGTACTCGCGGAGGGCGTGGAAGGAGATGTCACTCGAGGTGAGGTCCCTGGTCTGGTTGCCCTCGAGGTCGCGGACGAAGCCCGTGCTCATGCTCGGGATGGAGATGGTCTGGGGATGCACGAACAGGTCGACGACCGTGTCCCATTCCCGCTCGCGGCGGACGAGGCCGATGGGGTCGGCGCGCACGGTCCGCACCGGGCCGATGGGGATCACCCCCCTGTGAAGGGCCGGAACGGTGAACACGTCCTCGTACTCTCCCCCCGCGGGAAGCGAGGAGACCTGGAAGTCGGCGCGTCCCTCGCCTACGGGAACCTCGATGCGCACGCCTCCCAGCCAGCGCCGCGTCGGGTTGGAGACGGTGAGCTGGCCGACCGCGGTCCCGCCGGCCACGACCCTGTTCACGGGGACGTCGAGCCGGGCGTGGTGCACGGTGCGGCCGATCAGGAACAGCCCTGCGGCGACGAGGACGATGAGCCCGGTCCAGGCGATCGCGACGACCTCGGACCACCCGAGCGCGTAACCCGCGACGAAGGCGATGGCCACGCCGACGAGGAGACCCCAGCCGAGCGGGGTCACGACGTCCGTGAGAACGGCCCACCACAGCCGTACCGCCTCGCCCAGCTGCTTCGCGACCCGTGCCGTCCACACGACCGCGTCGGCGAGCGCCCCCTGGCGATCCCCGACCAGTCGCGTGCGCGCATTGTTGAGCTGCGTCTGACCCGGCCTGGCGTCCGTGTCATGACGCGACGGGCGACTCGTGGTCTCCCGGCTCGCGGAGCGCTTGGCTGCCATGGGCCTCAGGTCCTCGCAGCGGCCGTGTCGACCGGTGGCGCGGTGTCGATCAGCACCTGCGCGATCACGCTCGAGGGCGTGACGCCGTCGAACTCCGCTTCGGCGTCGAGCACCAGACGGTGCGCGAGCACCGGTTCGGCGAGGGACTTCACGTCATCGGGCACGACGAAGCCTCGTCCGGATGCCGCGGCGAAGGTCTTGGCGGCGCGGATCAGGGCGAGGGCTCCGCGGACGCTCACACCGAGGCGGACCTCGGTGGCCGACCTCGTGGCGTCGATCAACCGGGCCACGTAATCGTTGATCGAGGGATCGACGTGCACGGTCATGGCGAGCGCCACCATCTGCGTGACGGTCGCGGCCGGGACGATCGGCGGAACCTGGGTCGTGGCCGGGTTCTCTGATCCTTCGAGGATCCGGATCGTGGTCTGGTGGTCCGGGTATCCGATCGAGGTGCGCATCATGAACCGGTCGAGCTGTGCCTCCGGGAGGCGATACGTGCCCGCTTGTTCGATCGGGTTCTGCGTCGCGATCACCATGAACGGCTCGCCGACCGGGTGGGTGACGCCGTCGACGGTGACGTGTCCCTCCTCCATCACCTCGAGCAGTGCCGCCTGCGTCTTGGGGCTCGCGCGGTTGATCTCGTCGGCGAGGATCACATTGGCGAAGATCGGTCCCCGGTGGAAGTCGAACGACCCGGTGCGCTGGTCGTAGATCGACACCCCCGTGATGTCGCCGGGAAGCAGGTCCGGTGTGAACTGGACCCGGTTGGAGGTCCCGTCGATGCTCTCGGCCAGCGCCCGCGCGAGCGAGGTCTTTCCAGTGCCCGGCACATCCTCGAGCAGAAGGTGCCCGCGCGACAGCATGGCCACGACCGCGAGGCGGATGACGTGGCTCTTGCCGAGCAGCACCTGTTCGACGTTGGCGACGAGGCTGTCGGTGATCTCGGCGAAGCGGCTCGCCTGCTCTGGGGTCATGCTCATGGGGCGCCTTTCGGGGCATCGGGTGCTCGGTGCGAGCGTCAGGTGTTGGGGTCTGAGTCGTAGTCGTTCGCTCGGAAGCTGTCTGTGTAACCGTTCGGTGGCCCGTCGGCTGTCCTCACCCTGACCTGCAGAGAGGGCCACACGACCAGGCCGGAGGCCGCGCAGGTGCCGGAGGCCGGCATGGCTGTCCAGGTGGAGCCGTCGCAGCTGAACTCCACCGACGTGTACGAGCCGCTGGGGGCTGACTGCCAGCTGAAGGTGCCGCTCGTGTCGAGGCCGCTGCCGCTGCGCGTGTACAGCAGCTGGCCCGGGACGGTCGTCACCGGCGTCCCGGCGGCGAACGGCGGCGACATCCCGCTGCACAGGCTGAGTCCGTCGTCGTAGCTCTCGCAGACCTGGAGCGAGACCTGCGCCGGTGCGCCGTACATGCCTGTGCCGAGGATGCCTGACTCCCCGGGCAGCGTGCCGCTGGTCGATGCGCCGCCGACGGTCATCGTGTACGTCACGTGCGGGGTGCCGCCGCCGGCCGCCCAGGCCACGTCGTCCAGCCGTACGTCGTATCTGCCCGGACCGTTCTCCACGACCCTGAACGACGCCGACGACGGGACGCCAGGCTTCTGGCGGGGCGTGGCCGAGGCTGCGGCGCTCGGCGTGCATCCCTGCCCGTTGTAGGCGAACACGACGACCTCGTATCGCGTGTTCGGCGACAGGCCGGTGAACGTGGCGCTCATCGCACCCCCCACGTGCTGGAAGGTCGAGGATGCCGGTGCGACGTTCAGCCTCGGATCACCGTTCGCGACTCCGTCGACCGTGCAGGTCGGGAGGCCGCCGCCCGACCGGATGGCGACGAAGTACTGGGACACGTTCTGGCCGTTGGGGGCGAAGAGGCCAGCGTTCCAGGTCACCGTGGCGCTGGTCCCCGTGTCGGTGTCCGGGCTCACCGCCGGGGCGCCCTGCGCGATCGGCGGCCCCGCCGGCACCCCGGTGCCGCGTGCGGCGTTCCACGTCGCTCCTCCGCCGTAGTACTCGTTGCGCGAGGTCACGGAGTAGGCGGTGGGCACCCCGTTGGGGATCGCCGCCGGGTTTGCGATGTTGCGCGAGTACGTCGTCCCCGGCGGATCGTTCCTCTGCACGTTCAGCGTCTCGGTGATCGACCCGACCGTCACGTCGTATGCGACGATCGGGCTGGCCCCGGAGCGATCCTGCGGCTTCGCCCAGGTGACGCGCAGTCCGCCGTCGAGCGGCGTCGCGGCCAGCTGCACGGGCGCCGCCGGAACGACGTCAGACCAGACGGCGCTCGCCGAGACGGCGGGATCGCTGGTTCCGATGGCGTTGACGGCCACCACCTGGGCGCGCACGCGGTTGTCGGGCCCGTTGCCCGGCGTCGCGACCCGGCATGTGGTCGAGGGACATGTCGTCGTGCCCACCGTGTTCCCGCCGCCGTCGACGAGGGTGACCCGGTATCCGCTGATCGGCGAGTTGTTGAAGCCGCCCGGGCTCCAGGAGAATGTGATCTCGCGATCACCGATCGACGCGACGGTGATGCCGGTCGGCGGGTCGGGACGGTCCTGCACGGATATGCGCACAGTGCCCCATGCGTAACGGTCCGGGTCGTCCGTGGCGTCCGCGACCTGATACTGCAGCACGGTGTCGGCCGGGGTGGCGTCGGCGGACACCGCGACGGTCAGCTTGCTGTTCGTGCTGTTCGGCGTGATGGTCACTCCGGCCGGCAGGTTTCCGCCGTCGATGCCTCTGACGGCGACGACCCGCAGCGGCGCGCTCGGGAAGGGATTGGTGGGGCCGTCGTTCGCGAGCACGTCGATGGTGGTGGTCTGGCCTCTCGGCACCACGGCGTTGTCGGCTGCGGGCACCGCGAGCGGGCGCGTCGAGGGCACTGCAAGGAGGTCGATCCGTCCCGCGGTCCCCTCGTTGATCGCATCGCGCACGCCGATGAGCACGGTGGAACTCTGACCTTTGCGCAGCGAGTCGACGGCCGTGATGACGAGCTTCTGCCCGTCGATCCGTGCGGTGAAGCCGGTCGGCTTGGGGTCGAGGATGCTGTAGCGGAGCTCGTCGAGGTCGTCCGCATACGGGTAGGTCGTGAGCCGGACCAGCTCGATCGTCTTCTCCTGTCCCGGCTCGAGGTCGATCGTGCTGCCCTGGAACACAGGGGGCTGGTTCTCGCGAGGCGTGACATCGATCGGAAGCACGAGCGTCGCGATGCGTCCGTCCGGGTCGTCGGCGTTCTCGCCATCGGTCACCTCGAACGAGATGGAGGCGGGCCCGAAGTAGCGGTCGGCACTCGTGAACCTGAGGGTCTGCGAGTCCTGCACGAGCTCCGCCCCGTTGGAGTGCGTGGCCCGGACCTTCGTGGCGTCGGTCAGCCGGACCTCGCGTCCACCCGTCGCCACGACGTAGTCGTTCAGCTCGATCGTCACGGTCTCCTCGCTGACGACCTTGATCGGTTTGATGCCCGCCTTCAACTGCGGAAGGGCGTCGTCGTAACCGGGCACCCAGATGAACGCGAGCGCCCTGACGGACGGGTCGTCGGGATGGATGACCTCGAAGGGAATGATCTGGGACGCGTCGGTGATCGTCACGCGCACCTGCTTGTCGTCGGTCACCGTCGCGTTGCGGCCGTAGCCGGCGGGCACGGCGACATCCAGGCTCGAGACCGGTCCGTCTGCGAAGAACACCCCGGAGAGGACGGTGACGTCGACGGTCTCGCGGTCCAGGATGTCGTCGAGGCCGAGGACGGCGTCCTTCGCCACCGGCCTGGCGAGAGGGGCATCCGCCCGAGCGACCACGGTGAGGAAGTTCGAGCTCGTTCCACCCCATTTGTTGCTGATCTCGTAGATGAAGCCGTAGCGTCCCTCGGCACGGGGGACGGTGACGCGCACCACATCGCCGTCGATCACGGCATCGGCGTCCTCTGTGGTCGGCTCCACTGACGTGATCGAGAGCGCGCCGCCGTCCGGGTCGGAGTCGTTCAGCAAGACCTGCACCGCGACGGTGCGGCCCGGTCGCACGACGACCTCGTCCTCGACCGCTATCGGGTTGCGGGAGCCGTCGAGCTTCGAGCTGATGCCGACGCGCACGGTTCCGGTCGCCGACGCGCCGAGCGAGTCGATGACCGTGTACGTGAAGGTGTCCGTTCCCGTCGAATACGCGCCGGCCTCGTAGTCCAGATAGTCGGAACCGGAGTCGACGACGGAGCCTTTGTCCGGGTTCGACGCCTGTCCGATGAGCTTCACCGAGTCGCCGTCCGGGTCGATGCCGGAGAGCGGGATCGACACCCGAACCGTCTCACCGCTGAGAACGCGCGCGTACACCGTCTTGGGGACGGGCGCCGCGTTGGAGGCGACGTCGACCTCGCGCACGTTGATGCGGACCTCGGCGTCCGACCACTGGCCATCCGGCGCGACCGTCCGGTAGACCGCCGTGTAGTTGCCCGGCTTGTCCGGCGCGAGATATCTGAGCACGTTGCCAGAGGCGAACAGCAGGCCGGCGCCGTCCGGAACGTCGTCCGTCAGCTCCGGCGCGAGTGCGAGCGCATCGCCGTTCGGATGCTTGTCGTTCGCGAGCACCGGGATGTCGATCGCGTCACCGACGCGGACCGACGCCGTGTCGGGATATGCGACGGGTGGTTGCCTCCGCGGCGGAGGCGCGATCTCGATGACCGTCACCGACCCTTCCGCCTGCGCGATTCCGTTCGAGACGCGGTAGGCGAACGAGACCGGCTTGCCCTCGAGCGGCCTCGTCAACGTGACCCGGAGCATCCGCTGCTCGATCACCTCGACGCGAAGCCCGGACTCCGGCGGCACGTTGTACGCCCCCGTGACCACGAGGACGCCGCCGGCGGGATCGAAGTCCGAGGCGAGCACGTCGACGACCTGGCTGGTGCGTTCCTCGATGAACGCGGTGTGCGGAACGGTCACGGGCCGCGACCCGGCCTCTGCCGGAGCCTGCACCTCGACCCGGATCGTCCCGGTCGCGGTGAGCGTTCCGTCCGTGACGGAGTACTCGAGGTAGTAGGTCCGTACCTCCGAGCCCGTGAAGCGGAACGTCCCGCCGTCGTAGTCCGGCGTGATCGTCGCGCCGTCCTTCGCCGGCACGTTCACCAGTCGGAGGGGGCCCGAGCCGCCGCGCACGTGGGTGAGCGGCTCGATCAGCTTCTCCTCGCCCGCGTAGGCCAGCACCGGGAAGGGCTCGGGCACGATGGGCACCTCGCCCGGCGCCTTCACCGTCACCGCGAGGGTACCGGTTCCCACGGCCGTGCCGTCGGAGACGGCGAGACCGACGTCCTTGACGTCCCCGCCGAGCCCCGCGTCCGTATAGATGACCGTGCCGTCCGGAGTGAACTGCACCTGGTCGGGCGCGGGCACGGATGCCTGGGTCAGGTAGAACGGGTCGCCGTCGGGGTCCACCCAGTCGCCGAGCACCTGCATCGTCAACCGGCCGGCCGAGGCCACCGTCGCCTTCGTCTGGCGCTGCTGCACGGGCGCGGAGTTCTCTCCCGGCTGCCGGACGGTGACGGTGACGGACGCGGTCGCGGTGCCGCCGCGACCGTCGCTGATCGTGTAGTCGAAGCTGAACTCGCCGGCGGCCGCCTGGTCGAGCGTCACCTGCACCTGCTGATCGCTGTTGATCAGCTCGAGCCGCCCCACCGTCTCGGGGATGGACCCGAGTTGCGTGACCACCAGCACGTCGCCGTTCGGATCGAAGTCATTGAGCAGCACGGGCAGCGTCGTCGCCTTGCCAGGCCGTGCGCCGAAGGCATCCGCGACGGCGACGGGCGGCTGTTGCGCCTGCTCGTACTCCGGCGGGGTGTCTTCGTCGTTCTCCTCCACCTGGTTCTCGTCGTCGGTGGTGTCGAGAAGGTCGTCCCAGTTGTCGATCAGCTCGTTGCCGCGCTGCACCGCCCACGATTGCCCTCCGGCGGCGTCGTTGAGGACGACGTGGTCGCCGTTGACGGCGAACGCGAGAGCCGGGATGCCGCTCGAGACCGTCACCGCGTCGGTCACCGCGTCCTCGTCCACGCAGTCGCGAGCGATCGCGCCGTCCGCCCATGCGCCGTACGCGCATCCGTCGACGGTGACGGGCCGGGCGGGGGCTCCGCCGCCCACGTCGACGAGCGTGCGCGGATCCCCGCCGCCGAGCGGTACCCTCAGCAGGCCGGAGCGGTGCGAGACGAGGACGGTGGAGCCGGACCCCCGCGGCTCCTCGAGCACCGGGGACGACAGGTCCGGCAGGGGGACACGAGCGCGTGCGGTGTAGATCACGTCGTCCGCGAGCACCGCCCAGTCCTGACCGACCGCTGTGATCTGCACGTCACCGGGATCGTCGCCGAGGTCGACGTCGTCCGTGTGGCTCACCGTCTCCTCACCCGGTGGCACCCGGTACACCTCACCGGCGTCCGGAGAGACGACGAAGAGGTCTCCCGACTCCGCGACCGTCGCCACGGCGTCCTCCCCGAGCGAGAGCGTCGGGTCGCCGCCCGCGTCGAAGTCGTCGAGACCGGCGAGGGGGACCAGCCAGACGTCGCCGCCGGAGGCGATCGTGACGCGCTTGTCTGACAGCCACACGTCGACGTCGCCGGGAGGGAGCGGAACCGTCTCGGTCACAGCCGCCGACGCCGGGTCGACGAGCTCGATGGAGCTGTTGCCGTGGTCCACGAGGAGCACATCCCCGTCGTCCTGCAGCACCTCGATACGCGCGGAGGACGCCTCCACGGCGGTGTTCAACTCGAGCACCTCCGTGTTCGCCCGTCCGATCGCTTGCCTCGACTGGTTGACCACCCACACGGCGGCATCCCCGAGGTCGACCCGCTGTGCGGTGAAGCCGCTGGAGACCACGGCCACGGTCGCGATGAGCGCCGCCACGGCGGTGCCGCTCACCACGGTCACGGCGGTCGAGCCGTGCGCACGCAACCAGGTCCGGAACATCAGCCTGCGGCCCCCGGCACATCGACGCACTTCTCGCCGCTCGGGTCACCGACGGTGCCGTCCCGGTTCACCCGCACGGTGATGCAGACGGTCTCACCGGGCTCGGCGGCCACGGTGAACTCGGAGGAACGCTGGATGCTCGTGCCGCCGTCGGCCGTGCTGATCTGGTAGCTGTCGTCGGGGCCGATGCCCGGGTCGGCCCAGCTGAACACGACGGTCCCGGCATCCTGCACGTTCGACTGCACGTTCGTCACCACCGGGATGGCCGCCGGCGCTCCCGCACGCGTGATCACGACGATCGTCGTGACAGCGAGGACGAGGACGAGGCCGGCGCACGCGACGAGTGCCCACGCGAAGGCCTTGCTCACCGGCGCCGAGCGCGGGGGTGAGCTCCGGTCGCTCAGCGGAGTCGGGCCGGGATCGCGGCTCGTGCGCCTCGCCGTGTGCTGCGACGAGGACCGGGGCGCGCCGGGCTGCCTCCTCTTCCGGCGCCCGGGGTCGACCGTGCGCACGGGGTTGACGCGGGTGCGGTCGTCCAGGTCGACGACCGTGGCGGCCGCCCACTCCCCTCTCGCCACCTCCGCTTGAGTGGGCGCGAGTCCGAGCTCCAGCTCGACCGCTTGCAGGGCGAGTACGAACTCCATCGCCGATTGCGGCCGTGACTCCGGGCGCCGCGACATGGAGCGGACGAGCACCTGCTCGAGGCTGTCCGGCACGTCCGCGCGATCGATGGGCTGAGGCTTGCCCTTCGTGATGCGGGACATGAGGTCGGCGGTGGTGTTGCTCTGCCAGGGGATCTCGAACGGCGACCGGCCGGCGAGGAGCGAGTACACGGTCGCCGCGAGCGCCCAGACCTCGCTCTGCACCGTCCCGTTGGTCGAGCTCGCGAGCACCTCGGGCGAGGACCAGGGAATGGACATCCCGAGCGTCTCGTCGATCTCGGTGTCCCCGACACGGCCTGCGATACCGAAGTCGCTCAGGACCGGGTTGCCGTATGCCGTCATGAGAATGTTCGACGGCTTGATGTCACGGTGGAGCACTCCCGCGCGATGAGCGGTCTCGACCGCGCTCGCGACCTTGACCCCGATGCGGAGCACGTCCGCCACGGGCAACGGTTTCTCGCGATACTCCTGACCGATCACCGGGGAGCACAGCTCCATCACCAGATATGGTCGTCCGTCGGCCGCCACCCCGGACTCGTACACCGTGAGGATCGACGGATGGGAGCTCAGCTGCGCCATCAGGTCCGCTTCGGCCTGGAACATCCTCCTGACCTCGCCGGTCACATACTCGGCGAGCATCACCTTGACGGCCACCTGGCGCCTGGGGCTGTCCTGCTCGTAGAGGAAGACGTCCGCGAAGCCGCCTGAGCCGAGAACGCGCACGAAGCTGAAGCCGGGAAGCACCGGCGGCTGCGACGGCAGTCGTCTGCTGGCCACGTCTCACCTCTCCACTCTCAGTGCGGCCCCGATCGCCGACAAGTCTAGGCTGATCGCCGGTCGTCCGCGTGCGGATCAGGCCCCTGGCCAGGGCGGAAGGATCTCGATGACGTTCCCGTCGCCGATGTCGATGAAGGTGCCGGGCACGACCACCACCGTCTCGCCTGCGCGCAGACGCTGCCAGTGCTTCCCCGGGAGGATCACGCTGGTGCCGTTGGTGGACTTCAGGTCGGTGGCGACGATCGCATCGCCGATCTGCTTGACCTCGAGGTGCGTCGCCGACACGGACTTCGACGCCGACACGACGGGGACGAGGCGGGAGGGGTCCGGCAGCGGGATGCGCGGCTGGCGCGGATTACGACCGAAGTAGTGGACGGCGTCGAGGGGATACGCCTGGCCGCCGTTGATCCTGAACCCGTAGACGACCGTCTGGGGGTCGTCCGGCACGTAGGGCTTCTGCCTCAGCACCGTCTCGTCCTCGATCGGAGGATCGATGTCGCGGCGAAGCACGGTGTCGCCGTCGTGCCGAAGCAGCGGGTCGTGGACCTCCGGCCGGTCCTGCGCCCCGGCATCCTGCTGCCTGACCTCCCGACGGGGCCGGATCACCGTGTCGGTCTCCGCGGGAGTGAGTCCGGGCGCGGGGCTGTGCGTCAGCGGCGGAGTGACCGCCACCGCTGGCGCGACTGGCGGCGGCCCGATCGGAGCCGGCGCCGCGGTCGGGCCGCCGCCCGGGGCAGCAGCGGCGGGGGCCACCTCGGCCGCTGCGGAATCGACGGACGTGGATGCCGTGCGAAGCGCGTCGGGGTTCTCCGGCCCGTGGTCCGCCTGCTCCGTCGCGGAGGCGGGTGCCGCTCGGACCGCGGCACCCGCCTCTGCGGTGGCCGCTGTATCGGCCGACCAGTGGATGCGGTTGGCGACGACCACCCCGCTGCCGAGCGCGAACGAGACTCCCGCCGCCGGTGCACCGGGCGCCACGCTCTCGACGTCTCCGAGGACGATCGCGGTCACGTCCTCTGCCTGCTCGCGCCTCCACGGGTGCGCACCCCGCGTCGCCACTCGCCGCCATCCGGTCGTGTCGCGGACATCTGCGACCGCGCCGCCGTTGACGAACACGTCGGCACCGGTGGCCGACCGGGCGACCACCGCGATCGGCATGTCCTCGCGCTCGCCGGGCGCCCAGGCGAG